>Ga0209289_100630_pt1 | contig 17096 bp, 15 predicted proteins | sample GXS110809BmetaG_FD_184121 | JGI IMG/M metagenome (GOLD analysis project Ga0209289, IMG submission 184121) | Hot spring microbial communities from Gongxiaoshe hot spring, China to study Microbial Dark Matter (Phase II) - GXS 110809B (SPAdes)... ...
TGCAATCCTATCGTAGGTTCATCGAGCACGTAAATGACTCCAGTTAATCTTGAACCAATCTGCGTTGCAAGTCTTATCCTCTGCGCCTCTCCACCAGAGAGCGTGCGTACGTTTCTTGATAACGTTAGATATCCTAAACCAACTTGTTCTAAGAAATCTAATCTTTTCTCTATTTCGTTTATCAATTCATGTACCGCTTCGTACTGTCTTTGAGTAAGTGTATTTTTCAAACTTCTAATTATCTGGAGTTCCCTAGAAATCGGTAAGTCTGTGAAGTCGACAATACTTAGTCCATTTATTTTGACACTCAGTGCCTCTTCTCTTAATCGTTTCCCTTTACAAGTCTGGCAAGTTCTCTCAACGAAGAAATTCTCAACGAGCCATTCCCTTGTCTCTTCTGAAGTGTATTCTTCGTACCGTTCTTTGACAAGTGCAACTATACCTTCGAAATACTCAGTACCGTACAAGATAGCTTCTTTCACTTCATCTGGTTGTTGAGAAAATGGTTTATCTGGAAATCCTCTGTACTCTCTTATGATTCTCTCAAGTCTTCTCGGAAGCCATCCATCGCTCTTGTGCCCTATTCTTAAGCCTTGCAACACCGGTTTATCTTCTTCAAAGAGTGAATCTTCGTCAACCTCGAGTTTAAAACCAAGTCCGTGGCAATCAGGACACGCACCGTATGGACTGTTGAACGAAAAGAGTTTCGGATTGATTTCTGGCATCGAAAAGCCACACGATAGACACGAGAGTTTTTCCGAGTACAGATGTTCATGTTCACCATCTTCCGTTCGCACGACAACGAATCCGTTACCCTCTTTAAGCGCAAGTTCCAAGGATTGGAATAACCTGTGAGGATCAGCTTCAGAAATCGAAAGTCTATCGACAACCAAATTAACGTTATGACGCACGTTTTTATTCAGTTCTGGTACTTCTTCGAGTCTGTACACTTTACCATCAACTTCAACTCTTGTGTAACCGCGGTTGATAAACGTTTCAAATTCATCTTTGAACGTGCCTTTCTTCTCGCGTGCTATCGGCGCAAGAACGAGTGTTCGCTTGCCATCAAAGTGTTTCTTAACATGGGCGACAATTTCATCGACCGTCATCTTTTGAAGCTCTCTTCCACAGTGTGGACAGTGTGGAACACCGATTTGTGCGTACAACACTCTCAGATAATCGTAAACCTCAGTCACAGTACCAACAGTAGAGCGAGGGTTGTGCGACACACTCTTTTGGTCTATCGCAATGGACGGAGAAAGTCCTTCTATACTCTCAACATCTGGCTTTTTCAATTCGCCTATGAATTGCCTGGCGTAAGTCGATAGACTTTCCAAATATCGTCTCTGACCTTCAATGAAAATTGTGTCCATAGCTAAGGAGCTTTTACCGGAACCGGAAAGTCCGGTGATTACCACAAATTTATTTTTGGGTATCTCAACATCGATACCCTTCAAATTATGAACTCTTGCACCTTTTACAATTATCTTATCCATCTATTATCTTCTAAACCTCCTCAAAAATGCCGATGAAAGAACAAAGAGTAGTATCATTCCAAAAAGTAAAGCTTCAACACTTAGGGCTATCAATTTACGTCTCACGTCATCCTGAGACAAGTAACCATACGCTCTTGCTTGGAAAGGGAAAAACCACGTTATCGCCATTATGATGAACATGAGAATAATTGTTATAAATGCAGTTCTTAAAGTAGACCACGTATCATCAAGGTCATTTCTGAGTTGCTCTATCTTTACATTGACCTGTTGAATCTCTTTTTCATATCGTTCGATATGTTCATCGAGTCTCTCAACTGAATCGTTCAATTTCTTTTCCAGTTCGTCATGTTCCATGGGAACCACCTCAAACTACACTTTCAAGATGCTATGCGCTATGTAAAAGTAAATCATTATACCGCCGAGGTCTGCGATAGTTGTAATCAGTGGTCCTGACATCAAAGCTGGGTCTATTCGCAGAACTTTACCAATGAAAGGTAGCATGGAACCTACGGTATTTGAGAAGACTATTATTAAAAACAATGCTAAAGCCGCTGAAACATTAACAAGTATGTTGTTAGATATCATGAATCCTCTTAGAAACAGCACAACACCGAGAATTCCTCCAAGAATCCCACCAACGAATAGTTCCCTAAGTAACACCTTCCACCAATCTTTTAACTCAACTTCACCAAGTGCCATACTTCTGATAATCAGTGTACTACTCTGTCCACCTGTGTTACCACCTGCGTCTACCATGGTAGTCATAAACGCAGCAACTATTGGGATAGCAGCAAGGAATTCTTCATATCTGTGAACGATGAACGCATTAACGCTCTCTAAGAGTAAAAGTCCAACAAGCCATGGTAATCTGTTTTTGATAAAGACAAGTGGTGATGTATGAAAATACGATGTTGTAGTAACATTCATACCTGCCATCCTATGGATATCTTCGGTAGCTTCTTCTTCGATGATATCAACTATATCATCGATTATAATCACACCGACAAGTCTCATGTCGTTATCTACAACAGCTATAGCATTTAAATCATATTTTTTCATTAACTCAGCAACTTCTTCTTGGTCTGTTGTGGTCTTTACATACGCTGGATCCGGTGTGAAGACTTCTTCGACTGAAACCTCAGGTTCTGCAAATATTAAATCTTCAAGTCTAACAGTTCCGATAAGTGTCTTGTCTTCTTCTACCACAAAGATGGTATAAATCGTTTCAGCATCTTTTCCAAACTTGCGCACCTTCTCGAGAGCTTGTTGAACGGTCATAGTTCGTGTCACATAAACAAAATTGGGTGACATCAACCTTCCAGCAGAATTTTCTGGGTAATTTAAAATTTCTATAGTCTGTTCTCGTTCACTTTTTGGCAAAAACGACAAGAGTTTAGTAACGACGTCGGCGGGTAATTCATCGAGAAGTTCCACACGGTCGGCTGGATCCATGCTTCTGATTATCGATTTTATTTCGTCATCGGTGAGCATCCGTACCAATTCGAATTGTTCGTCGGGCTCAAGTTTGGAAAAGACTTCCGCAGCTATATCTTTGTGCAACAAGCGGAAAATGATGGCTTTCTCTGAAGTTTCGAGTTCTTCAATCATCTCGAAAACAACGTTTGGATCTTGGTCTTCAAGCAAAAGCTTTAGGGTTCTAAAATCGCCACGTTCGATGAGCTTTTTGATGTCAACCTGGAGTTTGACCTTCATTCATAACGTACCTCCCCTTTTTCAGTTTTTAGTACCTATGGTGGCTTGTTAGCGGAAAGACACGAACAACTCGGATATTCCACAGAAAATCACCTCTCTTTTAGCTAAATTCAAAAATTCGGATAAAAATTCGGAATCTGGAACGCAGATTCCGTGTTATTTAAATTATACCAAATTTTTTAACCTTTAAATCACTTTGTTTTTTGAACTTTTCGTTAATTATACTTTTATATTTTTCTCCAATAGGAATTGTCTCAAAAAAAGAGGATGCAAAGATTTTCAACTTTGTGGTATAATTTAATGATAGATTTTGTGAATAGTCGAAATAATTTTTATAGCGAAATGGAGGGACGTTGAGATGAAAGAGTATAAGCCTCAAGAGATTGAAAGTAAATGGCAAAAGGTATGGGCAGAGAGAGGTGTTTTTGATACACCACAGTATTCAGAAAAGCCTAAATACTACGCACTCGTTATGTTCCCTTATCCATCTGGGACTCTTCACGTTGGACATGTGAAAAACTATGTTATCGGTGATATTGTTGCAAGATACAAAAGGATGCAAGGTTACAATGTGCTTCATCCGTTTGGTTATGATGCGTTTGGATTGCCTGCGGAAAATGCAGCTATAGCTCACAAGATCCATCCAAAAAAATGGACTCTTGATAATATAAATACGATTCGTGGTCAGATAAAGAAGATTGGTATAAGCTACGATTGGAATAGAGAGGTTATAACTTGTACTGAAGATTATTACAAATGGACTCAATGGGTATTTTTGAAATTGTACGAAGCAGGTTTAGCTTACAAAAAGCCCGGTGCAGTGAATTGGTGTCCGAGCTGTCAAACGGTGCTTGCAAACGAACAAGTTAAAGAGGGTAAATGTGAACGATGTGGTACGACCGTTACGATGAAGTACCTTGAACAATGGTATTTTAAGATAACCGATTACGCTGAGAAATTACTCGAAGGGCTCGATAGATTACACGGCTGGCCAGAACATGTGAAGACGATGCAAAGAAATTGGATAGGTAAAAGCACGGGTGCAGAGGTCGATTTCCCGGTTGATGGTATGGATAAGAAAATTAGAATCTTCACCACAAGACCAGATACTATCTACGGTGTTACGTTCATGGCGATTGCACCGGAATCTCCGCTCGTTATGGAACTTGTCACAGATGAACAAAGAAAAGAAGTCGAGGAATTCTTGGCAAAGGTTGCCCTTGAAGATAGATTCAAAAGAACGAGTTTGGAAGCGAAAAAAGAGGGTGTCTTCCTTGGTAGGTACGCTATCAATCCATTAACAAACGAAAAGATACCAATTTACGTAGCCAATTACATACTTTACGAATACGGAACAGGTGCGATTATGGCTGTTCCAGCTCATGACCAAAGAGACTTTGATTTCGCCAAAGCGTACAATTTACCAATTAGGCAAGTAATAAAGCCGAAAGATGGTGAGTGGAATATCCAAGAAAAACCGTACGAAGATGAAGGAATAATGGTCAACAGTGGACAATTCGATGGGCTGGAAAGTACAAAAGGTATCGAAGCGGTGACAAAGTACATAGAAGAAAAAGGCTTTGGAAAAAAGAGTGTGCAATACAAATTGAGAGACTGGCTGATTTCAAGACAGAGGTACTGGGGAGCACCGATTCCTGTAGTTTACTGTGAAAAATGTGGTATCGTACCAGTTCCAGAAAAGGATTTACCTGTGAAATTACCTGAAAATGTGGAATTTTTACCTACAGGTCAGTCGCCACTCACGTTGAGTGAGGAATTCAAACACACAACATGTCCAAAATGTGGTGGACATGCACAAAGAGAAGTTGAAACGATGGATACGTTCGTTGATAGTTCTTGGTATTACTTAAGATACGTGAATCCAAAGAGCGATGATAAACCATTCGACACAAACGATGTGAACTACTGGTTACCAGTTGACCAATACATCGGCGGTGTTGAACATGCTGTGTTGCACTTACTCTATTCAAGGTTTATCACAAAAGTATTGCACGACCTTGGTTACATTGGATTCGATGAACCATTTGAAAATCTCTTCACGCAAGGTATGATATACAAAGATGGTTGGAAGATGAGTAAATCTAAAGGAAACGTCGTATCACCGGATGATATGATTGAAAAATACGGTGCAGATACACTAAGAATGTACATACTCTTCATGGCACCACCTGAAAAAGACGCCGAATGGAACGATGCCGGTATCGAAGGTGTGAATAGGTTCATAAAACGCTTGTGGAATAACTTCTATAAGATTCTCGATATTATAAACAACGGTGAAAGTGAAGAAAAAGAATTTGGGAAAGAAGAAAAGAATTTGAGAAGAAAATTACATGCGATGATAAAGAAGATAAAAGAAGACATCGAAGGTGGATTCAAATTCAACACAGCGATAGCTGGTTTAATGGAATTCAACAACCAGTTGAGCGATTACTTGGAAAATTCATCGTCTCCAAATAAGAAATTACTCAAAGAAATTGCCGAAAAGCTCGTTTTGATACTCTCACCGTTTGCACCACATATGGCTGAGGAGATGTGGAGTGACCTTGGTAAAGATAGATTGATAGTTGAAGAAAAATGGCCAGAATACGATGCAGAAGCTTTGAAAGAAGAGGAGATAACTGTTGTGGTACAAGTTAACGGAAAAGTGAGAGGAAGGATAACGGTGCCAGCAGACTTACCAGAAGAAGAGATAAAGAAAGTTGCTTTGGAAAATGTCGCAAAACTTGTGGAAGGAAAAAGCGTAGCAAATGTGATATACGTGCAAGGGAAACTTGTGAATATAGTGGTTAAATAAAATCAAACAAACCAATAAAACTAAAAGGAGGATGGCAAAATGAAGAAACTTGTATTCTTTCTGGGTGTGCTCTTAGCCATATTTTCGTTTGCTCAGCAAGAAATTGTGGCGGTTGTTAATGGTAGAAACGTAACAATGGATGAGTGGAACAGGGAAGTAAATATCCAAAAACTTCTACTTGATATTCAAAATTCAAATGAAATATTCTATCAAATTTTAACAACTTCTCAAGAAGGTTTAATTCTTATTGAAAGATATAGATTGAAAGTTCTCGATGTACTTATAAGGAAAATAGTGTTTATACAATTCGCTGAGAACTTGAAAGTAGCACCAAGTGATGACGTTGTAAAAAAAGACGTTGAGAACGAGATAAAGAAAATGCTTACCGATTTAAAAATGACGGAGGCACAACTTAACGATTATCTTGTTAAACTTGGTATGGGACAACTCGATGAATACAAACAGAAATTGTATTTCCAACGTAAATATTCTCTTTCCTTGGCGAATGTTTACACGTATTACTTGGATCAAGAAGTTAGAAGTCAATACGAAAAGAACAAGGAAAAGTACACAGTTCCAACACAATACGACCTTGTTGTTTTCAGAACAAAAGATAAGACAGTTGCGGAAAATATAAGACAGGAACTCATAAGAAACGTTGCCGTTGAAGAAATAGCAAAGAAATATAATATATCGAACTATATTAATGGCTTTGTTAATCAAAACGATACAACTAAGGTACCACAAAACCTCTGGGTTATTATCACTGGGGTATCCAAGGGTACAATACTACCAGTACAAAGTGTTGCCGGTGAACATTACGTAATTCGTATCAGAGATATTAAACCAAGTAGCATAAAATCGTTTGATGATGTAAAAGATGAGATTAAGAAGGAAGTTTTAAATGCAAAACAGGATGAAGTAAAGGATAAAGTTTCTAAAGACTTCGAAGAATTCTACAAAAAATCCAAGATTGAGATAAGATACAAAAGTCAACTAATAAAGTAATAAACTATGAATAACTTCAGATCTTCAGTTTTTGAAGAAAGATTAAGAAGAAGGATAAAGATATCGCTTATAGGTATATTTTCCGTTTTTGCTGTTGGAACGCTTTATTATTGGATATTCGAAAAGATACCGTTCTTGGAAGCACTGTTTTTTACCGGTATAACTATTTCTACGGTAGGATACGGTATTCCAAAAGAGCTATCAATTCATGGAAAGTTGTTCACTTTATTACTCATATTGGTAGGACTCTCTTTTGTTTTGTACAGTATATCGTACATAACAGCTATAATTGTTGAAGGTGAGCTTGGAAAGGTCTTCAAAAACAGGCGTATTGAAAGAAGGGTCTCAAAAATGAATGACCACGTTATCGTAGTTGGTGTAGGAAATATAGGTACACAGGTTGTTAACCAGCTTCTCAGATACGAAAGTTATGTTGTAGCTATAGACAAAGAACTGAACGAAGAGACCGTTCTGAGTAGAATACATAACAGAAAAGAAAAATTGGTCTTGATAAACGGAGATGCAACAAGCGAAGAAACTCTTGTAAAAGCGGGAATAAGACAAGCAAGAGCGTTGATAACAACACTTCCAGATGATGCTTTGAACATCTTCGTTGCTTTAACTGCGAAAAATCTGAATCACAATCTGTACATAGTTTCTAATATAACTAACTTGTCAAACTTAACAAAATTTATCTACGCTGGTGTTGACCATCCAATAGCTACAGCCGAGATTGCAAGTGTAAAGATGGTCGAAACAGTCGTTCAAAAAAAGAGCAAAGAAGATGTGCTCGATATACTGAATATAAAGGATAAAACGTTCAAAGTGGAAGTCATAGATATCAAAAAAACTAGACTTATAGACAAAAGAATAGAAGAATTAAAATTAAAAGAAAATTACAATCTTTTCATTGTCGCCGTGATAAAAGATAACGATTTTTTACTAGGTCCTTCAAAAGATTATAGGATAGCACAAGATGAAAAATTAGTTATTTTCGGCGAAGAAAGGGGACTTGAAAGATTTAGAAAGGATTTCCTTGAAAAAAGATAACCAAAGTCAACAAAGATAAAACAAAAAGTCGTAGGAGGGAACTGTATGAAGTTGAAGACGATGACGATGGAGTGGACTGGAGATAGTTTAATACTTATCGATCAAAGAAGATTACCTTTCGAAGAAGTCTACGTCACATGTGCCGATTACAGAGCCGTCGCACTTGCGATAAAAGAGATGGTTGTACGTGGAGCACCCGCTATAGGTGCGTCTGCTGCATTTGGTTATGTGCTTGGTGCAAAAGAGCTGATTAAGAAAAGCTACAATTATGAACAAGTGTTTTCTCAGATGAAGAATGTAAAAGAAGTCCTTGCAAGAACTCGCCCAACTGCAGTGAATTTGTTCTGGGCACTTGAGAGGATGGAAAAAAGATTGATTTCTCATGGTAAGTTTGAGGGATTAGTTAAGGTTCTTGAAGAGGAGGCAATGAAGATTGCTAAGGAAGATATAGAGGTGAATAAAGCAATTGGTAGAAATGGTGCTCAGCTGCTCAAAGATGGAGACACTGTATTAACTCACTGTAACGCAGGTGCACTTGCTACAGTAGATTACGGTACGGCTCTTGGTGTTTTAAGAGCGGCAAAAGAGCAAGGTAAACGTATCAAAGTCTTCGCAGATGAAACAAGACCGTACTTGCAAGGTGCAAGATTGACTGCCTGGGAATTGATGAAAGATGGGTTCGATGTTACACTCATCAGTGATAACATGGCAGGATGGGTTATGAAACAAGGTAAGGTAAATGCCGTAATCGTTGGCGCTGATAGAATAGCAGCCAATGGCGATGTTGCAAATAAGATAGGAACTTATATGGTTGCGGTACTTGCAAAAAAACACGGTATCCCATTCTACGTTGCTGCACCAACAAGTACGCTTGACTTGTCAATCAAGAGTGGAGCAGAAATTCCAATCGAAGAACGCTCTCACGAAGAGGTTGTCACATGCGGTGGTAGGAGAGTTGCACCAAATAACGTGAACGTGTACAATCCCGCTTTTGATGTTACTGAACATGAACTTGTCACAGCGATAATTACGGAAAAAGGAATTGTTTATCCACCTTACGAAGAAAATTTAAAGAAATTGTTTGAGGAGTGATAAATATGATAGATTTAAAATTACTCAGAAAGTCACCTGAAATTTTCTACGAGGCTTTAAAAAAGCGAAATCAGTCGACAGAAATATTAGACCAGATAATAGCACTCGACAAAGAGTGGAGAAATTATTTAAACACTGTGAACAATCTCAAGGCAAAGAGAAACGAATTATCTAAGCTTGTTGCTAAATACAAAGCGGAAGGAAAATCGGCAGAAGCAGATGAGATAATTGCAGAGAGCAAAAAAATTGGTGATGAGATTTCGCAGTACGAGGCAAAGCAGAAAGATCTAGAAGATAAAATGTTCAATCTTGCTCTTTACATACCAAATGTGCCTCATGAGAGTGTACCGGTTGGAAAAGATGAAACGGAAAATGTTGAGATAAGAAGATGGGGTGAGCCGAGAAAATTTGATTTCGAACCAAAAGCACACTGGGATTTAGGTCCAGCACTCGGTATGCTCGATTTCGATAGAGGAGCGAAATTAAGCGGTTCAAGATTCACTGTGATGTTCGGCGCTATCGCAAAGCTTGAAAGAGCGATAGCACAATTCATGCTTGACGTACACACTCAAAAGCATGGTTATACGGAAGTAAACGTGCCACACCTTGTAAAAAGAGAAACGATAACGGCAACTGGACAATTACCAAAATTTTCCGAAGAGCTTTACACGTGCGAGAAAGACGATTTGTTCTTGATTCCAACTGCAGAGGTTTCACTTGCCGCATTACATATAGATGAGATTATAGATGAAAGTGCGCTTCCATTGAAATACACAGCTTTCACACCTTGCTATAGAAGAGAAGCAGGAAGCTACGGAAAGGATGTTAGAGGGCTCATCAGACAACATCAATTTGAAAAAGTAGAACTGGTATGGTACACAACAGCAGAAAGGTCATTTGAAGACCTTGAACAATTGACACGCGATGCGGAGAGGATTTTACAATTACTCGAATTACCGTACCGTGTAATCACATTGTGTACAGGCGACCTTGGATTTGCAGCAGCAAAGACTTACGATATAGAAGTATGGTTACCATCTTATAATGCATACAAAGAAATATCTTCATGCAGTAATGATACAGATTTCCAAGCAAGAAGAGGTAACATGAGATACAGAACAAAAGACGGAAAGATGAACTATGTGCATACATTGAACGGTTCTGGTCTTGCCGTTGGAAGAACACTCGTAGCGATAATCGAAAATTATCAAAATCCAGATGGCACAATAACGGTACCAAAAGCTTTAAGACCATACATGGGAGTAGATGTGATTGGGCGGTGAGGCTGTCAACGGTGAACGGTGAACAGTCAACAGTGAACGGTGAACAGTCAACGGTGAACGGTGAACGGTGAACAGTCAACGGTGAACGGTGAACGGTGAACAGTTAACTGTGAACTGTGAAAAGTGATAGTATAATAAGTTTGATTAATATTAACTGACAACTGATAACTGTTCACTGATCACCGACAACTGATCACCGATAACCGTTCACTGATAACCGATAACCGTTCACCGATAACCGACAACGGAAGGTGATATTTTAAAATATGGTTAGTGATTCTAACAGAGAACTCATAGACAAGATACGCCACATGAATTACGAAGAGTTGTACAAATTCGCAAATGAAATAAGAGAATACATGATTTCGGTAATTTCGCAAAATGGTGGTCACCTTGCAAGTAATCTTGGTACAGTGGAGCTTACACTCGCACTGTACCGTGTTTTTGATCCATTTGAAGATTACATAATATGGGATACTGGACACCAAGCCTACACACACAAACTTCTTACCGGTAGATGGGAAGAGTTCAAGACACTCAGAAAATTCGGTGGAATATCTGGATTTACGAATATATTCGAAAGTGAAGTAGATAGATTTGGTGCAGGGCATGTTGGCACTTCGATAGCTGCTGCTCTTGGAATTGAGAAAGCATTGAACTTGGAAGGGAAGAAAGCAAACGTTGTAGTTGTCATAGGTGATGGTGCATTAACAAGTGGACAAGCGCTTGAGGCTTTGAATCAAGTGAGGAGTCAGAACTCAAAGATAAAGATAGTACTCAACAGTAACGGAATGAGCATTTCAAAAAACGTTGGCGGACTTTCAATGCTCTTGGAATCGCTCAGGACAAGTAAGATTTACTTAACAATTAAAGACAGCATAAAAAGAGGAATGAGTGGCAGCGTTGAATTTGAACTGAAAAAAATAAGAGAAGCGCTAAAAGTTGCGTTAGTAGGTGAAGATTTCTTTGAGTCCATAGGTCTTAAGCACTTTGGACCTGTTGATGGACACGATTTGAAAATCTTAGAAGAAGCATTTAAACAAATAAAGGATTATCCTTATCCAACTGTGTTAACTGTCTTTACAATCAAAGGTAAAGGTTACACTCACTCTGAAACAAATCCAACGAGGTACCACGGTGTAGAGAAATTCGATCCGGATTCAGGGGATTTTGAAAAACCCGAAAACGCATTTTCATATAGCGAAGTATTCGGTAAAGTTCTTACGAAATTAGCACAAGAAGATACAAAAATCGTAGCGTTAACTGCTGCAATGCCGGATGGTACCGGTCTAAATATCTTTGCCAAATCGTTTCCAGAAAGATTTGTCGACTTAGGAATAACTGAACAATCCGTTGTAACTTATGCAGGTGGACTTGCAACGATAGGATATAAACCTGTTGTCGCAATATATTCTACTTTCCTTCAAAGGGCGTACGATCAGATAATCCACGATATCGCTCTGCAGAATCTCGACGTACTCTTTGCCATCGATAGAGCGGGACTTGTTGGTACCGATGGACCAACACACCACGGCGTTTTTGACATAGCGTATTTAAAAAGTATCCCAAATTTGAAAATCCTTACACCTGTAAACGCCGCTGATCTTGCAAATATGTTGTACAGTATTTTAAAGGACCGTGATAAATACAAAGGACCTATAGCAATCAGATATCCAAGGGATGTAGAATTTGGAAATTTAGACAAAATTTGTGATAAAATAGAATATGAAGATCCATTTAAGTGGAAAGTACTAACGAAAGGAAAAGACATAGCTTTACTAAGTGTTGGTACGATCACTCAAGATTACATAGATATGTGTAAGAAAAATAATTATACATTAATCGCTGTTAGGAGTGTTAAACCTCTCAATGAAGAAGTATTGCAAGAAATCATCAACGACTACAATTTTGTGTTTACCATAGAGGAAGGAAGTATCTTAGGAGGTTTCGGTGAGAGCGTAATCTCGTATTACGTGAATAACTTAATCGATAAATATCCGGATGTTAGGATAATTAATATAGGAATTTCAGACAACTTTGTGACTCATGGAAATCGAAAAGAACTACTTAAATTGGTGGGTCTTGATTGTGAAAACGTGGAAAAAACTATCAAGGAAAATATAGAAAAGCATCTGTTGAAAGGAGTGAAAAATATATGAAATTCCAAACAGAATACGGCGAAGTTGAGATAACGGTAAATGCAATCAGAAGACTTGTATATTTGGCAGTTATGGAAACATATGGACCAATAAGTATAGGTTCAGATAACTGGTTTTCGAAGTGGTTTACCTCGGAAGAAGGTAAGATCAAAGTTGAAGAAGACGAATACGGAAGAATTAGCGTTGATATATTCGTTGAAGTGGAATACGGTACAAAAGTCACGGAAGTTGGAAGGAATATAGAGGAAAATGTAAAACACAAACTCTCGTATCTTGCAAATTGTGAGAACGTAGAAGTTAATGTACACATCATCGGTGTAAGATAAGTTAACGGAAATGAGGTGATAATTTGACCACAAGCATAAACGGAGTTGAGATGAAGGGTATCTTCTTGAAAGGTACCGAAAATTTATTGGCGCATAGAGATGAAATAAACGCTCTTAACGTCTTTCCAGTGCCAGATGGTGATACTGGTTCGAATATGAGTTCTACAATGCTCGAAGCTTGTAAATACTTGGAAAACACAACTGACACAAAATTAAAGAGTATCCTTGATGCCATCAAACGTGGCACGTTGATGGGTGCAAGGGGAAACTCTGGAGTTATACTCTCTCAAATATTCAGGGGCTTCTGTGAGGCACTTGATAAAAAGTCAAGACTCACAGTTGCTGATTTTGTAAAAGGGATAAAAGGCGCAAGAGAGGTCGCTTATAAAGCCGTTTTAAAACCCGTGGAAGGTACTATCCTCACAGTCGTTAGAACCTTAGATGAGCATTCCAAGGAATTATCTAATTTGGAAAGTTTTGAACAACTTTTTGAAAAAATGGAAGAGATAGCTCTTGAAGCTGTTAAGAAAACACCTTCACTCTTACCAAAGTTGAAAGAAGCTAATGTTGTCGATGCAGGGGCAAAGGGACTTTATTACATCATTCAAGGCTTTAAAATGTACATGCTCGGTGATACAAAAATCAGTCTTGAAGGTGTTGAAACGAAACCAGCTGAAGAGATTTCAATCGCACCGGAAGAATTGAAATATCAGTACTGTACTGAGTTAATCATACAGACAAAAAAGAAGGTTTCACCAAACGATCAGCAAACCCTCGAAGCTTATTTGAATGAGATAGGCGATTCTGTGGTATTTTTCGTACAAGACGACATAATAAAACTCCACGTTCACACAAATAATCCGGGAAATGTGATAGAGAAATTTCTACAACACGGCGACCTTGTTAAAGTAAAGATAGATAACATGAAAATGCAACATGAACACGTCGTTGGAGAGCAATACGCAAAGAAAGAGCGAAAAAAACTTGCGTTCGTCTCGGTTTCTCCTGGTGAAGGTATATCAAAAGTACTTAAAGACCTCGGAGTCGACGAAATTGTATCCGGTGGTCAATCGATGAATCCAAGTATGGCTGATATACTCGATGCCATAAGGCGGGCAAATGCTGAATACGTGATAGTTTTTCCGAACAATTCGAATATAATACTTGCCGCGGAACAGGCATCGAAAGTTGCCGAAAAGGAAGGAATTAACGTTAAAGTTGTAAAGACAACAAACGTACAAGAGAATATAATGGCAATGATTTATAGAATCGGTGAAGAACCGGATGAAGTCATAAACAGCATAAACGAAAATATCCCAAAAACAGTGGCATTATCGATAACTATAGCTGTCAGAGATTCAAAGTATGCTGGTGAGAAGATTAAAAAAGGCGAATACCTCGGGTTCATGGGAAAAGAACTTGTCTCACATCACAGGAACTTGCCAAATGTTCTTGACAAACTCTATCAAAAATGTAGTCTCCAAGAGAGAGAAATATTGACGGTATTCGTCGGAACAGATGCAACACCTATTGAGCAAAGTATCGTCGAAAAATACACAAAAAAGAAATATCCAAACATACAGATAGAATTCCTTGAAGGCGGTCAACCACATTATCCATTCTTGATGATGGTGGAATGAGAAAAGTTGCGAGTTCAGATTTATACCAGCAACTCGTAACTCGCAACTGATTCAGAGGTGCTTTATGCGTGAGGTAATGAGAGTGTCAAATGTTGATGATAAATATGTTTATCTGTCCTTAGCGGTAAGTGAAGCAACATGTTCAGCTTGTGCAATAGCAGGTTCTTGTTCTATTAAAGGAAGTGGTAAGGAAATGAAATTACCAAAAACTTCAATAAGAAGAGACTTCTTACCACTTTTACCAGGTGATACAGTTATTGTTGATATGAAATACAACGAAGCAATACTATCGTTGATTGTCTACGGAATTCCATTAGCAGGGTTCATGATAGGTGTTTTGCTTGGATACTTTCTTAAAGTTTCTGATGTAATTTCGTTCCTACTTGGTATAGCTTTTGCTGGTATTGGTGCGCTTTTTACACGTATGTTTGATAAAAAATACAAAGTAGAGATTATAGATGTAAAACATCAAAATTTAACCGATAATTTTATACTAAAGTGATTTTTTTAGAATCTCCCATAGGGGTGATAGGGATGATTTATTCATTTAAAAAAGGAGAACCAAAAAAAGGATGGGTCACGATAGTTCACGGACTTGGTGAACATATCGGAAGGTACGAAAGATTAATTAATATGTTTATTCAAGATGGATACGGTGTAATTGGGTTTGATTTACCTGGTCATGGAAAAAGTTCCGGTAAACGTGGGCACACTTGTATTGAAGATGTCTTGGAAATTATAGATGAATTAACTAAAGAAGCAAAGTCGCTCATACTTTTCGGTCATAGTCTTGGTGGATTGATATCCGTAAGGTACACAGAAACAAGACCACAGAAAGTTGATAAATTGATAGTTTCGTCACCAGCGTTGTACATTCAACCCAGTAAAACTCAAAAGATAATGCTCAACGTATTTTCCATTACCATGCCAAGCTTAACCGTTAGCAACGGGATAGATCCAAAGTTACTTTCCAGAAATGCTGAAGCCGTTCAAAAATACATCTCTGACCCACTCGTACATGATAGAATATCTATAAAACTCGGTAAAAGCATGCTTAAAAATGTTGATTATGCCCACGAGCAAGTTGAAAGGATAATCTGTCCGACGGCTATATTAGTTGGCACTGAGGATAAAGTAACACCACCGGAAGGTGCAAAGAGATTTTACGAAAAACTAAGGGTAAGAAAAGTACTGAAGGAATTTGACGGTGGTTACCATGAGCTATTTGAAGATCCAATCCACGCTGATAAATTTCATGAAACGATAATTGAATTAACAAACGAAGATTTTTAACGGGAGAGATAATCGATGTATAAAACAAGGTTGGGCGAATTTGAACTACAGGAAAATGAAATAATAACCTTTCCAGAGGGTATACCGGGTTTTGAGGAGCTAAAGAAATTTGCCGTGATATCCCTGGAAGAGACAAAACCTATATGCTGGCTTGTAAGTCTTGAAGATGAGAACGTCGCTCTACCTTTAATTGACCCTTGGCTTATTGAGGAAGACTACGAAATTGAACTTTCAGAAAATGAATTACACATTCTCAAAGTTGAAGATCCGGGTGATATAGTGGTCTGGAGTGTCGTAACAATACCATTCGGAAAACCGGAAGAATCAACTGTAAATTTAAAAGCTCCGATTATTATAAATTTGAAAAGTGGAATAGGGATGCAAGTTATACTCGAAAAGTACGAACTTAAACATCCCATAAAATGTCGTCAGTAAAATGAAAAGTGGTGATTTACAGTGCTTGTCTTATCACGAAAAGTTGGTGAAAGCATAATAATAGGCGATAACATAGAAGTTAAGGTACTTAAAATTGATGGTGGGATTGTTAAAATCGGTATCGTTGCACCACCGAATGTCAAAGTTTACAGACAAGAAATTTATAAAACCGTTGCTGAACAGAACAAACAAGCTATCACCGAAAGTTATGAGAAGTTAAAAGAGATAGATTATCTAAAGGAGGTATTGAAGAATGTCGATAAAGATAGACGATAACCTTATAAACCACCTTTCTAAGCTTTCAAGATTAACTGTATCCGATACGGAGAAATTGAAAACTGATCTTCAGAAGATACTGGACTATTTTGAGATACTTTCAGAGGTCAATACCGAAGGAATCGAACCAATGTACACACCCATAGAAGAAGCCTTTGAACCGAGAAAATCAGAACCAAAAAACGGCGAACATGCACAGGAGATAATCGAGAACTTCCCGGAAAAAGCCGACAGGTTGATAAAAGTGCCAGGTATATATGGATGATATATGTATAAAAGTGAAAAGAAAGATTGGCTGATTGCTGAAGAGTACGCTGCAAAATATCTTAAAGAAGTAAAAAAATACAAAATAATAGAACGAAACCTTAAAACTCCTTACGGAGAGATAGATATAGTTGCCCAACACAAGGGAATATATATATTCGTTGAAGTGAAGTCTGGCAGTGGTAAGCGTATTTTGCCATCTGAACGCGTCGATGAGAAAAAGTTTGAAAAAATTACAAAGAGTGC
>Ga0209289_100633_pt1 | contig 17084 bp, 17 predicted proteins | sample GXS110809BmetaG_FD_184121 | JGI IMG/M metagenome (GOLD analysis project Ga0209289, IMG submission 184121) | Hot spring microbial communities from Gongxiaoshe hot spring, China to study Microbial Dark Matter (Phase II) - GXS 110809B (SPAdes)... ...
CTTCGCCCGCGACCTCCCGCCCCGCGCCCGGGTGCTCCTTTCCGGCATGGTGGAGGAGGTGGTGCGCAAGCCCACGAGGAGCGGGGGCATGATGGCCCGCTTCATGCTCTCCGATGAGACCGGGGCCCTGGAGGTGGTGGCTTTTGGCCGGGCTTACGAGGGGGTTTCCCCCAAGCTCAAGGAGGATACCCCCCTTCTGGTCCTGGCGGAGGTGGAACGGGAGGAGGGGGGGCTTAGGGTCATCGCCCAGGCCGCCTGGACCCATGAGGAGGTGGCCGAGGCTCCTAAGGCCCTGGAGGTGGAGGTGGACCACGCTCTTTTGGACGAAGCGGGTGTGGCCCTCCTAAAGAGCCTTCTGGACGAGTACCCCGGGACCCTTCCCCTTTACCTCAGGGTGCAAGGGCCTTTTGGTGAGGCCATCCTCTCCTTGCGGGAAACCCGGGTGGGGGAAGGAGCGCTGGAGGCCCTCGAGGCCGAGGGGTTCCGCGCCTATCTGATCCCGGACCGGGAGGCCTTCCTCCAGGGGAACGGCGGAGGAGGGTCCAAGGAGGAAGTGGTGCCCTTTTAAGAAAGAAAGGAGGCTGGGCCTAGGCCCAGCCTCCTTTGCCCCTTTTCCGGGGCCCCCAACCTGGCTTTACCAGGTTGGGGTGGCTTTAGAAGTCCATGTCCCCGCCGCCCGCAGGCGCAGGGGTGGACTCCTTCTTCTCGGGCTTCTCCGCCACCACCGCCTCGGTGGTCAGGATGAGGGAGCCGATGGAAGCGGCGTTCTGCAGGGCGGAGCGGGTCACCTTGGCCGGGTCCACGATGCCCGCCTCCACCATGTCCGCGTACTCCCCGGTGGCGGCGTTGAAGCCCAGGCGGAGGTTCTTGGTCTCGGAGAGGATCCTCTGGACCACCACGGAGCCCTCGTAGCCGGCGTTCTCGGCGATTTGACGGGCAGGTTCCTCCAGGGCCCGGCGCACGATCTTAGCCCCAGTGGCCTCGTCCCCCTCCAGCTTCTTAAGGAGCTCGTCCACGGCGCTGATGGCCCTGAGAAGCGCCACGCCACCGCCCGGGACGATGCCCTCCTCCACCGCGGCCCGGGTGGCGTTCAGGGCGTCCTCAAAGCGGTGCTTCTTCTCCTTGAGCTCGGTCTCGGTGGCGGCGCCCACCCGGATCACCGCCACGCCCCCCGCCAGCTTGGCCAGGCGCTCCTGGAGCTTTTCCTTGGCGTACTCGCTGTCGGTGGTTTCCAGCTCCTTCTTGATGCCGTTGATGCGGGCCTCGATGTCCTCCTTCTTACCCTTGCCGCCCACGATGGTGGTCTCGTCCTTGGTGATGCGCACCCGCTCGGCCCGGCCCAGCATGGAGAGGGTGGCGTTCTCCAGCTTGAAGCCAAGCTCCTCGGAGATGACGGTACCGCCCGTGACCGCGGCGATGTCCTTCAGCATCTCCTTGCGGCGGTCACCGAAGCCGGGAGCCTTCACCGCAGCCACGTTCAGGGTGCCCCGGAGCTTGTTGACCACCAGGGTGGCCAGGGCCTCGCCCTCCACGTCCTCGGCGATCAGGAGGAGGGGCTTACCCGTCTGGGCCACCTGCTCCAGGATGGGGAGGAGTTCGCGAACGTTGGAGACCTTCTTCTCCACGATGAGGATGAAGGCGTCCTCGAGGACCGCCTCCATGGCGTCGGGGTTGGTGATGAAGTAGGGGGAGATGTACCCCTTGTCAAACTGGTACCCCTCCACGAACTTCAGTTCGGTCTCCAGGCTCTTGGACTCCTCGACGGTGATGATCCCCTCCTTCCCCACCTTCTCCATGGCGTCGGCGATGAGCTTGCCGACGTCAGGGTCGTTGGCGGAGATGGTGGCCACCTCCTCGATGGCCTTGCGGTCCTCCACGGGGATGGCCAGGGAGCGGATCTTCTCCACCGCCGCCTCCACCGCCTTCTCGATGCCCCGCTTGAGGGCCAGGGGGTTGGCGCCGGCGGCCACGTTCTTCAGGCCCTCCCGCACGATGGCCTGGGCCAAGACGGTGGCGGTGGTGGTACCGTCACCGGCCACGTCGTTGGTCTTGGAGGCCACCTCCTTGAGGAGCTGGGCCCCGATGTTCTCCAAGTGGTTCTCCAGCTCGATCTCCTTGGCCACCGTCACCCCGTCCTTGGTGATGGTGGGGGAGCCGAACTTCTTCTCCAGGACCACGTTCCGGCCCCGGGGGCCAAGGGTTACCTTCACCGCATCGGCCACCGCATTAACGCCGCGCTCCAGCGCCCGGCGGGCTGCCTCGTCAAACACCAGGATCTTCGCCATACCTCACCTCCCTTACTGCAGAACCGCCAAAAGGTCGCGCTCGGAGAGGATCACGTACTCCTCGCCGTCGATTTCGATCTCGGTGCCGCCGTACTTGGCGAAGACCACGATGTCCCCCTCCTTAACCTCGAGGGGCACCTTCTGCCCGTTCTCCAGGACGCGGCCCGAGCCCACCGCGATCACCTTGCCCTTCTGGGGCTTCTCCTTGGCGGTGTCGGGGAGCACGATGCCGCCCTTGGTCTTGGGCTCCTCCTCAATCCGCTTCACCACAACCCGGTCGCCTAGGGGCTTGATCACCGTCTTCACCTCCGCAGCCATATTCACTCCCTCCTTTGACGCTCAAAGGGCGAGAGTGTCAAACCAAGGGTTATTATTTAGCCCCCGCATGTTCCTGTCAAGGGGGTTGAGGGGGGTTTTATAAGGTGAAGGGTTAGTGGCCCCGCACCACCTTCATAAGAACTCCCCATAACCCTATCCGCTAACATGGATCAGGCAACTGGCCAAACACCAACGCCGCCCCAGGCTGGAGCTGAAGAACCCTCCCTATCCCGACAACCTCCACGCCCTCTATCGGGACGCCCAAGACCCCGTGGAACGTGCCCGCTGGCATGCCCTGTGGCTCCTCGCCACCGGCCACTCCATCCCCGAGGTGGCCAAAACCCTGGGCTACTCCCAGCGCTGGGCCCGCACCGTGGTCCATCGCCCCAACCAAGGGGGCATGGAGGCCATGGCCCACCTGTTCACCGCAACCACGGTAAGCCCCCCTCCTCTTTGGGGCCCCAACCCCAAATGAACCTCTTTGGGGCCCCAACCCCAAATGAACCTCTTTGGGGCCCGAACCTCCCCCCAGAGGTCCAAGAGGCCTTCCGCCAAGCCCTGTTGGCTCCCCATCCCCGGGATGGCTTGTGGACCATCCGCAACGCGGCGAAGTGGCTTTCCGAGAGGCTGGGCGTCCCGTGGACCCCAGGCGGGCCTGGAGCTGGAGGAAGCGGCTAGGCTTTGGATGAACACCGCCTGGGCCTGAAGCCCATCCGCCGCCGGGTGTGGGTCCTGCGGGGCAAGACCCCTCTGGTCTGGGAGAGGCCCCGCTACCGGTGGCTTTACGTCTCCACCTTCGTGCGGCCCAGCACGGGGGAGAACGAGCACTGGCTCTTGCCCTCGGTGGACACCGAATCCTTTGCGGCCGTCCTGGAGGCTTTTGCCCGGGTCCGAGGGGCGGGAAGGGGAAGGTGGGGCGGGTGGAGGCGCGGTGCGCTTACCTCCAGACCCAGCACGCCCTTATCCGGAGCTACACCCTCTTCCACTGGTGGCTAGGGGGATGTTGGAGGGAAGGCTGCAAAAGGAGTTCTTATGAGACCAAGCGGGCCATGATCCAGGCGGCCGGGAGGGTTTATGTGCTGACGGATTCCAGAAGCTGGGCCGCCCTACCCTGGCCCGCTTTGCCGATCTAAGGGAAGGCGTCCTTATCACGGACTGGGAGGCCGACCCTAGCGTCCTCGCCGAGCTTCGGGATGCGGGTGCCCAGATCGAGGTGGCCGAGCCTCCCCTGGGGGTACTCGGCGGTCCAAAGGTTTTGGCAGAGCAGCGGCTTGGCGCAAGAGAGCCTGGATGAGGACGGCCTCCGGACCCCGGTGCAACGTGGCCGGGCAGAAAGACCCCGGCTCCCTGGGGTCCGATGGAATACAGACCACCCAAGTTGCCACCTACCCCCAGGCCTGAAAAAATAGTGGCCGCTATGTTGCAACAGATTATAGCGGCCTTCTGCATTCATTATAGATGACGCCCTCAAGGCCATCGGGCACAAAGATGACCCCCAGACCAAGGTGCCCACCAGCGCCATCCTCACCCTGGCCATCCTTGCCGCCATGGAACTGGGCGGCAAGCACAACAAAGCCCTGGCCTTGGCCAAAGAACTCCGTCTCTTCAGCCACATCCCCTCCCCCAGCCGCTGGAACGTAGCCTCACGGCTGACCAACCGCCGCCTGCATCGGGCAGAGGTCCCGCTTGGCCCCAGGGAGGGTTTACCGGGGCTACATCCCCAGCAAACGGATCTACTTCCACGGCCTCAAGCTGTACCTCCTGGTGGACGACGGCAGGTTTGTCCATGAGCTGAACCTGACCCCGGGGAGCTTCCACGACCTGACCTCCCTCTTGCTCCTGCCTCTGGAGGTGGAGGAGGGCAAGGAGTTGTACCTGGACCGGGGGTACGAAAGCCACCTCTATGAAGACCTCCTCCGGGAGGCCCAGGGGGTGGTTCCCATGGTCATCCGCAGGAGGAACAGCCGGCGGTACGTGCCTTGGTTGCAGTACCTGGCCATCGTGGGTAGGAGGGTGGTGGAGACGGTGGGCAGCATGCTCCACCATCTCTTTCCCCGCCGCATCCATGCCGTCACCCCGGAGGGCTTTGTCCTGAAGGTCTTCCTCTTCGTCCTGGCTCACAACCTCAGGCTTATCGCACAAAAAATCGCCTACGTGACAGCTTGGGTTAGAATAACGTAGGCCCTATTCCAATAGGGAAGGAAAAACCTCCTCCAATCGAAATTCCTCGGGCAGCCTTAAGATACGTAGCTTTTCTGAAGAACCCCTATGCTTTCCTGCACACAAAATCCATTCGGGTACGACCTCCTCTGCCCGTTCCGCTGGTCTGCCTATGGGTAGGCACGCCCCTTCACGGAGGAAAAGCGGGATGCGTTCCAACCCACACCGCACTGTCACAACCTCAGGCCCCTCTAGGGTCTTGCCCGTCCACAGATCATACCAGCACCCCGGCGGAATGTAAACTTGGACGATCCCCCCAGGTTTTAGCACAGGGGCTACCAAAAGGGCATCTCCTAGCAGGAACTGTGTGTCGAAGGCCGATCCCAGCGTGTCGGAGGGAAACGCAAGGGGGAGGGCGCGCGCTAGGGGTTTACCGGTCTGAGCTGCTTGCTGGGCCAACGTTTCCAGGTAGGGGATCAAAGCCATTCTCAACCGCAACCACGCTCGCACAATCTTCTCGGCTGGGTCACCAAAAAACCAGGGCTCGCGTGGGGATGTTCCATGGAAGCGCACATGGGAGAAAAAAATTCCCGCCTGAGCCCAGCGTACGTATAGCTCGGCGTCCGGTGTTCCGTAGAACCCTCCGATGTCGTGGGCATAGTATGCTCCGCCCGATAGCCCCCAGGAAAGGCCCCCTCTGATGCTAGCGGCAAGTCCCTCCCAGTCTGCCTGCGGATCCCCTCCCCAGTGAACAGGGTAGCGCTGGCTTCCCGAATACCCACTCCGGGCGAATACGAGCTTCTGAGGGCTGGTCTCAAACACAGCTCTGTTGTAAAGGAGAGCATAGGCGTTATGGAGGCGGTGGCCTGAATCGCCGTTGGAAGCCCAAGAGTCCGAGGGCACTTGTTCTCCGAAATCGGTTTTCATAACGTCTATGCCCAGGTCGTAGAGTCCACGGTGCAATTCTTGCCACCAGCGCACCACCCTTGCCTGTGTGAAATCCAGGATACCTGAGGGGGGCAAAGGTGAGAGGAGGTTACCGAAGGGCTCTGGATCCCAGTGGTGGATATAAACTTCCCCGCTGGCTGTTTTAAGGAAGTAGCCTTCCGCCGCGAGCTGAGGGAAAAGCGGATTGTAAATGGAGACGTAGGGGTACTCCCAAAGGCAAAGCCGGTAACCTAGGCCCTTTAGACGGTCTACGAACCCCTTGGGATCTGGATAGCGACTGGCATCCCACTCCAGAGTGCAACGCGTCTTCACGTCCAACCACGCCCTACCGTCTAGGACAAGCACGTCCCCAGGTATCCTCCGCCTCCGTATTTCTTGCGCGACTCCCAAGGCTTCATCCTGGGAGCGGTAATAGCAGCGGCTCCACCACACCCCGTAGCTCCACTTGGGCACCTTCGGAGACCTCCCGGTGAGGAGGGTATAAGCCTGAAGGATGCTCCCTGGGGAGCCAACAAAGAAAAACAAATCCAAAACATCGTCTTCGAGGAAGAGCACGTACGACCGGTGGCTCCACTGAGGGTAGCCCACCCCGTGGTGGCTGGGTGCAGGACTGTTTACGTAAATGCCCCATCCTTTAGGGCTCCACAAGAAAGGGACGTTCTTGTAGCTCCGCTCGGCGTTGACCCCTAGGGCATCCTCGTTCCAGGAACTGTAAAGTTTCCCTCTACGATTGAGAGCAGAGAACTTTTCCCCCAGACCATAAACAGCCTCTCCGCTTTCTAGGGCGAGTCCTACCACCCAAAAGCCATTCCCCCGAGCGATAAACGGCAGACGCCGCCCCCCGCGGATGTGGCCGTCTGTGGTAGATGTAAGGAGAAGACGCTCCTTCCAGTACAGACCCAGCTCCGCCGGTTCGAGGTGGAGCACTAAGCCTATTTCCCCGGCTCTGGCGCATAGGGCTTGGCCTAAAACTTCCACTGTGAGAGAGCCCGTAGGCTCCGCTAAAACGAAACCGTAGTCGGGTTTTTCGGACTCTCCAAGCCGGAGGCGCAGAACGCGGCTGCCGTAGGCCTCAAGGAGGAGGGGCACACCCCCCAGTCTTCCCGTTGCAGAGGCAGGACTCACCTGGGCCAGCCAGAGTTCCTTGGGCTCCCATTCGGGGCAAGAAAAGGGATCGGGATGCATTACTTACTCCTCCCTTAAAGGTGAAAGCTGCAGCACGAGGCCAAGCGCTTTGCGAAAGGCCCGGCGGGCCTCCAGTAGGCCCAGGCGCACGGCCGCAAGATCGGGATAGGCCTCCAGGGCTTGAAGCCAGAAAGCCCGTCCGGCCAGAAACCCCCTGGCCCCGGCCTCGAGGGCCTCCTCCAGAACATCGAGAAACGCTTGTATACCCAACCCCCCTGATAAGACCACCCAAGGAGCCGGCAGCATGGCCGTATAGTGGGCCATCCGACCAGGGAGAGGAGGGAGCTTGTAAAGTCCTACGCCCAGCTCGACGTCGGCTAACTCCTCCACACTCTCTTCTACCAGAGAGGGCAAAGGCTCGCCCTCGCCTGGGAGGGAGTAGACCAAGACCTCCAAGACTAGGGGGCGGCCCAGAGCCTTGGCTGACTTGGCAGCATCCCGCACAAGAGAACGCTGATGTTCCCTCACCTCGTCCGGCGCGTCAGCCCGATACCAAATAAGGAGTTTGACGGCATCAGCTCCTGCGCGCACGGCGTTAGATACGCTCCAACCGCTAATGATCCGATTTACGCGAAACCCTGGGCCCACCTCGAAGTAGCGGTGATCCTCAAGGGTGAGGAGGAGGCCTGCCTGGCGGGGAACCAGGTTCAAGGCCGGATGCCCGTACACAGGGTCCAACAGGATTCCTGTGGCTGAGGGACCTAGTGCTTCCACGACCAGTCGCTTCAGCCTCCCTACTTCCTTCCAGACTTCCAATTCGGGCAAGTCCGGCCTACGCTCTTTGACGAGGCGGAAAAGGGGTGGTCGTTGATCTATGGCCAGCAGGGCGAACCTCCCCGCCCCATCGGAAATCCGCCGGATGGATCGAGCGAAGCCAGTCAGATCCACAGTCCCACCTCTTCCCACGTCGGCGGTTCTCCCTTGGCAGCTTGCAGTCCCGCCACGACGTTGGCTAAGCGTAGGGCCCCCTCCTCAGCCCAACCCAAGGCAAGGGCATAGGTGAAGGCACCGTGAAAGGCATCCCCAGCCCCTGTGGTGTCCAAGGGGGTCACAGGAAGGGCAGCCAAGCTACCCCCAGGCCAGACCACGCCCTTTGCCCCACGGGTGCCCGCTACGAACTGTTTGGGGAAGCTGGCTGCCAACCCCTCGATTCCCCCAAGGGCCTCCAGGACCTCTGCTGAGGCCACGATGTGGCTGGACCAAGAGGCCAGCTCCCACGCGGTGGGATCCAGGTGGTCGAGGTCCAAGACCCTAGGTATACCGAGCCTGTGCGCTTCCTGCAGCACGGCCAGGGCCCCCTCGGGCCAGCGAAGATCCGCCAAAATCGCTCTAGCGCCATTGAGGAGGGACTGCCAGCTTTCGGGAGGGTTCGGCGGGAGCCCGCCTCGGTAAGGAAAGATGTACCTTTCGCCATCAGGAGCTACCAAGACCCCGCTTATCGGGGTTTTCTCCCCTAGGGTCCACCGGGCCACAATCCCCTCACTCGCTACTAGGGCCGCCAAGCGGTGGCCGAGGGGATCGTCCCCCCGCCGGGAAAGAAGCCTGGCCTGTCCTCCAAGGCGGACAACTGTCCGGCATGCGACAGCTGCTGGCCCGCCAAGCGCCTCACGGAACCTCCTAGCTGGGTTTCGACCGGGTGTAGGTGGCCAGCTCTCCAGGTAGAAGCGGTAATCTAGGCAAGCCCAGCCTACTGCCAAGATGCACCCCATACCTCCCCCTCTGGCTCCGCCAAGTCCACTCCTGCCCAAGCCAAGGCTTCGCGAAGCGGTTGCCCTAGCCGCCCCTGGCCCAAGGCAATGTGGTGGGGAACTCGAGCCCCAAGCCAACGCTGGAGGAAGACCTGAGGATCCAGCGGCTCACCGTTCCATCGGACCCTGGTGACCCAGCCTGCACTTCCTGTGTACCCTCCTTGTCCAGTCAATTCCCCTTCCACTAACACCGCCTTACCCCGGAAAAGGCGGAGACCGCTTACGGGTCCACGTTTCAAGGTCATATCCCGTACCGCCGGCAGACCCCGGTTAAAATGAGGCACTAGCCGAAACCCTCGCTTTGCCCAGGAAGCGGGCGCCTCTCCCCCGTGCCAAAGTTGCAGGGCCCTTCCCTCAGCTACAACAATGTCCAGCAGGATGGCTTTACCCCCTCCCACAGCCTCCAGAACGAGCTGGCTCAGGAGGCCCATGAGGTCACCTTCAGGAGCAAAGGTGAACCCCTCGTCTGCCAAGCGAGCCAGGGCAGCCGAAGGCACCACGCCGAGCCGCTCAGGAATCTCCGGCCAGTCCCGGAGGGCAACGCCGTCGTAGCCTTGGGCCAAATGCCGCAAGGCCACTACCAACCGGGCCGTGGCCTCAAGGGCCTCGTCGGCCATACATGAGAAGGCTCTCCAATAGGAGCACTCCTCCTCCAACTCATCCTTGGGCACCTCATGCCACGCCTCAAAAAGGGTTTCTAGTTCTATTCTTTCCACAGAGGCGCCAGTGGAAGGTTCCTCGGCAAAAGCAGCGAAGCCTGGAGGGGGACCGCCAAGCCAGAGCAGGCGGGCTCCTCGCAACACCCGGAGCCCACCCAGGGCCTTAAAGGTAGTCCTCAGGGCCTGCTCCAAAAACCTTTCCTCTGCCGGACCGTAAAGCCACTTAGCGGGAGGCTTAAGGTAAGGCAGAGACAGGGCCAGATTGAGGCCGCACAAGGCATTTTGGGAAAGAGGACCTTCCTGCTTTACCTCCGGTACCGCCCAGAGGACCTTGGGGATGGGCAGGCGCAGGAGGGGCTCCAGGACCTCTCCCGTAACAAAGGTCACCAAGCCCACCACCACGAGTTCTATTCCCTCCGCTACGGCCCGATAGGCCACCCTGGAGGCCTCTTCATAGGAAGAGACCACAGGGGCGCGTACAAGCTGAAAGCCAAGCCGCGGTTCCAAGCATTCCAGGGTCTTGGCCATGCCCTCTTCGAGACCTAGCCGCGATCCTCGGAAGAGCGTCCGGAAGGCAGGCACGAACAAGACTTTCGGCGAAAGTCCTCTCATCCTTTCACCGCCCCCTGCGTCAGCCCAGCCACGATCCGCTCCTGGAAGAGGGCAATGACCACCGCGACTGGGACCAGCGCCACCACCAGGGCCGCGGAAATCAGAGGCCAAGGGAAGAGGTACTCACCTTGGTACAAGGTGATCCCCACAGGAAGGGTCCGCATGTCCTTAGCTGGTGCCAGGGTTAAGGCTAAGAGGAACTCGTCCCAAGAGTTGACGAATGCCAGAAGGGCGGCGGTGAACACTCCTGGTCCTGAGAGTGGGACCACCACGTACCACAGCGCCCCTAGGCGGGTACAGCCATCCACCAAGGCTGCGGCTTCCAGGTCCTTAGGTATGGTTTTGAAAAAACTGTAAAGGACGAGGACGGCTACAGGCAGGCTGAGGGCAGCATGGGGCAGGATGAGCCCCAGGTATGTGTTTCTGAGTCCGAGGGTAGTAAAAATCTGGAAAAGAGGAACCACAAGGGTGGCCGTGGGGAACATAGCCAGGGCTACTAAAGTCAAGAGGAGAGCGTGGGCGAAGAGAACCCGGAGCCTGGCCAAGGCGTACGCAGCTAGAGCGGAAATGCTCACGCAAAGAATCGTGGCTCCAGCTGCTACCACCAGGCTGTTGAGGAAATACCTCGGCAACGGAGCTTCTTGGAAGGCCCTCACGTAGTTGGCCAAGGTGGGTTCAGCTGGCCAGTAGGTGATAGGTGTGCGGGTAAGCTCGGCCTCAGTCTTCAGGGAAGTGAAGAGGATCCAAATAGCAGGGAAGGTGCCATTGGTCAGCACCAGAAGCGCAGCGACTACGAGCCATGCCCTGTGCCCCATGCGTCGCATCCTCACTCCCCCTCCGTAGCCTGCAGGTGCCGCAGGTACAAAGACGTTACGGCCATGGAAAGAGCGAAAAGTGTCATTGCGGCTGCTGAACCATAGCCGAGGTTTAGGTTTTCCACGCTCTGGGTACGGATAAACATGGCTAGTGTCTCCGTAGCGTGCCCTGGACCTCCCCCAGTCATTGCGTAGGGTATGTCAAAGGTCTGCAGCGCCGTCAAGGTGCGGAAGATCAGGGCAACGAGAAGGGCTGGCTTGAGAAGAGGCAAGGTAATCCTCCAGAAGATCTGCAAAGCACCGGCACCGTCCACCCGGGCTGCCTCATAGTACTCGCGGGGGATACTTTGCAGCCCAGCAAGAAGCACCAGTGCTACGAAGGAGCTCGTCTTCCAAACAATGGAAAGGGCTACGGCCCAAAAGGCCAATATGGGGTCAGTGAGCCAGAAGAGAGGCCCCTGGCCAAGACGGCGAAGCACGTCGTTGACTATGCCGAAGTCGCTTTCGAAAAACCACCGGAAAATCAGTCCGGCGAAAACCAGGGGCATAGCCCAGGGAAGAAGGAGACCCAGCCGCACCGGCCACTTGATCCCGTAAGGCAGATTGGCCATGAGCGCGAGAGCGAGGCCGAAAAGGGTAGCGCCAGGAACTGTTACTAGGACGATTTCCAGGGTCACCCGGAGGGCGTTCCAGAACCTGGCATCCTCCAGAAGCTGCCGGTAGTTGGCTAGACCTACAAAAGCCCCTTGTGTTCCCAGAGCTAAATGCAGCTCGCGGAAGCTAGTCAAGAACAAGTGGGCTGCAGGGTAGACAGCCACCAAGGAAAGTAGAAGGAAGGCGGGGACCAGGAAGAAAAAGGCCAGGGCTCGCTCGCTTAAATCCCAAGGTCGCCGCACTACACCCCTCCCTTATTGCCCGTAGATGGTTCTGAGGCCTTGAAGAATCTCCCTGGCCGCTTGCTCAGGTGTCCGGGTGCGGGCCAAAACAGCGTTGAGACCCCGGCGCATCGCATCTGCGATCTCCGGATAACGGGGATGGACTGGTCGCGCCCTAGCACTCATCACCACCGGCAAGGCATCCCGGAACCACGGGTTTAGCCTTAAGATGTCAGGATCCCGGTAGAGCTCAGGAAAGGCCGGCAGGTTCGAGGCCTCCAGGGCTAGGACCTTGGCCACCTCTGGGCTGGAAAGGTACCGCAAGAGCTGGTACGCCTGGGCCTTGTTCCTAGAGAAATTGGAGATAGTCCACTGCCAGCCACCTAGGCAACTAGCAGATCTGCCCCCCTCGAAGCGAGGCATCACAGCCACGCCGATTTTGTCTTTCACGCGGGAATCGGGATCGTTCTGGAAATGGTTCCAGGCATATGCGAAAAGAGTAGCGAAAATCCACCTACCTTGCTGCATCTCCCTTCGGATAGTGTCCTGGGCCTTTTCTGCCATATTAGGGGGGCTTACCCGGTGGCGATCCATGAGGTCCAGCCAGAACTGCAGGGACCGACGTGCCTGCTCCTCGGTCAGGGAGAGCCTACCTTTTTCATCGGTCACATCTGCCCCCATAGCCCAGATGGGGAGGAGGAAGGTACAGACGGTACCTTCGGAGATATTGCCCATGAAACCGATGCCATTAAGGTTTGGATCCCTCTCCCCCTGGAGAATGATCTGTGCCTGTCGGATAGCTTCATCCCAGGTGACAGGGGGCTTGAAGCCATACTTATCTAGCAGGTCTTTCCGGTAGTATAAGAACTGCGCATCAGCAAAAGCGGGGAGTGCCACCAGGGCCCCGTCTACAATGTTGGCCTGTACGTAGGCAGGCAAATATCGCCTCAGAAGCTGGTCCCTGGTGGCTGACGGAAGGTAGCGGTCCAAGGTCTCAGACCAGCCCGCAGCCCGGTACTGGGCCGGACGGATGATGTCGATAAGGATTACGTCTAATGAGGGGTCTCTAGACGTGAGAACCGTGGTGAGGTATTGCTGTTGCTGGTCGGAGGTAGCTCCCCCTACCTCAATCTCTACCCGGATCCCGGGGTTCCGCTGCTCGTAGACATCTAAGATCCTACGCATCACATCGGGCCGCTGCTGACCTCCAATGAAGACTTTTAGCCTAACCTGCTGCGCAAACGCTACTGAAGCCAGAAATGCTAGCACTAACAACCAAACCCTTGTTACCATGCCTTGTCACCTCCCTAGTACCCCTTCAGGTACCTCTATGCCCGAGGTGGTGGCCATGGTTCTGGCCTCCCTCCTCCGCTTTCCGGGAAGCCTGCTCCCAGCCTCTTCCAAGGCGGCGGCCAACCGCTGCAAGAGCTCTTGGTAACGTGAGGACAAAGCTCCGCCATCTAGAGCCATAAGTAAAAAGCCCGGGCCAAGCCGCATCTCAGGACGGACCCAGGGCAGTTCCAAGTCCAGCCCAAGCACATCACCTGCTAGGATTCCTGCAAGCACCTCCACCATCACCGCTAGGGCAAAACCCTTCGTGCCTCCTATGGGCACGAGAACTCCTTCCAAGGCCGCCTTAGGATCAGTGGTTGGACGGCCTTGCCTGTCAAGAGCCCAACCTTCAGGGATGGACTCTCCTCGATCGAGGTGTTCTAAAATTTTACCTCTTGAGACCACGCTCAAGGCCAAGTCCACCACTATAGGCTCAGGTTGCATCGGGGTTGAGAAGGCGATGGGATTCGTACCAAGCACCGGGCCGGGAGCCAAGGCTGGGGGTGTGTTAGCAAAAGCCATTCCTATAAGGCCAGCCTGGGCTAGCCGGCGTACGTAGGGACCAAGCGGTCCTACGTGCCCAGCATCCCTTACTGCTATAGCTGCTATTCCTTGGTCCTGCACCACAGGGACTAGTGCCTCCACAGCTCGCAACCCAGCCCAAGGCCCAGGGGCCCCGTCCGCCTCCAATAGGAGAAGGCTCGGACGCACTCGGCTGAGCCGCATCTGGGGCCTTGGGTTGAGCCCTCCCCTTTCGAGCTGGGCCGTGTAGATAGGCAAGCGAGCTAAGCCGTGACTACGTAGACCCTCTAATTCGGCTTCCAACAGGATGTCTGCGAAAGCCCGAGCCCCCTCCTCCGGTAGACCGAGGCGGAGGAAGTGATCGAGCAAAGCCTGGTATAGTTCCTCAGGCTGTACGCGCACGGAGCACCTCCAATACTCCCCGCACCACGCGCTCTCCCACCCTAGCTTGGGCCTCCTTAGTCAGCCCGGCGATATGAGGAGTGACGAGGCAGTTAGGAAGGTGGCTAAGGGGGTGGTCTTCCGGGAGAGGCTCTGGCTCGGTCACATCCAGCACAGCTCCCGCCAGCCGGCCCTTTTGCAGGGCTTCGGCCAAGGCCCCGTGATCCACTAGGCCCCCCCGAGCGGTGTTGATCAGGTAGGCCCCCGGGTGCATCTGGGCCAGGGCTTCCTCCCCAATAAGCCCCCGGGTCTCCCGAGTTAGGGGAGTGTGCAGAGAAAGGAAGTCTGCCCGAGACAAGACTTCCTCAAAAGACAAGAGTTGGACCTCCGTTATCTCCACCACCGCTTCCCAGGGTTGGCGCAGAGGATCGTAGCCCACGACGTTCATCCCCAAGGCCCGGGCCTTGCGGGCTGTCCTAAGCCCCACTTCCCCCAATCCGACCAACCCCAGGGTCTTACCCGCCAGCTCAACCCCTCCCAAGGCCAAGCGGTCTCCCCCCTGCGCTGCCCGCGCCAGATTTCGAGCGAGGTAAAAGAGAGCCGCCAAGACGTATTCGGCTACCGCAGAGGCATTGGCCCCTGGGGCATAGACAAGGGCGATCTCCTTGGCCCCCAAGGCAAGCCGATCGACGTTATCCAAACCCGTGCCCAATCGTCCAACCACTCGTAACTGGGGCGCAGATTCCAGAAGTTCTCGGTCCACCCTAATGCGGTTGCGAACAATAAGGGCGGTCACCCTATCGAGTTGGGTCAGCAAGCATTTCCTATCCCGCCACAGCTCTGGCTCGTAGCGGTAGGGGTAGCTGGCTTCCTCCAGGAGAGCCAAGCCTTTAGGATCAAGTTCCTCCGCCACGAGGATCATCTCTACTCCTTCAGGCGCTAGGGTAGAGCCGTGTGAGAACGAACTCCCTATGGCCCAAGAGTTCCGCCGCGGTCAGCCGACCCCTCACTGTCTGCTCAAAAACTTCTAGAATCCGCCGAGCGGCAACGTCGAGGGAAATCTCCCCCCATAGGAGGTCTGGAAGGGGAACGTCGATGTGTTCCTTCATTGCCTCGCATGTCTTAGGGTTGGGAGAGATTTTAACCACCGGCACCAGCGGATGGCCTACCACGTTGCCCTGCCCTGTGGTGAAGAAGTGAAGAACGCTTCCTCCAGCCACCGCCAGGGTGATCATTTCGGCCGCAGCGCTGGAAGAGTCCATAAAAACCAAACCCTCTCCAGGGCCCACAGCTTCTGCAGGCCGAAGCACCTTCTGGATTGGACTCGTGCCCGTCTTCTGGATATTCCCCAGAGCCTTTTCCTCAATGGTGGTGAGACCCCCGCGGATGTTGCCCTCCGTGGGCTGGGATCCCAAAAGGTCCACCCCCTTGGACTCGATCATCTGCACGTAGGACCTGTAAGTGGTCAAAAAGGCTTCCCTGACCTCAGGGGTGGCACAGCGGGCTGCAATGAGGTGCTCAGCCCCGGTTAGCTCGCTGGTCTCCCCAAAGATCACCGTGGCACCCTCGCCCACCAAGTAGTCCACCACCTTGCCCAAGGCTGGGTTACCCGCAAGACCCAGGGTGGGGTCACTCTCCCCGCACTTGATGGATAACACCAGCTCCCGAATCTCCACGGGTTCCCGTTCTTGTTCGCTGGCTTCTTGGAGCAGACGGTAGGCCACTCGAGATGCGCGCTCAATGGTTCGCAAATCTCCTTGACCCTCAATGGCGAAGGCTTCGACAGGCTTTCCCGTGAGGGCTATCTCGCTAGCCACCCTCTCGGCCCATTTAGGTTCGATACCAATAACCACGGCTCCATACACATTTGGGTTCGCCCCATGGCCAGCCAGAGTACGAAAGGTGAGCTCCAAGTCCTCGCCAAACTGAAGGCGGCCATAGGGATGGGTAAGAGCTACAACCCCGGGAATAAGGGCGGCTACGCCCTCTGCCACCTTGTTAGAGAGATCGTCTACAGGGAGTACCACCACATGGTTCCGCACCCCAACTCGACCGTTCGGTCGGCGATAACCCGTAAGTCTCATCGCCTACCTCCGAAGTCCCAGCGGAGGCTCTTGAGATTGTGCACGTGCACATACCCGCCAGCAGGGATGAACGCGGTGGCCCTACCGATCGCTTCGCCGTATTCCACAACTACCTCCCCCTCCTGGATGTCCTTTAGGGCCACTTTGTGGCCAAGAGGGATGTCTTCCTGGATACGCAGGCGCAGCGGATCCCCTCCTTCACTAAACACAACGTCGACCTCTTCCCCAGCCTCGAGATCAAAGACCGCCACCGCTACATGATCCAGGCGCCGGTGCGCCATCGCCTTGGACATCGGAACCTCCTTATGGGGGATTTTAAATCTAAAATCTTGAGTTGTCAAGCCCCGGGTGTTAGTATGATCTACAGGATGCTCGGGACCGTCAAAAAAACGAAGCTCTCAGAAGAAGCTTACAAAATCCTCCGAAAGGCCATTCTCAGCCGAAGATATCTTCCTGGCACCCGATTGCTGGTGCGGGAGCTAGCGGAAAGCCTGGGGCTCTCTCCTACGCCAATCAAGGAAGCCTTGGCTGCCCTCGAAAAGGAGGGGCTAATAAGAGCGATTCCCCATAAGGGGTATCAGGTACCTCTCCTGAATTTGGAGGACGTACGCGAGATCTACGAACTTCGCGAGGTCTTGGAAGGGCTAGCTGCTCGGTTGGCCACGCTCAAGGGGGACCCTAGATTAGGAACCTTACTCGCAAAGATTCTCGAAGAACAAGAACAGGCTGTTCAGCAACAAGATTTAGAAGCTTACGGTGACTTAGACTTAGCTTTCCATCGAACCCTCTGGGAGGCTTCCTCGAACCAAAGACTGCAGCAGGTAGCAGAGAATCTCGATGGGCAGATTAGGTTACTCATTAGTACTTCAGCGGCGGTACCCGGCCGCCTACCTAAATCGCTTGCTGAGCACCGGTTTATTCTTGAAAAAATCCAAAAGGGAGATGCTCAGGGAGCCGAAGTTGCTATGAGGGAGCATGTTCTCAAGGCTTGGAGAGCTTTGGAATATTTTTGGGAAAATGATTGAAGAGCTACTCCGAATTTGGACCACCCCAAGAGAGAGGCCAAGGGGTGTAGCCTGGGGGGTAGCAAGATGCGCAAGTGGTCGGCGAAGGACAAGGCGAGGATCGTGTTGGAGTTGGTATCCGGCCAGAGGAGCGTG
>Ga0209289_100634_pt1 | contig 17080 bp, 12 predicted proteins | sample GXS110809BmetaG_FD_184121 | JGI IMG/M metagenome (GOLD analysis project Ga0209289, IMG submission 184121) | Hot spring microbial communities from Gongxiaoshe hot spring, China to study Microbial Dark Matter (Phase II) - GXS 110809B (SPAdes)... ...
CCCGAATCCCCCCGCGCTCGTCCAAACCGCGCGCGAGCGCCGGATTCGGCGGATACTTCGGCCCCAATGTGTATACGATTGGCGGAGCTCCTGGAGTGCGAACATCCGTCGAAGCCGCCGCGAATCGAGGAGGATTCATCTTCTCATCGGTGTAGACGGTATTGTTAAGCCGGTTATAGGAGACTCCCGCCCCACCACGAAGGACGAGCTTCCCCTGGCCGGTGATGTCCCACGCGAAGCCAAAGCGCGGCGCGAAGTTGTTGTTGTCCGACTTGTACAACTGATCCACATACGCCATCCGCGCGTTGGCGATCCGCTCGAAGACGTTCGTCCCCGGCGCGTAGATGATGTTCTGGAACTTCCACCCGATCTTGCTCGGAGTGCCGAAGTTCTCGTAGCGCAGGCCGATATTCAAGGTGAAGTTTCGTCGCACCTTCCAGTCGTCTTGGATGAAGGCTGCGAACTCGAAGTTGCGATAGCCCGCCGAGATCCCCGTCGCCAATCCCGTCATCGGATCCACGGCGCGCAATTCGGTCAATGGCTCGTCGTTGGCGAAGTTCAAGATGCTGTTGAACGTATAGTTCGGTCGCTCCCAGTGGTGGAAATCGTGATTGTCTTGGACGCGCCGGATCTCGAATCCCGCCTTCAGACCGTGATTCCCTCGATTCATCGTGAGCGTGTCCTTATACTCGAAGACGTTCTGCGCGAAGCGGATGGGCATCCAGAACGCCGTGCCGAATCCCGCGCCCAACCCAGTGATGGTAATCGTCGGCGATTCGGGATTCAAATCCGGGGCACGCCCGTACATCCGCAGGTACCCGAAGCTGAATTCATTCACCGTGCGCGGTGAGATAATGTGCGTGTAGGCGAGATTCAGAAATTGATTCCGATGCGGGAAGGGTTGTCGGAACTTGGGCCGCACAGCGACGTCCACCGGATCGAGCTTCGTGCGATAGTAGGTGCCCCGCAACCGTCCATTTCCTCCAAACAGAAGGTGGTCGATTCGAATGTTGACCTGATCCCCGTTGCGCACGCCTGAGGGTGCGACCGTCACGCTCCCCACGTCCGGGATGCCATCCGGAGGCCCGATCTGTGTGGCGCCCGGAACAGGACTCCCCAAATCGCGCAAGCCTGTCGTTGGATAAGCCAGCGGCGGGAAGTTCTTCAAGAGATAAGCGGCGATGGAGTTGGGACGCGTGCGGAGCACAAAATCCACGAACTCCTTCGTCTCTACAGTCGTGACGAAGGCTTGTCCCGTCGCTGCGCGAAGCCCTTCATACGAGGTGAAGAAGAACGTCTTGTCGCGACGGATCGGTCCGCCCAAACTATAACCGAAGTCATTACGCCGAAATTCCGGAGCGACGCGCTGTCGCTCTTCCTTGGTCGCATCGCGCCGAAGCGCTCCGCGAGCGAAGATATTGAGCGCGCGCAGATTATCGTTGCGATGGAAGAAGAAGACCGAGCCATGGAACTCATTCGTGCCCGACTTGGTCACGATGCTGATGATGGCACCGGAGTTCCGCCCGTACTCGGCCGAGGGATTATTGGTGATCACCTGAAACTCCTGAACCGATTCGACATTGGGGATCATGAGCACCGTTCCGCCCCACGGATTCCCATTGATGCTCGCTCCATCGAGCGATGCGTTGTTCCCAGATCCTCGTTGACCATTGGCATTAATGCCAATGCCATACTCCGGCGTCAGGAAGTCCGCTCCCGTGGCCAGACCGGTGATCCCAGGCTGCAGAGCCGCCAATTGAAAGACGTTCCGCAACTGAAGCGGCAGCTCGACGATCTTCTTCCGTTCGACGACGGCGGAGACATCGGCTTTCTCCGTCTGGAGCTGCGCGATGCTGGCCGTCACTTCGATAACTTCCTCCAGCACGCCCGGCTCCAGCTCGAAATTCACGCCTAATGTCGCTCCGACAAAGAGCACGACATCCGTCCGAAGCGCCCGACGAAACCCTTTGGCCTCGACACTCACATCATACCGTCCCGGCGGTAGGTTCACGATCCGATAAAACCCATTCTCATTGGAGACGACCGTGCGCGTCTCTCCCGTATCCTTGTTCGTCGCCGTGATCGTCGCGCCCACCACCACGGCGCCCGCTGGATCGACGATCGTCCCTTGAATGGTGCCCAACTGCTGTTGCGCCCATGCGCTCTTCAGCGCGGGGCTCCATGAGAGGAGTCCAATAACCCCGATGGCGAGCATATAGCGCCATACTCGTCTCATAACTCGTACCTCCTCATCATTACTGGCGCCCCACCCGTTGGGCGAGGCGCTTTCTTCCACCGAGAATCTCCCCAAAAAGTGTGGGAGAAGTTCTATGCCGTTGTCTTGAACGCCCTTAAGGGTCTTGAATGGAATTAAGGACTCTTTGGGCGAAGGCCAAGCGAACTCGTGGAGTCACTTCACTTGCCCGTAGTAGGCCCCAGGGCCGTGTTTTCTGAAGAAGTGCTTGTTCAAGAGGGTATCAGGGATTGGTTCCGCCGATGCGTTCAGTCGAAGCGTCTCCAAGGCCATGCGGGCGACATATTCCAAAACGACGGCGGTCTCCACAGCCACTTCGACAGTCTCCCCCCAGACAAATGGCCCATGTCCCGCCACTAAGACTGCCGGCATGTGCCGAGGGTCCAGATCGGCGAAGCGTTCGACAATGACGCGTCCCGTATGCGCTTCGTAGTCCGTCGCGATCTCCTCGGACGTGAGCGGACGCGTGCAGGGGATCGGACCGTGAAAGTAATCTGCATGAGTCGTCCCCAGAGGCGGAATCTCGCGCCGCGCCTGTGCCCAAATCGTCGCATAGAGGCTGTGAGTGTGCACGATCCCGCCGATCTCGGGGAAGGCACGATACAGCTCCAGATGCGTGGGCGTGTCGGAACTGGGGCGCAAGGTCCCTTCGACGACCTCTCCCGTCTCCACAGAGACGACAACCATGTGCTCGGGACGCATCTGCTCATAAGGAACCCCCGAGGGCTTGATGACCACCAGACCATCACGACGGGAGATGCCGCTCGCGTTTCCCCAGGTCAGGATCACCAACCCTTCTCGAACCAAGTGCAGATTCGCCGCGCACACTCGCTCTTTCAGCTCTTCGAGCATCACCTCCTCCTATTGTCGGACGCGATTCCGAATCTCGATGAGCCGTTTCATCACGTGATAGAGATTGCCGTGCCATTCCCTTGTACCGAACGCATCATGGAGCGCACGATAGAGCGGATACAGCTCCTGATAGATCGCATGCGCCTGGGGACGCGGGTGAAATCCTTTCGATTTCAATCCCGTCATCGCACGCTGAGCTTCCGGGATCGTGTCATACCCCCCGGCTCGCCTTCCCGCAGCGACTGCTCCCGCGATGGCCGCCCCCAGAGCGCACGTTTGAGCGGAGCGGCTAATTCGAATGGGGCGTCCGAAGACGTCGGCATAGATCTGCATGACGAAGGGGTTTTTCTCGGCAATCCCCCCACAGGCGATCACCCGCTCGATCTTCACGCCATATTCCTCAAACCGCTGGATGATCGTGAGCGCGCCGAAGGCCGTCGCCTCGACCAAGGCACGATAGATCTCCGCCGGCGTCGTATAGAGCGTTTGCCCAAGCAGCAATCCCGTCAGGCGCTGATCTACGAGAATCGTCCGATTGCCATTGTTCCAATCAAGTGCCAGCAGCCCGGACTCCCCCGGCTTCAAGCGAGCGGCCGCCTGAGCCAGCGCCTCATGGGTTCCTGCGCGCCCGAGCGGCCGGATATAACTAACGAACCAGTGAAAGATGTCGCCGACAGCCGATTGTCCGGCTTCCAAGCCGTAGTAGCCCGGGATCACGCTCCCCTCCACGATGCCACAGAGTCCCGGGATATCCGGTAACTCGCGATCCTTCGGGACGACCGTGATGTCACATGTACTCGTCCCGATAATCTTCACCAGTGTGCCGGGAGCGACGCCAGCACCTACGGCGCCCAAATGAGCGTCGAAGGCTCCGACGGCCACCGGGATGCCCGCGGGAAGGCCCGTCCGCCGAGCCCACTCTGTGGTCAATCCCCCTACGGCTCGGTCAACGGGATACGCCTTCGGTCGTAAGCGCGCTCGTAACTCGGCCAACTTGGGATCTAAGGCGGCGAGGAACTCAGCGTCGGGATATCCCCCCCACGCCTCGTTGTACATCGCTTTATGCCCGGCCGCGCAAATGCCTACCGTCAGCCGATCGGGATGCTCGGTCCCCGTCAACATGGCGGGAATCCAATCGGCCAACTCAACCCAGAGATACGCCGCCTCGAAGACCTCCGGGCTCGTGCGCCGACAGTGAAGAATCTTACTGAAGAACCACTCGCTGGAGTAGACCCCACCATACTTGGCGAGATACTGGGGGCGCATCCGCCGCGCCAGTTCCGTGATCTCCTCCGCTTCGGCGACCGCCGTATGGTCCTTCCACAACCAGGCCATCGCTGCGAGATTCCGCGCGAATTCCTGTCGAAAGGCCAATGGACGACCGTTCTCGTCAACGGGAATGGGCGTGCTGCCGGTCGTCGCGACGCCGATGCCGATGACCTGATCCGGCCGGAAGCTGGGCACCGCTTGACGCGCTTGCGTCAGAGCCCTCTTGATGCTCATCTCCGCCCCTTTGACGTAATCGACCGGATGCTGCCGCGCGAGATTCGGATCCCGCGACAGTAATACCCCCGCTTCGCCATGTTCATAGTTCCACACGGCCGTCCCAATCTCCCGTCCATTAGAAACATCCACGACCAACGCGCGCACCGAATTCGTCCCGAAATCCAAGCCAATGGTGTAACGCTTCGCCCGCATGGTCGCCCTCATCCTCGGAAGTAGAAATACGCGAGCGCGATAATGCCCAGGACGATCCCCGAATGGATGACGTCCCACTTGTTCCAGCTCAAACGCGACGCCCGCTTCTGTTCGGGCGTCACCGTCGCATACGTCAAGTCGCGAATCCGTCCCTCAGAAGGAGGCTCCGTCAAATAGCTGACGCCGATCAGGACGGCGATGGACACCAAGAAGATGAACGCGCTGTAATACTGGAAGTAGATGTTGTTGACGATCCAAAAGAACGACCCCTCGGGATAGCCGTTCTCAAAACCGGGCAGCTTGAGCGCCACCGGCGTGTCTACGATCAGCCGGAAGACGCCCAGAGCGAATCCCACGATCAGCGCCGCCAAACACGCTTTTCCATTGAGCCGTTTCAAGAACACGCCCAAGAAGAAGACGGCGAAGATCGGAGGGGCCAAATATCCCTGCACCCCTTGCAGGTAATCGTATAACCCCTTTCCTCCCCGGATCACAGGGATCCACAGCAGTCCGATGAGGACCATGATCGTCGTCGCGACCCGGCCAACCCAAACAAGCCGCTGTTGAGATGCATGGGGGCGGAGCTTCTGGTAGAAATCAATAGTGAACAGCGTCGAGCATGCATTGAAGACCCCCGCCAGAGAACTCATCAGGGCCGCGAGCAAGCCGGCGACGACGATCCCGCGAACGCCGACCGGCAGCACATGCTTCACCATGAGGGGGAAAGCCGCTTGAGCTGCCTGGGGGATCACTTGCCCTCCATCGTCCATCATCACGGTCAACTCGGGCACCCGCCCGGTTTTCGCGAGCGCGACGCTGACCATCCCCGGAATGATGAAGATGAAGACAGGCAGCAACTTGAGATACGCCGCAAAGATTGCCCCACGACGTGCCTCCCGCTCGTTGGGCGCTCCCAAAGCGCGCTGCACGATATACTGATCTGTACACCAATACCACAGGCCAATGACCGGTGAGCAGAGCACCATTCCCAACCACGGATAGTTCCAGTTGAAATACCACGCGATCCGCTTTGACTCCTTCACCGGATCCCACGTCCCCTCCATGCCGGGAGGGATGAGTGGCTTCCACAGGTTGAACATATCTGGGTCCAGCACCGCGCGCAGCTCGCTCCACCCACCCAATTTCGCAAACCCGAAAAGCGTCAGCAAGACCGATCCCGCAATGAGGATGAGCGTTTGCACCGCTTCCGTATAGGCGACGGCGCGTAGGCCGCCCAAGACGGTGTAGAGGCCGGTCAAGAGCACAACGAGCACCGAGCCGATCCAAAAGCTATCGAACGTTGCCCCCCCGACGGTGAGGCGCAGCTCGGGCAGGAGCGTGCTGAAGACAACCCCGCCAGCGAAAATCCCCACGGCGATCTTCGTCAGCACATACGCGACCAGTGAGATGAGCGAGAGGATCCATCGGGCTGCTGGTGAGTATCGCTTCTCCAAGAACTCCGGCATCGTGAAGACGCGCGAACGCATGTAGAAGGGGATGAAAACCCACCCGAGAACTAGCAGGCACCACGCGTGCAGCTCATAATGCGCCATGGCCACGCCACTGGTCGCCCCGGAGCCCGCAAGGCCGACCAGATGCTCTGACCCGATGTTCGAAGCGAAGATCGAAGCCCCAACAATGAACCACCCGAGGTTTCGACCCGCTAAGAAATAGTCATCGGCAGTCTCCTTCCCTTTCCGAATCACCCACCACGCGAGCCCCAGCAACCCAGCGAAGTAGAAGACGATGATCATCCAATCCAAGAAAGCCACCCGCACCCCTCCTTCACCCTCGCTATTGATGATGGTAGACGTCCCATCCCATGTACGTGCTCAACGCGTCCGCCACCGCTTCAGCGACCGTATCCCGCGTCGCCGCCACATGATGTTCGAACCCGCGCCGACAGATGACCTGTAATAGCTTCTGGAAGTTCGGGATCTCCACCACCCCATATCCCCCAAAGGTCTCCAAGGCGTCTTCCGTGAATCGTCCTTCTCCCACCAACGCTCGCACGCATCCCTCCAGATCGTCCGTGGAGACCCGACAGTAGGTGAATGGCCCCGGAGCAATCCGGCCGAGGATCGTCCCATACGTGTTCTCCTTCCCGACCGTCCCCGCGATGATGTCCTGATACCCCATCTTCGTGTCTGTGAAGAACGCCTTCGGGAGATTGGAGCAATGAAACAGCACGCCCTTGTTCGGATCGTCCGCATAGTTGTTGTTCCAATCGAGCAAGGCCGCGGGTTTCTCCGACGCCGCTTGTAAGATATACATGCTCACGAGCCCGGTGACATCCGATTCGCACGCGCTCGGCAAAAGGGCATTCGACATCATGCTCATCACCGTGCATGGGACGACGCCATAGTACTCCTCCAGTGCCGTCCAGCATTGGATCGCCGTGGCCGAGAGATGACGCTCCTCGATGAGTTGATCAATGATGACGCCGAGCTTCGCCATCCTGACGAGCGACGCTTGAGGAACCCCCGTCGTATCCGTATACGCCGTGATCGCCTCGAGCTTGCTCCGAACCGCCGGATCCATGTCATTCAACCGGTTGGCGCGCCCAATGACTTCGGAGAGATCAATGCTCTCGACGGTGATCCCCGAGCGCTCCAAGAGCTTCTCGCTATAGCGCACCGTGTTGAAGGGCGCCGGTCGCATCCCTAAAGCCCCGATGCGCGCCCCCCGCAGGCGACGGACGACCCGACAGGTCGCGGCGAAGCGACGCAGATCCTCCCGGAATGATGGATCCAAGGGGTGCACCGTGTGACGCCGCGTCAGCGAGAATGGGATCCCATATTGACGCAGGTTGTCGCAGACGGAGATCTTCCCACAAAAGCTATCGCGGCGATACTGAATCGTCATCTTCCCCGGCTCGTCGGCAAAAGCATGCACGAGAACGGGAACGTTCAGTCCGGACCACCGAATCGTATCCGCCACTGCGCGCTCGTCGCCGAAATTCGGCAACGTCACCAAAATCCCATCGATCTCAGCGCGGTGAGCGCGAAACAGCTCGGCACATTTCTGAGCGTCCTCGTAGCTCTCCACCGCGCCGAACTTCGTCGCATCCTGGGGGAGAATGATCGCTCCGAACCCCTCCTCCTCCAGGACGCGCAAGACGTCCCTCCGACCCGACTCGCAAAGGTGCGCGGGAAAGAACCCGCGATTTCCGACGATCACACCAAACGTCGTTGGCCTCGACATAGTTCCTCCTTTCCCGAGCGCCGTCATCCCTCCTCTCGATACCGTCGAATGTAGTCTTTCAGCTCGCTCCCGGCATTGAGAATATGCCGCTCAAGTAACCGCGCGGCTGCTTCCACCTCCCGCGCCCGACAATACTCCAAAAGGAGCCGGTGCTCCCGCTTCACCTGCCGATGCATCTCCAAAGAGAACCGAATGTGAAGGCGAATGTACCGATCAGCATTCACGTTCGTCATCTGAATCAAGGACATGAAACGCGGGCGATTGGCCGCCGCATAGAGCGTCGAGTGGAATTGCCAATGCAGCTCCCCCCAACTCTCCGAATCGGCAGCATCCAGCGCTCGTTCGTAGGCTTCCAAAATGCGTTCGGCTCGCGCCAGATCCTCAAGCGTCAACCGCGGGATCGCCTGCCGAAGGATCGCGCATTCCAAGACCGCCCGGATCTCGAAAAGTTCCTCGATCTCCTCCGGAGAGAGCGAGGAGACGATCGCCCCATGATGAGTGATGATCGTCACCAATCCTTCTGCTTCTAATTGTCGAAGCGCCTCCCGAACGGGGATTTGACTGACCTGGAACTCCTCGGCCAGCGCCTTCTGGCGCAGCTGTTCCCCCTCTTTTAACTCGCCGCGGAGGATCTTCTCCCGAATTTTATCAGCTACCTCCGTAGCTAACGATCTTCGCACGATCCCCATCGGCTTCTGCACTGTTGCAATTCGCTCACGCATGTCCTCCTCCTGCCCCTCTGTGGGAGGTTCCCCTCCCCCCAGAATGATGGACCGGCGTCAGAGGCGCGAATTATGCCACAGAGCAGCTTGACAGTCAAGCATATCCTATATTATATAGGATATGCCAATTCGAGGCTAGGAGGTGGATGCCGATGGCACAAGCGCAGCAACGCGCGAAAAACGGCCGGGGAGGCTGGTCCGTGGAGCGACTTCCCCTAGGATACCTCTACGGAGAGCCATTGCGAAGTCGTGCGGCTCCCGGACTCGTCCTTTCGGAACGGGAATACTCTCCCTTTTTTAGGACGCCTAAGCACACGCATGGACATGCCTTGCTTTGTCTTGTGGTCCAAGGAGGATATACGGAGACTTTCGGAACGCGAGCGCGCGTGTGCGAACCTCCACTTTTGATCTTTCATCCGGCCGAAGAAGTGCACATGGAACAGTTCCATCAAATGGGGGGGCGTCTCTTCATCGTGGAATTGGAGTCCAAATGGCTGGAGCGCGTGCGGGATCAGGCTCACGTCATCGAGGAGGCGGCGGAATTTCGCGGCGGGGACCTCGTCTATCTGGGCATGAAATTGTATCGCGAATTTCTCCAAGGGACCGATGACCTTTCATCGCTGATCATCGAGGGGCTAGTGTTGACGATCTTGGGGGAAGCCTCACGTCGATCTCCGGCGCCGCTTCCACAGAAGCCTCCGCCTTGGCTGCTTCAGGCACGGGAGATGTTACACGCTCGTTTTGCCGAACCATTGACGCTCACAGAGATCGCGCATAGCGTGGGTGTCCATCCGGTCTATTTGGCGCAGATGTTCCACAAGTACTTCAAGTGCACCGTAGGGGCCTACATTCGACAGCTCCGTCTGGAGTTCGCCCGTCGGGAGCTGGCGACTTCGGATACTCCCTTGTGTCAGATCGCCCTGGCCGCTGGATTTTCGGACCAAAGCCACTTCACGCGAACGTTCAAACGGTATGTGGGCGTCACTCCGGCTCAATATCGGGAATCGTTATTGGGTGTACAACGATCCAATAAGATGATGGCGCCATGTGCGGATCCTGACACCTCCATGCTCTCCCTCCTATAGAGAAGGCACCTTCACGAGAGGACAGTGATGGCAAAAACGATGGTGCGACGCATTCACGTTATTGACTCGCACACAGCTGGTGAACCGACCCGCGTAGTGATTCGCGGTGGGCCCGATTTGGGAACGGGCTCGCTTGCGGAGCGGCTGGAACGATTCCGACGGGAATACGATCACTTCCGTTCGGCGATCGTAAACGAACCGCGCGGATCAGATGCCCTGGTTGGGGCGCTCTTGTGCGAGCCCACGGATCCCACGTGCACGGTCGGGGTGATTTTCTTCAACAACGTCGGATACCTCGGCATGTGCGGTCACGGGACGATGGGGCTGATCGTCACCTTGGCCTATTTGAACCGCATTAGACCAGGTGCCCATCGGATCGAGACGCCAGCGGGGATTGTCGAAGCGCGATTGAATGACGATGGGACGGTGACCGTGCGCAATGTCCCGAGCTATCGCCTGGCGGCGGGAGTAGCCGTAGACGTCCCTGGATATGGGACGGTGGTCGGCGACGTCGCATGGGGGGGAAATTGGTTCTTTCTCGTGGACGATCACGGGTTCGAACTGACGTTGGAGAACGTGGAACCGTTGACGGATTTCACCTGGCGCATCCGTCAAGCTCTCGCCCGCGAAGGCATTCGGGGGGCGAACGGAGAGGAGATTGATCACATCGAACTGTTCGGCCCCTCGCAACGGCAGGGGATCGACAGTAAGAATTTCGTCCTCTGTCCGGGGAAGAGCTACGATCGCTCGCCGTGCGGAACGGGGACGAGCGCGAAGATGGCTTGTCTGTACGCGGACGGGAAGCTCAAGGAGGGACAGGTCTATCGGCAAGAGGGCATCATCGGCAGTGTATTCGAGGGTACGATCTCTGTCATTCATGGCGTGATTTATCCGAACATCACGGGCTCGGCGTTCATCACCGCGGAAGCGGAGCTGATTCTGGACGAGCGCGATCCCTTTTGCTGGGGCGTTCGCCGATGAGTCCGCGCGCGTATGATGTCGTCATCGTGGGAGCGGGAATCGTAGGAGCAGCTTGTGCCGCCGAATGTGCGAGCGTGGGCCTGAAGGTCGCTGTCATTGAAGCGGCCTTCGTCGGGGGTGGGGCGACGGCCGCGGGAATGGGACACATCGTCGTCATGGATGAGAGCGAAGCCCTGTTCGCCCTGACGCGTTATTCGCAAGCTCTTTGGGATCAGCTCGCTGAGGGGCTCCCTCCGGACTGCGAATTCCAAAGGTATGGGACGATTTGGATCGCGGCGGATGAAGAAGAGTTGAATCATCTTCGACGCAAGGAGCAGGTTTACCGGGAACATGGCGTTCCCGTCGAGCTACTAGATGAACGAGCCTTGGCCGAAGCCGAACCCCATCTTCGGAAGGGGCTCCGAGGGGGATTACTCGTCCCGGGCGACAGCGTGCTCTACCCTCCCTGTGCGGCTCGATTCCTCATAGAGCGCGCTCGGGATCGGGGAGCGACCATCTTCCTCGGACATCCCGCCGTGCGGCTTGACGAACGCGGGGTGGCGCTGCGAGACGGATCGTTCATCGCAGCCGGTGTGGTCATCAACGCGACGGGCGCGTGGGCATCGAAGCTGATCCCCGGACTGACGATCAAGAAGCGAAAGGGACATCTCGCCATCACGGAGCGCTATCCGGGCATCGTACATCACCAGCTCGTCGAAGTGGGATACCTCAAGAGCACGCACGCGCACGAGGCCGAGGCCGTCGCCTTCAACATTCAACCGCGACCGACGGGGCAATTGCTCATCGGCTCGTCGCGCCAGTATGAAGCTGAAGACCCTCACGTAGATCATGGGACGTTAGCGCGCATGCTCACACGCGCGTGCGAATATCTTCCACGATTGGCGGAGCTGTCGATCATCCGAACGTGGACCGGATTTCGGGCGGCGACGCCGGACAACCTACCTCTGATCGGCCCGCTCCCTGGACAGGAACGGGTGTATTTGGCAACGGGCCATGAGGGCTTGGGAATCACGACGTCTCTTGGAACGGCCAAGTTGCTCGTCGCACAGCTGTTGAATCGTCCGTCGGCAATCCCCATCGAACCATATCTTCCTTCCCGAATGGAGCGTCCGGCATGCCTGAGGACATCTTCCTAAAGATCAACGAGGTGCCGATCACGGTCCCTTCTGGCACGACGGTCCTGGTGGCGTTGCTCATGAATGGGATTGTGGGGATTCGGAGATCGGTGACCGGGGAACTGCGGGGGCCGCTTTGCGGCATTGGGGTATGCTTCGAATGTCGGGTCACGATTAACGATCGGCCACATTGCCGAAGCTGCCAGATTCTCTGTCAAAACGGGATGGACGTGCGAACCGAATGACCAACGTGCGGTCCTTCGATACGGATGTGCTTGTCGTCGGTGGCGGTCCGGCCGGCCTGGCCGCCGCTTACAGTGCGGCGCAAGGAGGGCGGCGCGTGCTCCTTGTGGATGAGAATCCCACCCTTGGCGGGCAGATCTGGCGGGGAGAATGGATAGCCCCGCGCTCCTCGGAAGCCGCCTCGTGGTTCGATAGAGTCCGCCGTGCTCGGATCTCGTTCCTCACCGGCGTTCGCATTATTGCGGAAGTGGCGGGAAAGACGCTCTTGGGTGAAAGTCAGGAAGCGACCTACGAGTTCCGCTACAAGACGATGATCCTCGCGACGGGGGCGCGCGAGCGATTCCTTCCATTCCCCGGATGGACGCTGCCCAATGTCATGGGGGCCGGCGGACTTCAAGCGTTAGTGAAAGCAGGGCTTCCAATCCTTGGCAAACGCGTCGTCGTGGCCGGAACCGGACCTTTGCTTCTGGCCATCGCCGCTTATCTTCGAGCACAGGGAGCGAAGGTGCTCACCATCGCCGAACAGGCTCCGCGCTCGCAAGTACTCTCGCTCGGATGGGCACTTCTTCGATTCCCCTCAAAGGCGTGGCAAGCCGCTTTGTTGCGAGGACAACTGTGGCGCATCCCCTACGACTCGGATTGCTGGCCCGTCTCCGCTCACGGCGAAGGGAGAGTGCAAAGCGTTGTCCTCCGGCAAGGATCCAACACGCGGGAGATACCGTGCGACTATTTGGCCTGCGGATTCCATCTCGTCCCGAACGTCGAGCTAGCGCTTCTACTTGGGTGCGAGCTGCGCGACGGATATGTGCGGGTGAACGAATTTCAGGAGACCTCGCGCGCAGATATCTTCTGTGCGGGAGAACCGACGGGGATCGGAGGCGTGGACTTGGCCCTCACCGAAGGACAAATCGCCGGATATGCGGCGACCGGCCGCCTGGAAGCGGCGCGCACTCTTTTCGGACGACGCGCGTACTGGCAACGTTTCGCCTCTCGACTCAACCGAGCGTTCGCTCTCCGCCCGGAATTGAAATCCCTCCCTGATGCGCGGACGATCATCTGTCGGTGCGAGGATGTCCCCTTCGAGCGCCTGAAGGGGTATGGGTCCTGGAAGGAGGCGAAGCTCCAGACCCGATGCGGCATGGGCCCATGCCAGGGACGAATTTGCGGCCCGGCCGTCGAGTTCCTCTTCGGCTGGACCGTCGAGTCGCATCGGCCGCCGATCTTCCCCGCTCGCGTGGAGAGTCTGATGTGGATCCCATCTTCGGAACGAGGAGGAGAGATATGACGATGCCTTGGAAAGGCGTCATGCCGGCAATCACCACGTGCTTCGATGAACGTTTGCAGATCGATCACGATTTCATGGCCGGACATTGCGTCTGGCTGGTCGAGCATGGGTGCACGGGCATTGTGGCGTGCGGATCTTTGGGCGAGGGAGCGACGCTCAGCTTCGAGGAGAAGCTCGCTCTCTTTCGGACCTGCGTGCGTGCCCTTGAAGGGCGCGCTCCCGTCGTTGCCGGGATCTCGGCCTTGAGTACCCGGGAAGCCGTCGAGCTGGCTCGTCACGCAGCGGACATCGGTTGTCAAGGCCTTATGGTCCTCCCCCCCTACGTCTATCGCGGGGACTGGCGAGAGATGAAGGCTCACGTCGCCGCCGTATTCCGCGCGACTTCACTCTCGTGCATGCTCTACAACAATCCGATCGCCTATGGCACGGATTTCCTCCCCGAGCAGATTCAGGAACTCGCGGCCGAGCACGAGAATTTCCACGCGGTGAAGGAATCGAGCATGGACGTTCGCCGCGTGACGGCGATTCGCGCGCTCGTCGGAGATCGGCTGGCCATCTTCGTGGGTGTGGACGATCTCATCCTCGAAGGTATCGCTATGGGGGCCGTCGGATGGATTGCGGGTCTCGCCAATGCCCTCCCCCGAGAATCGGTGGTGCTCTTCGAGTTGGCGCGGCGAGGGGAATGGGATCGTGCCTTCGAACTCTATCGTTGGTTCCTTCCTCTGCTGCGAATGGACACAGTGCCCAAATTCGTACAGCTGATCAAACTCGTCCAGCAGGAAGTCGGCATGGGGAATGCGCGCGTGCGGCCCCCGCGCCTGGAACTCATCGGCGCAGAATTGGAGCAAGCCCGTGCTGTGATCCAAGCCGCCTTGCGCGAGCGCCCTGCGCTTGCATCCGCTCAATAGCTTGGGAGGTCGCTTTATGTCGCTCGTCGGTCTTTCTCTCATCGGGTTTCGCCATGGGGCTCCGGGAGGGACACCATTCTTCGCCGTCAACCCTGCAACGGGTGAACATTTGGACCCTGCCTTTCACTCGGCCCACTTATCCGAGGTGGACGAAGCTGCGCAATTGGCGGCACAGGCGTTCGCCATCTACGGCCGGATGTCGGGTCGTCACCGAGCGCGCTTTCTCCGCCAGATCGCGGAGAACATCGAAGCCTTAGGCGATGCGCTCCTGGATCGCGTGGAGCAAGAGACGGCGTTGCCGCGCGCTCGACTTCAAGCCGAGCGCGCACGGACGTGTTTCCAACTCCGTCTGTTCGCCGATCTGGTGGAAGAAGGATCATGGGTAGATGCGCGCATTGATCGCGCCGATCCACGCCGTCAACCAATCCCGAAACCCGACGTTCGCTCCATGCTGCATCCGCTTGGCCCTGTTGCCATCTTCGGAGCGAGCAACTTCCCCTTAGCCTTCTCGGTCGCTGGTGGCGATACGGCTTCAGCCCTGGCGGCCGGAAATCCCGTGATCGTCAAAGCGCATCCGGCCCATCCCGGGACGTCGGAACTGGTCGGGCGTGCGATCCTCGAAGCAGCGCGCGTGTGCGCGATGCCCGAAGGCGTCTTCTCGTTGCTCTTCGATGCTGGCGTCGAGATCGGCCGTGCGCTTGTTAAACACCCTCACGTGAAAGCCGTCGCCTTCACGGGCTCTCGCGCTGCGGGCCTCACGCTCATGGCGGAAGCCGCCTCCCGTCCCGATCCAATCCCCTTCTACGCCGAGATGAGCAGCGTCAACCCGATCTTCATTCTCCCCGGCGCCCTGCGCGAGCGCGGGGAACAGATCGCCGTCGGCCTTCACGCCTCAGTCACGCTCGGAGCTGGTCAGTTTTGCACGAAGCCGGGAATCGTCATGATCGAAGAAGGGCCTGCTTCCTCATTGTTCATCGAAAAGCTCGCCACGCTGATGACGGAGACACCGGCGTTCACCCTCCTGACTCCGGGCATCTGCGCGACGTATCGCCGAGCCACCGAGGAGCGCGCGCATCATGCGGCTGTCACCCTCGTTGCTCCCCGCCCTGGTGCCTCCCTCGATTCCGAATCGAAGGGATGTCGCGCCCACGCGGCGCTTTTTCAAACCGATGCTCGATCGTATCTCGCACATCCCGACTTGAGCCAGGAGATCTTCGGTCCGGCGACGCTGTTGGTCACCTACTCACATCGAGCGCAGCTTCTGGACATCGCCCGGCAGATGGAGGGTCAACTGACAGCCTCTCTTCACGGGACAGAGGAAGACCTTCTCGCTTTTCGCGACCTGATCGCGATCCTGGAAACGAGAGTCGGTCGGTTGATCTTCAACGGATTCCCCACCGGCGTCGAGGTCTGTCATGCCATGGTGCACGGCGGCCCCTTCCCGGCGACCTCCGACGGCCGATCCACGTCGGTGGGCACGCGGGCGATTTACCGCTTCACCCGTCCCGTGTGCTATCAGAATTTTCCCAACGCGGCGCTGCCCGATGAGCTGAAGGACGAAAACCCGTTGGGCATCTGGCGAATGGTGGATGGGCAGTGGACGCGCGAGCCGCTGCGCTCAATAAGCGGATGAACGGCGAGCGCGCTCTCGCCGTCAGAGCGAGACCTCCACAGGTTCTCCGGCGAAGACGACCGTGCGCACCTCCCTTTGCGGTGCGAGCCGGAGATGGAACCGTCGGGGCGACGGCGGAAGCATCCGCGTGCCCTCGACGAGCCGAAGCCTGAGTCGTCGCGCGCGGTCGTTCCATGAGGCTTCGATCTTCATCTGCTCTCCCCGGCGGTAATCGAACGTCACGCCATCGTCTTCGTAGAGGACGAATCGCCCGTCCGCTCCCGGATAGATCGTCAGCGTGATCGGCTCCTCGCTCGGTTGCATCGTGTACTGCTTCACCGGTGCTAGGGGAAGGATCGTCCCCGCCCGCACGTAGAGCGGCATCGTCGCCAAATCCACCGCTCGCTCTATTTCCCGCCCACCGTCCACGCGCTCTTCCGTCCAGAAGTCGTACCACAGGTCTGACGGCAGATAGAGCCGCCGCGTGGTCGCCCCTTTCTCCGTCACCGGCGCGACCAGAATGTCGCGTCCCCACAGGTACTGATCGCCGCGCCCGACGGCCGAGGCATCGCGAGGATAATGCAGCCACAGGGCCCGGATGATCGGCAGTCCGGTCTCACATCCTTCGCGCACGAGGCTGTACAGATACGGCAGCAGCCGATAGCGCCATTCCAGATAGGTGCGGCAGATCGGCTCGACGTATGGATTACGCAACTCGCTCGGATCGGGATTAGCGGCATCGCTGTAGGAGCGAATCTCATCCGGCCCCAATTGTCCGGTATTCCATCCCCACGGCAGGCGCAGATGCCACGTCCGCCCATGCGAGCGAAAGAGCGGACAGAAGGCGCTGAATTGAAACCATCGCACGTAGAGTTCTCCCGTCAGCTCTTTCGTCGGAACGAATCCTCCCGTATCCGTCCCCCAATAGGGGATGCCGCTCAGACCGGTGTTGACGGCTACCGGAACATGCGTGCGCAGCGTCTCCCAGGTCGAATAGACATCGCCCGACCAGAGAAAGGCGGCATATCGCTGCATGCCGGCGTGCCCGTTCCGATGCAAGGCGTATGGACGCGCGTTAGGGCGATCCATCTGCGGCCCTTCCCAATAGAGGCGATGGCGCA
>Ga0209289_100635_pt1 | contig 17073 bp, 18 predicted proteins | sample GXS110809BmetaG_FD_184121 | JGI IMG/M metagenome (GOLD analysis project Ga0209289, IMG submission 184121) | Hot spring microbial communities from Gongxiaoshe hot spring, China to study Microbial Dark Matter (Phase II) - GXS 110809B (SPAdes)... ...
GGCTCCTCAAGTACGGGGCCTAGATCTTAGTAAACTGGGAGAAGATGCTTCGCCACCGCATCCGCAAGGAGGAGTTTGAAGCCCTCCTCAAGGAGGTGCCGGAAGGGGTGCGGCTTGAACTCCTAGATGGGGAGGTTTACGAGATGGCCCCCATCGGCAGCGGACATGCGGGGCTGGTATCCTACCTGGCCAAGGCCTTGGAAAGGCTCTACGGGGACCGGGCCATCGTCTCGGTGTAGAACCCCATCCTCCTCAACCCCTACTCGGTTCCCCAGCCGGACATCGCCCTCCTAAAGCCCCGCGAGGACTTCTACGTCCAGTCCTTTCCCGAGCCAAAGGACATCCTCCTGGTGGTAGAGGTGGCGTATACCACCAAGGACGCGGACGAGAGGAAGTTGGCCCTTTACGCCCAAGCGGGCATCCCGGAAAGCTGGCTGGTGGACGGGGAAACCGGCCTACTGGAAGTCTACCGGGAGCCCCGGGGAGGCCTTTACCGTCTAAAGCGCCTGGTGGAGCCAGGAGAGGAGGTGGCACCCGAGGGCCCAGGGGCCCCCTCCCTTGTCTGGCGCCCCCCCAGGCCCTAGAGGTACCCTGCCCGCTTGAGCTCCTCCGCCACCGCCTCGAGGACCAGCTCGTAGGCCCGGTCCAGGTCAACGTCCTTTAAGGTGGCCCCGGCGGCAGGTACGTGCCCGCCACCCCCCAGCTTCACGGCGATGTTCTGGGCGGAAACCCCGCCCCGGGAGCGGATGGACACCTTCACCCCTTCCTCCCGCTTGCGCAAGAAGGCCGAGACCACGCTCCCCTCCACGTAGCGGATGAGGCCCACGAAGTCGTCGGAGTCCTCTTCCTCCCGCTTGGCCTCCTCGGGAAGGTGGGCGGTGACGAGAAGCCCCCCAAAGTGGAAGGCCACGGTGGAAAGCACCTGGCCCATGAGGCGGAAGTAGGAAGGGGGGCGGAATTGCAGGCGGTCCGTGAGCTCGGCCAGCTTCACCCCGTAGCCCACCAGCTCCGCCGCCACCCGCAGAACCTCGGGGCTGGTGTTGGCGAAGCGGAAGTTGCCGGTGTCGGTGAGGATGCCCGTCAGGACAGGGGTGGCGATCTCTGCCGTCCATTCCACCCCTAGAAGGTCGATGAGGTCCTTGACCATCTGGGCGGTGGCCGCCTTGGAGGGGTCCACCACGGCGATGTGGCCGAAGCGGGGGTTGGTGCCGTGGTGGTCGATGTTGATGACGAACCCCTCCACCGGCACCCCCACCACCCGGGAAGCCTCGGCGCTGTCCAAGGCCACCAGGGTGGCCCCCACGGGGAGCTTTTCCACGGGGTCCGAGTACTCTTCCTCCTTGGGCAAAAAGCGCAGGAAGCGGGGGGGCTCGGCCACCCAGCGGGCGTCCTTGCCCAGGGCCTTCAGGGCCCGGTAGAGGCCCAGGGAGCTTCCGATGGCGTCCCCGTCGGGGTCCACGTGGGTGGCGATGTAGATGGGACCCTCCACCGCCTTCAAGACCTCGGCCACCAGGCGCATCTTCTCCCAGTACTTGGGGTCGGGAGCGTTTCCGTCCATAGGCCCCAACCTATCACGCAAAGGGGTTCTCCACCCTTACCTCCCCGTAAGCCCCGGGGTGCAGGTCCTCGCTCCAGATCACCTGGGCCCCCAAAGCCTGGGCGCTTCGCAGAATGAGGGCGTCCCAAAACGAGATGCGGTAACGCTCCGCGAGAAGCGAAGCCTCCAAAACATCCCTCAGGGTGGGTTCGTGCCTCCAAGCCCTGCCGAGATCGCTCAAGACCTGGCGGGCCACCTCCGGGGACAGGGGGGTTGGAAGCTTCCGGGTGGTGACCACGTAGAACTCCTGAAGCACCTGAAGGGATAACGCCAAGCGCCTTTCCCCCATAAGGCGCTCTAAGAGCGCCACGGCTCGGTCCCGTTTGGCCGGGGAGGAGCGGTCGTAAGCGTAGACCAAAACGTTGGTATCCACAAACTCAGGGGGCTCTATCATGCACCTCCTCCCGGGAGGGCAAGGGCATGCCCCCGGTATCCAGGATCCCCTGACGCATCCAGGAGAGTTGCCGACCAAAGGCTTCTTCTAGACCCTCCTCCCGCTCCACCTCCCTCTCCAAAAGCTCCGCTACCCAGGCGTTTAGGCTCAAGCCCCGCTTGAGGGCCAGAGCCCGGGCCCGGCGCACCAGCTCGGGGGAAAGCCTCAGAGTCAGATTCCGACTCATGCCCTCAACTTAGCACATCATTACGTGCAAGGCCCGGCTATAAGTTCCACCCCCCCGCCACCTCGAGGACCTGCCCCGTCACGTAAGGCTCCCGCACGAAGAAGAGCACCGCCCGGGCGATCTCCTCCAGGAGGGCCAGCCGGGCCATGGGGATCTCGTGAAGGGGCTTGGACACGGAGTTTTCCGCCACCCCCGGGGCCACCACGTTGGCGGTGATCCCCGCCCCGGCGAAGCGTTTGGCGATGGCCTTGGTGTAGAGGACTACCCCGGTCTTGGCGATGGCGTAGGGGGTGATGTGGGGCCGGGCCAGGAGGTTTCCCGCCCCGGCGTAGCCCAGGTTCACGATGCGGCCAAAGCCCTGGGCCACCATGAGGGGCAGGACCTTCTGGGTAAGGAGGAAGGTGCTGGTCAGGTTGGAGTCCAAAATCCAGCGCCACTCCTCCAGGGAAACCTCCTCGATGGGCTTGTAGAGGTAGTCCCCCACGTTGTTCACCAGAACGCCGATCCCCCCCAGGTGGTAGCGCACCTCCTCCACCAGAGCCGCCACCTCCGCCTCCTCCGTGAGGTCGGCACGCACCTTGATGGCCTTGACCCCAAGGGCTTCCGCCTCCTGGCGCGTGGCCTCGGCCAGCCCTTCCGAGGTGCGGTAGTGCACCGCCACCGCGTAGCCCTCCTTGGCCAGGGCCAGGAGAATGGCCCGGCCAATGCCCTTGGCGCTCCCCGTGACCAGGGCGGTTCTCATACCTCCTCCAAGTACCGCTCCAAAAGCTTGCGGGTGAAGGTGTTTAGGGGGAAGGAAAGCCCTTCCTCCGCCTTTACCCAGGCCCACTCCAGGATCTCTTCGTTGGGGCGCACCACGCCCTCGGCTTCGGCGAAGTAGTTGAGGAGGAGCATGTGGGTGGGCTTGTGGAACTCCTGGCTGAAGATGGCTTCCTGCACCAGGGCGAAGCGCACCCGGGAAAGCCTGAGGCCCACCTCCTCCCAGAACTCCCGCCTCAGGGCCTCCTCCAGGCCCTCCCCCCACTCCACCTTTCCCCCAGGCACCCCCCAAAGCCCCCGCCACTTGGCCGTGCGCACCAGGAGCACCCGGCCGGCCTGCTCCACCAGGGCCCCTACCGTGGGGATGGGATAGCGCGGAGGACCCTCCATACGTACCAAAGCCCAAGATACAGGCCCTGGAGAAGGACGAAGGTGAGGTAGGCCCTAGGCTGGTGGAAAACCAAAAACACCCCCAGGAAGAAGAGCTGGGTGGTGAGGCCCAGGTTCACCACCCCGGCCACGGCAGCCTCGTCCCAGAAGCGCTGGGGGTCTAGGCGGAAGCGGGCCTGGAGGAAGCGCTCCCAAAGGGTAATGCCTCGGTCCTGGGGCAGGAAGAGGAAGCGGTAGACCCCCCGCAGAAGGCGGAGAAGAGGCCCATCGGGGTCGCGCCGCTCCGCCCCAAGGGGAAACCCCCGGGCCTCCTTATACAGCCTTTCCAGGTTGAAGTCGTAGGACTGGACCAGGGTGAAGACCAAGAAGGCCAAAAGGGCCAAGCCCCAGGCCCCGGTGCGCGCCCCCAGCGCCAGGAAAAGGGCCAGGTTGCCCAGAAGGTCCAGCTCCGTGTCCAGGTAGCGCCCGAGCTCCGTGACCTCCCCCCGCAGGCGGGCCAGCTGGCCATCGGCGTTGTCCAAAACGGTCTTGAGCTGGAGGAGGAGGGCCGCCGGGAGGTCCCGGCCTAGGACCAGAAGCCAAGCGGCTAGAAGGACGAGGCCAGTGTGGAAGAGGACCAGGTGGTGGGGGCGGATGGGGGTGCGGAAGAGGAGGAGGACCACCAGGTGGGCCAAGGGGCGGTAGAGGAGGACATTTAAGAACTCCTGAACGGGCCTCTTCTTGGCTCCCGGCACCATGGTCAGTCCTGGATGTGGGAGAGCACCCGGGCCACCACCGCCTCGAGGCCCATCTCGCTGGTGTCGATGACCAAAGCATCGGGGGCCGGGGCGCTTTGGCCCCGGTCCAGCTCATCCCGTAGGAGGAGGTCCCGTAGCACCTCTTCGTAGTCCTGGGGCCGCTCTTTGGCCCGCCTCCTGGCCCGCACCTCAGGACGGGCGGTGAGGTAGAACTTGTGGGCTGCTTCCGGGAAGACCGCCGTCCCCATGTCCCGCCCCTCGGCCACGAAAGGAGGGGGCACCTCCTTAAGGCGTGCGTTCACCCAGGCCCGCACCCCCTTGTGGCGAGCCACCTGGGAGACCACGCGGTCCACCTCGGGAGTGTGGAGGAAGGGGGTAAGGTCTTCCCCATCCGCCAGCACCCGGTTGCCCTCCCTTTCCGGCAGGAGGCGCACACGAAAACCTTCCAGAAGGGCCAGAAGCCCCGCCTCGTCCCCCGGGTCCACCCCCGCCCTGAGGGCCAAAAAGGCCGCTGCCCGGTAGAGGAGGCCGCTACTGAGGTAGGGCACCCCCAGGGCCTTGGCCACCCTTTGGGCCACGGAGCTCTTCCCCGAGGCCGAGGGCCCGTCGATGGTCACGATCCCCCGCATAGCCGCTGGAGGTCCCCGAAAAAGCCGGGGTAGGAGATCTCCGCCCAATGGGGCTCCCAAACCCTAACCCCCACGGGCAGGCCCGCCACGGCAAAGGCCATGGCGATGCGGTGGTCGTGGAAGGGCTCCACCTCCCCCCTTTGCACCCCGCCCCCCTGGATGCGGAGCCAGTCGGGCCCCTCCTCCACCGCCACCCCCAGGGCCCTCAGGTTGTGGGCGATGGCCCTCACCCGGTCCGACTCCTTCACCCGCAGCTCGGAAAGGTTCGGGATGTAGGTTTCCCCTTCCGCCCAGGAGGCGGCAGCGGCCAGGGCGGGTACCTCGTCCACCATGAGGGGGATGAGGGCGGGATCCACGGAAACCCCCTTGAGAGGGCTATACCGAGCCCGTATCCAGCCCACGGGCTCCCCCGCCTCCCCTTCCAAAACCCGCCACTCCAGGTCGGCCCCCATCTCCTGGAGCACCTTGAGAAGGCCGGTACGGGTGGGGTTCAGGCCCACCCCCTCCACCACCACCTCGGAGCCCGGGGTGACCAGGGCCGCCACCAGGAAAAAGGCCGCCGAGGAGAAGTCCCCGGGCACGGTAAGGTCCCTGGCAGGGAAGGGCTCGGCCCTACGGGTGCGGATGCGCGGGCCCTCGGCTTCCAAGGGAAGCCCGAAGTGACGGAAAAGCCTTTCCGTGTGGTCCCGGGTGGGCACAGGCTCCACCACCTCCGTGACACCCTCGGCAAAAAGTCCGGCCAGGAGAAGCGCACTTTTCACCTGGGCGCTGGGCACGGGAAGGGTGTAGGAAATCCCGTTTAGGGCCCTTCCCCGCACCGCCAGGGGGGCCTTTTTACCCCCTTCCCTTCCCTCTATGGAGGCCCCCATGGCCCGGAGGGGCTCGGCCACCCGGCCCATGGGCCGGCGGCGCAAGGAAGCGTCCCCGGTAAGCACGGCGAAAAGCCCCTCCTGCCCCGCCAGGATGCCCAAGAGGAGGCGCATGAGGGTGCCGGCATTGCCGCAGTCCAGAACGTCCTCCGGCTCCTTAAGGCTTAGGCCCCGCCCTCGCACCCGGAAGTGGGGACCTTCCTCCGCGATCTCCGCCCCCAAGGCCTGAAGGGCGCGGGCGGTGGAGAGGGTGTCCCCGGCCTTCAAGGGGTAGAACAGCCTCCCCTCCCCCTCGCTCAGGGCCAGGAGCATGAGGCCCCGGTGGGTCACGGACTTGTCCCCCGGCACCCGCAAGGCGCCCCGCAGGGGGCCGCAGGGGGCCAGGTCCAAAAAGGCGCGGTCCATGCCCCCTAGTCTCCTCGGCCCTGGGGGCTTCGGTCAAGGGCGGCTGGGGATTACAATGGACCCAAACCATGGCCCTGGCGTGGCAAAGCCCGGTCTACCTGGAAAGGAGGCGGCTTTTGGACCTTCTGCCCGAGGGGCCGGGCTTCGCCATCCACCTCGAGGCCCCCGCGGGCTTCGGAAAAAGCGTCCTGGCGGGGCAGCTGGCCGCCAGGCTCCCTTTGCGCACCCTTTGGGCCAGCGCCCTCCTGGGAGAGCCCAAGGCCCTCCTGGCCCGCTCCTTAGGCCTTCCCGAGGAAGTGCCCTGGGGGGCGGTGGTGGCGGCCTTGCAGGAGGTGCCCAGCCTGGTGGTCCTCGAGGACCTCAGCGGGCAGGAAGACCTTTCTCCCCTCCTGCGCACCCTCCCCTGCCTCCTGGTCCTGGCCAGTCGCAAACCCCTCCCCTACCCCGAGCTCCCCAAGCTCCTGGCGGAAGGGCGGCTGGTGCACCTGGGAGCGCAGGACCTGGCCTTCACCCCGGAGGAGGCCCAGACCCTCTTCGCAGGCCGGGAAGGGTGGGAGGAGGCCCACCGGGCCACGGGGGGCTGGCCCTTGCCCCTTTTCCTCTCGGCCCTCACCGGGGAGCCCCCAAAGCCCCAGGCCCTCCTCCAGGGCCTCAGGGAGAGCCTATCGCCGGAAGAGCTGCAAGAAGGCCTCCTCCTGGCCGCCCTACCCTACCTGCCCCCAGCGCACGCCACCCCGGCCACGGAAAGCCTTTTCCAAAGGGGCCTCCTCCGCCGCCTCCCCCAGGGCTTCCGCCTGCACGACCTCCTGCGGGAAATGGCCCGGAAAAACCTCCTCCCCGAGGTGCAGGAGGCGGTGCGCCGGGCGGAGGGAAGGCTGCCTCCGGAGGTTCTGGCGGAGGCCTTCTATGAGGCCGGGCTCCACCGGGAGCTTCTGGAGCTCATGGAGCGGCCCATCACCATCCCCCTCTCCGCGGAAAAGGTCCTCCGCTTCGCCGACCTCCTCAGGCAAGGAGGTCCTCGGGCCCATCTGCGCTTGGGAGAGGCCCTTCTCCAGTGCGGTAAGAAGGAGGGCTTCCCCCTTCTGGAGCCCTTGGCGGAGGCGGAAGACCCGAGGGTGGCCCTCACCGCCTGCGGCCACCTGGCCTACTACCTGGCGGAGCCCATGCTGGGCCAGGACCTCCCCCGGGCCCGGACCTACCTGGAGCGGGGCCTGGGGCTTCTGGAGCGGGTGCCCGAAGAGCTCGCGGGCCGCTTCCTGAACGACGCCGCCCGGGTGCCCTACGAGGAGGGAAGGCCCGAGGAAGCCCTGGCCCTCCTGGAGGAGGCCCTGCGGCGCCTTCCCCCAAGTAGCCCCTTCCGCCCCAGCCCCCTCCTCAACCTGGCCCTCCTGGAGTTCGAGCTGAAAGGATCCCTTCTGAAGCGCATTGCGGCCCTGGAGGAAACCTTAGGCTCCCTGGGGGTTTCCCGCCCCTTTGTACTCCCCGGCCACCTGCGGGACCTGGGCCGGTTCTACCTCCTTTTGGGGGAACGGGAAAGGGCCCGGGACTACCTGAAGCGGGCGGCGGAGGAGCCCGGAAGCCCCCTGGCGAGCCTCGAGGCCCGGATGCTCCTCGCCCACCTGGAGGGGGATGCCGAAGCCCTCCGCCGCCTGGTGGCCCAGGCGGAGCTCTGGGAAAACCGCTACCTGGCGGACGAGGGCCGGGCCCTCTTGGCGGAGCTCACGGGGGACGAAGGCGTCCTTGAAGGCCTTTCCGGCTTCTTCCCCAGCCTGGCCCGGGCGCGGTTGCGCCAGGACCCCTCCCTTCTCCCCCCCTATCCGGAAGAGCGCCTGGAGCGGCTTTACTGGCACGCTGCCCGCTACCACCTCCTGCGGGAGAGGGGGGACCTGGAGGCCCTGATCTCCCTGACCGATGCCCGGGAACGGGTCCTCCCCGGCCTCCTGCCCCTAGGCCTCCTCCCCCGGAACCGGCCGGAGCTGGCCCGGGCCTACCTCCTTCCCGAGGTGCTGCGAAGCGGCTGGAAAGAGGCCATCGCCCTCCGCCTCGAGGAAATCCCCCCCTTGAGGGTGATGGTCCTGGGCACCTTCCAGGTGCACACCCCCCTGGGGCCTGCAGAACTCCGGGGCAAGGCCAGGGAGGTCTTCGCCCTCCTCCTCCTGGGCCTGCCCCGGGAAGAGGTGGCCTTCGCCCTTTGGCCGGACATGCCCGAGGCGGCGGCCCTCAATAACCTCTACGTTTGGCTGGCCCGCCTGCGGAAGCTCCTGGAGCCCTGGGGGGTGGCCACCTACCTGGGGGAGGAGGGCCTAAAGAGGGTGGAGGCCGACCTCTTCGCCTTGGAGGAGGCCCTGCAACGGGAGGACGCAGAGAGGGCCCTGGCCCTTTACCGCGAGCCCCTCTTCTCCGGCCTGGACCACCCCCATCTGGACCGCAAGCGGGAGGAGGTCTTCCACCGGGTGCGGGCCCTTTTCCTGAAAAGGCGGGAACCCCGCCTCCTGGAACGCCTCTTGGAGCTGGACCCCTTGGACGAAGAGGCCCTCTTGTCCTTGGTGGAGCGCTGCCTGGAGCAAGGGCAAAGGGCCCGGGCGGAAAGGCTCCTGGAGGCCTACCGAAAGCGGCTTAAGGAGGAGCTGGGGGAAAGGGCTTCCCCCCAGGTGCAAGCCCTCCTCAGGCGCCTCCGGGGCTAGCCCCAAGAAAGAACCCTTCCCCTTCCAGCTGGACCTCCTCCCCCGGCTCCAGGAGGAAGGTGGCAGGAGGAAGAAGGGCCTCCCCCGCAAGCCAGGCCTCCCCCTCCAGGAGGGTGAGGAGGAGGGGAAGGGGGGGCTTTAGCCGTAGCCGCCCCCGGAGGGGGAAGCGGTACAGCTGAAAGTAAGGGGTCTGGAGGAGACGCTCCCCCCCCGCCACGGGTTCGGGGGCGAAGGCGGGCAGGGGGGTAGGCTCCAGGAGGGCCACCTCGAGGGCCTTCTCCAGGTGGAGCTCCCGCGGACGGCCGTAGTCGTAAAGCCGGTAGGTCAGGTCCGAGGGGGTCTGCACCTCGTAGACCCGCGTCCCCGGGCCCAGGGCGTGCACCACCCCCGCGGGGAGGTAGACCACCTGGCCCGGGGCCACCCGCACCCGGTGGAGCACCGCGTCCAAGGTGCCCGCCTCGGCCCGTCGCCGCACCTCCTCCGGGCTCACCCGCCGGGCAAAGCCGTAGACGATCTCCCCCGGGGCGAGGACGTACCAGGCCTCGTACTTCCCGGGCTTTCCCTCCACCCTTTGGGCGTAGGCGTGGGGAGGGTGGACCTGCACGGAAAGCCAATCCGCCGGGTCCAAAAGCTTCACCAGAAGGGGCGCTTCCGCAAGCCACACCTCCCCCACCCCGGGGCCGAACCCCAGGGCGCTACCCCCCCAGACCCTTTCCACCGGCTTGGGGTTCAGGCGCCGCATGGGGGTTAGCATAAGGGGTATGCGCGACCTGGACCGCGAGGAAACCTACCTGGCCGACCGGCGGGGCCTGGCCCTGGAGCTGAGGGACCTGGTGGGCTCGGGGCCCGTGCCTAAGGAGGCCTACCCCGGCCCCCACGCCGCCTTGGGCTACGGGGAGGGCTGGCTCGCCGCCCGGCTCTCGGGCCTCCCCGACTGGACGGAGGAGGGCACCCTCTTCGTCCTCGAGGGAGGGTACGACCTGGGGGAGGCGGCCGCTTTGGCCCTGGTGGCGGAGACCGAGCGGGTGCGGGTGGTGCGGGTGGGCTTCCGTGAGGGCGCCGCCTACCTGCCCCCAAGCCCCCTCGCCCCTTACCGCTACCTGCGCTTCCTCCTCCTGGCCACCGGGCAGGAGGAGGCCCTTGCCGAGGTGGACAAGGCCCTCTTGGAAGAGCGTAAACGCCTCACCCCGGAGGTGCCCTTGGAGGCCAATCCTGCCAAGTTCCTGGCCTACACCCTCCTAGAAAGGCTTCCCCTTTTCTACGCCCCCTTCTTCCGCCCCCTGGAGGAGGCGGCGCAAAGCCTCTTCGCCCGCATCGGTAAAAGCCTCTCCCTCACCCCGCCTCACAGCGCCTTGGAGTTCTTCCTCACCGGCCTCGAGGCCCGCCACGAGCAGGGAGACCCCCTGGCCGCCGTCCTCCTGGGGGAAGGGGAGGCGGTGAGGCTCGCCAAGGAAATCCTGGAAACCCGGGTGGACGCGGTGGCCGAGGTGCCCCCCCCGGAAGGCAGCCGCCTCGCCCAGGCGGTGGCCCTCTGGTACCGCCTGGCCTGGACCGCCTACTACCTGGCCCTCCTCTACGGGGTGGACCCCTCCGACCCCGAGGTGCTGGAGCGCCTGCGGGAGGCCACCTGATGCCACCCCACCCCGACTCCGTCAGGGTGGGGGCCCCGGTGAAACCCCCCCACCCCAGGCCGCGCAGGAGTGGGCGCCCTCCAAATACCGGGCTTGCCCTGCTTCCTCTCCTTGCGGCGGAGCGCACCGAACCTTAGGGGAGATCAGGCCCGTGGAAACACCCCCCTTTCCCAAACCGGAAAGCCTGGAAGCGGCCCTTGCCCTGCAGAGGGTCCTGGCCCAGCGGGTGGTCCTTGAGGGAAGCCTGGAGGGGGTGAGGCTCCTTGCCGCCTTGGACGCCTCCCATAAAAAGGGAAAGCCCCTGGTGGCGGTGGCGGTGCTCTACCACCTGGAGCGAGGCCCCCTCTCCGTGGGCCGGGGGAAGGTGCCGGAAGAGGAGCTCTTCCCCTACATCCCGGGCCTCCTCTCCTTCCGCGAGGCCCCCGCCTACCTGGAGGCCTTGAGGCACCTCCCCGAAGCCCCGGAGGCCCTCCTGGTGGACGGGCAGGGCATCGCCCACCCCCGGGGCCTGGGCATCGCCAGCCACCTGGGGGTGCACCTGGACCTGCCCAGCGTGGGGGTGGCGAAGAGCCTCCTCTTTGGCCGCCCGGAAGCCCCCCTCCCCCAGGAGGCGGGAAGCGCCGTAAGGCTCCTCTCCCCCCAAGGCCAGCCCTTGGGGTACGCCTACCGGAGCCGCACCGGGGTCAGGCCCCTCTTCGTCTCCCCAGGCCACCGCGTAGGCCTGGAAGAAGCCCTGGCCTTCGTGCAGCGCCTTCCCACCCGCTTCCGCCTACCGGAGCCCTTGCGCCTGGCCCACCTCGAGGCAGGCCGGGCCCTGGGGGCCTTAGACTAGCGCTCGTGGAAAACCCCCAGCCCAACCTGGTGTACCGGATGGCCTGGCCCGTGGCCCGCGGCCTCCTCCACCTCCTCTTCGGCTACCAGGTGGAGGGAGCGGAAAACGTTCCCCGGAAGGGGCCGGTGATCCTGGCAGCCAACCACCTTTCCATCCTGGACCCCATCGTCATCGGGGCCGGGGTGCGGCGGCCCGTGAGCTTCCTGGCCCGGGCCGACATCTTCCGCCTACCCTTCCTCTCCTGGCTTTTGCCCCGGCTTTACGCCATCCCCGTGGAACGAGGGCAAAGCGACCTCTCCGCCATCAAGGGGGCCATCCGCGCCCTGGAACGGGGCATGGCCTTCGGCATCTTCCCGGAAGGCACCCGCAGCCGCACGGGCAGGCTCCAGCCCTTCAAAACCGGGGTGGCGGCCATTGCCCTGCGCACGGGAAGCCCCGTGGTGCCCGTGGCGGTGGTGGGCACGGACGAGGCCTGGCCCGTGGGGCACAAGCTCTTCCGCCTTCGCCGTCCCATCCGGGTCATCTACGGCAAGCCCATTCCCGTTCCAAGGGTCGGCAAGATCTCCCACCCAGAGCTAGAAAGCCTGACGCGGGAAATAGAGGCTCGGGTACGGGAACTTCTTCCTCCCAGGTACCGCTAGAGGCAATACTTTCGTTATCACACATTGCTATACTTGGTGGTAGAAATGGCTCTGGCTATTGCGCCCCCGCGTTTTCGCGTGATATAGTCCCTGCGGAAGGGAAAAGAGGAAGGAGGTGAAGAATGGCAGCAAAGAAAACGGTCACCAAAGCGGATCTGGTGGATCAGGTGGCTGCCGCCACGGGCCTCAAGAAGAAGGACGTGAAGGCAGCGGTGGATGCGTTCCTCTCCAAGGTGGAAGAGGCCCTCTCGGGGGGGAACAAGGTCCAGCTCACCGGCTTCGGCACCTTTGAGGTGCGCAAACGCAAGGCCCGCACCGGCGTGAAGCCCGGCACCAAGGAGAAGATCAAGATCCCCGCCACCCAGTATCCCGCCTTCAAGCCGGGCAAGGCCCTTAAGGAAAAGGTCAAGAAGTAAGGTATTCCCTTCCCCCGGGGGGCTTAAGCCCTCCGGGTTTATTACGCCTACTACCCTTTCGCTCTCTGCCGTGCCCCTAGGCATCCCCGAACACCGTGGGGGCAAGGATTTTCCGGGGCCCCCACCTTGGCTTTCGCCAAGGCGAGGTGGTATCAAGCCCCGCCCAGGGCTCCTCCTGGCTTGACCTTGGGCACCACCCGAGGGGTTTCCTTTTCTGGACGCTCCTGGGGAGTGCTTGCCTCCTCCTCCAGGGGCAGGCCCTCCACCACCTTTTGGAACTCCTCAGCGGTGAGGGTTTCCCGCTCCAAGAGGGTCTCCGCCACCCGCTCTAGGACCTCCCGCTTTTCCTGAAGAAGGTGCTTCACCCGCTGGTACTGCTCCTCGATGAGGCGGCGCACCGCCTCGTCGATGCGCTTGGCGGTTTCCTCAGAGTACTGGCGCACGTCGTACCCGCCCAAGTAGGTGTCCTCCCGCACGGCGTAGGCCACTGGCCCGAACTCGGGGTGCATGCCCCACTCGGTGATCATGCGCCGGGCCAGCTCCGTGGCCTGGCGGAAGTCGTTCTCCGCCCCCGTGGTCACGTCCTCGAAGACCAGCTCCTCCGCCGCCCGCCCGGCCAGGGCTACGGCGATCTGGTCCAAAAGGCGCTTCCTGGACCAGTGGAGCATATCCTCCCGCCTGGGCATCATGAAGCCTAAAGCCCGCCCCCTGGGCACGATGGTCACCTTGTGCACCCCGTCGGCGTGCTCCAGGAAGTGGGCGGCCAGGGCATGCCCCGCCTCATGGTAGGCGGTGATCCGGCGGTCGCGGGGGGTGAGGACCAGGCTCTTCTTGGCCGGCCCCATCATCACCCGGTCGGCGGCCTCCTCGAGGTCCTTCATGGTGATCTTCTTCCGGCCCTCCCGGGCCGCCAGGAGGGCCGCCTCGTTCAGGAGGTTCTCCAGGTCCGCGCCCACGAAGCCCGGGGTGCGCTTGGCCAAAAGGGCCAGGTCCACGTCCTCCGCCAGGGGCTTGCCCCGGGCGTGGATGCGGAGGATCTGCTCCCTGCCCCTCACGTCAGGGGCATCGATGGCCACCTGGCGGTCAAAGCGCCCCGGGCGCAGGAGGGCCGGGTCCAGGACGTCGGGCCGGTTGGTGGCGGCCATGACGATGATGGTGGAGTCCTTTTCAAAGCCGTCCATCTCCACCAGAAGCTGGTTCAGGGTCTGTTCCCGTTCGTCGTTGCCGCCCCCCACACCCCCGCCCCGGCGGCGGCCCACGGCGTCGATCTCGTCGATGAAGACGATGCAGGGGGCGTGGCGCTTGGCGGTTTCAAAGAGATCCCTAACCCTGGCCGCCCCCACCCCCACGAACATCTCCACGAAGTCGGAACCGCTGGCGGTGATGAAGGGCACCTTGGCCTCCCCGGCCACCGCCCGGGCGATGTGGGTCTTCCCCACCCCAGGGGGGCCCACCAGCAGGACCCCCTTGGGAATCCTGGCCCCCAACTCGTGGAAGCGGGCAGGGTTTTTCAGGAACTCCACGATCTCCTTGAGTTCCTCCTTGGCCTCCTCGGCCCCGGCCACATCCTTAAAGGTCACCTTGGGGGCCTCGGTGAGCACCTTGGCCCGGCTCTTGGTGAAGCTGAAGGCGGAGTCCGAGGGCCCGGCGCGCCCGCTGCGGGAGAAGTAAAAGAGGGCGCCCACCAAAAGGCCCACCAGGAGAAGGGGCCACAGGAAGCCCAAAGGGCTTTGGCCCTGGGGGGGCTCCACCCGCACGTTGACCCCCTTGCGCATCCAGGCCTCGAGGGTCTGGTTGTCCGGGGGGCTGGCGGCGTAGGTGGTGAAGGTGGAGCCATCGGTGAGGGTGCCCTGGATGCGGGTCTCCCCGGCCCGCACCACCACCTCCTTCACCCGACCCGCCTGCAGGTCCTCCAGGAAGGTGGTGTAGTTCACCCCACCCCCGGGGTTCCCCACCGTGCCCGCCAGGCTGAAGGCCCAGGCCAAAAGGAGCAGGCCCAACACGAAGACCAAGAAGTTCAAGGGAAGCCGGGACATGTCTCCTCTTAGGGTACACGCCCCAGGAGAAATCCGGGTAGCCCAGGGCACCATGATATGATCATGCTCAAGTCTCTTGACTTATTCATGTGGCATGGTCTATGCTTGAGACGAGAGGTGTAGCCATGGCTAAGGCAGTGGGCATTGACCTGGGCACCACCAACAGCGTGATCGCCATCATGGAGGGCGGTAAGCCCGTGGTCTTGGAGAACGCGGAGGGCGAAAGGACCACCCCCAGCGTGGTGGCCTTCCGGGATGGCGAAACCCTGGTGGGCCGCATGGCCAAGCGCCAGGCGGTCCTGAACCCTGAGGGCACCGTCTTTGAGATCAAGCGCTTTATCGGCCGCCGCTGGGAGGAGGTCCAGGAGGAGGCCAAGCGGGTCCCCTACAAGGTGGTCCCCGGGCCCGATGGCGGGGTGAGGGTGGAGATCAAGGGCAAGCTCTACACCCCCGAGGAGATCAGCGCCATGGTCCTCCGCAAGCTGGTGGAGGACGCCTCCAAGAAGCTGGGGGAAAGGATCACCAAGGCGGTGATCACCGTGCCCGCCTACTTCAACAACGCCCAGCGGGAGGCCACGGCCAACGCCGGGCGCATCGCGGGCCTCGAGGTCCTGCGCATCATCAACGAGCCCACCGCGGCCGCCCTGGCCTACGGCCTGGACAAGAAGGGGAACGAGACCGTCTTGGTCTTCGACCTGGGGGGCGGCACCTTTGACGTGACGGTGCTGGAGATCGGCGAAGGGGTCTTTGAGGTGAAGTCCACCTCCGGGGACACCCACCTGGGCGGCAGCGACATGGACCACGCCATCGTGAACTGGCTGGCCGAGGAGTTCAAGCGGGAGTACGGGGTGGACCTCAAGGCGGACCGCCAGGCCCTCCAGCGCCTCATCGAGGCGGCGGAGAAGGCCAAGATCGAGCTTTCCAGCACCGTGGAGACCACCATCAGCCTCCCCTTCATCGCCCTGGACCCCGCCAGCAAGACCCCCTTGCACCTGGAGAAGAAGCTCACCCGGGCCAAGTTTGAGGAACTCATCGAGCCCCTCCTGAAGCGCCTCAGGGGCCCGGTGGAGCAGGCCCTGAAGGACGCAGGGCTCTCCCCGAGCCAGATCGACGAGGTCATCCTGGTAGGCGGGGCCACCCGGGTGCCCGCGGTACAGCGGGTGGTGAAGGAGCTTTTGGGCAAGGAGCCCAACCGCTCCGTGAACCCCGACGAGGTGGTGGCCATGGGGGCCGCCATCCAAGCGGGGGTGCTGATGGGCGAGGTGCGGGACGTGGTCCTCCTGGACGTCACCCCCCTCTCCCTGGGGGTGGAGACCAAGGGCGGGGTGATGACCGTCCTCATCCCCCGGAACACCACCATCCCCACCCGCAAGTGCGAGATCTTCACCACCGCCGAGCACAACCAGACCGCGGTGGAGATCCACGTCCTCCAGGGCGAGCGCCCCATGGCCGCGGACAACAAGAGCCTGGGCCGCTTCCGCCTCGAGGGCATCCCCCCCATGCCCGCCGGCGTTCCCCAGATTGAGGTCTGCTTTGACATCGACGCCAACGGCATCCTCCACGTGACCGCCAAGGAGAAGTCCACGGGCAAGGAGGCCTCCATCACCATCCAAAACACCACCACCCTCTCCGAGGAGGAAATCCAGCGGATGATCGAGGAGGCCAAGCGCCACGCGGAGGAGGACCGGCGCCGCCGGGAGCACGCCGAGCTCAAGAACACCCTGGACTCCACCCGCGTCCAGGCGGAGAGGATCCTCCAGGAGAAGCAGAGCACCCCCGAGGCCAAGGCGCGCCTCGAGGCGGCCATCGCCAGGGCCAAGGAGCTTTCGGAGAAGGATGCCTCCGACCCCGAGCTGAAGGCCGCCACGGAGGAGCTTCTGAAGGCAGTGGAGGCCTACGAGAAGGCCGCCACCGCCGGGGCCACCGGGGCTTCCGGCCGTGGCCCTGACGACGTGATCGACGCCGACTACAAGCCTGCCGACTAAAGCCCCCCTGCCCTGGCCCCTGCTGGGGCAGGGGCTTTCCCTTACCCCCTCTTGGAGGAAGCATGGAGAAGGAGCGTGAGGAAACCCAACAGGAACAGGCCGCCCAGGTGGAGCAAGACCTCAAGGCGGTGGGCGAGGAGGCCATAGCCCTGGAACAACGCCTCCTGGCCGTGGAGGAGGAGCTCCGAGCCCTGAAGGACCGGTACGTGCGCCTCCTGGCCGACTTTGACAACTACCGCAAGCGCATGGAGGAGGAGCTTAGGCTAAGGGAACGGGAAGGGATCCTCAGGGCGGTCAGGGCGCTCCTTCCCGTTCTGGACGACCTGGAGCGGGCCTTGGAGTTCGCCGAGGCCAATCCGGAGAGCATCCTCAAGGGGGTTAAGGCGGTGCGGGAAGGCTTCTTCCGCATCCTAGCAGGGCTTGGCATCGAGGAGGTGCCCGGGGAAGGGGAGGCCTTTGACCCCCGCTACCACGAGGCCATCGGCCTCCTCCCCGGCGAGCCCGGCAAGGTGGCCCGGGTCTTCCAGCGGGGCTTCCGCCTGGGGGAGGCCTTGGTGCGCCCGGCCCGGGTGGCGGTGGGTGAGGAGAAAAGCCCTGAGGAAGAGGGCGTGGAGTAGGCCATGAAGGACTACTACGCCATCCTAGGGGTACCGAGAAACGCCACGCAGGAGGAGATCAAGCGGGCCTACAAGCGCCTGGCACGCCAGTACCACCCCGACGTCAACAAAAGCCCTGAGGCGGAGGAGCGGTTCAAGGAGATCAACGAGGCCTACGCCGTCCTCTCCGACCCGGAAAAGCGCAAGGTCTACGACACCTACGGCACCGCCACCCCACCCCCGCCC
>Ga0209289_100636_pt1 | contig 17055 bp, 4 predicted proteins | sample GXS110809BmetaG_FD_184121 | JGI IMG/M metagenome (GOLD analysis project Ga0209289, IMG submission 184121) | Hot spring microbial communities from Gongxiaoshe hot spring, China to study Microbial Dark Matter (Phase II) - GXS 110809B (SPAdes)... ...
ATGTCAAACATTCACATTGAAATTGCCCGACCCGAACCTGAAGTTGGGTTCATCGTCCCTTGGAAGCCGGGAAGCCAAGTTGATGTCCAAGTTATCGGCAGAGTCCTTGACGGAGAAGGTGCCCCCGTCCCTTCGGAAGTGGTGGCTCAATTCTGGCTTGACGAAAAAGGGGAAGGGCAACCGAAGTTTGAAACAAAGAGCGTGAAAACAACCAATTTAGGTGGCTTCGGATTTTTATACTCAACCAAAAGTTGGGGACAACTGACCATCCAACTCTTCGTTCAACCTGAAGGGATACCGATAGACATCAGCAAAAGGGCATTGAAAGTCCTCAAAGGTGTAATCAGACCAGAAATCGCCGTGAAAATCAGTGACCAGTTCCTCAAAGAGGCTGGCTTGAAATTCTATCGGGCACAGAAAGACAGCGCCTTCGTTGACACCCAGCCAGTTGAAGTTGGAAGGGGCATATTGGATTTGAAGGAAGTAAATGTGCTGGTTTTGGCTTTAACTCAGGAAGGTGACGGATGGGAATGGAAACCCGTTAAAGGTGCGGTCGTAGAACTCGTTGATGTCGGGTCAAGGAAAACTGGCGGCGATGGGGCTACAAAGTTCACTTTCTCTTCAGAAGGGACAACGGTCAATTTGATTTTTGAGTTGGTCCCAGACTTTGAAGTCAAAGTCGCTCCTTTGCCCAAAGGCTACCTTTCAAGACCAAACGCTGAAGGCAAGTTATTTGTTTTCATCGGGAAAGACTTTGATGTCATGACAGACCCAGAAACAGGTCGCCCCAAAGCCGTCCCTAAATCCCCTAACTCCGTTATTGCTAAAAATCGCAGGTTCAAAGTGACGGTATCTGACGGAACCACAGAAGGCAATATCGCTAAACCTGAAGGTGATTTGTCAGTTCACACCGTCACCTACTACCCACCCAAAGCCATCAACGAACCTGTAAGGGAAGTGACCGTTAGAGTTGAAGACGCTGAGATTTCAATCTACAAGTCCGAGTTCAAACTTCGTGTCTTTAAGGACGCTTTCCTGACTTTCAACAAGTTGGGCTTTCAGGAAATTGACCCAATTCCCATTGATTTGGTTGAACTTAACGGTGTCAAGGTTGTGCCGGGAATAATTCGCGGTCAAGTTCAGGAGAATCCTTTGCCACCCGCAGGTAGACCAATAAATGGCGTTAAGGTTCAAGCAATTGCCGGCGAAACAGAAAAGACCGATTACACAAAGGGAACGCCAGGACCAGAGGCTGGTCGCTTTGATTTAAGGGATGTCGCCGATAACCAAGCAGAACTCAACTTGCAAAAACCTGTCGTCATGCCTTTCCTTGACTATGTTGAAGAATTCGCTCACACTTTTGATCCGTTGCGTGAGTTAGGTTACAGGACACCCAGATTCCGTGAGCAAGACGGCTTCTTGGATGAAAACGACCAACCCCTATTCCGCTACCGATGGGACTTGAGGTTTGAAACCGACGAACAAAAACTGCAACGAATTCTTGACGCCATCAAGAGAGCCGATGCCGCTTTGAAGTTCACTGCGGAAGTTGACCCAATGATGAAGCAGTATCTCCAAGAAAGCATTTCTGCTATCGTGGATTTGGTTCTCTTTTGCTTCAGCGAGTTCAAACTCTTTGGCAAATTGGCTGAAATGGTGTCCGTTGGTAAGGGCATAGGAAAGGGTGTTAAGTTGTCCACACATGCTCGCCAAGGACTTAGGGCGAGATTAAAGAAGGAAATTCCAGAATTGACCGAAGATGAGTTGAACCTCGTTGAAAGACTTGTGGACGAAGCAATAAGTAGCCATAGGGGTCTCACTGACAGTGCTATTGAGCAAGTGCAAAAAGCCACTGGTAGTGGTTTAATCGCCAGCACATTGAAAGGCTACCGTGATGATCTCGCTGAATCTACGGAATTACTGGTTGCTGGATTGAAAGCAGATATTGTTGGCTTCTTGAAAGGCATGCTTAACAAGTTCAAGATAATTGAGACTCCTGATTTATCCCCATTTGACATAAACAAACCTGAATGGTGGATGGACAAAGCCATTGACTCGGTAGCCAACGCATTGGTTAGCCAAATTATGGAAATGGGTGACATATCCGTTGAATCGCTCTTCGGTTTAGGTAATAAGATTACAGAAGCAACCGCTAATGCGTTAATGTATCCAGCCCGCTCTTTCCATCAGACAGTCGTTGATGTCGGGTTCAAAAAATTGGGGCGCTACGAGATCAGTGGCTCTACAGAACAAGCCATCAAGCGAATTGAAACGATGAAGAAAGGGCTTGACCTATGGCGTGGTTTTTACGAATCTGCTCGTGCTCCATTCTCAAGCACTATAGGCGCTATCAAGTCAGGACTTCAGAAACTTCACGAGTCAACAGCGGTCATGACTGGACCAAGTTATAATCCTGCGGTTGGTGTCTTAGAAGATGCAGCCAATTTAACTGGTTCTATCCTTGATGGCATTTTGCCCATTGGCTCAGCATTCACTGTCATGCTTGGAGGCACTGCTAACACTATGCTTGGAGTATCAGTTCCTCTTGCTTGGATTTCCGCTGTAGGATGGTCTCCAAGCGATTTGCCGCCAGAATTGAACTCACCCTTCTTCCCCTTGCCAAGAGATATCTACGCTCCTTTCTTTCCTTTCCCTATTGAAAACAGCCCTCTTCTCGCCTATGTAAATGCGGGAGGTTCTACTCGGTTCACACCAGTCCGAAGCAGGAGCAGGCAACTCAATGAATATGAAGCAGTTGTCAATCAAATTAAATCGGCGCTTCAAAATAACAACTACGAACAAGTTCTACAACTTTCCCGCAACCTCAGCGAAGCCACAACCGCCGTTAGTGACGCAATTGAGGCTAAGTTGGCGATTGTCACAAAAGCCATTTTTGATGCCTACAACAGGGACCAAACTTTTCCCGCACGGGCAAGACAAGCGACAGATATTGCTGAGGCTTCAAACTTTTACCGCCGTGAATTTTCGCTCCGGGTTGGCAGTTACCTTATCGGTGAATCGGATGAAGCAGTTAATAAGGCGATACAATCAGCCGATGTTGCTTTGCAGAAAACTCAAGAGGCAATGGGCTTGTTGGATGGAGCAATTGAACATCTTCGTTCGTTGGGAGTTACATTGCCCCACCTCTTGCGCTTTACCTCTCAAGTCCAGCAGGTCAGCCTTACGGAATGGCGCATTACTTTTACCGCTCAGAATATTGGAGGTCAACCATCCCCAGTGACAAATATCAAATTTGTCGCAACAAATGTCATCGCGGTCTCACCTAATTCTTGGAATTTGCCGTCGCTTTCTCCCAATGCTACTCAGAGCATTACCGTCACCGCTCGCACTCCACAAAGGTTCACAAGTGGCTTTGGCGTCATTAGGACGACTTTAGGGACACAACCCGAAGACTTCAACGCAAGTGTCGTTCCCGCCATCATCTTCTTGACAAGCAAGGACGAAATTCCACCAATCATCTCTAACCTGACACCGAAAGAAGATGAAACGATCCGGACAGCAAACCCCTTAATCGCTGCTAACATAGTTGACTCCCTCTCAGGTCTTGATGTTTCCTCGCTGAAAATGACTTTGGATGGTCAGCAGGTTGGTGCTGCTTATGACATTGCCACTCGCAGATTCTCCTTCCGACCAACACAACCACTCTCTGAGGGGACTCACACTGTCACCGTTGAAGCCACTGACCTTGATGGCAACACTGCTCGCAAGGAATGGAAGTTCACTGTCAGGTCAGGTGTGCCCGTTGAAATCACTGACCTCAGAATTAGCCCTAACCCCTTCAGCCCTAACGGTGACGGGATTGACGATGTTTTGAACATCCACTTCAAACTTAGTGGCGACGCAGTTTTGAACATAACCGTCACCGACAGCCAAAACCAAGTTGTCAAGACCCTCGCCACCGAGCAACCTTTCCCTCAAGGAGAACATGACTTGACATGGGATGGTGTTAAGGACGATGGGCAAAGGGCTGAGAGCGGTTCATATGGTGTCCGAATTGCCATAGTCCGTGAAGGTCGGCAGCAACAAGTCGTTGAGGCTCAAGTTACCGCCGATACAAGTCCACTGAGCATCACTGGTGTATCGGTCTCGCCAGAAACGATGCGACTGACAAAAGATACCGCCACCGTTAACTTCAACCTTTCGCAAAATGCCCGCATTGAAGTCAAGGTCTACATGGGTGAAAACACCGATGACGATGGCTATGTCATTCGGTCGCTGGTTATGGAGAACGCTCAAAAGGGTTCTAACTCGGTTACTTGGGACGGGCGAGCCGATGACGGAAGGTTTGTCCCGCCAGGAGTTTACAGCGTCGCCGTTGAAGCCGATGCCGGAACAAACACAAACAGAGTGCCTCTTGCAGGTCGCATAACGGTCAGAAGTTTGCCTGACCTTATGGCAGTTAGCCTCATCAGTGCTGACCAAGACGGCAAAACCGTGTTGACGGCAACAGTCAGAAACATCGGGGCAGAGGCTGTCCAAAACATTGTCGTCCGATTCTTCGTGAAAGACATTGTGCTCGGTGACAAGGTAATAACCAACTTGGACGCTGGTGCCGAGGCAACCGTTGAGTTCACCATAGACCCGACAAGGCAGGTTTTGGTCACAGAGAATTTGGCTTTTGTCGTTGACCCTGAAAATGCCATTGACGAACTTGAAGAATTCAACAACCGCTTGGAAACAAGGTTGCAAATTCAGGCTGTCAGACTTGACCATGTCTTACCTGCTGGGATTTCATTGGTTTCCATCCCAATTCAACTTTTTGACCCAAGCCCTCAAACAGCCTTCGGATTTTCTTCGCCAGAGGAGACTAAAATCGCTTGGTGGGACCCACAAAAGGAAGGCGACATCAAATATCGCTTCGCTAACGAAATTTCAGCATTGGAGCCGGGCAAGGGCTATTTCGTCAAGTTGCCCGATGAGCGAATCCTGCAATGGACTGGTGTTCCGACCCGCACGCAAGACAATAACCTGTTCGTCATCAACTTGCAGCGTGGTTGGAACTTGATTGGTTTACCTCGTCCAGGTTCAGTGCCTTTAAGTGATGTCAATGTCAAACGGGCAAGTGACCAAAATCCGATAGCATTCACTTCACCCAACAACCGAATCACCGAACCCTACGCATGGACATACAGCAACACTAAGCGACGCTACCAATTAGTCTACCCTGAAATCGGTGAGTTTGGGACATTTGATGCGCTCAAGGGTTACTGGGTCTATGCCCATGAACCTTGCCAGTTGCTCATACCTGCTCAAAGCAGAAGCGTTTATGTGGCAAGGAAGCGAAGCCAAATTGAAGGTTGGTTCTTCAGGGTTGAAGCGGTTGCTGGAGACTTCACCGATTCAATCGTCGTCGGCAAAAACTCCACCCGCCTTCAAGCCCAAAAGCCACCTGTCTCGCCAGAAGGTCAGCCTGTCAGGTTGAGCATCGTTGATGAGCAAGGTAGAAGTTGGGGCGCTTCAATTTCCGACGACAAAGGTAGAATGATTTGGAAGTTACTGCTTGAAGCGGACAAGAGCGTTGAAAAAGTCACCCTTCGCTTCCCTGACTTGGGCTACTTGCCTAAAGACTTGGGTGTTTACTTGATTGACGAAGGGACAGGGCAAAAGCGATACCTCAGGACGACCGCTTCGGTCACATTCAACTTTACGCCGAGCAGAGGAGAGACAGAGCGGAAAGTTCTGCAATTGGCAATTGTCCCTGGTGCGACAGGTTTGCTTCGCATTGTCGGGTTGAAGGCTGAACCGATGAGAGGTCGTGGCGTCGCTATTCAGTTTGCATTGACAAGACCTGCACAAACTCAAGTTGAGGTTTTGACTTTGACTGGACGGAAAGTGGCAACTGTTGAAAGCGGTCAAAATCGCTCTGCAGGCAGGCATCAAGTTATCTGGCAAGGACGAAATGGAAACGGGCAACCATTGCCATCAAGCGCATACATTGTCCGAGTTAGTGCAACTGATGAGGAAGGAAGGCAGGTTCAGGCAACTACGGTTGTAAGGTTGAGGTAAGGATGAATGGCTCTGTAGAAATCTTGCACGATATTGGAGGGCAAGGCTCCTGCCGAGCCGAAAAACCGAAGGGTTGAGTTTCTGCCTGACCGAAATTCAGTGCACGGTAGATGTCCCCTCAAGAAGGGATTTCTACAAAGCCACGAATTTGTCAGAGTAGTGACGCAAAATGAAAGCGAAAAAACCAAAGTTGCAGAGGTGAATGGTAATGCTCAAGTCATTGTCGGTTTGGGGTTTGAATGTCGTAAAAGGTCGGAGTTCTGGTTCAAATAGGATTGCCACTCATCGCCTTTGGCTGACAATAATGGGAATTTTGTCCGTAACCCTTATTGTGTCTGTCAGCAGCGCCCAACAAACAACTCGCTGGAATAACCCCGGCGGTGGCTATTGGGATGTCGCCGCCAACTGGGATAATGGTGTGCCCGATTCAACAAAAATCGCTGTCATTGACTTGCCCGGCACTTACACCGTTACCATCAGATCAAACGCTGTTGCTGCAGGTCTAATACTGGGCAACGATGACCCATCCGACACAGGAACGAAGGTCTTACAAGTTGGAGCCTCCTTCACCTTGAATGGGGATGGACTTGCTAAAAGCCGAACTATAGTCGCCCTTTTTGATTGGGGCAGATTGACAGGTTCAGGCACATTGCGGGTAGAAGGGGAGTTGCGTTTAAGGCATGGGAGCATCCAAGAAGGCTCAGGGGTAACCTTGATAGCGCCAAGTGGGAAAGTGACGACCGATTTGGGTGGTGGCAGCACGACCCTGCGCAGGAGGTTGGTCAATGAGGGAAGTGTGGAAATCGGTTTACTCAGCGGAACTCGGTCAGGCGGTGTGCTGCTGCTGGGGCAAGGCGGAGTTTTGGAGAATAAAGGGATGCTGAGGTTAAGGTCATACGATCCTGATACTGCGACTATTGCTCCCACTGACGCTCCGAACGCTGGCAAGGTGGTGAACGAAGGCATCATTGAAAGCACTCAGGATAGCAGCCGTGATACCTACATCACTGCAAGGTTAGAGAACAGGGGAACAGTTCGTTCTCGCTCCCATAATCTTTACCTTGGTGATGTTGTTCTTCTTGACGGTGGTAGGATCGGTGCAGGCGAAGGGATTGTGCGGGTTGACCCGGGAGGACAAGTGGAAGTAGCCGAAGGGGCGACGGCGTTAGTGGAGAGTGGTGCAGTTTTCGCCTTTGCTTCTACATTGACAGGTTCAAGTAGATTGACAGGTTCAGGCACATTGAGGGTAGAAGGGGAGTTGCGTTTAGGGCATGGGAGCATCCAAGAAGGCTCGGGGGTAACCTTGATAGCGCCGAATGGGAAGTTGACGACCGATTTGGGTGGTGGCAGCACGACCCTGCGCAGGAGGTTGGTCAATGAGGGAAGTGTGGAAATTGGGGGAGGAGATAATCGTGCTACAAAAGCAGGGGCGATCAGATTGGGGCAAGGTGGAGTTTTGGAAAACAAGGGAACACTGAAGTTGATGAGAGACTACTATGACGCGACTATTGTTCCTGTGGATGCTCCGAACTCTGGGAAACTGGTGAATGAAGGCATCATTGAAAACGCATCTTATGTAGACCGGCCGACTTACATCATGACGAAGTTGGAAAGCCGAGGGGTGATCCGTTCTCGCTTTAGCATCCTCTTCCTTAGCGATGTTCTCCTTCTTGACGGTGGTAGGATCAGTGCAGGAGAAGGAACTGTGCAGATTGCCGATGGGAGCAGAGTGGAAGTTGCCGAAGGGGCGACGGCGTTAGTGGAGAGCGGGACAGTTTTCATCGTTGGCTACTCTGCTAGTCCTACATCTACTTCTACATTGACAGGTTCAGGCACATTGAGGGTAGAAGGGGAGTTGCGTTTAGAGCATGGGAGCATCCAAGAAGGCTCGGGGGTAACATGGATAGCGCCGAGCGGGAAAGTGACGACCGATTTGCACGGCGGCAACACGACCCTGCGCAGGAGGTTGGTCAATGAGGGTAGCGTAGAGATAGGCTTGAGCGGAACTTACTCAGGCGGTGTTCTAAGAATTGGGCAAGGCGGAGTTTTGGAAAACAAAGGGACATTGAAGTTGAAATCGGGCTATTATGCTGCCCAAATTGCTGCCGTTTCACCGACGGATTACGGTAGGTTGGTAAACAAAGGGACTATAGTCAAACCAGAAGGCGACAACACCGCTTACATCCGAATTGACTTACGCAACGAGGGCAAAGTGCAGGTTTCAGCAGGCACTCTTGAAGTGAGCACTTACTACCAAACTCAAACAGGTTCACTGGAAATAGGCATTGCTGGCACGCAAACATCGGAATATGGGCGAATGAATGTTACGGGTTCTGCATGGCTTAACGGTTCACTGATAGTCTCTCTGCTTAACAATTTTGCTCCTTCTGTTGGCACGAGTTTTCAGGTTCTGACCGTCAACCAAAGAACGGGCGACTTCAGAAATGAAGAAATCCCTGGGGACATGCTTTCGGAGTGGGTTGACCGCTCTTTGAAGTTGACTGTGAGAGGAGGTTTCTTCATCTCTTCGGTTTCTCCTGCGCTTGTTCCCAAGGCTGACAACATCCAAATGACCTTGAAAGGGTCAGGTTTCTCAGAAGGTGTGGTTGTCATTCTCAAGCGACAAGATACCGAAGTCACTGCAACAGAAATCGCAGTAGAAGGTAGAACCCGCTTGATAGCGAGGTTTGACTTGAGCAACACCCCTACGGGCGTCTATGATGTCATCGTTCGGTTGCCCGATAACCAAGAGGCAAAGTTTGAAGATGGAGTGCAGGTCTATGACACTCAAACCTTATCCATTTTGGATGTGGATCCTTTTGAGGTTGTTTTGTCTCCCAGAAGCATAGTCACTTTCACAATCGCTGGAACACAATTTACTCCGAATTGCCAAGTTTTTCTCAAGCGAGCGGTGCCTGGAGAGTCTCCTTTGACACCGCAAAGCGTAGCGATTCTAAGCAGTGAACAAATCCAGGCTACCTTTGACCTGACACGGGCGAAGGTGGGTCCCTACGGTATCGTCATCGTCAAGGATAACCAGCAAACCAGTTTTCGTATTCACTTATATCCATACATGGCTGTCATGAGCGACGATTATAAACATCCGTCTTTCTTGGTCGTCGGTCGGACTGTGAATCACACCATTGAATTGACTAATTTCGGTAATGCTTCTGGGGTCGGTGTTTATGGCTTAACCTTGCCACAGGGATTCCAATTAGTAGGAGTTCACACAGGTCCTGGCGGAGAATGGGGTATCACATCTGACGGAACTATTATCATCGCCCAACCTGTTGAGGCGTATAGCAAACGAACTATCACAATAAGTGTCAAGTTGCCTTGGGATCATGTTTTGCCACCGAATGAACAACCGCAAGAAGGTAAGTATCGTTTGGGAGACAAGGTTTTCTTCAAGGGAAGCCTCATTGCAAGCCCTATCCAAGACATCTGGCCGATGATTCGTGGCGGTGCAGCCAACTGGGACGATATTGTCGCTCGGGCTATAGTGGGTTATGGAACGGTAAGAAACCTTTACCTTGAAGAACTTGGCGAACTAACCATATCAGAACTGTCTGCTCACTTGACCGCCCTTGATATTTCACACCCAGGCGTTGGTGAAACGATTTCGGTAGCAATGAGGACGAACCTTCTTATGTCCGCCATCGGTAATGAGTATCATGGTGGTAGGACAAGGAATTCTGGGAATTTAACCCGCTCTTGGGACCCCGGAACCATTGGTGGGTTTGTTAAAGATACTTGGGAAGCGATTAAATTGATGCCTGCTTTTATCGCTGATGATGCGTCCAAATGGCAAAATTGGGTCGTGAAAGGCGCAGCGACAGCCGAAGGGCTTGTTGAGGGGTTGTCTTTCGGACTCATAAAACTCAACCTTTCTGAGCATATAGCCGAATGTCTCGGCGTCACAGACCCCCTTCTCATAGAAGGAGCACGGATAGCAGGAAATGTTGCTTCCTTTGCAGTCCCCGCTGAAGGTATCTTTAAAGTAGGCAGTGTAGCATTGAAAGCATTGCCAGGATTGCCCAAATTACCAGCCAAATTGGCTGGCTTGGCTCAAGACCTTAAAGATTTTGTGGCAGTGACGAAATTCCTCTATAAATCGCTCAAGGACTCTCCAGAAGTGCAAAAGTATACCCAGAGGCTCATAGCGGATCTTGATGGAACTCCTATATTCAGGAGTTTATCAAAGGACATAGTTTGGGCGATAAAGGGCAACCCTTCAGAACCGACTCGCATCGTCGGTATTGACAAGATTGTCAGGATGCCAACAGAAACATTTGGAGAAGCTTTTCCTATACCAGTGCGGGCTAACATTTTTCACATTGGCTATCATATACAATATGGTTGGCACATTGGGGTAGGCTATGTGAGGAGTGCGTTGAAGCTGGGACAGGAATTTCCTCCAGCAGGTTGGCACTTTTATAAGTCCCATGCGTTTCACCCTCATTGGGGGGATATGGATTATGCGACTTTAGTAGCAACACCTTTTGCCATTGCGGGGGCTGCTACACCTACCGTCACTCTTGCGGCTCTCACCGCTGGTGCAACGGCAGATTTTCTTAGCCGTTTATGTAACCAATCAGAAGGTGCAAGGATAGTTGCTGCATACGACCCCAACAGCATTGAAGTTTCACCGGAGGCATCTTATATCTCACCGCAGCAAAGGCTTACTTTCACAGTTCACTTTGAGAACATGGCTCAAGCCAACTTCCCTGCCGAAGATGTGACAATAAAGTTGGTGCTTGACGAAAACTTTGATATAGACACGCTGACCTTTGATGGCTCCAGTCACCAAGATGTTGTCACGACAGCCATTGATAAAGGTAGCCGCACTATCTTTTGGAGGTTTACCGGCATCAATTTGCCACCAAACCAGAATCCTCCTGAAGGGGAAGGATGGGCTCAATTCAGCGTGAATCTTAAACAAGATGTTAATTCGGGGGCAGAAATACCCGTTAAGGCGGAAATCGTATTTGATGAAAACCCACCAATTGTCACTAATGAGGTGAAGGTGAAGGTTGATTCACAACCTCCGAACACTCAGATCGTTAATTTGCCTACTGAAAACTTACGCGGTTCCTTTGAAGTTCAATGGCAAGCACAAGATGACTTGTCTGGTGTTGCAATGACATCCCTTTGGGTCAACGAGGAACGCATCAGCGAACCACAGAGGAAGCAGCAAAATAGTGCTCCCAAGAACCAAAGAAAGCGACAAATAGGAGGCAGAGAGTATACGCTTTATCATGTGCTATCGTCAGAGAGCGGCACTAAAGTTCAGTTCAAAGGCAAGTTTGGTTACATATATCGCTTCATTGCCATTTCAAAAGACATGGTAGGCAATGAAGAAGTTTTCCCTGAACAACCCCAAGCCACTACTCAAGTTGGTCGTGCTCCGCAGATTACTCAAGGGCTGCGTATTGTTTCCGTCCCTGTTCAAAGTGAAGATGATGACCCTAAAGTCGTTTTCAATTTCCCTGAGAACAAGTGGGCAATTTGGGATCCGACAGCCAACAACGGTCAGGGCGGTTATGTGATTTACCCCAATAATGCTACTAAGTTTGGTGAGCCAGAGAAAATTCCAGGACGAGCCTATTGGGTGAGACTAAATGAAGCCACAGTGCCAAAAGTCTTCGGTCCTTTGCCCGATGACAACCAACCTTTTGTCATACAACTCAAGCGAGGATGGAACCTAATCGGCAATCCTTGGCTTGTGGACTTAATTTGGAACTTGGAAGCCATTCAAGTTCAAGTCGGAAGCGAAACCAAACCGCTTAAAAATGCACAAGGCATCGTTGAACCTTACGCTTGGCGTTGGGACGGAAACAATTACCAAATCGTCTTTGACCAAAACCTTTTGCCCAATGTTGACAACAACAAAATCCCTGCATGGGAAGGTGCTTGGGTTTTCGCTTGGCAAGATTGCAATTTAATCATCCCACCACCTGAAGCGAATAAAGGCAGAAGGACGAGACTTGCTGGCAATAAGATTGAAGGTTGGTTTGCGAGGTTGATTGCTCAAGTTGGAGAGCAAGAAGGTAAAGGCTTCTTTGGGATTGCTCCAAACACCAGATTGCAAATAACCCAACCACCTTCCCCACCTGAAGGTCAAAGCGAAGAAACAGTTCAAGTCCTTTTCCTTGACAAAAATGGCAACTCAACCATAGCCGATATCAGAGCAGAAATGGAACAAAGGCAGGAGTGGGATGTCGTTGTGAAGTGGGACATAGGACAAGGGACAAGGGGCATGGAACAAAGGAAGGAAGTCAATTTGACCTTTGATGGCATAGGCTATGCCCCAAAGGATGTGAGTTTGTGGCTTGTTGATAAAGTAACTGGAAAACGAATTTACATGCGAACGCAAAGTGCTTATCGGTTCGTGCCTAACGAAGGTGAGACATCAAGGCAGTTCAAAGTGATAGCAGAGTTAAGCAACACGAGACCATTGCAGGTTGTTGGATTGAAGGCGACACCGATGAGGGGTAGAAACCTCGCAATTCAGTTTTCATTGACCAAGCCAGCACAAACTCAAGTTGAGATTTTGACATTGACAGGGAGGAAGGTTGTTTTGGTAGAGGTTGGGCGAAATCGCTTGGCAGGACAGCATCAGGTTATTTGGCAAGGTCATAGCAACAACGGTGAATTTTTGCCTGCAGGTGCTTATTTGATCCGAGTCATTGCTCAGGATGAAGAGGGAAGACAAGTTCAAGCAACAACGGTTGCAAGGTTGAAGTAGACACAGGTAGACAAGTGGGCAGGCGATGCTTAATCGTTCGTGCTTGCTGGCTTAAGTCAGTGAAAAATTGTAGAGGCTAAAGCCCCTCTTAGATGACATGTTTAATGAGCGCCGAATTTGTTTGGCTAAGATGAAGACAAGTTTCTACAAGTGAAATCGGCTGGCTACATTACTTTCGCAACTGCAACTGTTATGTTGTCATCACCGCCTGCTTCGTTGGCGAGTTTGATGAGAGTTTGCGCTGCCGATTTAAGGTTTGGTTCACTCAAAAGCACCCGCTCAATTTCGCTATCGTCAATCATGTCAACTAACCCGTCGGAGCAAACCAAAACCAAGTCGCCCCGCTGAAGGTTGACTTCAAAAGTGTCAACTTGAACTGTCGGCTCAATCCCAATCGCTTGAGTGATGATGTTCCTTTGCGGATGCCAGCGAGCCTGTTCGGGCGTGAGAAGACCTGCATCAACATACTGCTGCACGAGCGAGTGGTCTTTCGTGATTTGTCTCAACTTTCCAACTTGCAACAGGTAGCCACGACTGTCGCCCACATTGGCAAAAAAAACTTTGTTGCCACAAATGACGGCAACTGTCAGCGTCGTCCCCATGTTGTTTCTCATCGCTTGAGCCTCAGCGAAAACTTGGCGGTTGGCTTCAACAGTTGCCGACTTCAGCGCTTCGTCCCAGTTGGGTTCACCGAAATTCAACCAATCTTGAATTGCGTTGAGCAGGTGCGAACTGAAAACCTGAAGGCAAAGTTTTGATGCGACCTCCCCAGCAGCGTGACCGCCCATCCCGTCAGCGACTGCAAGGACGAGAAGCGATTCAGTTTTGTCAAGGTGACAGCGTTCAAAGTGCATTGTCAAGTAACTGTCTTCGTTGTGCTCGCGCCTTTGCCCTACATCCGTTGCTGCTGCAAACTCAACTTTCATTATCGGTGGCGCTTGAGCCAGTTCCAAAAGCCTCTGGAATGCTATTGCCATCTCGTTCCAGTCTGAAGATTGCTCAAGGGCAGTTTTAACTTTGTCAAGCCAATCTTCCCCTTGAACGCTTTTGAGCCAACGCTCAACCGTTTCCATTAACTCGCTTCGGACGGTTTGCCAATCTGTCGGCTCAAGGCTTATGGCTTCGGGCTTGACGAAAGGTTCGCCTTTGTCGGTGAAAATGACAGCGGACGCCAACGGCTCTTTAAGTCCCAACCCGTTCTCGGCAATTTGGGCGAAAGCATCAGCGAGCAAATGAGCCCAAGCGAATGCGGTCGCGATATCTTCGGGTTCAACCTCAGCAAGTGTTGCCCCTTCCAACTTCGGCAAGGCGACATAAACGCGTTCGTCGTAAGGTTCGTCAGTGAACGAGGCAATAGGGGATGCGATTGCTTTGTGGTGAAGCCCTTTGTTTGCCAGTGACCAAAGCGGTTCTAAATTTTGGGGCAACTTCGCTTCAAGCAAGCGAACGGTTAAGGTCTCAAGTTCTGCACCAGATAAATCGTTACCGCACTGTTCGCAAAAGTTACTGTCGGATGCATTCAAGGTTTGGCAAACGAGGCAGCGTTTGCGAGGTTCAGTTTCAACAGCCTCATACTCGTTCATTGTCTCGCTTGACCTCACGAATGCGACGATTTCGTAACGCCTTTGAAACAGCAACGCACCTTCAGGCAAAGGTTCAGGCTTTTCGGTTTCAATTGCGGGGGCAGCGGTTTCCGCCTCCTCTGGCGATTGAGTTTCCGTTCCTACCTCTGCAATTTTGATTTCACTCGTTTGCCCTTCCGCTTCAATTTCCTCCGCCAATTGTTGCCCACATTGGGCGCAAAATTTGGCTTCATCCCTGTTTTCTGCTCCGCAATTCGGGCAAACCATCTTTGACCACCTCGTTATTGACTATGCCGCAAAATTTCGCCCAATGAGTGTAACTTAGCCTCTCACACCAGCATCTATCACGGTAGAACAAATTTGGTTGGAGGTGAACCGAAGGATGCAGGTCGTTGAGCAAACCCAACAAGCATCAGCGCAAGAGAAGATCGCAGAGATAGAGGAGAGGCTCAAAGCCCTTGAAAATCAGGTCCAGCAAATTCGCGACGAATTGCCCGACAACAAAGTCAGCATCATCGTTTTCAGCGGTGACCTTGACAAAGTTTTGGCTTCTTTCGTTATCGCCACAGGTGCAGCATCCAGAGGCATGGATGTCAGCATGTTCTTCACCTTCTGGGGTTTGAATGCCCTTAAGAAGCGCCGTGACCTTTCTGGCAAGAACTTCATGGAGAAAATGTTCGCCCTAATGACGCCCGTCGGCATTGAAGGTTTGGGAGTCAGCAAGATGAACTTCTTCGGTATCGGAGCGAAAATGCTGAGGGCGATGATGAAGCGCAAGAAAATCATTTCCCTTGAAGAGTTGGCTCAAATTGCTCATGAAGACTTGGGCGTCAAAATCATCGCTTGCCAGATGGCGATGGATGTGATGGGTATCAAGCCAGAGGAACTATGGGACGGAATTGAAGTCGGAACAGTTGCTTCCTTCCTTTCCGAGGCGACAAAGAGCAAAATCACGCTGTTCATTTGAAGCCCTTTTCCCTCTGACCTCAAACGCGAAACGCAAAAAAAATTTTAGCCCTCAAATTTTGCCTTGCGTCGGATAAAGCCACTCCCACAAAGGTTTTCGTGCCTTTCCTGCCTTGTGCGGAGTGGCAAAATTTTTTTAAGCCATTGATGCCAAATCCAGAAGCCGAGGTAGCGGGGAACAGGAAGGAGGTGAAAAGAGACATGGCTGTCTGGAGCGTTTATCCTCCAAACGACATTGTGCCCGATGAAATTGAATTGCTGGCTGCTCAAATTGAGGAAGATGGAGGCAAGGTTTTGTCAATATACCGCGAACCTTACGGCAACAATTGGCAACTGTTTGCATTGCTGCCGTTGATGAAGGTTCAGCCCACTCCTTTCCAACGCGATTTGTCGCCGCAACATGTTGACAGACTTCAGGAAGTTATCGGAGAACTCAACCGCTTCCTTGACCCCATCGTCGTAATTCGCACGCCCAACGGTGAATATTGGACGCCCAACGGCAACCACCGAAGGGAAGCAATGGTCAGGTTGGGCAAAGGCATGATCGCTGCCATTGTCGTGCCCGATATCAAAGTCGCTTACCAAATCCTTGCCCTCAATACCGAGAAGGCTCACAACCTTAAAGAAAAAGCCCTTGAAGTCATACGCATGTATCGTGGCTTGCTCAGCGAGGACGGAAGCATCAAGGAGACCGACTATGCCTTCCACTTTGAAGAGGCGTATTTCATCACTATGGGCTTGATTTATGAGCGTCGTGAACGGTTTAGCGGTTCGGCTTATGTCCCCATCCTACGAAAAGTTGATGAGTTCCTTGAATATCCACTTCCTGAAGCCCTGAAGGAACGGGAGAGGCGAGCCGAGTTGCTTGAAAGTGTTGATGCCCTCGTTGAGCCAATTGTCCAAAGCCTCCGCGAGCGCGGGTTCAACCATCCCTTCCTGAAACAGGCTGTTGTTTCCAAAGTTAACCCCATCAAGCGAAAGCGAATCGTTGAAATTTCCTACGACGACGCTCTGAACCGAATGAAGCGTGCCCTTGAACGACTTGACCCAACAACCATTACACCTGAAGAATTGTCAGCAGCGATGGCAGAAGAAGCGTTCTAAAAGTGAAGGTGCGGAGTGCGAAGTGCGGGGTGAAGTGTCATCAAGTTTTGAATGAAATGCGAAGTTGAAGGAAAGGTGGTTTGTTCAATGTCTGAAGTTAAGCGAACTCCGTTGTTTGAAGCACACAAGCGGGCAGGGGCAAAGTTCGTTGAATTTGCAGGCTGGGAGTTACCAATTCATTACGGCAGCATCGTTGATGAAGCGAAAGCCGTAAGGGCTTCCTGCGGAATGTTTGATGTGAGCCACATGGGACGAATGTTCGTGCAAGCGTGCAACCGTGCAAGCGTGCAATTGGAACGAGACGAAGGATGTGGGATGAGAGATAGGGGAAATGGTGGCGATGTGGCGAAAGTGCTGGATTGGTTGGTGACGATTGATGTCAGTGGTATGGCGATCGGGCAAGTTCGTTACGGCTTTTTGTGCAACGAGTGGGGAGGCATCATTGATGACTTGACAATTGCTCGCTTGAATGAAAACGAGTTCCTCGCCGTCGTCAACGCTGCCCGCCGAGAAAACGATCTCGCTTGGATGAAGAAGCACTTGCCCAACGATGTTGAGTTGATTGACCGAACTTTTGAGACAGCGATAATTGCGGTTCAAGGTCCAGATGCAATGACGGTTGTAGAC
>Ga0209289_100637_pt1 | contig 17010 bp, 20 predicted proteins | sample GXS110809BmetaG_FD_184121 | JGI IMG/M metagenome (GOLD analysis project Ga0209289, IMG submission 184121) | Hot spring microbial communities from Gongxiaoshe hot spring, China to study Microbial Dark Matter (Phase II) - GXS 110809B (SPAdes)... ...
TGAATTTAGAAAGCTTTTTTACCCAATCAACGATTGTTGGTATCTCGAGATACTGGACCACGTTGCCGAACAAGATGTAGAAGTTATAAAGCTTGTTTTTGTATTTTAAATTTGACTTTGCTATGACTTCAACGGTGTCAATGTTAACTTTATTTAATAGCAATGCCCAAATGAACTGTTCGAATATATAAGTTGATGTTTTATACGAAAGGCATTCTTTCGTTACAGATGGCGGTATTCCATAATATTTGTCAAAGTAATATTCGGATAACTTGATTGTATAATCAGGCTCTTCAAGCGTTACTAAGCCAAGGTCGACTATTTTGAAGCCGGTAATCCAGCCGTCTGTCACTTTCTCAAGCCTTCCGTCAAAATTCGTAATAGCAGTTGCCGAAATCACATCTGGCACGTAATACTCTGAATTGATCTCTATTACCGTTGCCGGCGCTATGCCAGCCGGGCTGTTGTACAGTATAAGTATGCCGTTATTTGAGCACCACCAAACACGACCTGGAAATTGCATCTTTAGTTCGCTTCGTTTGTTTTGGATTGATTTTGAAATAAAAATGGCTCAAAATCGCACGTACAGATTTCGGGCGTTATGTAAATGTGTCCTATTCCCAAGGCCGTAACGCCTTTAGCCACCGCATCAAACCAGGTATAACATATGCCACCAAGGTCTCGTATATTCATTATATCGTCTAGTGTAATGTATCCTTTCTTTTCGTATGCCACGCACAGCTCGCATGTTCCACAAGATTTAATATTCATAGCGCTTTCACAATTTGTTTACCAAATAATAATTTTAACCAGCACATATTCAAATTGTTGCTTTAGCGAAGTTGCCATATCTTTATTAACAAGTAAACCAAAATTACAAGAGAAAAGTGCAGCGATTACACATAAATGATTTTATTAATAAATCAATAGAACAACTGACCAGAGATGTATTTGACACCGGGCTGGAAAACACAAAAGAATTATTAAAAGCTGCTGGCCGAAACGGTATATACTGGATGAGTTCACCTGAAATAGTAACGATTCAAGAAACTTCTCCGCAGCAGCAAGATGATTTTGTAATACAAGCAATTGCTAATAACGATGCATTAATTTTAACCAACAATGAGCTATATTATTTGCAAAGGGCTGAGGTCAGCAATAGTTGTGGGGACCAAAACTCTTTTGACGGCAGCATAGGCGCAACATACGTCGTTTACGCCGTGCCCGACTCCCGAACGGCCGAGTACGCCGCGGCGTACCCATACGCCGGGTCCGGCGATAGGATGGAGTATAGGTCGGTTAACGTCGCAAAACTTTTGGTTTCGCGTGTGGCATTTAATGGTCAATCGCAAATAAACACAGATGCAATTCCGCTAGCTTTGTGGCACAGATATCCATTGGAAAACGGAACGACCCAAAAATTACTATTACAACTTTCGTACTTATACTATTTAGGCGACAAGCGAAGCGTAGCATTTAATTTGCCCGAGTACGTATATACAACATTAAATAAAGTTCCATTCATAGGCGGCAGATCAGTACTTGCTCACGACGGCTACACCGAAGCAGGCGGTTATAAGCTAAGGCCAAAATTGAATATCAAACCTGGAGTAGGGATTTCTTTCCAGAAAGCAGGATTTTCAGGTGACGTCCGTTTCACAATTTCAAATGACCAATATATAATGGATTTTAAAGCAGAATATCCAATCGAAAGCCTAACAGATGGAATTAAAAATATCATCAGTTTTTACCTTAAACCTCATTCATTCGTAACATTTGGTTATTTATACAATAGCCTCTGGAATTTTGCCAAAGGAATTGTAATTCATCACGCATTTTACAGGGAAAGTAATAAAGAGTACCTCCATATAAGGTTTATCTTTGATAAAAAATTCAATTTTTTACCCGGTGATCTAACCCAGCTGGACAACTGGTTTTTGAATATCACATGGCCTTTTGAGATATGTTTAATCGCCGTTCATCCGCAAGTATTCATGACGCACCAAGACTTAAGTAACATTGACCCGGATAGACTTAAAGGGATATGCAAGCTCACTAGTATTAACGAAACAAAAGTTATAAAGTATAACGAGTTTAATTCACTTATTGATGTCTCGCCTAATTTCATTGTAGACCCGCAGCAGTCAAAAGATGTAGTTGTTGGCATACAGTATCCACGTGCTAGTGGACAAGCCGAAAGGTTAAATCCAGCTTCGGATTTATCTTATCAAATACCTAAGGAAACAATTTACTCCAGCATACATAGAAAAACGTTTTTAATACCGAGCATACACGATGCGAATTTTATTGAATCGCCACAGATACTGATAGACCTGCCCGCCGGTGTATATTTTGATGTTGGTATAACTATGTTTTTGATAAACAAAAGTAGATTGCAAATTTCAGATACGTTTGCTCTGACTACTATCGTTGATATAAACAGCTTATCCAGCTGGCTTGTAAACGTCATCAACGCAGATAATCCAAATAATTGCTGGTTTATTTATAACAAACAAACAAAAGTTCTCGAAGTCAATAACGCCGAATATAGGCTGACATACTTAAATGGGCAAAATTATAGCCCTAACTTGTTGCCGTTTACGTCAGTGTCGGCATACGTCAACAATATTCACTTAACAGATATCTTGTTAACATCAGACGGGAACAGGGTTTTTGCTCATTCGGATTATACACAGATAAAACTTTTGATGCCGCCAGGAGTCCTGGAAACTGCAAACGATAATGCTATTTTGCCTGGAAGACTGGACTTTGTCTTTCCAAATGGGCATAGGCTGATTGCGAAGTTTAACAACTTTATTAAAGTTATTGGGCAATTGTAGTAGGAGGGTTTATTTTGTATATTATACTGCCCTCCTTCTTTTGGAAACTTCGCAGTCGTCCGCCTCTTTGTCCAACGAGCCGCCCCTTATTTAGGGGCGGTGGATTGTTTAAAATTAAGTTATGATGTTATGAGGACTATTAACAGGTTTATTTCTTCTCAAGAGCTACTTGTATATAACAGCTACATACGCAATTTAAATACAAATTTAGGGTTACTACTAGGGATGGACTTAATACCAATTGTAAGCCCGATAACACTTAATTTAACAACGCTTCGGATAAAAAATACGAGTAACAACACATATTACGAGCTGACCTGCTATACAACCGTATATGTTTCAAATGGTGCAGTCCACGGCGTTTTATTCAATGTAAGTTCGGTAGCTATGTTTAATAAAATTGTCTTATTTTTAAACGGTATTCTATTAATGCGTAAGATGTCTAGCCAATATACACCTAATGACGGTCGCTACGATTTTATCGTTGTAACTCCAGATAGCGAGCCGTCAATTAAATTTGGTAACGCCTATTACCCCATTCCACTTGCCCCAAATAAGTTTGTGTTTGCATTGAATCCAGAGGTCAGCTATCAATCTGACAGCGACGTGCTTCACATTGGTAATATTTCTGGTGTGACAATTATTTGAGGTTAGTTGATAAATGGACAGCGGCAAAACAAACGAAGCTTTAATGTTTTATTTTGCCGGGCTTGTACACGGTGACGGACATGTCGGCGAAAAGTATTTTGTTGTATGGCTTAAAATACATGACGGTTATGAGTTGCTTTTTGATTTCTCAAGTATGCTCAACGCCAGATTTTTCGTGCCAACCTACCGTTATTCCCTGATGTCGGCTATCAGGGGCAAAACCGCCGACTTTCTCAAGTATGCCAAAACGGCTGATTATATCGCTGGGCTTGATGATGATAATTTTATTCATTTTCTGCGCGGGCTTATCGACGCTGATGGTTGTTTTAGCATAACGAAAGCACGAAAACGAGATAAGATTTATTTAAGGCATCAGATATTAATAACCTCGGGAAATATCGAGGTATTGAGAATTATTCAATCGAAGCTCAAGAGGTTTGAGATAAATTCGGTTATCTGCAAATCTAAACCTGGTTCATTTAACTTATACATCGTAAACTCTGATGTCAAAAAAATTATTGACCTACTCTATAAAAACAGAGGCCCATGCCTTGGCAGGAAATTCGCAAGGGCATGGGCCGTTTTTCTTTCTGCAGTTTCACCAAATAACAGAATTAGCGATCTTGTTGTAAAGAGATTTTTGAGGTATGGTTTTTAACTGGAGCAAATGGATTTATCCCTCGCTGTCTCACGACCTCGATGACGGAAAATTTTGAAATTGGCGAAATATCAACTTTAGCTTCATCCCGCAAAATTAAATTTTTAAATTCCTCGTACAATACAGCTTTATCAGAGTCGTCCATATCAATAAAATCGATTACGATCAAACCGCCGAGATCCCTTAGCCTTAGCTGTCTTGCGATCTCCCTTGCCGCCATGATGTTTGCTTTTAAAATATTTTCTTTTCCAGAACTGAAAATGGTCGCATTAACATCAATCGTCGTTATTTCGTCCTCTCTTATGTATAGCGATGTATTTAAATCGCCTTTTGTGATGATGATTTTATTTTGAAGTAGCCTGTTTACCTCATTTTTCATCTCGGCCCACTTTGAGCCAGGTTTTATTATCTGGACGTCGAAATTGCCTAGGGCAAGTTCCTCTGAATACTTGGTTAGCAGCGTTGGGGCTATATAAATTTTTGCGATTTTGTATTTAAAGAGAATATTGTTGATGATGAACGAAGAGAAATCATTTTGCCTGAAAATAAGCCCAGTGTCAACCTGCAACTGAGATTTGATCAAGTTAATTTTGTTTGAGATAGTATTCACATCTCTCTTCAAAATTTGTCTCAATACCTCTTCTTCGTAGTTCAGAATCGAGCTTCTAACTATGATACCGTAATCTACTAAGGGCGAATTTTTTATTTCCTCCTGGACGATGTTAGAGATTTTTTCTTTTTCTTCGTTGGTAATCCTCCTTGAAAAGAATATTTTTTTATTATCCTTATCATGGTTAAGTAAGGAGGCAATCAGAATTCTTCCATGTAAAATGATCCTCCCCGAAACTTTAGGATGCTTTTTGTTTGTCGTATTCACCATCGCCAGCAACCTGCCGTTGACGGCGGGTGCGGCGTTACAGATGCCGGCTGTGTCGGCCTGAAGTGCCGGACTGAGCGGCAGGAAATCGCCGAGCGGGGCGAATATCGACGGCTCGACGCCCTCTGCGATGCCGAATCCGGCGTTGAGGCCTTTAACGATGTGTGTTAGCCTGAAAATGATTATGTCGCTTGGGATGAGGGAGTTGCTGTTGTTTTCGAATAACCGGTGTATTTCGCCATTTTCTAGTAAAATGGCTATTTCGTTGTTGTTTTCGTTTATGTCCAGTATCAACTCCGTCATAGTGAGTTTAGTACTTTTATTAGGAATTCAGCATTTGCTTTATTTATTTGTTTTAAATCGTAAATTGTTGTTAAAGTCAATTTAGTCCCATGAAGTTTTATATTAGGGCTTTTGCCGGTTGTTATCACAGGGTTGAATATTTTTAGTGGCTCTAGCAGCCAAGAGGTACTATTTTTGTATTGCATTATTTCTTTGTACTCTTTGTTGCGCTTTAGTAGGTCCGAAATTAGCTTTATCATAGCCTCATTGATGACGTTTTTGACCTGTTTAAGCGTTTTCTGAACATCATCTGTCTTTATTTCAAGTGCGTAAAACGTTGCTGTGTTACCGTTTTTTTCGGCTAACAAGATTGAGATGCTTTTCATAAGTTTTTTATATTTAGTTTTAGTTGTTTAACCTTTTTAAACGATTTGTAATTTTTTCTTAGCAAGTACTCCATATCTTCGTCTGTGTAGCCGGAGTTATACAACTCCGTCACAAAACTAAAAGTCCTCTCATCGTAATCAAAACCTTTGCCAAAATCTCCTATCGCAAGTTTAAGATAAGCATATTCCGTCTCATGGATAAATCTCGCAATCATTGATGCTGCTGCAACAAAGATATCGGTCTTATCGTTATCATGGCCTAGTACAACCTTGCCTTCTGTGGCAAGGCGTTTTAATATCGTATCATCGCTTAGCCTACTGAGGAATTTCTGTTCCGTCGGGTCGGCGTTGTTAATCCTGACTTCGAGTATATTTTCGTATCCTATTATTGATACAAGCTCGTTGGTGACTTCATCGGACATCAAAGCTTCAAGTTGGTTTAAATTTATTTTGTTTCTGAATGATTGGTTTATATCGGGCGGCGTTCTAAGTCTAAACGAATAAAATGTCGAAGGGAGGTTGATGAGGTTGTAGATCCTATATGCTATTTGATGTAACGTTAATTCTTTGCAATCTCTGACCCCAATCGATTTCAATTGTGCTTCCATCCAGGCGGGCGCGGCGAAACCGGCGACGACTAGCGAGCCGAGCCAGTTGCCGCGGCCTGAATCGTCGATGCCGATGATGTATTTATATGTTTGGTATGTTGATTTCGATGTCATATTCCACATTCACAGTGTTAGATTTTTCTTTTTTCCAGAACTCGATAGTAACTACCATCTTGAATAGCATAAATGTCGGCAGAAATAGATTGGTGTATACCCTCCATCCTCTTTTATTGTAAAAATTAGTTGTGTTAAAAACGTAGATGCTTTTGACATACTGATCTACCCGTTTCTCGAGGTTGCTGTAGAACCAGGGTATATTTACTGTTTTTACTAGCATGGATTTGGATAGATCTGCTTCGGTGTTATAGTCGTATTTCAAAGCTGCTCTACCAAGCGGATTAATACCTGGCGCTATGTTTCTGTTGAAGCATTTGAAACTTAGTATCATTCTATTTTACGATTTTGTTATGGTGGATAACTACCGATAAGTATTCCATATGGGCTTTTGGTTTTAACAGCGTCAACCATGATGACAAGAGGCTGCTCAAAATAGATGTCCTTTGTTAGCCTCAATAAAGCGGCATCTGTAACATATAAAACCGTATAAGCCGTCAAGACTATGTACGGGCTGTCATAATCTGACGTGTTCAATTTCTCGTCCATGAACTTTTCCAGGTTCTCTTCAATCTTGAAAACAAAACGTCCTCTCATAAGTTCGGTGATAAGTGCCAAATCCAAAGCCTCTTTGGGCGGCAATAGTTTAGATAAATGTTCGTATACTGACGTGCTTTGTATATTTTTGATTTTATAATCCAATTGAAGCGATACAGCAAAGGTTTGGTCGTCAAATGACAGCACGCTTGCGCTTAGATATTTGTCTTCCTTTAAAGCATGCGACATCAAATCAGTATGGAATGGATAGATGACCACCGAGCCTGTCCCAATTTTTTCGATGAACAAACAATCCTGACCTGAGCATAAAAATTTCTCGATTTCACTCCACTCTATGTCATGATCCGAAAGCAGCGACAATTTTACTTCGTATAACTGGCTTGAACCCTCGTAATCCGAATCAAGTATAAATGTTCCCACCCCTACAGGTGTAAAACGGTTGAAAACACCAGGACTGAAAACAATTGGTGAATGGTGGCTTCCAAGTTCCGGGTCGATAGTTATTATATATTCATCATCTAGTTTAAAGTCAATTGTTAGCCCCGATCTTGCTAACTGCCGTATCTCTTCCGGCTTTAGATCTTTTGATCTAAATAAATAGATTAACTTATCATCATACGACCTAAGATTAAAACGGGATAAAGCAACGAAATCGTCGTAATGCCTTTGGATTACATCAAAGTACGCCGCGGCGTACTTGGAGTTCTTTAAGAAATAGAGCAGGTTGTCGAGGTAAATGTACGGGTTCATCATTGACTCTGCATTAATCTGGGGAGAAAGCGTTATAGAAACATCATCTATCTTTTCATACACAATAATGTCCTTGCTTTCCTGAGTACCCATCATCAATCCCTCTTCGTAGGTATATCCCTTCATAACTGCATTGTAGAATTCACTAAAGACAACGAAATCCGTATCGTTGGAATGCTGTGTCTTTACATTCGTTTCAAGCCGCTCAATGCCAAGATCGACCGCCGTTTCGGCGCATTCCGGCAGTTCGGCGTCAACGGCGTAACTGCACGGCTTGAGCTGGCCGTCAACGCCGAGCGTCATGTGCCGCTGGCCGGCGCCGCAGCCGAAATAACAGGCTGGCAGGCCGATGACGGCAAGGCCGAGTTTGCGGCCGAGTTCGGCGATTGGGATGAGGTCGCGGACGGCTATTTGTCTTTTGTTGTGATGCAGCGGAAGAAAGACAAAATCGACGTCCTTGAGCCTTTTAAGCTTATGTATTTCATTGTCATCAAACGTCGTTTTGTTCATAACGAAGTTAATTCTGGTTGTCATCACTTCGGCAATGTTATTAATCGTGTCTATTATTTCATCGCTAATATAGCTTACTTCATCTGCAGGAATTGAAATGGCGACGCCATCAAGGCCTTGGAGTTTGCCCTTTTTAATCAGATAAAGAAAACGTCTTGCATCTCTGTGATTAATTGTGATGCCTATAGGTATGTCAATTAGATCCTGTTTAATAGAGCTTATTAAACCGTCTAGCTCAGGGTAAAGCAGTGGATTGCCGCCGCCAAGTGTGATGAATTGGGGTTTTAATTTTTTGATTGTTTCAATGATAATGCTTGCCGACAGGTCAATTTTATCTCTAGCTGTCCGCTGCGCAAAAAAATAACAGAATTCACAACTGTGGTTACAACTAGTTGTTAGTTCAATATTTAAAACCATTTTAAAAATGCCTCTTTGTTTTAAAAAATTGACAAACACTTGAACTTTATTTTACCAGAAGTTCCAATAAAAAAAAAAAAAAATAACCAGCAATGGGGGGCTTGTTTGCCCCCCTTTTTTTAGTCTTCAAATACTGAAGACTTAGATATTCTGGGCCTTTCATTTTTCTTTTTTGAAATTTTCGAAATTTTTGAAATTTTTGAATTTTTTGAATTTAAGGATTTAAGAGATTTTAAAGTTTTAATCATTTGATAGATGTAATAAATTATTATTGCTGCGTACAATGCAACTATAAAAACTGCAACTATTAAATTAAGCTTTGTTTTCTTCATCTCTAAGCTCCTTTTTATTTTTATTTTTTTTACCTCAGCATTATTCTACCAAAATAAGGCTATTTTTACTATGTCGCCGGTTTCTAGCCTGTTCTGGCAAAAAGGGTCAAATTGCTTAGAAACGATTTAAATCTCATATTTGACTTAGCGTGAACCAGAGCATAACTGTAATAGATACAAACATAGATTCTACCAGTTTAAATGCCGAAACCAAAATTACTACAAATGACAAAAAGGGAGCTTAAAAGCTTAATTAAGCAGGAAGCACAGAAACTTATAAATAAGTCTATACCCAAGCCTAAGTCAGAACCTAAACTAAAATCTAAGTCTAAACCACCCGAGCCCGGTCTTATTAGCGGATTCTTCCAAAAACATTTCGGGCCCGACTATGCAAAGACACTCAAAACCGGCTTACTCGAGGGTTTCGCCCTGGCGCCAGGACTATTTCTAGGTGAAATGGCTTTGAGCAAAGCTTTTGGTAAAGAAAGTTCCCTTGACTCCTTGTTAAAGAACAAGCTTAGTAAAATTGCTGCTCAAAAGAAGAAAGGAAAATCTAAGAGTAAGACATTTGGATTTGGTGTCTTTAAAAAGCTCAAACTGCCTTCTTTAGCAACATACGGTCTTATGGGTGCTTCAATTGCCCTGCCAACTTACTTTCTAATCAAATCAATAGGCGAATCGAAAAAAGCTAATGAAATTGCCAACCTGCAGTATCAGTATTAACAACAAAAAGTTTGAAATATGAAAGGTAGTAATTTGCCAGAAATACTGGAAAGCATTCGTAAGCCCACCATAAAAACATACATGATACTGTTTAAGCTCGCAGAAAAAGACCCACAAATAAACAAGTATCTTACGGAGTATTTTGAGTTTGCCCAACGTTATTTGGAAAATCCAGATGCAATAACGAACCCTGTACTAAGGGCTTTGGTTAAAACTATCTTAAATACCAAGATTAGCAATGTAAAACTTGCCGCTGTAGACCTACTTCCTACGGGGCTTGTTAAGACAGTTAAACCACTAAGCAAAGTATTTGTCCCATTTGTATCGGGCCTTGCCGGTTATCTTAATTTGCTTAGTGCATACTATAGTCTAAAACCACATATAGACGAATATTTACTAACTACAAGCTATACCCCAAGCGATGTTTATACTATGCTCGTAGGTGTTGATCCGGAAATAAAAAACCTTCCAAAGGAGGATGTTTTAAAAGCAATTGCCTCGATACTTTCGTCTGCGCCATCACTAATTCAAAACCTCACAACGCTTGCAACTGCTGTCAAAAGTTTGGCTTATGGAAAAACGGGGATACCGATCGAAACTTATATGAAATTAAGAAGCGAGCTTAGCGGTATAGGCCCAGAAAATGTAAGTGCCGCGATTAAATCTTTACAACAGTACTTAGAATCGGTCTCGCCACAAAAATTAAAACGCAAACGTAGAAAATAGTCCATGAGGGGCTTTGTAAAGATCGTACCTGCCGATGATAAAACCCCGGTTATACTACTTGATAAGGGCGGTATCAATAAAGTAGCTTACCATCCAGTCGATAGAGTTTCAGAAGCCTTGAAAAGCCTTAAACCTTCGAAAAATATCTACGTCGTTGCCGCCCCTGTCGGCGCTGGCGAAACTTGGGGACCTAACAGTTGGGGCGACTATTTCCCTCGTGAACAGCTTATCGAATACGCTAAGACGTTTGAGAAATATGCAAATGTCTACATTGGCCATAATAATTCTTCCCCGGATTATGCTATAGGTAAGGTTATAGCTTCTGATTTCAATCCTGAAACAGATAGAGTAGACGTATTATTCGAAATTAATCCAGTACTACTTGAGACACGTGCACCATCTTGGGCTCAGGAAGCCGTTAAGTCCTTCGTGGAAGGCAATGGAATGATCAAGTTAAGTATGGGTTGCAAAGCTGAATATGACGAATGTTCGGTGTGCGGAAAAACAAATAGATCCAGAACCGAGTATTGCGATCATCTTAAATATCACATGAACGAATTTTACGATGGCAAACAAGTTTATGCTATTACATATGGACCTGTATTTTTTGATTTATCGATTGTTCAAAACCCAGCCGATCCGGTAGCATTAGGATTCAAATCGTTGCTGTTTAAAACAGCTTCAGACGGTAATAGTAAGCGTACTCGGCAACATATCACCAGCTCCGAGACAAGGCTAAAATTTGAATCTTTGGCTACTTTGGGCAGCCTTTACTACCATAACGACGAACTTCTTAAAACAGCTGAATATTATGTTAGAAAAATAGGCTTAGATGATTTTATCAAGGCAAGTAAAATAGCAGGTATTCTATTGTCCTATAAGGAGATACAAAAGCTATATGGAGATACTTCAAATGGCATTTATAACCCTAAGCTCCAATTCTTTGAACCCGATGAAAGATTGATAAAAATCGCTACCGAGCTTAAATACTATCAAGGTTTGCGCCCGCCAAAACCGGCCAACAAGATGCTCAAGTCGGTATCGGCGGCATGGGCGGCGTACTTGGCCTTGACGCCGTCAAAGGCCCTGGTCGGCGAACAGCTGCAGCCGGAAACGGCAGAAACGGTGAAATACGCCTTTTATTCGCCGTTTGCTTATGTTGAACTCGTGGATTATAATGATAACCGTAGTTCTTACAAACCGATACTTGAGCTAATACTCAACATTTAAACAAACAAATACAGAGTAGGTCATATGGCAACAATAAAGGAACTTGTTCAGGAGCTTGTAAAAGAAGCCGAGGCTCCGTCAAAAGATGGAGCATTGGCGTTTGAATGGGTTGACGAAGTCTTTTCTGCCCTGAACGATGGCATCATAAAGTCAGCTTCTGATGATGTAACTGCTGATATAGCTGAGATCTCCAACGCATTATCCAAAATAGGTCTCTTAAAGCTTGCCGAAGAATATGATTTTGATCTTGACGATCCAAATAACGAAGAGACGGTTAAGAATTTTACTGTCACAGGGGATTTAGCCTGGTATGGAATTAAAGCATTGCTTGAAGACGAAGCAGAGGAGCGCGAATTAACAGAAAAAGAAGAAGCCTTGTTGAAGATTGCTGATGATGTCGTTGAACAAAGACCATTGGGAACATCACTTGTAGCGTTGTATATGAAGGGCATTATCGACGATGAGGATTTGGTTAAATTTGCCCTCGATCCCGATGAATTCACAGAAATGATAGCCGAAACCGAATCTTATTTACTTGATGATGAGGATATTGATGAATTTGACTTCGAAGATGAAGATTGGGATGAGGATTTAGACGAAGAGGAAGACTGGGACGAAGAAGAGGACCTTTTTGATGAAGACGAAGATATCTATGACGAAGACGAAGATTGGTATGACTACGATGAGGATTATGACGAGGACTACGACGAGGACTACGACGAGGAAGACTTGGACGAGGATTGGGATGAGGATTGGGACGAAGATTGGGATGAAGAGTACGACTACGACGAAGATTATGATGAGGACTGGGACGATGAAATTGATGAAGACGACGAAGACGAGTTATAACACATTGATGTAATGCAATGAGTTTAATCGATAAAATTCTTGCTTCTGAAGAAATTGATGACGCGCTCGATAAAAAGAAAACAGATCTAAAAGACGTTGTTGAAGAGGCCAGGCGTGTCGCCGAACGCCTGGCCTATTGGGCTAAATTGATACGGGAAATATCCGATAGAATAGAAAAAACTAAGTCCAAACCAGAAGACATCTTATAATATGAAAAAGGGGGCTTCCAAGGGGCGTGGTTTATCGCAAATTGATGCGATCGCAAAAGACCTGATACTAGCCAAGAATATGTTGATCAAAATGGCACACGAACTAGAGAGTGTTAAAAAGGAACGTCAAAAGCTACTTGAGGAATTACGTACCTATAAAAAAACGGCTGAGTATGTGAAAGTTGCTAATTACCTTGAGGAAAAAGGGCTTGCTCCGCTAGATGTTATTAGGATGATAAGGGAAGGAAAAGTTGATGACGAGACATTTGATAAATATGCTCAACTCCTCAATGTCGATATAAACCTCCTTATCTCTCCGCATGAACACGCCGAATCAGATACGGTGAAACAAAGTCAATATGCGAGTGAGCTGAGACAAAGGGAAATGGTAAGGATGTCGAACCTCATGTCACGTATTAATGATATAATGCACCAACCGTAAACATCTATTAAAAACCAAATAGACTTTAAGAGCTATGTTCAGACCAACCGTTCCAATTAGCTTCTATTTTAGAAGATCAGTCAGAGTCGCCGACTCCGACGTTCAAGACCTACAGAATGGTACATTTGTAGCACTTAGCTTCCCTTCTGAAAAGGGATTACCAGTTGCACAAAAAGCCACTGATGCTCATAACGGCAGACCCATTTACCCGCTCTTTGTTTATGGTCAGTTTGGCGGAAGCACCAGAAACCCAATCTTCAAGCCAATTGACCCAGCACGTAAAACAGCTACTGTTATCGTAAACACATACGGACTTGAAGGATTTATTGATCTAAGCGATGCTGCTAATCCGTCAACCCTAAACCCCGGTGATTTATTAAAACTTGATGCTAACGGAAAAGTCGTTGAACTTGATCCAATCGATGACAAGAGCCTTGCTTTTGCAATGGTTCTTGGTGTATATACCAACTCCATCCTCATCAGATTCATCAAATAATTTTCCCTTCTCTTAGTCCTCTAGGGGGGTTGGCTTCAATTGTTTTGCAACGATTAATTAAAAACTAAAAACCATACTGAGGCTATGGGATATTACGGCTTTGTCGATAAAAAGGAATTGAACGACCTGTTCATCAGGTTCGTTCAGTCTAACTTCGCAACGCCTCGTTATGATAAAATCGCTGAGTTCGCAAATGCACTTAGCGACTATGTAAGAACATATATCGAAGAAGAGGCGTTTGCGAGACAAATTCTTCCTCCAAGAGCGATCACGCTTGCCGAAACGCTCTTGACAGGATTTGGTGGAACTAGATATGTGTTAAGGACAATTGATAGATATCGTGTGAATGCACTTGTTGTTGATGATCAAGGAAATCCTACGGCTGAGTTCTATCAGGGCGAAGACTATAGGATCGTATTCAATTTCTATGAGACCCCTGAATATACCGTTGATACGAGAAAAGCAAGGATAGCGTTCCCGATCGACTTCCATGCGTTGCTTGAGGAAAAGATCGCATTTGAAATGGCACGTATGGAAGATAGACAGCTTATGAGATTAGTGTTTACAGCTCTTGGATACGATTTGAACACTGGTCAACTCAGCCCGAACTACGGAACAAAGAACATACTTGACCTCAGGGGCTACTATGGAACTTCTGTTAGCAAGGGTATCACACCTGAAATGATCACGTTAGCAAAACAGAGGTTTGAAAGTTACGTTGTAAACAGAAACGAGACTAACCCGGCAAACTTCCAGTGGAAACCCAGGACACATAAACTTTACCCGACAGTCATCTTAATGAACACTTATGATGCCGAAGACTTCACAGAGTGGAGCCAGTCTGATATTGGTTCCATCTTGAGATCTGAATTCTTCGAAGCGTACAACCGTCCGACTATTAAACAATTGCGGAGGGTTGTAACGCTTAATACGACGCTTGTGCCACGCGGAAGGATGTACTTGTTCACCGATCCACAATACCTTGGACACTTCTTCATCTTAGAGGAGGCTAAGACGCTTGTCGACCTCAATGTCTACAACCACTACTTCAGGATTAAAGGCGAAGCGTATTGGGGTATGAACATCGGTAACGTCGAGGCGATCCTTGAGGTTGTGTTTACGCCGAGAGGATCTCAAGCACCAGCATCGTTGCCGCCGCTTACATTGCCAGAGGAAACTGTCAGAGCTGTTACAACAACAACAGCTAGCGGTGAATAATTCAGCACCTTAGTTTGATGTGGGGCCTCTACAAGGGCCCCTTTTTTGTTTAAAATAAACCCAAATGATCGTTATGCCGTTGACCAACATCGAAAAAATAAGATTGTTATTATCAGATATCGCATCAAAAAATGAAATAACTGATTTCACAGTTGAGTTTGCCGATGACATGATACAGGCTGCAATTGATCTAACAGTACACGATTTTAATTATAAACCGCCATTACGAACGTTTCTTACCGCAGATGAATTAATGAACTTCTGGGAGTTTCAGCTTGGAGTTGCATCGAGGGTTTTGTATATGAAAGTAGCGGAACTCGAAAGAAATAGACTGGTTTTTGCCGATTCAGGTATTACTGTCGACCTCAACAGACGATCCGATGCCTACAGGGCAATGGCCGATCTCTACGCCAGCTATTACGAAAACTGGGTCAATAGATACAAACTACATCTAAATTACTCAACATATAACTACTACGGCGTATAATGGCAGTAATTTCATACTTTGCAGCTAGACCCTTGACGATAACATCCGTCGAGATCTCCTGGGAACTGGACGGCGCACAACTCGGCAACACGCCGATCATCGCCGTTGTGTACCGGTCGGCGCAGTACGCCGCGGCGTACTGGCCTGTGTGGGCGGCGTTTGACGGCTATATCGGCCAGTTCGTCGACGCCGTGCCGTATGATGTGATTTATTCGAATTTGAGATACATGCTGAAAGTGATAAATAGAAACAACGGCGACGTCATCGAAACAAAAGAAGTTTCGCTGGACAACCCAGATGTTTACACAAAATTAATGCGTCGCCATCTGAAAAAATATTCCGAAATGACAACTAAATCGACGTATTTTTTATTTAAACGCTCTTTTAACTATCACCATTGTTTGAGATGTTCGACTGAAAACAACGATACTGCAAGCGATAGTCATTGCCCGATATGTCTCGGCACTGGAAAAGGCGAAACAATAATTTTCAAAACCTCGCTTGACTGCGCATACGAATATCAAAATCCGACGTTGACCTTGTACATCCCCGCCCTCAAAAGGGGATGGGAAAACATAAAATTTAAGCGCAATAACTCATACTTGGAGCATGTAGTTTTAAAACCTGGTATGTTTCAAGTGACAGTACCAAACTGGGATGGAGATGTAAACTCGATTAGTTTTGAACCCGAAATGTTTAGATATGATATTGTTGTTTCTATACCATCAGATATTGATAAACCCCTGATCTTGTCGCTTCCATTTACAATTCAGACGATTTCAGTTTGGGATAGCAATGGCGAAGTACAGCAAACGAATAATTACTCCATTAACAAAAACATTTTCATCCTCGAAAACTATCAGGCTTTTCGCGGCAAGAGGTTACGCATAATCGCAAACATAAAACTTGGCCTAGACGGCGCAAATACGATGGTCTTTACCAGCAGCGGCGTGGAGGCCAAGCTCGGCGGATTCGGCGTGTTTGCCGATAATTTGCCGGATGCAGTTAAAAACGTGTTTGAGCTGTTGATCAAAAACGAAAGGATAAAACTCGTACTGCCGGGCGGCATAAACATGATGAATAAGTATTTCGAATTTGAGATAACTGATACTAACATGCTTTTAGCAGACAAAAAAGTCTTACTGCCGCATAACTCAATAAAAATTACTCAACTTGAACATGATTCAATTTATCTAACTGCTGCCGCCACAGGACCTTATACAGGTCCGTTTAGATTGTATGGCTTAAGGACTACACCGCCTCAGTTGAACATTACTAGGGTTGAGGGAAGCTCTACGTTTGCTGGAAACGCTTATTTTGTTTTTGATGCAGGTTTGATTTTGCGCCCTGGCGATGTGATAATACATAAAACAGATAGGAACCTTGTCTTTACAGTACAGGAATCTATAATCAATACTTTCCGCGGGAACCCAGCAACTCAGCATGTCAGAGCGGTCTTAGTAGAGCCTGGTAACGTCATAAATAATTTAGCAACAAAGGTATGAAACTAAAAGAAGTAAATATAATATCGCCAGTTATAGAAAAATTTGTTGAATTCATTAGGACTTATCTGGGCGACTTGGGTTTTTATAGCGATGATGTTGAAAAGTCAAAAGTTAAGATCACAATAGGCGATGAATATGAACTAGT
>Ga0209289_100640_pt1 | contig 16983 bp, 15 predicted proteins | sample GXS110809BmetaG_FD_184121 | JGI IMG/M metagenome (GOLD analysis project Ga0209289, IMG submission 184121) | Hot spring microbial communities from Gongxiaoshe hot spring, China to study Microbial Dark Matter (Phase II) - GXS 110809B (SPAdes)... ...
CTGGGACGGGAGCGCAAGCCCGAGCTGGCCGAGGCCCCCGTGCCCTTTGCCGAGGTCATCTCCGGCCCTGAGGACCGGCCCTTGGTGGCCGCCATGGACCGCATCGGCTTCTGGTTCCTGGTGGCGGTGATCCTGGTGGTGCTGGCCTACGGCCCCACCCTGGTGCAGCTTTTCAGCAATCTGAACCCCGTGCCGGGCATGCGGCTCTGGTAGGCCCTCAAGCGGTCAAGGGCCAGGGTCTCCTGGCCCTTGACCTTTTTTTCCGGAGGCGCAAGGCTATGCCCGTGGGCTTCGTGACCTCCCCTGCCCTGAGCTGGATGGTGAGCCTGACCCTTCTCCCCTTTTTTCTCCAGTTCCTGGGGCTGGGCCTGGGCCAGGTGCTGGGGCAAGGGCTTTGCGGAAGCGCCCTGGGGGTTTCCGAGGCGGAGGCTGTCCGCTACGGTCTGGTGAACGAGTACTACCTTTACGGCCAGCTCTTCCTCCTTTTACTGGCCCTAAAGGTCACCTACGCCCTTGTCCTGATCACCCTGCGCTTCATGTACCCCAAGGGGGAACCCCCCTTCGCCCCCTTGGTGTGGCGCCTTGGGGTGGGGCTTTCCACCGTTTTCCTCCTGCTCTTCCTCCTCACCCGCACCCTGCCCCTACCCTTCCCCACCCCCCTGGGGCCAGCCCTGCTTTCCCCAGCCCCCTTGGACCCCCTTTCCCTGCTGATGGTCCTTCCAGAAGCCCCCCTGCTTTTCCTTTACCTGAGGTATCGGCCATGAAGCTTCCCACGCAAGTGTACCTCCTGGGCTTGGTCAGTTTCCTCATGGACGTGGCCAGTGAGATGGTCTACCCCCTTTTGCCCCTCTTCCTCACCGGACTGGGAGCAGGCGCTGGGGTGCTGGGCCTGGTAGAAGGCATCGCCGAGGCCACGGCCAGCCTCTTTAAGGTGGTGGGAGGAAGGGTTTCGGACCGGGTGGGCCGCAGAAAACCCCTCCTTCTCTTGGGCTACGGCCTTCCAGCCTTTTTACGACCCATCTTGGCCCTGGCGCAAAGCCCGGCCCACGTGCTCCTCTACCGCTTCCTGGACCGCACGGGCAAGGGGCTGCGCACGGCGCCGCGGGACGCCCTCTTGGCGGAAAGCGTGGATAAGGGCGCCTTAGGGCGGGCCTACGGCCTCCACCGGGGCCTGGACACCCTGGGGGCCACCGTGGGCCCCTTCCTGGCTTTTCTCCTCCTGCCGCACCTGGGCATCCGGGGGGTCTTCTGGGCCTCGGCCGTCCCCGCCTTTCTGGCCCTCCTGGCCCTCTTCTGGGTGAAAGAGGCCAAGCGCCAAGAAATCAGGCCCCTGCTACCCCCCTTGCGCCTGGCCTACCTCCGCGCCCTCCCCGCTTCCTACCGACGCTTTCTCCTCATCTCCGGGGTTTTCGCCCTGGCCCTTTCCTCCAACGCCTTCCTCCTCCTGCGCCTGAAGGAATTGGGCCTAAGCCAGGAGCAGGTCACCCTGGCCTACACCGGGTACAACCTCCTCTATGCCCTCCTTTCCTACCCCCTGGGCAGCCTGGCGGACCGGGTGGGGTTGCGGCGCGTGGTGGCCTGGGGGTTCGGCCTTTATGCCCTGGTGTACCTGGGCTTCGCCCTAGCGCAAAGCGCCCTGTGGGGGGTAGCCCTGCTCCTCCTCTACGCCCTCTACTCTGCCGCCTTTGAGGGGTCAAGCCGGGCCTACCTGGCCACCTTGGTGCCTGAGGCCACCAAGGCCACCGCCATCGGCCTCTACCACACGGTGGTGGGGGTCTTGCTCCTCCCGGCCAGCCTGGTCTTCGGAGCCCTTTGGCAAGCCTACGGGCCTGGGCTGGCCTTCGGCGCGGGTGCCGGCCTGGCCCTTTTGGCCCTGGCCCTTTTCCTGCTTGACGGAAGGAGGCCAAGGGCCTATTCTGGTTCAGGCCCCACGGGGCTTTGAGGAGGAAGGGGCAGAAGCGCCTTCCCCCCTGACGGAGGAGAAAATGCCCATCACCAAGGAAGAGAAGCAGAAGGTCATCCAGGAGTTCGCCCGCTTCCCGGGGGATACGGGAAGCACCGAGGTGCAGGTGGCCCTGCTCACCCTGCGCATCAACCGGCTTTCCGAGCACCTCAAGGTCCACAAGCACGACCACCATTCCCACCGCGGCCTTCTCATGCTGGTGGGGCAAAGGCGCAGGCTTCTCCGCTATCTGGAGCGGGAAGACCCCGAGCGCTACCAGGCCCTGGTTGAGAAACTAGGCCTTAGGAAGTAAACTGGTAACCAGGTCGGGGGCGGGGCCTTTGGGCTCCGCCTTTCGTTTGAGGACAGCCATGCCGGATGCCACACCCAACACCCCACAGGCCCATAGGTACGAAACCCAGGTGGCTGGCCGCCCCCTGGTGTTGGAGGCAGGGAAATACGCCAAACAAGCCTCGGGCTCGGTCCTGGTGCGCTATGGGGACACCGTAGTGCTAGCCACGGCCCAAGCCTCAGAGGAGCCCATAGAGGCAGACTTCCTCCCCCTCACGGTGGAGTTCGAGGAGCGGCACTACGCCGTGGGCAAGATCCCGGGAAGCTTCATGCGCCGGGAAGGACGCCCTGGAGAGAAGGCCATTCTCTCCGCCCGCATGACGGACCGGCCCATCCGTCCCCTCTTCCCCAAGGGGTTCCGGCACGAGGTGCAGGTGATCGTCACCGTGCTCTCCGCCGACCAGAAGAACCCCCCGGACATCCTGGGGCCTACGGCGGCCAGCGCTGCCCTCATGCTCTCGGACATTCCCTGGGAAGGCCCCGTGGCGGCCGTGCGGGTGGGCCTCATTGGGGGGCAGTTCGTCCTGAACCCCACCCTGCAGGAGCTGGAGGAAAGCGCCCTAGACCTGGTGGTGGCCGGAAGCCGGGAGGCCATCCTCATGGTGGAGGCCGGAGCCCAGGAGGTGGACGAGGAGACCCTCGTCCAGGCCTTGGAGTTCGCCCATCGGGAGATGCAGCCCATCCTGGAGCTGCAGGAGGCCATGGCCCGGGCCCTGGGCAAACCCAAGATGGCCTGGACGCCTCCCGAGAGCCTATCCGATGAGGAGAAGGAAGCCCTTTACCGCCTGGCCCTGGAACGGGGGCTTTCCGCCGTGCTCCAGACCGCCAGCAAAGGGGAAAGGAGCCGGGCCCTCGAGGCCTTCGCCGAGGCCCTAGTGTCCGAGGCCCTGCCCAAGTTGGAGGACGGCACCCCAGACGAGAGCAAGAAACCCCTCTACGAAAGCGCCTTTGACGAGGTGGTGCGCAAAGAGCTCAGGCGCCTCGTGCTGGAGGAAGGCAAGCGAGCGGATGGCCGCACCCCCAAGGACCTCCGCCCCATCTGGATCGAGGTGGACGTCTTGCCCCGCACGCACGGCTCGGCCGTCTTCACCCGGGGGGAGACCCAGGTGCTGGGCACCGTCACCCTGGGCACGGGCCGGGATGAACAGATCATCGACGACCTGGGCATTGACGAAACGGAAAAGTTCCTGGTCCACTACAACTTCCCTCCCTTCTCCACCGGAGAGGTCAAGCGCCTGAGGGGGGTTTCCCGCCGGGAGATAGGCCACGGCAACCTGGCCAAGCGGGCCCTGAAGGCGGTCTTACCTCCAGAAGACGCCTTCCCCTACACCATCCGCGTGGTGGGGGATGTGCTGGAGTCCAACGGCAGTAGCTCCATGGCCACGGTCTGCGCGGGGTGCCTGGCCCTCATGGACGCCGGGGTACCCATCCGCGCCCCCGTGGCCGGGGTGGCCATGGGCCTGGTGTGGGAGGGGGAGCGGGCGGTGATCCTCACCGATATCCTAGGGCTGGAGGACGCCTTAGGCGACATGGACTTCAAGGTGGCGGGGACGCGCCAGGGGGTTACTGCCTTGCAAATGGACAACAAGGTGGGTGGGCTTCCCCGGGAGGTGCTTAAAGAGGCCCTCATGCAGGCCCGTGAGGCCCGCATGAAGATCCTGGACCTCATGGAAAGCGTCCTTCCCGCCCCACGCCCCGAGCTCAAGCCCTTCGCGCCGCGCATCCTCACCCTCAAGGTGCCGGTGGAGAAGATCGGCCTCGTGATTGGCCCTGGGGGCAAGAACGTGCGGGCGCTGGAGGAGCTTGGGGTGGAGGTGGACATCGAGGAGGACGGGACGGTGCGCATCTACTCCAGCGATATGGAGGCGGCCCAAAAGGCCAAGAAGCGCATCGAGGAGCTCACCATGGAGGCCAAGGTGGGCGAGATCTACGAGGGCACCGTCACCAAGATCACCCCCTTTGGTGCCTTCGTGAGCCTTTTCCCCGGGACCGAGGGGCTCCTTCACATCAGCCAAGTCGCCCCCGGACGGGTGCGGCGGGTGGAGGACCACCTTAAGGTGGGGGACGTGATCAAGGTCAAGGTGCACCGCATTGACGAGCGGGGCAAGATCGACCTAATCCGCCCCGAACTGGAAGGCAAGATCCCCCCCAGGCGGCGCGGCTAGCCCCTGGAGGTTTTCCCTAGCGCCCATCCCGGCCAGGCCGGGAAGATAGGAGGTTTATGGAAGATCAGGCGCGCAAACCGAGGCGGCGGCGGAGAAGGCCGCAAGAGGGAGGCAGAGTAACCGGCAGCGGTCCCCAGGACTTCCTGGAGATCATCCCCTTAGGAGGGATGGGGGAGATCGGCAAGAACATCACCGCCTTCCGCTTCCGGGATGAGATCTTCGTTCTGGACGGCGGGTTAGCCTTCCCCGAGGAGGGAATGCCCGGGGTGGACCTCCTCATCCCCCGAGTGGACTACCTGGTGGAGAACCGCCATCTCATCAAAGCCTGGGTCCTCACCCACGGCCACGAGGACCACATTGGGGGGCTTCCCTTCATCCTGCCTATGGTCTTCGGCAAGGACTCCCCGGTGCCCATCTACGGGGCGAAACTCACCCTGGGTCTCCTTAGAGGGAAGCTGGAAGAGTTCGGCCTGCGGCCAGGATCCTTCAACCTGAAGGAGGTTTCCCCCGACGACCGCATCCAGGTGGGGCGGTACTTCACCCTGGACCTCTTCCGCATGACCCACTCCATCCCCGACAACTCCGGAGTGGTCATCCGCACCCCCATCGGCACCGTCGTGCACACGGGGGACTTCAAGCTGGACCCCACCCCCATCGACGGCAAGGTCTCCCATCTGGCCAAGGTGGCCCAGGCAGGGGCGGAGGGGGTCTTGCTCCTCATCGCCGACTCCACCAACGCCGAGCGCCCCGGCTACACCCCCAGCGAGATGGAGATCGCCAAGGAACTGGACCGGGTAATCGGCCGGGCCCCGGGAAGGGTCTTCGTCACCACCTTCGCCAGCCACATCCACCGCATCCAAGCGGTGATCTGGGCGGCGGAAAAGTACGGGCGCAAGGTGGCCATGGAGGGGCGGAGCATGCTGAAGTTCAGCCGCATCGCTATGGAACTGGGCTACCTCAAGGTGAAGGACCGCCTCTACACCCTGGAGGAGGTCAAGGACCTTCCCGACCACCAGGTGCTCATCCTGGCCACGGGAAGCCAGGGCCAGCCCATGTCCGTCCTCTCCCGCCTGGCCTTTGAGGGCCACGCCAAGATGGCCATCAAGCCCGGCGACACGGTGATCCTCTCCAGTAGCCCCATCCCCGGCAACGAGGAGGCGGTGAACCGGGTCATCAACCGCCTCTACGCCTTAGGGGCCTACGTCCTCTACCCCCCCACCTACAAGGTGCACGCCTCCGGCCACGCCTCCCAGGAGGAGCTCAAACTCATCCTGAACCTGACCACGCCCAAGTTCTTCCTGCCTTGGCACGGGGAGGTACGGCACCAGACCAACTTTAAGTGGCTGGCGGAAAGCATGAGCCGCCCCCCGGAGAAGACCCTCATCGGGGAAAACGGGGCCGTGTACCGCCTCACCCGGGACGCCTTTGAGAAGGTGGGGCAGGTGCCCTCGGGGGTACTCTACGTGGACGGGCTGGGGGTAGGGGACATCACCGAGGAGATCCTGGCCGACCGCCAGCATCTGGCCGAGGAGGGCATTGTGGTCATCACCGCCCTGGCCGCCCGGGACCCGGTGGTGGAGGTGGTGTCCCGGGGCTTTGTGAAGGCCGGGGAAAGGCTTCTCGGCGAGGTGAAGCGCATGGCCCTCGAGGCCCTGCAAAACGGCGTGCGGGAGAAGAAGCCCTTGGAGCGCATCCGGGACGACATCTACTACCCGGTGAAGAAGTTCCTCAAAAAGGCCACGGGCCGCGACCCGGTGATCCTTCCCGTGGTCATCGAGGGGTGAGCCATGTACCAAAGCCTCCTCCTCCCCACCGACGGCAGCGAGGCCGCCGAGCGCGGCGTGCGGGAAGGCCTCCGCTTGGCCAAGGCCCTGGGGGCCAGGGTGGCCTTCCTGTACGCCCTGGAGCCCTTGGGGCCCAGGCTCCTCCTGGGCCCGGAAACCCTCCCCTACTACCAGGAGCTTCTGGAGGACGCGCGCCAGGCGGGCCTGGCCGCCCTAGACCGGGCCACCCGCCTGGCGGAAGAACTCGGCGTGCCCTTTGAGGCCCACCTCCTCGAGGGCCGGGCGGCGGAGGTCATCCTCAGGGAGGCCGAAAACCACGACCTGGTGGTCATGGCCTCCCACGGGCGCACGGGGTTGGATGCGCTCCTTCTGGGCAGCGTAACGCAAGAGGTGGTCCGCCGCAGCCCCAAGCCCATCCTGGTGGTCCCCTATCGGCCCAGCGACAACCAAGCGGCCAGCAGGTAAAGCCCCAGAATCGCCCAGGAATCGTAGGCCAATACCCAGAGCTTGCGCAGGCTCTGGTACATCAGGCCCACCAGCACCGCCCCCGACATGGCCAGAAGGATGAGAACGCTGACCAGGTGGCCCTCCCCCACCTCCCGCCCCAGGGGCCCCGGCGCCAAGAGGTCGGCGTAAAAGAAGAGGAAGCTGTTGAACATGCCGCTTCCCAGGGCATTACCCAAGGCCAAGTCCACGGCCCCCAAGCGGGCGGCGGCCATGGTCACCGTGGCCTCGGGAAGCGTGGTCACCAGGGCCACCAAAAAGGTCCCCACCCAAGCCTCGCCCAAGCCCGTTTCCTGGGCCAAGCGGTCGGCTAGACCGGGCAGGAGCACCGCTGCCCCCACCAGGAACAAGGCCCCTACGAGGTAGCGCATCAAGGCCCCCGCCAGGGTGAAACCCTCGTAGGCCTCAGCCTCCACCTGCTCGTCGCGGGGAAAACGCCTGGCGTAGCGAAAAGAAAGCCAAAGGGCGAAGAAGTAGAAGGGAAGCAAAGCCAGGGTAAACATCCCAAGCCGACCGCTACCCCGGTCCAGGACCAAGCCCAGCCCCAAAATGGCCAGCAGTACGATGAGTAGCCCCAAGCTCAGGGCATGCTCTTGGCTAGCCCTGGCGGTGAGGGGCCTAGGGTGAAGGGCATCCAGCAAGGTGAGCAGGAGGAAGTTCACCATGGTGGCGCCCAAGAGGTTGCCCACCGCGATTTCCGGCAGGTCTTGGAGCACGGCGCTGGTCACGTTGAAGAACTCCGGCAGGCTGGTGGTGACCCCCACCAGGAAAAGCCCCATGAAGGTGCGGCCCAAGCCCGTCTTCTCCGCCAGCACGTCGCCGTAAAAGGCCACCTGGCGCCCCGCCAGGAGGATGACCAAGGCTAGGCCCAGGAAAGCCCAAAGGGTCATAGGTGGGGCCTTAGGAGGCGCAACAGGTCAAAACGGGTGATGATGCCCACAGGCCTTCCCTCGGCATCCACCACGGGCACATGGTTGACGTCGTACTCCAGCATGATCTCCAGCACCTGGGACAAGGGCGCCTCCGGGCCCACCGCATGAACGGGTGCGCTCATGATCTCCTCCACCTTGGTGCGCTTGGCCTCCTCCAGCAGGTGGTCCAACCCTTCCCTTCCCAAAAAGCGCCCCAAAAGCACGGGGGCGCGGAACGTGGAAAACGGGATGCCCCGTTCCTTGAGGAAGTCGCTTTCCGTGACAATCGCCGCCAGGCGCCCCTCCTCATCCAGCACCAGCACGCTACCGATCCTTTTCTCCAGCATGAGACGGGCAACCTCCTCCAAGGAGGTCCCGAGGGGCACACCCACCACCGGGCTGGTCATGGCGTCCTTCGCTTTCACGGTCTAGCCTCCTTTCGCCAAAGCCATCGGTCCACACCCTCGGCCATCAGCCAAGCGAGAAGGGCCAACCCCAGTATGACACCCCACCCCCAAAGGGGAAGGGCAACCCCTTCCACGAACTGGGGCGCCAAAAGGCCCAAGAAAAGCTGCACCAGAATGCCCAGGGCCACGGCCCCGTGCAGGTAGGGATTGGGCAAGGGGATGAGGTGGGTGTGCCGGGCGGCGTAGGCGAAGAAGAGCTGGCCAATGGCCATGAAGTGGAAGGTGGCGGAGCGGGCCGCCTCGAGGCCCAGCCACCCCGGGAAGACCGCCAAAATGGTCAAGGCCACCCCCGCTTTCACCGAACCGGTGATGAGCACGAAGCGGAGAGAAATCCGGTCCAGAAGGGGAGCCTCCTTGGGCCTTGGGGGAGAGCGCAACACCCCGGGGTTCTGGTCCAGGGCCAGGGCCAAGGCGGGCAAACCATCGGTGACCAGGTTGATCCAAAGGATCTGCGCCGCGGTCAAGGGAAGCAGCAAGTGCCCAGCCGCGTCCCTTAGGTTCAAAAGGGCGGCGAAAACCATCCCGATGGCCACCACCAACACCTCGGAGAGGTTGGTGGAGAAGAGGAAGCGGATGAACTTCTGGATGTTCTCGTAGATGTTGCGCCCCTCCTCGATGGCCGCCACGATGGTGGCGAAATTGTCGTCCAAGAGGACCAAGTCCGCCACCTCGCGGCTCACGTCGGAACCCCTTAGCCCCATGGCCACGCCCACGTCCGCCCGCTTCAGGGCGGGGGCATCGTTCACCCCGTCCCCGGTCATGGCCACCACCTCTCCAGCCTTCTGCAGGGCCGCTACGATGCGGAGCTTGTCCTCAGGACGGACCCGGGCAAAGACGTCCACCTCCAAAAGCTCCTCGTCGGAAAGCTCGGCGATTTCCTCCCCGGTGGCCACCACCTCGGCGGGGATGCCCACCTGACGGGCGATGGCCAGGGCGGTGGCCGGGTGGTCCCCGGTAACCATCACCACCCTAACCCCCGCCTCCTGGACCCTCCGCACCGCTTCCGGCACCTCGGGGCGGGGAGGATCCAAGAGGAGGACAAAGCCCAAAAACCTCAGGCCCTCTTCCCGCTCCCCCTCGCCATGGGCCAGGGCCAGGACGCGGAAACCCCTTTGGGCGTGGGCCTCCGCCTCCTCCAGGAGACGGGCCTTTTCCTCCGGGGAAAGGGCCAGGCGGGGGATGAGGGCCTCGGGAGCCCCCTTGAGGTAGCTCCCCTTGGGGGTGGTGACCCGCATGAACTTCCAGGCGCTGTCGAAGGGGCGCTCGGAAAGCCGGGGGTGTTTGGCCCTAACCTGGGCCACATCCAGATAGGGAGCGGCGTAGCGCAAAAGGCCTAGCTCCAAGGGGTCTCCCGCCCCCGTGTCCAGGTCGGCGTCGTTGCAGAGGACCATGGCGAGCAGGGCCCCTTCCGGGTCTGGCCCCACCACCTCCCGCACCTCCATGCGGTTTTCCGTGAGGGTGCCGGTCTTATCGGTGGCGATCACCGTGACGCTCCCCAGGGCCTCCACCGCCGCCAGGCGGCGCACCACCGCCTTGCGCCGGGCCATGCGCTCCACCCCCAGGGCCAGGGCCAGGGTGAGGACGGCAGGAAGCCCCTCGGGCACCGCGGCCACCGCCAAGGCCACGGCAAAGAGGACCACCTGCGCGGAAACCCCTTCCACCAGGAAGCCGAGGACCACCAAGGCCGCGGCCAGGAGGATCACCCAACGGGCCACCCGGTGGCCGAAGGCGGTAAGGCGCCGCTCCAATGGGGTTTTTTCCTCCACCATCCCCGCCAGCAGGCCCGCGATGCGGCCCATGGCGCTCTGGGGGCCCGTGCGGGTCACCTCCACGAGGGCCCGGCCCCGCACGAGAAGGGTGCCCGCATAGACCTCCTCCCCCATCCCCTTCTCCACGGGGACGCTCTCCCCGGTGAGCACGCTTTCGTCCACCATGACCCCGCCCGCCTCTACCAGCACGCCATCCGCAGGCACCCGGTCCCCGGCCTCGAGGCGCACCACATCCCCTGGGACGATCTCCCGGCTCCGGATGTGCCTAAACTCCCCATCCCGGAGCACCCAGGCCATGGGCTCCGCCAAAGCCTTCAGGCGGCGCAGGGCATCCTCGGAGCGCTTCTCCTGCAGGGTGCCAAGCCCCGCGTTCAGAAGGAGAATGGCCGAGATGGCCAAAGACTCCAAGGGTAGACCCTGTGCCCCCTCAAGACTCCACAAGACCAGGTCCACCGCCAGGGCAAAAAGCAGAATGTAGATGAGAGGACTTTGGAATTGGCGCAGAAACTTTCGCCAGAGAGGCTCGGGAGGTTTTTCAGGGAGGGCATTAGGCCCATACTCTTTGAGCCTAAGCCTGGCCTCTTCCGAGGAAAGCCCGCGCATAGGGCCAGGATAACCGAAAAGGCCCAGGGCCATTGTCCCGGAAGCCCCGGCGTTGATACCATGGGGCCATGCTCCAGTATCCCGAGCTTCCCCTAGAAAGCCCCCTCATCGACGCCGAGCTTCCCGACCCCCGGGGCGGGCGGTACCGGCTTTCCCAGTTCCAAGAGCCCCTTTTGGCCGTGGTCTTCATGTGCAACCACTGCCCCTACGTGAAGGGCTCCATCCGGGAGATCGTCGCCCTGGCGGAGAAGTACCGGGGCCGGGTGGCCTTCGTGGGCATCAACCCCAACGACTACGAGAAGTACCCGGACGATGCCCCGGAGAAGATGGTGGCCTTCGCCGAGGAGCACGGCATCTTCTTCCCCTACCTCCTGGACGAAACCCAGGAGGTGGCCAAGGCCTACCGGGCCCTGCGCACCCCCGAGGTCTTCCTCTTTGACCAGAACCGGCTCCTCCGCTACCACGGGCGGGTGAACGACAGCCCCAAGTTCCCCGACCAGGTGCAAAGCCACGACCTCGAGGCGGCCATAGAGGCCCTCCTTCGGGGAGAAGAGCCTCCCCTCAAGGAAGCCCCGGCCATCGGCTGCACCATCAAGTGGCGCCCTGGCAACGAGCCCGAAGTCCAAATCGGCTAACCCCCTTGGGGTAAGGGGGCCTTTCCCGCCGGGCCGGTTTCGGGTAAACTGGCCCGGGTTTTTTGGAGGTGCCCCATGCGCGTACTGGTCACGGGCGGTGCCGGGTTCATCGGGAGCCATATCGTGGAAAGCCTCTTGGAAGAAGGCCTGGAGGTGGCCGTCTTGGACAACCTCTCCACGGGCAAGCGGGAAAACGTCCCCAAAGGGGTCTACTTCTACAAGGTGGACCTCAGGGACCGGGAGGAGCTGGAAAGGGTCTTCCGCGAGTTCCGCCCCACCCACGTCTCCCACCAGGCGGCCCAGGCCTCGGTGAAGGTGAGCGTGGAAAACCCCGTCCTGGACTTTGAGGTGAACCTACTGGGCGGCCTGAACCTCCTCGAGGCCATGCGCAAGTGGGGGGCGGAGAAACTGGTCTTCGCCTCCACCGGGGGGGCCATCTACGGGGAGGTGCCCGAAGGGGAGGCCGCGGAGGAGACCTGGCCCCCCCGGCCCAAAAGCCCCTACGCCGCGAGCAAAGCGGCCTTTGAGCACTACCTTTCCGCCTACGGGCAGAACTACGGGCTCAGGTGGGTCTCCCTCCGCTACGGCAACGTCTACGGCCCCCGCCAAGACCCCCACGGGGAGGCGGGGGTAGTGGCCATCTTCGCCGAGCGGGTGCTGAAGGGAGAGCCCGTCACCCTCTACGCCCGCAGAACCCCGGGGGACGAAGGGTGCGTGCGGGACTACATCTTTGTGAAGGACGTGGTGCGGGCCCATAACCTGGCCCTCAAGTCCCTGGAAGGGGTATACAACGTGGGCACCGGGGAGGGGCACACCACCCAGGAGGTGCTCCAGGCCGTGGCCGAAGCCGCAGGGAAGACGTCCGCCGTGAACCCCGCTCCCCCTCGCCCCGGGGACCTGGAGCGGAGCGTCCTCTCCCCCGCCAAGCTCCTGGCCCACGGCTGGCGGCCTGAGGTGGGTTTTGCCGAGGGCATCCGGCTCACGGTGGAATACTTCCGCACCCGTTGACATACCCCCCACCCCTATCTGATGATGGGGGTATGAGCGTTCGTTTCTTTCACCCCGCCTGGTTCGCCATGGTCATGGGGGGAAGTGGGGTGGCCCTTGTGTTCCACCGCTTTGGCCTCGAGGCCCTGGCCCTGGTGAATTACGGTGTGGTGGCCCTTCTCTTCCTCGCCAGCCTGGGTATATTCCTGGCGAAGCTCCTCGGCCACCGGGACCGGATCTGGGAAGAGCTCCATCACCCCCTTCTTTCCCAGCTCTACGCCACCTTCCCCCTAGCCCTTTTGCTCTTCAGCTTGGCCAGCCACGAGGTCTTGGGGCAAGTAGGGCTGGCCCTGATCCTTTTCGCCGTGGGCTCGCCCCTGGTTCTCCTCTTGAGCCTTCTTCTCAGCTACCTGATCTTCACCCGCATGCGCCTTCCCTTCGAAACCGCCAACGGCACCTGGCTCATTCCGCCGGTGTCCTCCATTGTGGTGCCCCTGGCGGGAGGCCCCCTCCTGCCCCTCATGGGCCCTTGGGCCAAGGAGGCGTTCTATTGGATGCTCATGTTCCTTGGGCTCGGCCTCGTCCTCTTTCTCTGGGTGGGGGCCAACCTCCTGGCCCGCCTCTACGCCCATGAACGCCCGGCCCCCGAACTGATACCCAGCTTTTTCATCGGCCTGGCCCCGGTGGGGGTGGGGATCCTGGCTCCCCTCTCCCTCCTTAAGGGCGCCAAGACCATGGGCTTTTTCCAAGGAAACCTCGAGGCCCTATACCTGTTCGGGATCGCCCTTTGGGGTCTAGGCGGGTGGTGGTTTGTCCTGGCCATGGCCCTTTTTCTGGAAAACCTTCTCCTCCACCGGGTGCGGCTAGGGTTCCAGCCTGGGCTATGGGCCTTCGTCTTCCCCATGGCGGCCTTCACCCTGGCCACCAGGGCCCTGGCCGAGGGCCTATCCAGCCTACTCCTGCACCTCCTAACCCAGGGGCTCTTCCTGGTGCTCCTGGGCTTCTACCTGCCCCTCGTGATCCGCAGCCTTCTCGCCTTCCTCCGTCTGGAAATCCTCAGGCCCTTTGGCCAACAGGCGCCTGGCCAGGCGCACCCGAGCCCGCAGGGTCGCTAAGGCCTTTCGGTCTTCCTTAAGGCGCTTCCTGGCCCGGGCCATGGCCTCTGCCCGGGCCTTGGGCCCCACACCCCCCAGGACCTCCCGGCGGGCAAAGAAGCCCTCGAGGCTCATCCAGGCGATGAGTTCCTCCCGCTCTACCCCCAAGAGCTCGGGCCGAACCCCCGGCAAAGCCCCCTGGACCCGCCGGTAGGCCTCGGCAAGGGGCACCCCCTTGCGCACCAAAAGGTCCACCGCCTCCGAGGCCAGGACCTCCGGGGAGAGCTCCTCCAGGAGGAGGGCGGGCTCAAATCGGCTTTCCTCGAGGGCCACCCGAGTTAGCTCCAAAGCCGCCTCGGCGCTTTCCATCAGGGCCGTCAAAGGCTCCAGTACCCCCGTGGAGTGGTCGTTCAGGTCGGTGAAGGGGGTGTTGTGGTTCAAGAGGGCCAGGGTCCCCACCCCGCCCACCAGATGGCCCGCATAGATGCGGGCGTGCTCCAGCACCACGGGATTCCGCTTCTGCGGCATGAAGCTGGAACCCTGGGCCAATCCCTCCCCTACCACGAAGGCCCCCCGCTCCGCCAGGGCCAGAAGGTCGGTGAGGAAACGGGAGAGGCTGGTACCCAGTCCCACCAGGGCCGAGGCCAGCTCCAAGGCATAATCCCCCGAGGCCACGGCATCCAAGGTGTTCTCCACCGGTCCGGCAAAACCCAAAAGGGCGGCGAGCCGCCACCGGTCTACAGGATAGGGGTTCCCCGCCAGGGCACTGGCCCCCAAAGGGCACCGATCCAAGGTATCCAAAGCCTGCCGCAAACGGCGGTAGTCCCTCTCTAAAAGCGCCGCCACCCCGAGGAGGTAATGGTCCAAGGTGGAGGGCTGGGCGGGCCGGTGGTGGGTGCGGAGGACCAGGGGTACCCCGGCGTGGGCCTCGGCGACCCGGAGTACCGCCCCTCGTAGGCGAAGAAAATCCCCCAGCAAGGCCACCAGTCGGTCCCTCAGGTAAGCGCGAAAGGCGGTGAGGTCCAGATCGTTGCGGGATAGCCCTCGGCGTATGGCCCCCGCCACCTCCTCCCCCCAATGCTCGGCAAGCTGGGAGTAGATGGAGAAGAAAACATCCTCCACCTCCCCCGTAAAGCTAGGTAAGGGAAGGGTACGGAGTTCCTGCAAGGCCGTCACCGCTGTATCGGCACGAGGAAGGCCCAGGCGGGCAAGCTCCATGGCATAGGCGGTGAGGGCGTCAAAGAAGTGGGGCACAAGGGCCTCGCGGGCAAACCGGTAGTGGCGCCCCAAGACAAAGCGGCGGTAAACCCCATGCCAGCGCATGATCCCATCCTAGGCCCTCGAGGCCTCTCACCTCCTCAGGAGGCCACCACCCCCTTAAGGCACCCCCACCTTGACAGGAAGCCTCAGGACTGTAAAATGCTACTAACCGACCGGTTGGCAGGGAACGGCACCGGCATCCTTCAGGTGGAGCAAGCTGCTTTTCCAGCAGCTTGGCTATGGGCAAGGTTCCTGGACTTGCCGAAGGAAGGTAGTCGTGGTATCTTTGCACCGAGCACAACCGGAAAGGAGGCGCAACATGAAGCGCAGGGAGTTCTTAAGGAAGCTGGGTGTGGGTACGTTGACGGCCCTGGGCATGCCCTACATCGCCATGGCCCAGGCCAAGCCGGTAAAGCTGGCCGCCCTTCTGCCCCTAACGGGGCCCTTCGCCTTTGCCGGCAATGCGGGCCGGGAGGGGTTCGTGGACGGGGTGGACTACGTCAACGAGGTCCAAGGAGGGATTGGGGGCCGCAAGCTGGAGCTCATCATCGAGGACACGGGGTACGACGTGGCCAAGGGCACCGCCGCCTTCAACCGGGTGGTATCCCGGGAACGCCCTGAGGAGCTCCTCTTCGTCTATGGAGACTCCACCGGCCTTTCCAAGGCCCTGGCGCCGGAAATCGCCCGAATGGGCCTTCCCTACTCCGCCACCAGCTTCGCCAACGAGCTCGCCGATCCCAAGACCTACCCCACCATCTTTGTTTTCGGGCCCACCTACAACGATATGATGGAGGCTCTTCTGCGCCAGATCCGGCTCCAGAAGGGACGGGCCAAGATCGCCCTGGTCTACTCCAACACCGAGTTCGGACGCGACCCTATCCCCTACGCCAAGGAAAGGGCCAAGGCTCTGGGCATGGAGGTGGTCCACGAGGAAGTGACGCCCCCGGCCTTTACCGACGCCACCCCCGTGGTGCTGAACCTCCGCCGAGCCAACCCCGACTTCGTCATCCTCCAGGGCTATGCCCTCTCCGCCGAACCCCTGATCCTGCGGGCCGCCCGGGAGCAGGGCCTGCAGGCTCAGTTCATGGGCACTTACTACTCGGCAGAGCTGGCCCTTATCCAGCGGGCAGGTCCTGCCGCCGAAGGCTTCACCGTCACCTACCACAACGCCTACTGGTATGACACCCTGGTGCCGGCAGTGGACGAGATGCGGAAATTCCGCCAGCGGAAGGGGCGGGACACCTCCTACCGCCCCACCTACTACATGGGTAGCCTGGCGGTGGTCCTGGCCATCGCCGAGGCCATGCGCCGGGCAGCGGGAGCAGGCAAGCTCACCCGGGCGGGGGTGGTGGAGTACTTGGAGAAGCTCGGGGACTATAACGGCCTGGGGCTCCAGCGGAGCTACCAGTTCGTCAACCACCGCCTGCCCTACACCAAGCTCTACCGGGCAAGCGTCAAGGACGGGCGCTTTAACGCCATCACCGACTGGATCAAGCTGGCTTAGTCCGATGCCCTGCCCGGGCCAGCCAAGCTGGCCCGGGCCCCAGGAAGACCCATGTCCGACCTCCTGCCTTACCTCATCGGGGGCCTGGCCAACGGGGCCCTTTACGGCCTGCTGGCCCTGGGCTTTGTGCTCGTCTACCGGGCTACCAGCGTGGTGAACTTCGCCATTGGAGAGTTCCTGCTGGTGGGGGCTTACCTCACCTACACCTTCGCCCTCTTCCTGCCCTTGCCCCTGGCCATGCTGGCCGCCCTCCCCGCTGCCTTCCTCTTTGGGATTCTCGTGGAGAGGGGCTTCGTGCGGCCCCTTTTGGGACGGAACGTGGTGGCGGTCATCATGGCCACCATCGGGCTGGCCTCCACCCTAGACGGGGGGGTACAGCTGGTTTGGGGCCCGGATCTGAAGTACCTTCCGGGGAACCTGCCCAACCTGGGCTTCCAGGCCGGGGAGGTCTTCGTCTCCTCCCGAGCGGTGTGGAACCTGCTCCTGGCCCTGCCCCTGGGGCTTGGCCTTCTTTGGCTCCTCCGGAGAAGCCGCTATGGCATCCTGGTGCGGGCTATCTCCGAAAGGGAGGTGGCCGCCCTGGCCCTAGGGATCCCCACCGCCCGCATCCTGGCGGGGGTCTGGGGGGTTTCCGCCCTGCTCGCCACCCTGGCCGGGGCGCTTTTGGCGGTGGCCAGCGGGGTGGGTCCCAACCTGGTCTTCCTGGGGCTCAAGGTCTTTCCCGTGGCCATCCTGGGGGGCTTGGACTCCGTGGGGGGAGCTTTGCTGGCTGGCTTTATCTTAGGGATCCTCGAGGCCCTCTCCCAGCGCTACCTGGAAACCGTACTCCCCGGCTTCACCGAAGCCCTGCCCTTCTTGGTGGTGCTTTTGGTCCTCTTGGTGCGGCCCTATGGCCTCTTGGGAGAACGGCAAATCGAGAGGGTGTGAGGCCCCATGGCCAGGTGAAAGGATGCGGAGAGAAAAGGCATGATCCTGTCCGTGGAAAACCTCAAAGTGGTCTACCGGGG
>Ga0209289_100643_pt1 | contig 16926 bp, 18 predicted proteins | sample GXS110809BmetaG_FD_184121 | JGI IMG/M metagenome (GOLD analysis project Ga0209289, IMG submission 184121) | Hot spring microbial communities from Gongxiaoshe hot spring, China to study Microbial Dark Matter (Phase II) - GXS 110809B (SPAdes)... ...
GCATTGCCGTTCATTTCCCAAAGCAGTGCCGTTGGGGCTGTTTCTTCTGGTGGGTTCAAGTATCGCTCAACATGGGAGAGCAAATCGTCTTTTGGGAAAGAAGCCTTCTGACAAACAGTTATCTCGCCTCCCCTGCCTGGAAACTTCGCTGCTTTCACCGATTCTGCAATGGACTTGAGTTTTTGTCCTTCAAAGGTGAAAGGGTAAAGGAAAAGCGCAAAAGATGAATTTGTGTCCACACGCATCTTTAAGTCTCCCCCTTGGTTCAGTCACATTTCTCAACCCAATAAATTAACGCTGGAAAACTTGCAGCGCAAATTGTCCATTGTGGCGAAGTGATTGTAAAACCCTTTTTACGCCAACTGGCTAAAGCCAATGGTCACTGGCAAGTTCACTGAGTGATGAGAATTGGTAAAGCAAACTGACAAATCCCTCGTCTTCTGCAAATTTTGCCAACTCGCCTTCACCTGCAACCTTCAACCATTCCCTGATTTCCTCAAGCGAAAGGGCGTGAAGTGGGTTTCGTCGGGGGATGTGCGAGTGAATAGGAAACGATCAAGGAAGGGATGGGAAGGCAATTCACGAAAGCAATCGTTGACGATATCCAAAGTAGCCTCAATGGCAGCCTGATGGATGGAGTTTTGGAAGTTGATGGCGTTGCTTTCTCTTTGGAGCAAGGAATTTAGCCACCTACCGAGGCACGACCGACGATGCTGCAGAAAATGTCATCTGCTCGGTTACCGATGATGCCGCTTAAAGCGTTAGCGACAATCGCCGTCACGATGGTGACTGGCTCCATCGGTCACCACCCTCTTCTTTGATTGTCTTGAGCAAAACGGCTGTGAAAAAAAACTATAGCGCTGTTTTTGTCCCCTTGACATCTGCCGTCAAATGTCTCATCATGTCCAAAGGCGAAAAAAATTTGCCTCAGGTTTGGAGAGTGGCGATTGTGCGTTTCATCGCCGATGTCATGTTAGGGAAGTTGGCGAGATGGCTTCGGATTCTCGGCTACGATGTCCTCTATGACCCCAACGCCGAAGATGAAATTCTTGTTGCCCGTGCCGTCACCGAAGGGAGAATCTTGCTTACGAAAGACAGATACTTGATTGAAAGATGGCGGAAGAAACTTCGCCAAAACGGTTACTTGCTTCTGAAAAGTGACGATTGGCGGGAGCAACTGAAAGAAACTATCTCACACTTTGGGCTTGATGTCCAAAACCACCGCATGACCCGCTGTCCCGATTGCAACGGTTTGCTTGAAGAAGTGCCGAAGGAATCTGTGCGCTACAAAGTCCCGTTTTTCGTTTTCACCGTCCATGACCGCTTTGCCCGTTGCACCCAGTGCGGGAAAGTTTACTGGGCTGGCAGCCACTACGAACGGATGAACTCCACTTTAGACGAACTTTTGCGTGAACTTCAAAGTCATTTGGGCAATGCGTGAGCGCCGACTTTACGGGCTGGGCTATCTGGCGTAACTCTCAAATCCCCTTGTTCAGGCGAAATCAGTTTTGGATCAATTCCGTAGACTCCTTCCTTTTCGGGAACGGGTAGGTTTGGCTTGCTCAATTCAGGCTTATCCAAGCAATACCACCAGTTGCGGGCGAAAACGAAGGTTTGCGGTGCAGTTTCAGGACCTATGTTTATGCCTCCCTCAAACCATTCATCTGAGCGAAACACAATCAAGTTGTCAGTGACAGCGCCATTTCGGCAAGGGACAAAACCTTCGGCTCGGGTCTCTTGCAAAATTCGGAATGCCCATCGCTTCGGGCGGTAGATCGTATTGAAGCGAACAACAGCACCATCAACGCCGACAAACGCAATCGCTGATGTTGAGCCAATGAATGTGCAACCCTCAACGATAATGTTTTTCGCTTCCGCGTGGGTTTCGCCCACTTTCAATGGCGGTCTGAAAAACTGCAACCCTGTGCTGCCACCAATTTGCATAGCGCGCGCACCTGCGTGTTCAAAACGACAGCGACGGATCGTTATGTTTGAACTTCCGCCTTTGGCTTGGATGCCGAAACCTTTGTCATCTTCAAACCGTAAAGTGCAATTTTCAATAACACCATTGTGGCAACCAACCATGTCAATCCCTTGCCCACCGTCGCCCCAGCGCTCTACAGTGCAGCGCTCTATGCGAAAATCAGTTACTCCCGACAGTTTGATGCCATCGCAATTGCCCTGAGGACCGATGTCACGGACTGTCAAGCCAACGAGTTTGATGTGGTGTGAAGGGGTTTCAAAGGTGCCGCCATCGTCAATGTTCAAACCGTTGTAACGGGCGCCGACGAGCACCAAATTGTGAAGTTCCAGATAGGCTGCTTCGCTGAAATGCAAACATTCACCGCCACTTTTGATGACTGGCGGATTGTTTGGGTCTAAAGCAGCGATGACAATAGGCTTATTCGGTTCACCCTTGGCATTTTGAAAGAACAAGCCACCCTCGTATTCGCCGGGGGAGAGGAGAATTTTCGCGCCGGGTTTTGCGTTTAGGATTGCACTTTTCAGTTCAGCCGAATTGCTGACCTTAACAACCCCTTGCTCTTTTTGGAAGCAGACAAACGCTCCGATAAGCAAAACCACCAGCAATAACCCACGCATGTTCGCATCACCTCCAAACCATCGGAGTTTCCTTCACACATGGTTACGCTAAATTCCCGATATGCAATCAGGGTTTGACCTGACAGAGAGTGTTTTTACGCTTTTCAGTCCCGTCGCCAAAATTTTATGGGCAAAGCACTTAATGAAGGAGGGGAGCGTTATGCAGTTCAAGAAATTGACGCCGCCTGCCGAAGGGGAAAAGATTGAGGTCAAAGATGGACGCCTTCAAGTCCCCGACAACCCCATCATCATTTGGATTGAAGGCGATGGGACAGGTCCAGACATTTGGCGTGCAGCTCACCCAGTTTTGAACACCGCTGTTGAATTGGCTTACGGCGGCAAGAGAAAAATCGTCTGGTTTGAAGCCTACGCAGGTGAAAAGGCTCAGGCTGTCTATGGTGAACTCCTACCTGAGGACACTTTTAAGGCAATCGCCGAATATATTGTCGCAATCAAAGGTCCGCTGACAACCCCTGTTGGGACCGGTTTCAGGTCGCTGAATGTTACTTTACGGCAAGAACTGGATTTGTATGCTTGTGTCCGACCAGCAAAGTGGTATGAGGGAGTTCCCTCGCCTATGCGCCACCCCGAAAAAGTTAACATGGTTGTTTTCCGAGAAGCAACGGAAGACCTTTATGCAGGAATTGAATGGGAGAAGGGAACTCCAGAAGCGCGGAAGGTCATTGAATGGCTCAAGAAAGAAATGGGAATTGAATTGAGGGAGGATTCTGGTATCGGCATTAAGCCAATCAGCGAGTTTGCATCCAAGCGGCTTGTCAGGAAAGCAATCCGATATGCCATTGACAACAAACTCCCCACCGTCACCTTTATGCACAAAGGCAACATCATGAAGTATACCGAGGGCGCATTCATGAAGTGGGCATACGAAGTTGCACTTAATGAGTTCCGCGATCATGTGGTTACAGAGCAAGAAGTCACTACACAGTTTGGCGGCAAAGTTCCTGAAGGCAAAATCGTTGTCAAGGACCGAATTGCCGACAACATGTTCCAGCAGATTCAAACCCGACCAGACGAATACCATGTCATCGCCACGATGAATGTCAACGGTGACTACATCTCGGATGCCCTCGCTGCAATAGTTGGCGGGCTTGGCATGGCTCCAAGTGCCAACATGGGCGACTACATCGCTCTATTTGAAGCAACTCACGGTTCCGCTCCCAAATACGCTGGCAAAGATGTTGTCAACCCAAGTTCCGTCATCCTCTCGGGTGTCATGATGCTGCGATATATCGGTTGGCACGAAGCGGCAGATTTGGTTGAGAAGGGAATTTCGGAGACCATCAAGCAAAAGAGGGTAACTTATGACTTGGCGAGGCACATCGGCGTTGAACCGATCAAATGCTCTGAGTTCGGTCAGGCTGTCTGCGAGAACATGAGGGAAATCGCGAAGAAACTTTAAGCCGAACCCGAGTTGACAAAGGTTCACCTGAATAGGACTTACGCAGTTGGTGTCATTTTTGTAGGGGCAGACGATAGTCTGCCCGAAAACATCCTTTGTTTGTAAGGTTTTAAAACCGTCCTTACGGGCGGCTTAGCAGCCGCCCCTACATCCAACTGCGTAACTTCTAATGAAGAAGAAAAGGGGACAGGCAGATGCCTGTCCCAAAAAAATTTTTACTCCCGAACTTGCCAGTTTCCGCTAAGGTGAATAGGGTGTGGACAGTTTTTGGATTTGCTCGGGGGTAAGCGGGTCAGCGTAGAGCATTTGCATCAAATCAGCGCCTGACTTGAGAAACCTCCACTTGGTTGGGTCAGTGGTTGGGGATTTAGGGTCGCCAGTGTAGTCAACGAAATCAAACTTAAGGGCTTGTCGCCAATCGGGAGGGACAGGGATAACCCCTTTGGTGTTGACTAGCTTACCCTGATCAGGGTCCCACTTCGTCACCGTGATTTTCTTGGTCTGGTTGTATTCCTGAATTGCCGCATTGTTGTGGCACTCATCGCATTTGCGTGCCTCCTTGACAATCGTGTGAGCGCGGTAAGGAGCAATGGCGACAAAGGATTTGCCGTTGTAAGTAAGTGCCATCATCGTGCCGGCATAAACTTTGCCTGTCCCTTGCCTTCGGACGAGCAAAACAAAATCCCGCATGATACCGTAAGGACGCTTTATGCCTCCTTCAACTTCGCTCTCAAAGTGGCAGTTGTAGCATGAAAGAACCGATTTGGTATGGCAGGCAGTGCAGTGGACAGTAGCCAAGTGGATGTTGTGAGCGGTGTTGCTTTTAGGTGCACGGTGGCATCGTTCGCACGCTGCTTCTGTAGCGCCCGGTTCAAGCCACGATGCATACTCCCGACCGTCTCCGTGCATTTCTTTTAGAGTGTGGCAACTCATGCATCGGAAGTAGCCTGCACTTCGGTGAACATCAGGATAGCCGAGGGCTATTTCATTGGCTTGTCGGCGATGGCACTTCAAGCAAATTTGGTCACTAACTCGGTCACCAATTTGCTTATGGCAGTCGTAGCAGTCAGGGGTGTAAGTTTTAGGGTCAATTGGAGAACCATCAGCCTTGGTGCCCGGGTGGCAATTAAGGCAGCCAATTTGGTTGATGGGGATGTTTGTCAATGTTTCAAAGCCTCCGTTCGCTGCTGAATACCAAGTTGCTTTACCGCGACGAGTCCCATGTAGGCTGGTTGGGAATGCCTGCTCTGGAGGGACTGATGGCTTGACAATTGGACCAGGCGGTTTACCATTGCCTCCCCACACGCTGTGAGGGCAAACATTATGCCTAATAAAATCACTGAAAACACAACACTAATTTTCGCTATCCAGCGCATCTTCGTCACCTCCATCTAAGAAATTGGCGAGTGGGCGTAAGGGATGCATCATCTTGGTCGGTGAATTTATTCACCTAAAAGGGTTAAAGTCAACTCGGGAAGACTCTGACGCAACTGAGCGGCGAAGGCTACCGCTGCGCTTCTGTTCGGCAAGTTCAGTTTTCGGTAAATGTTTTTCAGGTGCGTCCTCAAGGTGTTAAGGGAAATGGTCAACTCACGAGCAATTTCAGCGTTGCTTAACCCTTTCCCCAATAATCGCAGTATCCTCCATTCTGTGGGGGTCAAGACATCTGAACTTATCCTGTTCCACTTGAGCGAGGAGTTCCTATGACTGAGCAGCATTCTCACCAACTCTTCAGTGACTTCCAGAGCGACTTTTCTATCTTCTGTGACATCGCAGGCAAGTAGTGCCCTACCTATCAGTGTCCCCCTTTTAGTTCGGCAAATTCCTACTGTCACCCGCAACAGTCGTTCTGTGGGGTCAGTGACCTTGACTACTCCAGTAACTGGTTCCTCTCGCTGGCAGGTTTATGCCCAAAAAGCAAGAAGCGAGATATCCGACAGAACTTGTTGAAGGGGACGACCTATGTCAGAGGGCGAAATACCGAAAACCTCATGCGCTGCCCGATTGACGAATATTAGTCGGCATCGCGTATCGGTCAGAACAATTGCTGTGGAGAGACCTTCAAAAGCAAGTCTTATAAGGCAATCGTAGCAAAAAGGCTTCATTTTCTGACGATATGACATCTCCTTTTCCCTCCGTTTGACAGGTCTGTAAATTTGCACTCCAAAACCATCAGGGCAAATTCTAAAATGCAAATAGTGAATGTCAATAAGCGCTGCACTTCATTCTTGGCATTACAACCCGTCAAACCGTAGCCTAAAAGTGAAGTTGGCGAGAGATTCGTTCCGATAAAGCCAGTTCGTTGAACTGAGGTGTCTTTGAGATTTCCTTGTGCTAAACTTTACTCAGCAAATGTGGATGGGGCGAGGGGCACCCGCAACGGAACGGTGATCGGGCTATGGGCATTGAAGTCTATCAAGTTCGCGGTGACATCATGGAACTCGTTTTTGACCCGCGAGAGGAGGATTTGCGGGTTGGCGAAAGCCTGTGTGTGAGGGAAAAAGACACAGGGCGGGGTCTCATCGTCCAAATCATGGAATTTCGGACTGCAACTTACCCCTCAATGACCCGAGAGTTGCTTAGGCTGGCTTTGGCAGGAAACGAATGGGCAGCGGAAGCATTGAGGGAGCAAGAGGAGTTAATGGCGAACGGTGGTGGGCTACCCTCCAATAACGGTTTGCAACCCTCCGAGGAACGCAACCTGAAAATCGCCATAGCGAAAATCAGAAGAACTTTGATGCCCAACGGCGAATGGGACCAGTGGGACGGTTGGATTCCGCACCGTGATGTTGAAGTTTTTCCTGTGCCCGACGACGAGATGTTCCGCCAGTGCGTTGAAATTTTGGGCAACCCACTTGAATTGGGTTATACACTCAGAGGCAAGCCCTTCCGAGTTGAAGGAAGGCACATGGAGAAAATCAACATCATCACGGGAGTCAAGGGGTCGGGCAAGTCGCACCTTGCGAAAGTCATTCTGCTGGAATTGATTGAGCGAGGAGCACCGTGCATTGTCTTTGACATCAACCGAGAATACATCCACTTGCCCCGTCACTCCGTTGACCCCTTCACAGGCAAAGTCCTCAAGCGCGGGATAGTGCATTTGAAAGTCGGCGAAAACCTGAAAATGGGTTTGCGTCAATTCGGAATTCAACCCTTCATAACCCTGATGACCAAATACGGGTTGCCTGAAGTTTCCGCAGTGCAACTTGAAAACCGTCTTTACCAACTTTTCGCCGAAGCCGATGCTTTGGAGCGCAAGCGTGGTCGTCCATATTTCTTAAGCCTTGACCACTTGATTGAACTCTCCGAACAAGGTCAACTCGTCCCGAATGAAGTTGTCAACAACGCAATTCGCACCCGCCTTCAAGCCATCAAAAACACAGGCATATTCGCTTCGCACCCAAACGAAGCCATTGACTTTCGTCGCGAGTATCAAAAAATCCGCGACGGTGGCGCTTTGGTCATTGACTTGTCCGACCTTTCCTACCTTGCACGGTTCGGTTTCGTTCAGGCTCTGCTTGAAATCATCCGAGAAATTTGCGATGAGGAAATTTTGCTTGGCACAAACCGTTTTCCGTTCGTCTTCTTTGAAGAGGCTCACCTTTACATCAGCAGAAACACCATCAGCGCCATCGTCACTCGTTCGCGCCACTTGGGCTTGACCTGCTTTTTCATCACCAATATGATCGGCGGTTTGGACGAATCGGTTTTGAGGCAAGCCGATAACTTGTGGCTTTTGAATGTGCCCTTTGAAGACGATGTCCGCCACATCGCAAAAAGCGCTTTGACTGACGAACAAACTTTGCTGTCTTATGTCAAGCGCCTAAAGCGCTATCACGCGCTTGCTTTGGGCAATGTGACGAGGGGTTACCCGATTATCTTTCGCGTCAAGTCACTTAAAGGCATCAACACTGCGGGCGAAACCAAATACTTCTTCCAACCGACCGCGACATTACCTGATGTCGGCTCACGCTCCCCAGAAATCCGTCCGCAAGGCAACGGTGGCGACGGCTCGCAACAACCAAGAAACCTCTTCGGCGAATTTTTCAACGGGGGAGAGGGATAAAGGAGTGGTGACATGGAAGAAGTATGGACAGAATTGTTGAGGCGCTACGAGGAACTGAGAAGCAAACACGATAAAAATGCTTGGCGATACATCTCTCAACTTTTTGCGGACTTTCGTCCATACTTCAAGGAACTTTATCGTCAAAGTAAAAGAGCTCAGCAGAAGAGGAGTCAAGGCAAGGAAATAGACCCAGACCAAGCATGGAGGAACTTCAAAGGAAGGGCTTTTGAACGGCTTATCTTGCACATGATTAAAACTGAGGTGGAATCTGCTGGGTTGAGATGCGTTACGGGCGAGGAAGTTGTTTCTAAAACAAATGATCCAATCTTGGGAAGCATTTACCGACAAATAGTTGTGCGTTATGGTTGTTACGCGGTAATGCCAGATGTTGACCTCGTGATTTTCAGAGCCGACAATCACCGTGTCATAGGAGTCGTTTCTTGCAAAGTGACTTTACGGGAGCGAATTGCCCAGACAGCCTACTGGAAACTCAAACTAATGGCGGACCCAACCACAAACCACATCAAAGTTTTCTTCGTTACACCTGATGAAGATGGCGATTTGGTGAGGAGATTGCCTGCCCCGTCGCGGGTAGTCAGTGCAAGAGGTTTCAAAAACCGGGTTTTGGTGGAACATGAGTTGGATGGAACATATGTGCTTAGGGATATTGAGATGAGCGAAAAAGTGAAAACTTTTGATCATTTCCTTGACGATTTGCAGAAGTTGTTACGGAGGTGCGCACAGGAATGAAGGACGAGAAGAAAGAACAGCGCTCTTTGAAGTTGGTTATGGAAGGTGCTGCTGTTGGGCTTGTTTCCGTCTTGGATGAAGAAAAGCCTCCTTTGATGACGACAACTTTTTGGGATTATCCACGACAAAGTTACGGTAGGCGACCAAAAGGGAATAACAAGTATCCTGGCGTAACTCCAGCCTTTATTATCTGGAACTTAGTCCAGCGTTACACGGAACCAGGTGACTTAGTTGTTGACCCGATGGCTGGAAGTGGGACGACTGTAGATGTCTGTGAGGAGGAGGATCGGCGTGTTGTCGGATTTGACATTGTGCCAGCCCATCCAAAAGTTCTCCCCGCTGACGCAAGAGCCATTCCACTGCGGGACAATGTGGCGGATTTGGTCTTCGTTGATTCACCTTACAGCGACAACGAGTATTACAATGACCATCCCAACAACATCGGGCGTATCTCTTGTGAAGACAAACGCTTCTTTGATGAACTGGAAAAGGTTGCGCAAGAGTGTTATCGCATCTTAAAACCAGGGAAAATCTTGGCATGGCTTATTGGTGACCAATGGGTGCAGAAACGCTTCACACCTGTTGGTTTCCTTCTGTTTGAGCGGCTTTGCAAGTTCTTTGAGCCGGTGGACATTGTTTGCGTTGCTCGCCGCAACCAAACTTCCAACACACGAGTCTGGCATTATCGGGCAGCGCGGTTCAACTTTTACCTTCGTGGTTTCAAATATCTGTTCATCATGCAAAAACCAGACCCGAATCAACCCAAACCACCGAAGAGAAAAATCAAGTGGTCATTTTACGAACGCAAGGAAGTAACGGTTGATGAAGAATTGCCTTCTAAGGGTGATGAAATCCAGACATTTCAGCCACGCCTGATACTTGATGACGGAAAGGCGGAAAAGGTGGATGAAATGAAATGAGCACTTTAGGGAAACAACCGCATGTGATTGCTCCTGAAGAAAGAGAGAAAATTGTTGAGCAAGTTAGTGAAACCTTAAAAGAGCGCTCGGAAATCGTTTTCGCTTACTTGCTTGGTTCATTCGCCGAAGGTTCGCCCTTCCGCGATATTGATGTTGCGGTCTGGGCAGAAGGTATTGACAAGGAGCGGGTGTGGGATTACGAAACGGAGTTGGCAATTGACTTGACAAAAACTTTGGGGATTGAAGTTGATGTGCGGTTGCTCAACTTCGCGCCCGTCGGTTTTTGCATTAACGCTGTCAAAGGCATTTTACTCCTCTCTCGGGACGACGAACTCAGGTTAGCCTTCATTGAACGAATTTCACGCCTTTACATGGACTTTAGTTGGCTTGCCCGCCAAATGCTCAAGGAGGCTCTGAGATGAACTTTAGCGTTGATGTTGAGCGGTTGCGAACTCTGGCAACTTCGTTGAGAGGAAATTTGCGAAAACTTCAAAAATATGCTGGGCTTCCCGACAAAGGGTTTTGGAGCGATGAGCGGAACATCTTCACAGTCAAATTGCTCCTTATCCAAGCCATTGAAGACGCTGCTTCAATTTGCGCCCATTTGCTTGCTCGGCTTGGCGGACAGGTAGCGACAGGCTACGCCGACTGCTTTGAGGGATTGCAAAAACTTGGTATCCTGCAGCCAGAACTTGTCCAACGCTTAACGGTAATGGCGCGTTTTCGCAACCTGCTTGTTCACCGTTATTGGGAAGTTGACGATCAAAGAGTCTTGAAGTTTGCCCGCCACGACATAGCCGACTTGGAGGCTTACCTTGAGGCAATCGGGAAATTTTTGGGCGAGCAAATTTAACTGGGGCAGCGATGAATTAATTGGCAAGGGCAGTGATCGGCATATAGTTTGTGCCCACAAAACTTGGGTCTGCGATTGTGCTACCGAAAATGTAAAGGACGGAGCGCAATAAAAATGACAATACTGTGTCCGCACTTAGTGCCACGCACCAATTTTTCATGCTACCCGCTGTTGCTTCGTGGTTAACTACAAGCCCGACAACTGCATGTAAAATACTTGGCATAGGGTGACTTGAGATGACGAGAAGGCGAGAATGGTTGCGAACGGTGGCAGCAAGTTCTTTAGGGTTTACCTTCGGTGGCGGCTCCTTTGTTGAGCCTTTGGAAGGAGATGAACCAGCGATGACCTCACTGGGGGAAAGCCGAGTTGTGACGACAAAAAATCTGGATGCCGATGTCGTCGTTGTCGGTGGTGGGATGGCAGGGGTTTGTGCTGCAATTGCTGCTGCCCGAAATGGCGCATCTATCGTCCTCACATCGCACTACTGCTCAACACAAGTTGCATCGGGGTGAAAATGGCAAGCGAAAACTGTATTGATGCTGTCGTCGCTTTGCAAAATTGCCATCTCATCCTTTTCCGCCTCACCGTCAACATGTGGTAACTGCTCCGCTTCAAATTTGGCAACGAACCTCAAAGCGATGCCCTGGGGCAACGGTTTCACCAAATCATTTTTCGACAGGCGTTCAACAACGATTTCTGCCTGCTCTGTCACAGTGCCATCGCTGATGGTCAGCAGAATTTTGTCGCCCGTCGGGATGCCAACGATGGTGAATTTCCCCTCTTCGGAAGGTGGAACTGACAACCGCTCAGGCATGACTTTCGCTCCGCTCAAACCTTCAACCTTTGCACGAACAGAAAAGCCGAGATGTTCACCAATTTGTAGTAGCGACTTTCAACACCACAATGCAGTCAACTGCTAAGTCTGCTTGCCCTGTCCAAAAAACTCGCGTTTCAACTGCGCCACCGGGATGGTTGAAAATAAGCGGGACAAAACGAAATTGACCTACAGCCAACTGCTCAGCCAGAACTTTCTTTTCAGCCGTTATCGGAGTGCCGCCACCAACGCAAGTGTCAACGATAGCGACTATGTCTTTACCCTCGCTTAGCCGCTTCAACCTGAAAAGGGCAATATATTGCCCGGCATCAATGTGCGTGTAAGGACCGAAGACCATGTGCCCAACTTTGTCCCTATCTCGCCTCGCCAACCAAACAGCCTTGCCGCTTGCCTCCCCATTGGTTGCAAATTCGCCCGTCAAGTGGGCGAGATTTTCAGCCTCAAACTTAGCAACGGACTCCAAGACAACGCCACTGGGCAGCGGCTCAATCAACTCGCTTTGGGGCAATTGCTCCAGCGGAATTTCAACTTCGTGGATGACAGTTTCGCTTTTCACACTGAGCCTCACTTTGTTCTCCGTCGGTGTCCCAACAACCCTGAACTTGGCTTCCTCACCTACTCCGAGCCTTTTCAAAGTCGGCGAAACTCTCGCGCCTTTCATTCCACCGACAACGCTAACACTGACATTGACGAGTTTCTTCTCGGCGTTGGACACGCTCACCGAAAACGCAATTGGATGTTCACCCAATGCAAAGATGCGTGCCGGCGTGCGGATAAGCAATCGTTGTTGCTCTAACCACTGACGATACAATTGCGCTAAATGGTCTGGGCGAACGGGGACATATTCGTCACCGAGCCGCTTAGCGACTTCCTGTAGCATCTCCAAGTCAAATCCCCAGTTCCACACAAAAACATGCAAGAATGCAGGACGAATTGCTGGCGTCATGGAACGGATTTCATTGACCATTCTGTTGATGCGTTCTTCGCGATTGTCTTCCTCGCGCCAGCCTGTGATGGCATGGAAAACAGCGACTTGACGACTCGTCAAATAAGTGACCTCCGCAGGGTCGCTGAGCCTGCGACCATAGTCAACGAAGAGTGCCCTCAGGTTCTGGATTTTCTCGGCGTAGCGGCGAATGAGTTGCGGTTGTGTCACGCCCATAATCCAAAGTTCTCGTAAGTCCATTCGCTCCATGTAAGTTGCAGTTTGCGCCAGAAACTCATCAAAAACCCGCTGCCTGTCTGGCTCGCGGAAGCGTTTGCCGTAATGGTCGGGGTAGCAGTAGCCAATGCCTGAAACTGACCCAAGGAAGCAATCGTTTGATGTCACTGTGGTGTAGTAGTAGTCGGCGACAGCGGGAACGAGCATGATCGCCGATGGCGAAATCGTCCAACCCAAAGGCAAATTGCCCCGAACAGGACTTCTCCAAAGTTGCGGGAAGTTGTGAATTGTCAAGACGGGCAAGTTGTCGCCGTCGGAGATGATGATCGCGTAGTAAACTTTGTCAAGTCTCAAAGGCGGTGTTAGTGGCGGTTTTTGCTGTTGCAACTTTTGAATTCGGATCCCAGAATGGACGCTCAGGTTGCTGCAGTTGATTGAGCCGACGAGATATTTACCGAACTCAGAAAAGAGCGTCACGCCCGCACCTTCACCGATTCCAACATCCTCGCCAGCCCAAGGATAACTCATGACCGGGATATTGACAGGCATTTGAGCGAATATGCGTTCCATTAAACGCACTTCTGCATTTGGGTCGCCACCTTTGCGGGCTCCGTCAATCGGTCCTGAGATCCAGAAGATGAAAACCCGGTGCTGAACAAAGTAATCGCGCATCCCAATGTGGTCAGGGTAAGCGCAAGCGATGACATGACGGTTTAGACTCGGTTTCCCCGTCCCGCGTCCCTCGCTCCCCGTCCCGAAAAGATTTTTGAATGCCCACTCGTAGGCTTCAACATTTGTCCGCCACCGATCGCGTAAGTCAGCGATGATGGGCAAATCCAACCGGCGTGCTAAACGCGGTGAGACGGGAATAGAATCCTCAACGCTACAAATCATCGTTGCCACATTTTTCGTCGCCGGCAATAGTGGGTCGTAAACGACCATACCCTTGACAACTTGACGGAAGCGCTTTAGCAAATCGCGTGGGTCAGGGATTGTTTCTGCCTCTTTCACCCAACCGCGCTTTATCAGCCATTCAAGCCAAAACTGATCGGTGTCGTTGAACAGCAGGTAAATTTGTGGTTTAGTTCGGTTGACCAAACCTTGCAGCGCGACGAGTGCAAATTGCCAATCGTCGGGAAGTTGGCGAATGTCGGCGACGAGCAAACTTTGCGATGGGGGATTTGATCTCGGGAAAATCTCGGGGAATGGACGGGGTTCGGTTTGGTATGGCAAATCTTTTGGTTCGCCTGAAGGGACTGGTCGCGGTGCTCGGCGAATGAACTGTTCCATGCGAGCACCTTCAACGCGGAAGAGCGTGACTTTGTCAATACGCAAGGAAACATTTCCTCGCCAGAAAACCCTGCACTCCAACTTGCCACTCGGGGAGCGAAATGCCAACGGAATTTGCACATATTTGCCTTGCACCAAATCAACATTGGCGACCTCAAGCGAGTTCAAAAGACGCCTCCCGTATTCTACACAAGCGTCAACTTCAACAGCGTAGTCACGGACGGGTTCATCAAGCAACTTGATCCGAAAGAAAGCGACATAATCGCCTGCAGGCACATCGGCATATGGACCGAAAAGGGCATGGGCGTTCGGTTGGTCGTCCCCTACCCTAACCTCCCAAGCAGCATTGCTGCTCGCTTCATGGTCCTCAACCTTGCGACCAACCCTGTGAGCGAAATCCCTTTCCGCTTCCCATTCAGAGACAAGTTTGTAGCGCCCTTGTGGTGCTAAGTTTGGGTCAACCAATTCCTGCATTATGCCTTCGGGCAAGCCGTTAGGCTGAGAAAGATTTAACACGCAAAAAGCAATACCACACACGAAGTTTGCGATGAGGGCGAGAATTTTAGTCATTCTCAGATCCATCATGCATCCTCAACCCCTTCACAAATCTGCTGAACAAGTTCTTTGCCCATTTTTCGTGTCGGCGACTGAGTCGCTACATGGTGGGGTTTTATACCCCGCAGACAAATCTTATCGCGCAGTGTAAAGCCGTGCTTTTGGGAAGGTTTAAGCCTCAAAGTTTTTTCCGATTCCTCGTTTCAAAGTTTTTGGTCGGAAACTCAACCTACAAAGAGGCGACACTTTTCTTCGTGTTCGTCACCTTGACAGATCAATCCTCGCTTCAGGAAGTTGAAGACACAGTTTGGTCGGAACTCACTCGCTTGACAGAAACTCCCCCTGAGCAAGAGGAAATAGAACGGGTTCTGCACATGGAGCAAGCCGATTTCCTTCGTTCCCTTGATGGCGCCACCGAAAGAGCCTACCATGTCGGAGCATACGAAATCTTGGGCGACTGGAGATTGCTTAACGCTCATTTACCTAACCTGCAAAAGATTACGCCAGACCTGCTTGTTAAGGCAGCAAAACAGGTCTTCGCCGAAACCAACCGAACCGTCGGTTGGTTTGAACCTGTAAAGGGTTAAGACATGAGTTTATTCTGTGCCGACAAACCTTAATGCGAAAATGTTAGGCACGGTTTCACACCATGCCGACTAAAAGCCGAACAGTTTTGATGGTGCAAGCCTTATAAGTGATGAGTTTGAATCTAAAACGAAGCGATTACAAACCAATGGTGCTGGTTTACGAAGGGCATGGAAGTTGGTCAAACTAACTGAACAAATCCAAGAAAGGAGGTCAACTTCCATGCCCAAATTCATGCCAACAGAAGATTTTATCTTTGAACTCTTCTGCATGATAGACGACCAAACGAAAGATGTCAAAAAGCACAGCCAATCCAAACTCTATCCAAGTGAAATCGTCACTATTTGGGATTGCTGACACTTACAAGGTTCAAGTTCGCACTAAGTTGCACCGACAAATTTTTAAGGTTCAAAATTTTGTCCCTTGACAGATTTAACATCTGGTTGATGACTATTTCAATGAGCGCCGAATTTATTCGGCGATGATGATCGTTAGGGCACGGTTTTAGACCGTGCCGACAAAAGTTTGCCGGCGGGGTGTAAAACCCCGCCCTGCAACGAATTTGTTTTGCGACAGTTAGGGTATGGGGATATTTGATGGCGGGGGTATCTTTTACCGTTGCAGCCTTCAACATTTTGGCGGGTTGGGGATGAAGGTTGACGAGAATGGTTTCGTTTATCTCTCAATCGCTGAATTTTGCCCCTAAACTAGCACCAACGGTTAGAAGATTGGCAAAATCGGTTCACAAAAGAGTCCCTTGCATGAGCCGAGGCAGGCATTAGACTTATTGTTTCATTGCCCCAAACTGATGCTGATATCGCCCTAAAACGGCTCCAAGATTTTGTCAAGATGTGAGGAGTTTCACAACCTCCTTTGCGAGGATACAGAAATTGAATATTGCTACCACAATGCAAAGTGCCGCCGCAGCATACCTATACCTATGAGGTGCGTGACTTTTATATGCCTCCCAAGATGCCACGAGAAAACCTGCTATCCCTATAACCAGTCCAATAAGCCCGGATAAAATTCCTATATCTGCCCATAACTTATTTCCTGTGATGCACAGTAATCCATATGAAGCCCATGTAGCTGCACAGAGAGCTGACACCAACAAAGATGTAACAAGTGCTTCCTTTAGCCCCGGCATTTGTATGAAGTAGTCCCTCAAGCGCATAGTAAAGTCACCTCATCCAATCTCATGATACTCTCGTAATAATAGTATTGGGTATGCTCTTTGCTGAACGGGAACATTCTGCGATTGATCCCTTTGCTGTGGTTGTTGTCCGTGCACTGGGCAATCCGGGTCATTAACTCTAGTGCATTGACATCTTGCCATCTCTTCATCTTCCCTTCTACGCTCCCGTATCCTCTCAAAAGCAACGGAGAGCAGAAGTGTCACTGCTAATGCAAAACCCACTATGAGAATTAACGGGATAAGTGTCACTAATCCATATGGATCTATTTTGTTGGCAGAATTGTTCTCACAATATGTGAATCGGTTGAGAGTTTGAGGGCGGAAATAATTACCAACCAGAGGATCCTTCTGCACCCACCTTCCCGTCTCTACCTCATAATACCTCGCACCTACATGCATCAATCCTGCATCTTGATCATTCCTGTAGCCCCACAATCCGCAGAACTGATATGGTCCTCCACCTCCGCCATTTTGACCGACAATTTTCCCAAATCCCTCGTAAACATAACTGACGACAATGTTCTGGCTCCCATCTGTAACCCACCTTACACTTCCAAGCCTATCTGTATGATAGATGTGAACTTGCCCATTCGCAACAAACCCGCATGGTCTTAGTCCAAGCAAATATCTCACTACCCAACTGTTTCCCTCCCTCTCCGCTATTATCCTGTCCCCATCGTAGTAGAAATATCGC
>Ga0209289_100644_pt1 | contig 16867 bp, 15 predicted proteins | sample GXS110809BmetaG_FD_184121 | JGI IMG/M metagenome (GOLD analysis project Ga0209289, IMG submission 184121) | Hot spring microbial communities from Gongxiaoshe hot spring, China to study Microbial Dark Matter (Phase II) - GXS 110809B (SPAdes)... ...
TAATATCGGCGATACCGACCATTGTCCTTTACATAGTCTTCGCTGAAAGAATCCGTAGAGGTGTTGCATTCATGGCATTCGGCCGCTAGACTATCAATTTCTCAGTTTTTTTATCAAATATGTGCAGCTTCTCAACTAGTAGACTAAAATAGGCCTTATCCCCCACCCTCAGCCCAACTGATGGTGGGGCTTGGGCCACGATTAAGATGTCGCCAACTTGAAGCGTGACAAAAGAGAGGTTGCCAATATCCTCGACGAGATAGACTGTCGCCTCCAAAAAGCCCTCTTGATAAGCTGTAGAGACTGCGACATTTTCAGGTCTAATGCCAACCATCACTTCAGGGCCTGAGCCACTCTCCACTATCCTCTGAGCCATCGAGGAGGGTATGTTGATATCAAATTCGCCCGTAGTGAGCTTCGTATGCTCGCGGCTCACCACTGTTGCGTCGAATACATTCATCTTAGGGCTCCCTACGAACTCGGCAACAAACTTGTTGGCAGGCCTATTGTATATTTCTTGTGGCGATCCTATCTGCTGCACCTTGCCATTTCTCATTACAGCTATCCTGTCAGCCATTACCATTGCTTCTACTTGGTCGTGGGTAACGTAGATTGTGGTGGTCTTCAGGCGTTCTTGGAGTTTCTTGAGCTCACCCCTCATCCTAGCCCTAAGGGCTGCGTCGAGGTTTGAGAGTGGCTCATCCATTAAGAAAACAGAAGGTTCCCTAATGATAGCGCGCCCCAAGGCTACGCGTTGCTGCTCACCCCCGCTCAACTGGCCAGGCTTCCTGTCTAGGAGGTGCTTAATCCCCAACAGCTCAGCCGTCTCCGAGACCCTCTTTCTTATCTCATCCCGGGGCACTCCACGTACCTGAAGATTTAGCGCCAAGTTGTCAAACACTTTCATATGCGGGTAGAGTGCGTAGTCTTGGAAGACCATAGCAATGCGCCTATCCTTAGGCTCAAGCTCATTTACAACTTCTCCATTAAATAATATCAGACCACTCGTAGGCTTCTCAAGTCCTGCAATAAGTCTGAGAGTCGTGGTCTTGCCGCATCCCGACGGACCAAGCAACACCATGAACTCGCCATCGTTAACCTGGAGGTCGACATTGTCTACAGCCTTTGTCTCGCCGAAGTATTTACTCACCTTCTCCAGCCTAACTTCAGTCACTACTCTCCTCTCCCCTATTCTACTAGCTCATGCGCATTCTCTTTTATCTTTTCGATTGCAGCGGCTATGAGATCTAGGGCCTCTATCTCCCCCAGCAGAATATGATGCAGAAGCGTCACCTCTCTCCTAGTGAACTCCTCGGCACCGGGGAGGTACATTTTATCGTAGCCCGGATATTTTGTGCCTGGCGGCATGACCTCGAGGAATGCCTCGCGGCTGAAGGCTTTCTGTCTATAGAGTGGCATCCCATAGCCTACATCGGCTGGGACACCCTCAGCCTTCAAAGCCGCTATGAACCTCTCCTTAGAGACACCTCCAAACTCCTCCTCATCGTACCTGAAAACGAAGTAGTAGTAGCCTCTCTTAGTAACACCTTCCTCCATCTTCTGAGGCTCTACACCACCGATTCTTCTAAGACGCTCTGCCAGATAATCCCCATTTCTATGCTTCTTCTCTACCTGCTCCTTGAACTCATCGAGCTTTGATAGGAGGAGTGCTGCTTGAAACTCTGTCATCCTGTAGTTTGAGCTGAGGATGTAATGCTCGTATCCCGGCCTCCCCACTACCCTGCCTATGTTGTGTATGAGTCTGGCCTTGCTTGCGTACTCGTCGTTGTCTGTGAGGACTATCCCGCCCTCCCCGGCGGTTAGCGATTTACTCTCTTGAAACGAGAACCCGCCCATATCGCCTATAGCCCCTACGCGTCTACCCTTCCACTCAGAGCCATGAGCATGCGCGCAATCCTCTATCAATTTTATCCCCCTTCTATTCAGGAATGGCTTCAACTCGTCGAAGTTCACTGGATTGCCGCCGTAGTGGACAGCCACCACAGCTCTCACCCCCTCCTCTCGCTCTACAATCTCTCTGACAGATCTTGGAGAGATGTTTCCAGTCTCTGGATCTACATCGGCGAATACAGGGATTGCTCCAAGCTCTGTAGCGGCGGAGGCCGAGGCTATGAAAGTAACCGCCGGGACTATTACTTTGTCGCCCTGTTTAACCCCTACGGTCTTCAACGCTAGCTCCAAGGCCACCGTACCATTTGCGACAGCGATACCGTACTTTGCGTGGTGATACTCGGCGAAGGTTGACTCAAAGAGCTCGGCCATAGAGCCGGGATAGATTCTACACCACCTTCTGCTCTCCAAAACACTGATAAGCGCCTCTTTCTCCTTCTCTCCATAAGTAGGCCACTGAGGCACTAGCTTAAACAGGTCGCTAGCTATAGGGGGTCCACCATTTATTGCTAAGCGGGCCAAAATAACTCACGGATAGATCGACGCACTCTATATATAGCCTTACTCTAGACTTCTCTACACTATTTTATGATTTTATATGTTGCTTAATCTAGTGGTGGCTGGTAGATGAACACCTCTTTGAAGCCGCTCGAGAGTACTAGTGCGCCTATCTCTATGGCCTGTATTGGTCCTTCATATGGTGTGTAGACTCTTGTGAGGCCCTTCCTGTCTATCCCCATGAATAGGGCGAGGCCCTGCGCTCTCCCATCTTGAACATTTACGTAGGAGAGGATGCCTAGCCCTGCATCAGACATGTCTAGCCCATCTATGAGCGGTGTTCTCTCAACAGCCGCGTCCTCCATCTCCCTGATAACTGTCTTCAGATAGTCTTCGGCTGGGAGCGTCTCCGAGAGTAGGGGAGTTATCTTAAGCCACCTTCTCGGCGTGGAGATTAGCCTAGCCCCTCTGAGGAACCTCGTGTAGTTCATCTCCCTAATCTGCCTCCTTGCTTCTTGGTCCCTACTCATAACCACCCCCGGCTCGCTGATTCTTATGACCTCGCAACCAACCTCGTCTGAGGCCTCACCCATCTCCCCCACCTCTTCTACCCCTATGAATACGACGTGGCTCGGCCTGAAGATTCTGATTATCTGGGCTTTGTATGATCTCGCGCTTTCATGATCTATCCAGCCGTCAGTGTTAATGAGAACTCTCCCAGCTCCTTTGATACTTGATGCCAGCTCGTTTGCTGTTTTTAGTGAGTTTCTTATGGAGTAGGAAGGCGAGGTATAGCCGTAGGGGTATATAGCCTCTGGCTTGAGGTCTGAGAGTTGGGGTGCTGGTCTTGAGCCCTTGGCGAGGCCCATAGTGGTTGGAGGGCAGAGCTCCGACTGCCCCACATCCAAGTCAACAACAATAGTCTCTCCTCCCGGAGAGAGCCTGTTGTAGAGGTAGGTTAGTAGGGAGGTTTTGCCGACGTCCACGCGGCCGATAACCATGACACGAAACCTGTGACCAATCCGTGAAGTGATTTCAGACCATTCCTCGGGTATGGTAGAGCCCTCCACAATCTCGGCAGCCCCATTTTCGCCTAATAGAACCTCCACCACAGCGCCATCCTCAGAGTATAGCGGCAGGGACTTCCAAGGCCTAGCAACCACCCTCTCCCGCTGCCCAAGACTATGTCCATAGACATAGACCGCGCCCTGCAGCACTCTCGCTGAGGCCGGTCCCTTCAGTATGAGTGTTGAGCGGGGGCTGATTTGGATATTATGGGCCTCGGTTAGCATCTCCCACACCACTGCCGTGGTATCCTACACTTATCCTCGCCTCTACTGGCTTTTAGGATTAGACCAGTCAGGGTGTTTATATCCCTATGAGGCGTAAGGGGGTTTTGAGGAAAGGCCACGGGCCTATAGAGATCTTTAAGGCTGCATCGGAGAGCATACTCCACTCCTCGTCGCTGAGCTCAAGCTCGGCGGCCCTCGCGTTAGACTCTGCCTGCTCAGGCCTCTTGGCTCCTGGGATGGCTACAACGTTACTCCACTTGATCAGCCAGGCTAGCGCAACTTGTCCTGGCTCCGCGTCATGACTAGCCGCTACCTCTCTCAGAAGCCTCATCAAGGGCTCAGCCCTCCTCAGCACAGCTGGGTCAAAGAGCGGGTTAATCCTTCTCACAAAGTCGCGGGGCCTGTTGGAGGCGTTGTACCGGGCGGTGAGGAATCCCTGGGCCAAGGGGCTATACGCAATCAGCGCTACCCCCTCCCTCTCACAGTATTGTAGCAGTCCCTTCTCAACCCCCCTCTCGACGAGGTTATACTTGACCTGGTCCGAGACTATCTCCTCCCTCCTGAGACACTCCTGCGCCTTCTTCAGCCTGGATAGAGAAAAGTTGCTCACGCCAATAGCCCTAACCTTGCCCAGCTCTACAAGCCTCTCCATAGCCCTCATAGTCGAGGAGAGGGGGACAAGCGGGTTAGGCCAGTGGATCTGATAAAGATCTATCACATCCACTCCTAGGCGTCTAAGGCTCCTCTCGCAGGCCTTCAAGACGCCGTTGTACGTCGCGTGTGTGGGCCAGACCTTGGTCGCGATGACAACCTCGTCCCTAAATTCGCGGACAGCCCTGCCCACAACCTCCTCAGAGACGCCGCCGCCATAGATCTCTGCGGTATCGATGAAGTTGACCCCGAGCTCGTGAGCCCTCGCAATAGCCCTCACAACATCCTCGACACCATACCCACTACCCCACCCCCACTCAGAAGAGCCAATCTGCCAAGTCCCCAACCCAATCTTGGAGACCCTCAAACCACTCCGACCCAACTCAAGATATCTCAAGCCCAGCTCTCACAGACAAACCAGCTAAGCCCACCAAAAATATCTAAACCCAAATCCAACACCTCAAGGTCTGTCAACCCTCACCCAGAATAAATGAACATGAAGAGCAGTATACTACGAGATGGTAGCACTGATAAACGCACCCACTATAGCAGTCGTATAGCGAGCCTCTTCATACACGGTCTTGATGGAAAGCCGTAGTATCTCTGGTACTCATGTGCAACGAGATTTAAGCATAATTACTGCCGGATGCATCGCCCATCATTATTCCAAAGCTATGACATATGCCCCGGGCCGGACTCGAACCGGCGACTTCCCGGTCTTCAGCCGGGCGCTCTCCCAGCTGAGCTACCGGGGCGCCATACAAAACAGGCATAGGAGCTTCTAATAGACGTTCTCTCCAATTCCTGCACCATGGTTTAAGGTGATTTAAAAGATTGGGGCAGGCGGGTGGAGAGGCTGAAGATGGGTTATCGGGCTTTGAGGCCCCTTAATATTTTTTAGCGTGGGTGGCTTGGGAGTGGCGTATATGCCTGGGGGAGTTGTGTATCCGAGGGTAAGGATACCTCTTGACGGTTCTTGGAATTTCAAGGCTGACTCTCAAGACATCGGCGAGGCTCAGGGCTGGTATGCGTGGGGGAAACTCGTCGGGGCCAGTGTGATTGAGGTTCCATTCTGCTGGCAGAGCCAGTTCCCCGACCTACTCGACTATCATGGCTTCGTATGGTATCAGAAAAAAGTCAAGATCGCGGAGGAATACAGCGGCGGCCGGGTGGCCCTACACATCGGGGCGGTTATTTACGACCCAAAAATATGGGTTAACGGTGCACTAGTAGGAGAATTCAAGGGAGGTTACTATCCGCTTGAGATAGACCTGAGCAGGCACATCAGGTTCGGTGCAGACAATCTGCTAACATTGAAGGTATTCCATCCAGACCCTTCTTTAATCAAGGAGTATCCTCACGGAAAGCAAACCTGGTACTGCTTTGTGGGCGGTATCTGGCAGAGCACATTCATCGAAATAACCTCCACCACCTATCTGTCTAACCTCTTTATCATACCAGACATAAAGAAGTCCAGGATTAGGGTTTGGTTGTCGGTGAACAATCTTCCGGAAAACCCTGAAGGATACTATCTCACCCTCCGGGTTGTGTCGCCTGAGGGTGAAGAGTTTGAGGAGGAATTTTCCATAAACAAGAGTGAGATGAGGGTTGAGTTGATTCTGCCTAAGCTGTTGTTGTGGACCTTAGAAAATCCTAGACTTTATAGTGTGACTGCTGTGTTGAGAAAAGACGGTAGTCCAGTTGATGAGATGTCAGTAACTACTGGATTGAGGGAGGTCGAGGTGAAAGACGGTAAAATATGCCTGAACGGCGAGCCCATATATCTGAGAGGCGTCCTAAACCAGGACTTCTATCCCAAGACAATATACACTCCGCCGGGCGATGACTTCATCAGAAGAGAGATAGAAATAGCGAAAAATATGGGAATCAACCTCATTAGAATTCACCTAAAACTCGCTGACGAGCGATACCTTGACTGGGCCGATAGACTCGGCATCTTGATATGGGAGGAGGTCCCGAACGTTGACTCATTCACACCCCAAGCTGAGGAGAGACTGACTGAAACACTCAGAGGAATGATACTCAGGGATAGGAATCATCCATCAATAATCGTTTGGGGGATAGCGAATGAGGCCTGGGGCGTAGACCCTGCCACCCCCACTGGGAGGGGCTGGCTAGTCAGGATGTATAACCTAGCCAAGTCACTGGACCCGACTAGGCTCGTAGTGGACAACTCTCCAAACCCACCAAATTTCCACATCATAACAGACATAGACGACTATCACTGGTACAATACTATACCGGGGAGCTATAGGCAGTGGATTGATTTTATCAGGAGGTTTTCATCAGACCCCAGCTGGACTTTTGGGAATGAGCCTATCAAGAGGGGAGGAGAGCCTCTAGTAGTCTCAGAGTTCGGGGTTTGGGGGCTGCCAAGCCTAGAGAATGTCAGGAAGGGCCACGCGGGGGAGGGCTATAGCGGCGATCCCTGGTGGTTTGATAGGGGATGGGGGCCGGGCATTCCCCGAGATGCTGAAAAAAGGTTCAGGGATTGGAGGCTAGACGAGGTGTGGAAGGATTGGGAGGAGTTTGCTGCTGCGTCACAATGGCATCAATTCGAGGCGCTGAAATTCATGATAGAGGAGATGAGAAAGTACCCACAAATCGTCGGATACATAATTACGGAATTCTACGATCTGCACTGGGAGTGCAACGGCCTGCTAGACTTCTATCGCAACCCCAAGGTCTACATGACTCATCTCCCAGCAATAAATAATGATAACCTACTGATTATAGACCGTGCCGGTGTAAAGCTGAATCTCTGGTCTGGTGAGAGCTTCTCAGCACCTATATACTTCTCTAAATGGAGCGGTGGGGAGCTAGCCGGTGCTAAGTTGCGTTGGCGGTTAGAGAATTTTGCGGGTGGTGAGATGTCCGGGATAACGGTGGAGCCATTCGCGGTGTCCTATCTTGGGGAGATAAGGTTTACCGCCCCGCCTGTTACTGACACGGTGAAACTTGCGCTAACAGCCTCGCTACTGGACTCTGGTGAAAGCCTCGTCTCGTCAAACTCGATCAACATTGTTGTCTCGCCCCCAAGCCTCAAATATCCAAGAATAAGCAGAGATGGGCCCATCCTGTTCTACTCGCCGGAGAATACCTTGTCCAAGATTGCAGACGAACTTCGTGTCCTGGGCTACAGCTCCTACACATCAAAAACTATCAGGGGGGACGCGTCAATCATGGTGTCAGCCAGGCTCGACGGCGAGGTTGAGGATTATGTCAGGAGCGGGGGGCGGGCGCTTATTCTGATAGACTCCCTCCAGGACTTGGATGTGGATGGAAGGAAGTACATCGTAGAACATCGTAAAGGTGAGTGGATAACTGGTTTCCACTATATAAGAGACAGGCGGGTTGTGAAGAACCTACCGGTGGAGAATCCGCTGGGATGGTCATACTATCTCACCATGCCTGAATTAGTAATTAGAAACATCTCTCCAATGGAGTCGGAGAACATACTGGCTGGATACTTTGAGGGTTGGATACACGAGCACGCAGCAACTATATACATGAAAGAGGTTAGGAGGGGCCAGCTCATACTCTCAACGTTCAAATTCAGCGACTACGCAGAAGACCCCGTAACCACAATACTGTTTAACAACCTCTTACAGCTATTAGCCGAATAACAGTCTAAGTTTTCTCATACATAGAATATGCGGGGGGTGGGATTTGAACCCACGAACCCCTACGGGACAGGGTCCTAAGCCCTGCGCCTTTGACCAGGCTTGGCGACCCCCGCATCTCTGGTCTGACTTAGCCCCCGTTCCTACGCGTACTGTTTGCGCGCGACGTTCATCCGTCATCGCGTTTTCTAGATTTTGCCTTGGCGGGATTTTAACTTGTTGTATATTTTTCATACCATATAGAAGGTGTTTGGCGGCTGTTGCCTGGCTATGGCCTGGCAATGTCCTTTCTTATTTCTTCGACCCTTGCGGAGATTATTCCTTTGATGAGGTCGCAGACTTGGTATATTCTGTTGTCCTCTACAGTGTAGTAGCATTTGTTGCCTATTCTTTTGGCAGTGATTATGTGTTTGTCGCGGAGTGTTTTGAGGTGTTGGGATACTGTTGGCTGGGAGAGGCCTGTTCTCTCGGCGAGCTCTGATACCGTGAGCTCACCCTCCCGGAGCAGCTGCAGTATCTGTATCCTCTTAGGGTTCGTGAATATTGTGAAGAAGTCTGAAATTAGTTCGAGTTGGGTCATGTCCCGGATTTTAGCCAACTCTTTTCAGCCTCTCTATCTTATATCATAGGGTGGTCCTAAATATGTGTTAAATATTGGCTCCAGTTTCCCGCTTAGCATTGTCCAGTATAGCCTGTTGAAGACCCTCTTCATCAGGTACTTGGTGATCGATGGCCTCTGCCGTTCAGGCTCCCTTGTGTAGGTTCCCGAGACGAAGACCGCTCTGTGGCCTCCCATCTCAAGGGGGCAGTTTATCCTTCCATTAAACAGGTACACCTTGCCTGTCCCATAGATTTGGGAGGTTATAGACTCAGCAGCAGTTATCGCCTCAAGGTGCGCGACTACACCAGATTTTGAGATGGGGATGTCGGTTGCGTCGCCTATAGCGTAAGCGTCGTCGTGGTTTTTTATTTTTAGGGTGTGTTTATCCGTAGGTATCCAGCCCTCCTCCCCGCCTATCCCCGAGTTTATCACCAACTCAGCTCCCCTATGCGGGGGGATGGCTATTAGGAGGTCGTATGCCAGCTCCTCGCCCTCCAGAGAGTAGACCTTCTTGGCCCTCGGGTCTACGTAATCGGTGTTGAATAATGTGTATGTTGTTATGCCCCTCTTCTCCATCTCAGGCTCTACAACGTCTGCTATGGCATGGGCTGGGTAGGCCCGGGTATATGGCGTCGCGTAGACGATCTCAACCTCCCTCCTGATTCCCCTCTTCCTCGCCATCTCGTCTATGAGAAACACGGCCTCGACCGGTGAGGGGGGACACTTGTGGGGAAGATTAGTCAATACCACTATTCTGCCGCGCTTGAATGTGGATAACTCCTCCCATATCTTCCTGGCGTCTTCCTGTGATCTATGGAAGTTGAGGGATGCCTCAGCCAACCCGGGGATAATCTCGGGGGCCGCGACCGAGCCTGTCGCGACCACTAGGTAGGTGTAGCTCATCTTCTCCCCGCCGTTATATGTCACGGTTCTATTGTTCAGGTCGATGAGCGAGGCCGGCTTTTCAACCAACTTCACGCCGCGTCGAAGCAGTTTTGCGGGTGGTCTCCTGTAGACCCGTGGGTCAGAGCCTCTAAACGCTATGTCTATGTTGCCAGGCTGGTATACGTGCGACTCTGAACCCTCAAACACAACTATCTCCGCGCGGCCCGTCCTCAGCTCATCGCTCAGGCCTCGGGATAAGGCGTTTGCCAGTATTGTCCCGCCGGTCCCAGCCCCGATTATGGCTATTCTGATCATGGCTACCTGCCCTTAGACGTTACGCGTATAAGTATTCTGATGTAGCCCTGCTCTTCCTTGACTTCGACTAGCTCGTTCTTGCTCTTGGAGGCCCAAGCCGCCACGTCGCTCTTGGCCGCGGGATCGGTCACCAATAGCTCTATCTGGTCGCCGGCCTGCGCCTTCCTATAGACCTTTACGAGCTCTGTTATTGGTCCTGGGCAGAAGCTGCCTCTCGCATCCACGACATGTCTCAAGCTATCCTCACCTCATATGAAGATAACTTGGCCGTTCTCCGCGATTGTAAGGAATGTGGAGGCGCCGACCACATCATCAACCTCAGGTATAAGGTCTGACTCCTTAATGCCGAGCGCTGCCATTGTTGTTGAACAGGCGTGGAGCTTTACGTCCAGGTCCTTCGCCTGTTTGATGAGTTCATAGACCGTTGGTACCTTCATCTCCTTGAACTTCTTCATCATCATGCGGGTTACCATCGCGCTCATGCCGGGAAGCATGCCTATCAGTGAGGGTAGGCCAAGCGATGGGTTTCCGACGGCCGAAATCTTCAGATTCTCAACCTTTCCCTTAACTATCGCGTTTAAGCCCCAGAACGTGAAGAATATATGAACCTCCATCCCTAAGCCTGCGCCTGTGGTGGCCAGTATCAGTGCAGGGTATACCATGTCGAGAGAGCCCTTCGAGAGTATTATGCAGAGTTTCTGAGCTGTTTTCTGCTCCTCCTTCTCGGAAACTGCTACCTTCAACTCAAACACCTCGACCTTTAGAACATTCGAATTTTCTAATAATCCTTAGCCCACATTTTTATGCAACCATACAATGATTAATAGCATTTGAGACATAGTCAGCTCCTCAACACCATGAATAAGTATAGTATTATTAGGATGATTATGGCTATTGGCGAAGTCCCTATCTCTAGTTCCCCTAGGGTGATTTGGGTGTAGATGAGCGGGTGGAGCTTAGGAACTGATTCTAGGAATCGCGGCGCTACCCCTATCAATAATAGGACGGCGCCTATCGCTATCAGTATTATTCCCGTCAGAGCCTCGATCCTCATTCCCTTCCATGTAGGTGTTGCAGGCTGCGGTAAAAATTCTTTCCTCCGAACATAGAAGGTCTTGGATATTTGACTATGATTCTGCATACTGCCCCCTGCTGTAATGTCTAAATTGTGAGCCGTGCGTCCTCATCTACAAAGTTGGGTGTTGGGGGTGGACAGATTAGGAGGCTTTACGCGAGGTCTGTATTGTCCTCGCTCGCCAGTGGGGCCTCGCAGCCATTCATAGCTGTATATGCTGCGGTTTTGGGGGCCTCCTCCATACAAATTGGTTTTCTCCATGCGGTCAATAATCTGGCGGCAAATGGTCTACAGCCACTCTGGGGGTTCCTCAGCGATAAGAGGGGCGCCAGGGTTAGGCCCATCCTCTACAGCACATTGGTCTCTTCTCTCCTGTGGATTCCAATACTACTGGTAAATGAGCCTGCCGCTTACATCTCCCTGGTTGGCGTGCAGTTCATTGTCGCCTCGGTCTCAGCTCCTATTTACACTGCGTTGATTGCGGAGGTTGTGCCCCTCGCCATACGGCCCCTCGTCACAGCTACTGTGAATTTCTGGGGGCAGGTGGGCTCGTTTGCCTCGACCCTCTCGTTGGGTGTTGTGTCGCTTGTTGGGATTCCCGGCTATCAGCTGGGCTTTGCCCTAGCGGCTGTTGCGGGCATCCTCTCAGCCCTAGTCTTCTGGGGGATGAAAGACCCCCCAAAACCTAAGGTCATGTCAGGAGAGCTGACAGTAACCTACGTTATCCAGCATATCGTCTCATCACGGCAGTTCCTCCGATTTGTGATCATCTCCAACATCTATGGATTTTACATGTCGATTGCCTGGCCCTGTTTCACCCTGACCATGACTAGGGTCGCAAACCTCAGTTTCTTCCAGATAGCGCTCCTCTCCGTTGTCTCAGGCATTGCTGGCCTCCTATTCTCGAGCATTGGCCGCAGTCTCTTCGAGAGTCTTGTGGATGTGCGCTTACTGGCCTATTGTAGAGCAGCGTTGGCCTCGCTAGCCGCTGTGTACGCCTTTCTCCCATACTTCGAGGCCTTCCTAATGGCCAATATAGTCGCTGGCATAGCCAACGTCGGCATAAGCATCTCACTTCTACTCTATATTACGAGGATAACAAGCGTCGAGGATAGGGGGACTTTCACTGCAGTCTATAATCTTCTTCAAGGACTCTCCTTCTTCTTCGGCTCCTTAGTTGGTGGCCAGTTGGTGCAGCAGCTTGAGCAGAGCCTTGGGTTGGAGGCCGCTCTTAGAATTACGTTGACGATCTCGTTTATAGGGAGGTTGATCTTCGGGCTGCTGCACAACCAGCTCACAAAGTAGAGGGGGTGTTGATGGTCTCAGCTGAGGATTTAAGTGCTCGTGGGGTGTTGTAGTTGATGATGAGGGCGGTGCTGGCGAGTATCGATGGCTCACCTGTGAGTAGAAAGGTTGCTATGGTTGCGCATAAGCTAGCGGAGAGGTTGGGTCTCCGGTTAGTGTTGCTGCATGTCGTTAGTGAGCATCTTGTAGCCAGTATCCCGGGTATTGGAAAGCCAAGCCCAGGGGAGTCGGGGCCAGAGCCTATTCTCGCCCTTAAGGACTGGACGCTTAACGAGGAATTGAGGGCTGTCCACGAGATTGTCTCGGAGCTGATTGAAGGTGGAGCGAATGTGAAGCTGCTGAGCCTTACAGGCGACCCAGCCCGAACTATACTCGAGCAGGCCGAGAAACTAGCCGCCATCATAGTGATGGGTTATGGTGGCAGGGGCTTCCTAGACCCGGGCGGCGGTAGGATCCTTAAGAAAGTAATAGAGAAGGCCACGGTCCCCGTAGTCGTCGTTACAGCCAATCTGAACCAAGAGGTCGTTGAATCGTCTCTCTAGTCCTCGCTTGCGTTGGTGGATATTTGGAAGCTGTAGTTTCCTGAGCCTACCTCGACGACTACGTGATCGCCCTCCCTCCAAACAGATTTAACGCCCTCAACGCCCGGGACAGGGTTCTCTTCACGCCATATCACCCTCCCACCCTCAGTAATAACTGGCCTTGAAGCCTCTCCCACCGGAAGCCAGACTATCCCCGTGCTGTTAACCGGTATCGAGACTTCTAGGGCGAGTCTCCCCCCGACTATGTGCCATGCGGAGGAGATGAGGCCCCTCTGCGTGTATGTGGAGGCTGAGACGTGCTTCAGTTCCTCGATGATGTGTGGTTTTATCACTATCTTCTTAAACCCTGGCTCCTCGGCTGAAGGGTTGATTCCTGCTAAAACCTTGTAGAACCACGAGTCGATACCCCCGAACATGGCGTGGTTATGTGAGTTCATTCCTCCCCCCGTCAGAAGCTCCCACCTCTCCCAGAGGGTTGTAGCTCCCTCCCGAATCATATAGCCCCAGCCTGGATAGCTTGTCTGGCTAACAACCCTGTAGGCCACATCGCTATACCCGTATTTTGACAGCGTCTCGAGGAGGTATCTCGTTCCGATTATGCCCGTGGCAAGGTGATAATCTCTACGCACGACTATGTCTTCGAGGAGGTTGTCGAATACGCGGTGAACCTCTGCTTCAGGGGCCAAGTCTAGGTACAGTGGGAGTATGTTGGATGTTTGGCTGCTGAGCGGCATGGTCTGGCTTGAGGGTCTGACAACTCCGTATCGCCCCTCGCTTAGAAATTCGCGGTTAAACGCGGCTCTTATCTCCTCGGCCAGCGCGGAGTATCTCTTCCAGTCACCAATCCTTCCCAGCGCTTTCGCGGCCCCCGCGAGTATCTTGACTGAGTAATAGTAGAACCAGGTAGATACTAGCTCGCCTGGCGTCTCAGGCGAGGATATGAAGCCAGGCCTGCACCAGTCCCCATACTTGCTCAGCCTCACTATGTGGTTTTCAGCCCTGGACGATAGATACTCTATCCACCGTTTCATCATATCGTAGTTCTCTTCGAGGGCTCTCCGGTCGCCGTAGTATAGGTAGAGTAGCCATGGGATTATCGCGCATGCCGAGCCCCAGGCAGGGTCTGCTGGATAGAGGAGCCAGATGGGCGGCACAACGTCTGGGACACTTCCATCCTCCGCCTGGGCTAGCCTCATATCTCTTAACCACTTGCTGTAGAAGGCCGCCATGTCGAAGTTGAGTATTGCTGAATCCGCTACTAGGTGTGCGTCACCCATCCACCCCAGTCTCTCGTCCCTCTGGGGGCAGTCTGTAGGCACGCCCATCAAGTTGCTCAATATCGACCAGAGTATGATGCGGTGGATATCGTTTAGGAGCTGGTCAGAGCAGGAGAAGCCTCCGACAGGCTCGACATCGCTGTGGATCTCTACTCCGGTAAGGGTGTCAAGGCCTGGCGTCCCTGGATAGCCTGTCAACTCTACATACCTAAACCCGTGGTATGTGAAGTGGGGCTCATACTCCTCCACACATCCTCCTCTCAGTATATAGACGTCTGTAGACTTTGCAGCTCTGTTAGGCGCTGTGTTCAGCTCCCCATCCTCAGCCACCAGCTCAGCATACTTCATCCTCACCTCAGCTCCCCTCTCGCCACGGACCTTCAGCTTAACCCAGCCCGAGAAATTCTGGCCAAAGTCATAGACATATACGCCTGGACTTGGATTCAGAATTCTCCTAGCGGGTATTTGTCTTATCCTCCTTATTGGTGGGGAGGGAGTTGATGATCTGAGAAGCCTGCACGGGGGTGATGTTACGACTGCCCTTCTCCAACCCGAATCGTCGTATCCCGGATGATCAAATCCATCCTCCTCAAGTCTGGCATCGTAGACCTCGCCCCCGTAAATGTCGTCATAAACCACTGGCCCCTCTGAGACCCTCCACTCCTCATCCGTGACCACAACGGCCTCACCCCCATTATCCAGCCAAACATGTATCTCCGCGCTAAGCTTAGGCTGGGCATCATCATACCTCTTGACCTGGATGTTTCTGATCTGCCACTCATGCTTAGGCGAGTATCTGCCGTTCCCTAGCATGACTGCAACTGCGTTATTCCCTTTCCTGACGTAGTCTGTCACGTCATAGACTGTGTAGAGTGCGAGTTTTTCGTAATCGGTCCAGGGCGGGTCTAAGACCCTGTCTCCAACCCGCACGCCGTTAACCCTAAGCTCATAGTATCCAAGGCCGCAGATGTATACGCGGGCGCGCCTGACCTCGCCGTCTATCATAAACTCTCTTCTAAGTAGGCGTCCGCCGCCAATCCACTTGGCCCTCCACTCCTCTTGGCTGAGTATGCCTGTTTCGAAGAATGCTATCTCGCTGAATGGACTCTCGCGGCCAGTATCGTCCCACCACTTCACCCTCCAATAGTATCTGCGCCTACTCTCCAGCTCTCCGCCGCCATATTCCACGTTTGTCGACTGGTCTGATGCGACCTTACCGCTGTCCCAGACATCTCCGATAAACTTCCCCACCATCTCGAGGCTGCTGGAGACTATAATGCGGTAGGCAGACTGGAGCCTACCTCGCTCAGGATGCCTTAGTGTCCATGAGAATCTTGGGCGACGGACATCTAGGCCAACCGGATTCACCAAATATTCACATCGAAGGTTAAAGGGTGGGGGAGGAACTGCATCCAGATGCACGATTATAGCCCTGCTCTTCTGCTAAATATGGGCTTTGGAGATGCTGGGAGATATGCGGCCTAGGACATGTGCGGTGGGTCCGGAGGCTTGGGAGCTCCTAGAGTATGAGCTTGTCCAGCTTGAGGAAGAGGGGAGGGAGCTGGAAAGTATCGAGAAGGAGAAGATCTTTAGAAGGGTAGTGAAGGGAGACCTCGAGGCTGCTGAGGAAGTTTTCAAAGAATTGAGAACGCTGCCCATGAGGAGGGATTACCCCTACGAGGAGCCAACGCTGCTCAGCGAGATAGAAAAGTGTTCCAGGGGCTGGGTGAAGGCTGAGACACCATCCCCAGAGACGATCAGAGACAAGGTCCTCGGCGGATTCTTCGGCAGGTGTGCTGGAAACATGCTCGGCAAGCCAGTAGAGTCGATAGGAATCTCTCAGAGGTGGATGAGCGTCTCGCAGAGGATGTCGAGACTGGGAATAAGAAAGCTTGATGGGTATTTTTCTACAGGCTTTTTCACGGAGCAGGAGCTGCGAAACATGGGCATCCTTAAGGCAACGGCGGGCAATGTTGATAGGACCCTCAGAGACGACGACATAGACTACACTCTAATCAACCTGAGAGTAGTTGAGAGGAAGGGCTTAAGCTTCAGCAGCATTGACGTGGGGCGTGAGTGGCTGGAAAACCTACCATACGCAGGGGTCTACACAGCTGAGAGGGCAGCATACAGGAACCTGGTGAACTGCCTAACCCCTCCTGAGACTGCTCTCTACATGAACCCCTACAGGAAGTGGATTGGCGCGCAGATCAGGGCCGATCTCTGGGGCTATATCTGTCCAGGAGACCCGCTGAGGGCGGCTGAGCTGGCCCACCGGGACGCCACGCTAAGCCACGTAAAAAATGGCGTCTATGGCGAGATGCTGGTCGCGGCGATGATCTCTGGGCCTTTGTTGAAGATTATTTGGAGAGAGTCATTGAGGCTGGGCTATCAGTAATTCCAGCGAGGTGTAGGCTTAGGGAGGTTGTTGAGAGTGTAGTTAGTGCTTGGCGGAGGGGTGTTGGCTGGGATGAGGTGGTGGGCCTCATGGTGTCAAAGCTACACAGTTACCACCCAGTACACACGATACCCAACGCCGCAATAGTCGCCGCCTCACTCCGCTGGGGCGAGGGAGACTATACAAGCTCCATAGCGATGGCCGTATCTTGCGGCCTAGACACAGACTGTAACTGCGCAACCGTGGGCTCAATCATAGGCGTCATGAAGGGATACAAGGGGCTCGGAGACCAAGTCAGGAAGACATGACTCGAACCACTAAACGATAGGCTTGAGAGCTACATCCCCGGCTTCAATGGAATGAAGATAACCGAGGTTGCTGAGCGGATATACTCTACAGTCGCTCGCCTGAGCCAGGCCTAACAGCTTATATTACCAGCCATAGAGACATAGGCGCATGTATTCATTTTTTGG
>Ga0209289_100645_pt1 | contig 16844 bp, 17 predicted proteins | sample GXS110809BmetaG_FD_184121 | JGI IMG/M metagenome (GOLD analysis project Ga0209289, IMG submission 184121) | Hot spring microbial communities from Gongxiaoshe hot spring, China to study Microbial Dark Matter (Phase II) - GXS 110809B (SPAdes)... ...
GTCCTTTATCTCTTCTCTGTTTACTGCTAAAAGCTCTCCGTTGCAGTGATAGCACCTGTTGAGTTTAAGCACTGGCTCTATTTGAAAGTATTTTATGAGAAGGCAGATCTGGATTTTCCAGTCATCTTTCGGGATTATCAGGTACTCTATTCCCCAAGATTTGAGATGTTTTTCCAGCTTTCTTGAAGTAGTTATAAACACCCTGTCTGGATATCTTAAAACCTCTGACTTACTTATAGCAGTCTCTAAAAGAAGGGCATCCTGACCCAGAAGCCTGAGCCAGTGAGCGAGCCTATGTAGGTCTGCTTCAAGCAAGAACCTCTTCAAGCTCTTCCTTTTTGACAACCTCCTCTGGATGGGCTATCCTACCAAGCACTGCACTTGCAGCCACTACAGATGGGTTGGCGAGGTATGCTTCGCTCTTTGGATGTCCCATCCTACCGGGGAAGTTTCTATTAGATGTGGATATGCAACGCTCACCCTCCGCCAGTATACCCATATGACCACCAAGACAAGGACCGCAGGTGGAGACAGAGACAGAACATCCAGCGGACAGGAATATGTCTATTAATCCTTCCTTTAGAGCCTGCATGTAAACCTGCTTTGACGCAGGAATGACGATGCATCTCACGTAGGGATGGACTTTTTTACCTTTTAGTATCTTTGCTGCAATCCTTAGGTCCTCTATCCTTCCATTGGTGCAAGAGCCTATAAAAGCCTGGTCTATGTTTATGTGAGTTGACTCAGACACAGGATGCACGTTTGAAGGAAGATAGGGCCAAGCCACCAAAGGCTCTATCTCGCTGGCGTCCCACTCGTAGACCACCTCATACTGTGCATCTGGGTCGCTCTGGTAGACCTTCCAGGGCTTTTTGGCTCTTTGAGAGACATACTCTATAGTCTTTTCATCTGGTGCTATAATTCCGCTTTTGCCACCTGCCTCTATTGCCATGTTGGCTATGGTTAGCCTCTGCTCTACAGAGAGGCTTCTTATGGCTTCGCCGTCAAATTCCATAGCCTTGTATAAAGCTCCATCCACTCCTATTTGACCGATAGTATGCAGGATTAGGTCTTTGCCAGAAACCCAAGGCTGGAGCTTTCCGTAAAAGATAAACTTCATAGTGGGTGGGACTTTTAGCCAAGTTTCTCCCGTTGCCATAGCGTAGGCTATGTCCGTAGAACCCATGCCTGTAGCAAAGGCTCCTATGCCTCCGTAGGTGCATGTGTGAGAATCCGCACCCACCACCAAGTCTCCGGGAACTACGATGCCCTGCTCTGGCAGGATGGTATGCTCTATACCCTCACCCTCTTGGAAAAACCACTTTATATTGTGTTTTCTTGCAAAATCTCGCACCATCTTTGCCTGCTCTGCGGATTTTATGTCCTTTGCAGGGACAAAGTGAGAAAGCACAAGAGCTATCTTTTCTGGGTCAAAGACCTTCTGAATGCCATATTTTTCCAGTATCTTAATAGCAAGGGGTGCGGTCACATCGTTTGCCATGGCGAGGTCTATCTTTACCGTTATAAGCTCGCCTGCATGGACCTCCTTCTTACCTGCGTGGTCTGCAAGTATTTTTTCTGTTATAGTCATGCCCATTATGCCACCTCCTGCTCAAGGGTCTTCTCTTCCGCTTCCATCTTAAACTCCTCCTTTTTGCATTCGTTCTTTACCTCAACCCCATGAAGCTTTAGTATCTCCACCACCTCCTCACAGGACATGGTTTCCTTTTCCAAAAGGCTTTTTACCACTGCTTGTATGGCTTCCTTGTGTTCCAGAACAGTGCTTTTCGTGTCCTCGTAAGCCTTTATAAGTATTTTCTTGACCTCCTCGTCTATCTCCTTTCTGAGGTCTTCGCTTATATCCACAGATGTAGTCATACCACCCAAGAAAGGATTTACGGTTCTTCTCACCGCCAATGGACCCACACGCTCGCTCATACCCCACATGGAAACCATCCTATAAGCGAGTTCGGTTGCCCTCTGTAGGTCGTTTTCTGCACCTGTGGTAATACCCTCTTTGCCATAAAAGACCTCCTCCGCAGCGCGACCACCCATGAGGGTAAGTATTCTGCCATAAAGGTCTTGCCTATCATACATATGCTTGTCATCTATAGGTAGCTGTTGGGTGACGCCAAGTGCCATGCCTCTGGGTATTATGGAAACCTTGTGAAGAGCATCAGAACCGGGAATCATTAAGCTCATTATGGCATGCCCCATCTCATGGTAAGCTATCTTTTCCTTCTCCTTTGGAGATATCACCATACCCTTTCTCTCAAGTCCCATAGTTATTCTGTCTATGGCATCTTCTATGTCCTGCATTTCTATGGCTTCCTTGCCCCTTCTTGCTGCCAAAAGTGCTGCCTCGTTTAGCACGTTCTCCAAGTCCGCACCGGTAAAGCCGGGCGTAGCCCTTGCCACTATCTCAAGGTCTACATTAGGTGAGAGCTTTTTGTCCTTTGCATGAACCTTGAGTATCTCGTATCTTCCCTTCACATCGGGTCTGGGTATGTATATCTGTCTGTCAAACCTACCAGGTCTCAAAAGTGCAGGGTCAAGTATGTCTGGTCTGTTGGTAGCCGCTATGACGATTATACCCTCTGAGGTATCAAAGCCGTCCATCTCTACAAGAAGCTGGTTCAAGGTCTGTTCCCTTTCGTCATGCCCACCACCGAGATTTAAAGCACCCCTTGAGCGACCCACCGCATCTATCTCATCTATGAATATAATGCAAGGTGCGTGCTTTTTAGCAGTGTCAAAGAGGTCTCTCACACGCGCCGCTCCCACACCCACGAACATCTCCACAAAGTCAGAGCCAGAAACTGATATGAAAGGCACATGGGCTTCGCCTGCTATAGCCTTTGCCAAAAGGGTCTTACCTACACCCGGCTCGCCGTAAAAGAGCACACCCTTTGGCGGTCTTCCACCAAGCTTTTGGAACTTCACAGGGTCTTTTAGGTATTCTATTATCTCCTTTACCTCTTCCTTTACCTCCTCCATGCCCGCTACGTTTTCAAGGGTAACCTTAGGCTTTTCGTCTATGTAGACCTTTGCCCTGCTCTTTCCAAAGCTAAAGGCTCTGGAAGTGGGGTTTCCACCACCGCTAACCTGCCTCATCATGTATATCCATATACCTATAAAAAGAAGTATGGGGAGCCAAGAAACGAGAAAGGGAAAAAGCCAGTTACTTTCTTGCACTGCAACCTCTACTTTAACGCCCTTTTCTATGAGTTTGTTAACTATGTCTGAACCGGGTGGTATACCCGTTTCTATCTTTTGACCCTCTGTGGTTATACCAGTAAGTAGGTTGTCTTTGACCTTGACTTCTTTAAGCTTACCCTCTTCCGCAAGCTCAAGCACAGTGTTTATCGGTGTCCTGACCGCTGTCTGGCTTTTGTTGCCCTCAAAGAGATTAAAGGCTAAAACCATAAAGCCTAAAAGAACAACCCATATAAAAATACTCTTCATCCATTGCATCTGCTTACCTCCGCACTTAAAGATTTAATATTAATCACGGCTTTTGGCTTTTCAAGGGTGTTATTTTTTAAGTGGTGTATTCAGCGTTTATCCTTATGTAATCGTAGGTAAGGTCTGAACTGTAGTAGAACCAACTCTCTTTACCCTCCATAAGGTCTAAGGTTATCTCCACTTCTTGAGATTCCTCAAGATACTTCTTTGCCTTTTCTACTGCCCTTGAGTGAACTTTGCCGTCGTATAGGAGATGTCCACCCACGTAAACTCTTAGCTTAAATTGGTCTATGGGAAAGGGTGTAGAACCTGCAGAAGCTACTATTCTTCCCCAGTTTGGATCTTTACCAAAGATAGCTGTCTTTACGAGGTTTGAAGTGGCAATTGCCTGAGCTATAAGCTTTGCTTTGAGCTGTATAGAGGCGTTTTTTACATAAACCTTTATGACCCTTGTTGCCCCCTCACCATCTTGAACTATCTTTTTTGCGAGGCTTAGAGAAACCTCCTCTACCGCCTGATTCACTGTCTGAAGGTCTTCCTTTAAAAGCCCAAGGCTTATAAGCCCAAAGCTGTCGTTGGTGCTCATACAACCATCCACACTTATAGAGTTAAAAGTTCTCTCGTTTATATCTTTGTGAAGTCTCTCTATTACATCCTCCTTGAGGTCTGCGTTGGTAAACACAAAGGCAAGCATCGTTCCCATGTTGGGGTGTATCATACCTGCACCCTTTGCAAAGCCGAAGGCTTCCAGTTTACCTTTCTTCACAAAGTCATACTTGGGAAAGCTGTCGGTGGTTGAGATAACCTCGCTTGCCCTCTTTAGGTCAAGGGGCTCAAGAAGTCCGCAGGCTGAGTCTATGGCATTTAAAACATCAACTATAGGCATTGGCTTTCCTATGATACCTGTGGAAAAGACTAATACCTCGTCCTCTTCAAGGTTCAGCCTTTCCGCTACTCTTTTTGCCATAAGCTCCGCATGTGTTAGCCCATCCTTACCCACTCCACAGTTGGCGTTTCCGCTGTTTATCACCATTGCCCTTACCTTTCCTTTGAAAACCCTTTGAGAGTATAGGACGCTTGCGGATTTGAAGTGGTTTTTGGTAAAGAGGAAAGAAGCTGTGCAGGTTTGAGGAAGCAGGATTACGAGAATATCAGGTTTTCCCCCAGATTTTAATCCTGCCCTTCCAATACCCATGAGAATATCCATGAGAAAAATTCTACCATAAGTCCCTTATAACCATTGAGTGTTAGGAACTAATTACCGAATTAGTGTTTATGAGTTCACTTTTTGACCAGGGAGAAATTATATTTATAGTTCCCCCTTTTATAGAAATTTATTCCTACCACTGCAGGGGTTTAGGATGCTCCACTACAACTTTAGACCTCCAAGGCAGTACCATTACAGCCTTTATAACCTCTCAAGGCGTCTTTTTACCAACACCTCAAGGGTTTGCTTTTTCGCAGTAGTAGGTTTAGCCCCAGGAGGAGCGCCCTCTTAAGGTTTCAATGTATTAGGTAGTCCTATAAGTGTATTAGAAACTAATCACCGAATATATTCAATAATATAACCCTCTTGAGTTTCCACAAAACTTCGTTTATGAGTAACATACCTCTTCTGTTTAATCTAAGCCTTTGACCTTCTTTCACAAAAAACTCCTCAAGACCTTCAGGCAAATTAGAAAGAACCTCCTTCTCCACCCCTCTCGTGGTTCGTAATGCCACAAAGAGATAATCGTAGAGGAGTTCCTCCCCATCAAGCCTTTCTTGATATTCCAAAGGTTTTTCACCTCTTTTAACCTTATCCATATAGATTCTAAGGTTTTTAGTATTGCCGAACCTTAACCTATCTACAAAACTCCATGCGGACACACCAAAACCTAAAAACTCCTCATGGTTCCAATAGACCATGTTGTGCTTGCACTCATATCCAGGGAGTGCAAAGTTAGAGACCTCATACTGCAAAAAGCCAATACTCTCGAGGCTTTCGCATATTAGCTCATACATGTCCGCTATAGTGTTATCATCTGGTAGGTTAAGAAGTCCCTTCTGATGCAGTAAACCCAATTGGGTATCTTCGTAAGGTGTTAGGAGGTAAAAGGATACATGGCTTATAGGCAGAGCTTTTAGAATTTTCAGATCCTTCTCCAAGTCCCTTAGGCTTTGTCCTTGATAACCATATATTAGGTCTATATTTATGCTTTCAAAACCCGCACTATAGGCACACTCAACAGCACTTATGGAATCTTTTACAGTATGAAGTCTACCAAGAGCTTTTAAGCCTTCTTCTCTGAGACTTTGCACACCGATGCTTATTCTGTTAAAGCCTATTTCCTTTAGCTTTCTAAAGTCTTCAATAGAATAGTTTTCTGGGTTGCATTCAATGGTTAGCTCTTCCAAAAAGGAGGTATCCAGCAGACTGCTTAGACCCTCAAAGAAGGATTCATAAACTTTTGGTTTGATAAGGGATGGCGTTCCGCCCCCGAAGTATAGAGTTTTGGGCTTTATTTCCAAACTCTTGTATAGCTCAATCTCTCTTAGAAGAAGTCTCATATACTCCTTTGGTTCTACTATAGACTCTACCACAGATACAAAATCGCAGTAGGGACACTTATAAGTGCAGAAGGGAATATGAAAGTATATAGCCTTAACCATGCTCAAACTTTATGGGTCTGTTCCTGTGTTCCCTTATTATGGAGAAAGCCACCCCCATAAGCAGGGAAAAGGTAAGTATACTACTGCCTCCATAGCTCACAAAGGGTAGTGGCACGCCCACAATGGGAGCCCATCCCATAGTCATAATAAGGTTTACACCTGTTTGAAAAAGCCAAAGCCCAGCAAAGGTGCCAAGGTATAACCTTTCTGCCGGATGTGGTATGTCTACTGCGTAACGGAATATCCTGTAAAAGATAAGAAAGAAAGAAGCCAAAAGCACCAAACTGACCACAAAACCCCATTCTTCCGCTATTACAGAAAATATAAAGTCTGTGTGCTTTTCTGGAAGGAATAGAAGGTGGGCTTGCGTGCCCTGTAAAAAGCCCTTTCCCAGAAAACCACCCGAGCCAACCGCTATAACAGACTGAATAAGTTGATAACCACTACCATGGTAGTCTTGATATGGGTCAAGAACCGCAAGTATGCGTGCCTTCTGATAATCCTTCAGAAGGTGCCAAAGAAATGGAGACATAATAAGCAGAGAAAATCCAGCGACTATAAAGTATACGAGACCAATCTCTTTAAGAAAGAGAAGAAGGATAACTATCACACCGTATATCACCGTAGTGCCAAGGTCTGGCTGCTTCAGGGTCAAGATAGCAGGGATGGAAAAAGCCATAATAAGTATTAGAGCCTCTTTGCTTAAAAACCTTTTCATATAACCAAGGGTGTATAGGACAAAGAGCAAAAGGGAGAACTTCATAAACTCTGAAGGTTGGATGTTGACTGGACCGAGATTAATCCATCTCTTTGCACCATAGACCGTTATTCCTACAATAGGCACAAGCACCAAGAGAAAAAGGTTTAGAAAGTATACCGCAGGTGCCATATCGTAGATAACCCTAAAGTTTATCCTTGAGAGCAATAAAATCATTAACAAACCTGCCATAATATAAAAACTCTGCTTTATAAAGAGAGGAGAGACACCACCCTTGTAAGTTGCACTATAGATACCCACAAGCCCTAAAAGGCAAATGAGGAACAGTGCTATGATAATGTATGGGTCGTAACCTCTTAAGACATTTTTAAGCTTCTCCTTCATAGTATAGTAGCCTTCCACAGCTTGGGCAGATTACTACTTCTCCCTTTATGAGCCTTGAATATAGAGCGGAGGGCAGTTTTGTTCCACAGTTAGTGCAAGCTCCAAAGGAGTCCGCAGAAAGTATAATGGGTAAGCCATATTTTTTCTTTAGGTTTTCATATTCTTGAACTATATTCGACTCTGTGTTTTCCCTTAGTTTTTGAAACTCCTTCCTTAATTCATCCAAGTTGCTGATAAGCCTTGACTGAGAATATCTTAGGTCTGAAAGCTCCTCTTCTAATTCCTGTAGCTCTCTTAGAAATTTTTTATCATCTCTTTCCTCTTGCAATTTTTTGAGCTTTTCTTCAAGATCTTTCAAACTGTTAGTAAGCTTTATAACACAATCTTCATATCTTGCCTTTTCCCTAAGAAGTGCCTTGTATTCTTCCACCTTTTTAACTAAGCCTAGTCTTTCCTCTGCCCTCTTCGCACCCTCTTTGCACTCTTGAATAGCCTCCTTTTGTCTTTTTATTTCCTTCTTTAGTTCCTCTATACCCTTTTCTATGTTTTCTCTTTTACTTTTAATTTCCTCTATTTTTTTACTCGTATCTGATATTTGAGAAAGGAGCTTCTGGAGGGCTGTTTGAACCCTTATTATCTCAAGCTCAACCTGCTGAAGTTGGAGCAATTTTTGAAGTTTGTCAGTCTTCACAAAGAATATAATATAACGCAAGTTGCAAGTTAGGTTAGGCTCATCTTCCACATTGTATGCAGAAGTGTAGGGAGTGTTTCATCCATTGTGTAAAAATAAAGTAAGGAGGCATTAACATGAAACAGCCAAGCAAGGAGAAAGTAGAACAATACCGCAGGGAGTTCAGTGAGCTACTCAAAGACCTTATGCCTCAAGCCATTGTAAGGTGTTAGGAGTTGAATGGGCAAGAGGATATAGTCCCAGCTAATAATTCTTTTTGAGGGTATGTTATGAAGTATGGCAGAATTTACACAAATTTTGAAACAGTCCCGGTCTGGGCTTTCCAAAAGCACCTTGCAGTCTATCTGTCTTATGTCAAGTATTTCATACTTAAAGACTAAGTTCTTAATCTTGAGAGAGGACTTCATTCTGAGCTTTTCATTTCCTACATACACCACAAGCTGTTTTATGTTGTGTGTTTTATATTTTTCCGCTATGGCGGTATAGTAGCGTAGCATTCTCCAAGGCATGTTTGCATCGTTAAAGAATTGGAACTCCATATGTAGGATGCTTTCATCCTCAAGTCTTGCCAAAAAGTCCACTCTTAGCTCGGTGGATGGGAGGGATGTTGGCAATAGCTCTTTGATAGGGGCTGGAGAGAGGATTTTGCTAAGCCTATGTGGGACTTCCTCAAAGATGTCTCTTAGAGCTATATCTTTTGAGGGCACAGAGAGATTATATCATCAAATAACTTTCTCCTCGTATCCCTTATGGTGGGCTCAAGGCTATCAATCTCCCTGTAACTTGCAACTTGCATTATAATATCCATAATAGGAGATGCCAAAATGAAAAAAGTAGTTTATGTAGCCCTAACATCTGGGATAATTTTTATACTTTCTTGCCAGCAAAAGCCTGCGGAACAGCCAGCACAACAGGCACAACCTCAAGAGCAAGCACAACCAGCAGAACAACCTAAGGCGGAAGAAAAGCCAGCACAGGTGGAACAGCAAGTAGCTCAAGTAAAAGATATGCAAGCCTTTGCTCAACAAAAGGGCTGTTTTGCCTGCCACGATATAAATAATAAAAAGGTGGGTCCTGCCTTCGAGGAGGTTGCGAAGAAGTTAGCAGGTAAGTCAGATGCAGAAGAAGAAATTGTTGAGAGAATAATAAAAGGTGGTGTAGGTGAATGGGGACAAGTGCCAATGCCTCCTCAGAATGTTACAGAGCAAGAGGCTAAAGACTTGGCTAAGTGGATACTTAGTCTAAAGTGAAGGAAATTTTCAGAGGTTTTATAGAGCTTCACTTTAAAAAGCCTGTGGAGGTCTCTCAGTCTCACGTGAGGGACTTCCTTTTGCTCTCTGTTTTCTTGGACTACTTTGGTCTTGATAATCCTCTCGGTGTCTATGTCCTTGACCTGTATCCTCTAATGCTCCATGAGTTTCATATATGGCATAAGAGCTTAGGGCTTGAAAGGGGAGGTTTGGACTTCCTGCCGTGCTGTTAAAGAGGCTTGTATTCTTTGGTGGTAAAGGTGGCGTAGGCAAAAGCACGCTTTCTTGTGCAGTCGCCCTTGAGCTTTCAAAGAGAGAAAAGACCCTCTTGGTCTCCATAGACCCAGCTCATTCTCTTTCTGGCATTTTTCTGGTAGAGGTAGGAGACCAGATAAAAAGGCTAAAAGACCAGCTATTTGCCATTGAAATGAGAGCGGAAGCCCTTGTTGAAGACTATGCGGAAAAGGTTTTGTCTACTCTTACTGAGCTTCTGCCTACCGTAAGGTCTGGAATAAAAGAGTATGCCAAGCATATAAAACATTCTCCTACCGCTCAAGAGACCGCAATTCTTGACAAAATATTGGATTACTGTGAGGAGTTTCCCTATGTGGTGGTAGACTCCGCACCCACTGGTCAGATGCTAAGGCTTTTTGAGACTCTTCACATGGTAAGTGGTTGGTTTAACTTTTTAAGCCAAGTGGCAAAGGAAAGGCACAGGGTGGAAAGGTTTATGGGAAGAGAGGACAAATTACCAAAGCTCATAGAAGAGAGAAAGGAAAAGCTTCAAAACTTGGCTAACATACTAAGGGAAAGGACTACAGTTTTCGCAGTAGCCAACGAAGAGCCTCTATCTTTGCAAGAAGCCCAAGATATACGCAATAAGCTCAAGGATATAGAGGTTCAACTTGTAATTAACCGCTGGCACTCTGTAGAGTGTGATTGTATAAAAATTCCAGAGATTGAAAAACCCTACGGCTTTGAAGCCCTTGAAAGACTCTCCATAAAGCCCATTCTGGACTACCTCCTAAGATAGGCAAACCACTTCCTAAGCTCTATTCCAAAGAAGGTAAAGACTGGAAGAAGGACCACATAGGGTATATGCTCAAGGGATAGGCTGACCGCATGGAAGTAGTCCGCAAGGAAGGTTATGGCAGAAAGTTGAAGTAGAGTTCCTATAAATATGCCAAGATAGACGTATGGGTTGAGTTTTATATGTTCCACTGGGTTTCTAAAGAAAGGTCTCTCGCTTACCTCTTGCACGCCCACCGCCCACTGGCTTGCTACCGCAGAGGTAAAGCTAATGGTGAGTGCTATTTCATAGGAGTAGGTTTTTAGAAGGTAGACAAAAAGTATATAGTGCGTAATCGCCATCAAAAGCCCGTTGTAAAGCAGGGTAATGAGCTGTTCTCTACCCATGAAGACCCTCATGGGGTTCTTTGGATTTTCCTTCATAGGGTCTCCTTCGTATTTGGTAAAAGGATAAGCCTTGTCTTGGACTCCGTCGGTTGCTAAGTTTATCCAAAGTATCTGGGTAGGATATAAAGGCAAAGGCAGTCCTGTGGTTATGGCAAGGGAGTTATAGAGAATCTGAAAAGAGTTAGCAGAAAGGAGATACCTTATGACCTTTGAGATATTTTTGGCTATGAGCCTGCCTCTTTTTATGGCGTTGACTATTATGGCAAGGTTGTTGTCCACTATTACCATCTTGGCTGCGTCCTTTGCCGCCTGAGAGCCAGAACCCATGGCTATACCAAGGTCTGCTACCCTTAGAGCGGGTGCATCGTTTGCTCCATCTCCAGTTACCGCCACTATCTCGCCCTTTGACTGCAAAACCCTTACTATTCTGTATTTATCTTCTGGCGTAGCTCTTGCCACTATGCTCACCCTTTTTAGTATGTTGTAGAGCTCCTCATCGCTGTATCTTTGCATGTCCTTTCCCTCTATGGCTAAGTCCTTGTCTTGGTATATTCCCACCACCCTCCCTATAGCCTTTGCGGTCAGAAGATTGTCTCCCGTTATCATTATCACCCTTATGCCTGCCCTTTTTGCAGTCTCCACTGCCTCCTTTACTCCTTCCTTTGGAGGGTCCATAAAGCCTACAAGTCCCACCACCTCTATCTTCACTTCCTCTACACTCTCTGGAACTTTGTCAAGCCTTGCATAACCGAAGGCGAGAACCCTCAGCCCTTTCTGTGCCAGCTTATCATGTGCTTGCCAAACCTCCGCAGGACAACCTTCTTTGCACATGCGAGCAAGGCTTTCTAACGCACCCTTCACATAAAAGTCAAAGCCAGAACCTCCGGAGACTATAACCGCCATAAGCCTCCTCTTTGTATCAAATGGATGCTCCCATAGCCTTTCATAGCCTTTTCTAAGGGCTTCCCAGTTTACCCTTTCCTCTTCAAGCCACTGCAAGAGGGCTATCTCAAGGGGGTCTCCTCTAACAGCGTCCGCATCGTTACAAAGAGCAGAGCAAAGAAATAGTCTTTTTCTATCGTAGGCTTCATACTGGCTAACTTTTAGCTTGCCAAGGGTTATAGTTCCAGTTTTGTCAGAACATATGTAGGTGGCACTTCCAAGGGTTTCCACTGCTGGCAGGTATTTCACCAACACCTTTTCCCTTGATAGCCTGACCGCACCCACCACAAGGGCTATGGTGACCACTATGGGGAGTCCCTCAGGCACCGCAGAAACGAGCTGTGCTATGGCAAAAAAGACTATCGTTTTTGGGTCTCTTCCTTGAATGATTCCAATAGCTACCAGTAAGGAAAGAAGCACAAGCAAGATAAGTATCCACTGTTTTCCAAAAGTGCCAAGAGCTTTAGTCAAAGGACTTTCTGGAGACTCTTCCTGCACCCTTTGAGCTATCTTACCAAGCTCTGTATTTCTGCCTGTGGTAAAGACCATACCAAGAGCTTTTCCTCTTACCAAGGTAGTGCCCTTATATAGGCAATTGCTACGAGCGTGTAGTGGTGTATCCGCCTGCAATACAACACTCGCCTCCTTTTCCACAGGTAAGGATTCACCAGTAAGCATAGCCTCATCCACCATAAGCCCAGCACTTTCTATAAGTCTTATGTCCGCAGGAACAACATCTCCTTCACTAAGCAAAACAAGGTCTCCGGGCACAAGCTCCTTGCTATCCACTTCCCTTTCCACACCATCTCGTATGACCTTAACCCTTAGGGCTGTTAGAGACCTTAGAGTTTCTATGGAAGCCATAGCCTTTAGCTCCTGATAGAAACCCAAAAGCCCGTTAGCTAAAAGAATTCCATACACAACGAGAGCATCCTTTAGGTCTCCAAGAAAAAGTGCTATAAACCCTGCGGTCAAAAGTATAAGCACAAAGGGACTTGTAAATTGCCTTATAAAGACCTTTAGCCTACTCTCCCTTTCTTCCTTGAGTAGGTTATAACCGTAGGAGACAAGCCTGCTTTTTGCTTCCTCTTCACTTAGACCCTCCAATCCAGTTCTTAGCTCTTTTAGAGTTTCTTCAGGACTTTTGTTATGCATGCATGGAATTTTATGGTATAATCTTATTGCCATGCAAGAGTTAAACTTAAGCCATGTATACCTCGGCGTGCTGGCGATGGCTATCTCCACAGGTCTTGTGCTAATGGCAGGTAAGCCATCCCTAAAACCCACAAAGTTTCAAGCCTTTTGGGAAGGCTATGTGCGATTTGTTAGAAGTATGGTTCTTGAAAACATGGGACATGAAGGTCTTAGGTATGTGCCACTCATAGCGAGTATAGGGCTATTTGTGTTCTTTTCCAACCTTCTTGGTATGGTTCCCGGGCTTGAGGCTCCAACGGGTAATGTAAACACAAACTTAGCCTTAGCCCTTATAGTCTTCTTCCTATACAATATAGAAGGCTTTAGACTGCACGGTGCGGGATACCTTAAGCACTTTGCAGGTCCAAACCCATACCTTGCACCTGTTTTCTTCCTTATAGAGGTAATCTCTCACCTTGCCAGACCTATAACGCTCACTCTCAGGCTTTTTGCCAATATGAAGGGTGGTGCAATGCTTCTTGTGGTGCTTGTTGGGCTTGTGGTTCAGAACCCCCTTACCATGGCTGTTTCTCCTGTATTTTTACTATTTATAATAGCCATAAAGTTTCTTGCGGTCTTTATACAGTCTTACATATTCATGATATTGTCTGTTGTTTATCTTGCGGGTGCGGTATCCCATGAAGAACACTGAAAATAAATCAAAGGAGGTTAAACTATGAAGACCAAACTCATGACAGCTCTAACACTGCTTGCCCCTGCACTGGCTATAGCAGCGGAGCCCGGACAGGGAGAGACCCTAAAGCAGGGACTTATGTTCCTTGGTGCAGGTCTTGCTATAGGTCTTGCTGCTCTTGGAACAGGTGTTGGTATGGGACATGCCATAAGGGGAACTCAGGAAGGAGTAGCCAGAAACCCAACCGTCGGAGGAAGGCTTCAGACCATAATGTTCATTGGTTTGGCATTTATAGAAACCCTCGCTCTATACGCGCTACTTATTGCTATAATACTGCTCTTTGTGAAGTAATGGGGGTGCTTCCCCCTTTTATCCTTTTGGAGGCATAACATGGCAACGCAGAGAAATATAACCCGTATTTCAAACCTAAAGCGTAAACGCAAAAGCGGTTTTCTTGCTCGTATGGAAACCAAAAGCGGAAGAGCCATAATCAAGAGGAGAAGGCAAAAAGGAAGAAAAAGGTTGACACCTTGAAGAAGGTAGTTATCGGGTTTCTGAAATTTTGGCAGACGTTTATCTCGCCTCTTTATCCTCCGAGCTGTAGGTATTACCCTACGTGCTCTAACTATGCCATAATGGCTGTGGAAAAGCATGGAGTTCTAAGGGGAATGCTAAAAGCCATGTGGAGAGTTTTAAGGTGCAACCCCTTCTCTAAAGGCGGAGTGGACTATCCCTGATGGAAAAGAAAGACCTTGACCTGAGAGGACTTATCGTAATCTTTGTGGTTATGACCCTATTCCTTTTTGGCTATCAGGCGTATCTTATCTTTTTTGCCCCTCAGCCTGCACCTCAAACACAAGAAAAGCCCGAGGAAAGACCCCAAAATGTGCCATCTTTGCTCCTTGGCACGAAAAGGGAAGCACAAAAGCCTCAGGCTCTTAAGACCTTTGACTTTGAAAAGTTTACCCTCACACTTGCTGAGGAAGGTGCTCGTGTTGTAAAACTTGTGGACAAAAGGTATCAAAAGGACTTGATAACAGAGGAGGAGAAAAGACTTCACATATATCCTCTTGAAGTTTTCACTGGAGACCCAGAGGTTGACACTCTGCTAAATTTCTCTCCCTATGAGATAACTTCAGAAGGCAATAAAATAACTGCCACTCTAAGAGGTGAGACCTTTGAACTTAAGAAAATTCTTGAGTATAAGGGTGATTACTTTACTCTTAAACTGGAAAGCAAGGGGCTACCATCCCTTTTCGTCAACTCTGGCATGCGCGTAAAGGAGGATGACTTCTTTACTCATTCTGGTCCCGTATTTAAGATAGGTGATAAGGTAGAAAGGCTTGAGCCCCAAAAGATAGAAGGTAGAGAGCTTATAACGGGAGACATAAAGTTTGCCGGAGAAGAAAGCAGGTATTACTTTAAGGGTTTTGTTGGAGATATAAACGCTGTTGCCATATATAGAGTGCAGGGGCAAGAAACCATAAACTTGGTCAATTCCAAAGGTCATTTAGTCTTCTACGCAGGTGCAAAAGAGTATTCAAGGTTAAGGGACATCGGACTTTCTGATGTAATAGACTTTGGCACTCTTAGACTTATTGTTAAGCTTCTCTTTGTGTTTATGTATTGGATATACGAGCATCTTCACTCTTGGGTTTTTTCCATCTTTGCTTTAACCCTGATAGTAAGGCTTTTAATGTTCCCACTCACCTACAAAAGCACTGTGGCTATGGGTAAGATGGCAGAGCTTGCACCCAAAATGCAGGAGTTAAAAGAAAAATACAAAAACGACCCTGCAAAATTCCAAGAAGAGATGATGAAGCTATACAGTGAGGTGGGTTTTAACCCCATGTCAGGATGCCTTCCTTTGCTTCTCCAAATACCTGTCTTCTTTGCTCTTTATAAGGTTCTTACCATAACAACAGACCTTCAGCTTGCAAGTTTTCTTTGGATTTCAAGCCTTGCACAAAAGGACCCATATTACATTTTGCCTATACTTATGGGTGCTACCATGATAGCACAGCAATTTATTAGTCCAAGCCCAGAGAAATCTCAAAACTACATAATGATAATAACCTCAGTGGTCTTTACCTTTCTCTTTGCCAGCTTTCCCGCCGGGCTTGTTCTATACTGGACGCTTAACAATATTTTCAATCTCGGGCAGACTTACATAATAAAGAGGCTAACTTTTAAAGGTAAGCCACAACAACCTCAGAAAAAGAAAGGAAAGAAAAAATGAGGTTTTTGGTAACCGGTGGTGCAGGCTTTATTGGTTCAAACTTGGCAAAAGCCTTGGAGAAAAAGTATTCTAAGGCAAAGGTGTATGTCCTTGATGACTTTTCTTCCGGACACTTTAAAAATCTTATAGGCTTTAGTGGCGAAGTTATTACCGCAGACCTCTCAAGAAGGGAACTTTGGGAGTGGCTAAAGGTAAACTTCCAATTTGACGCAGTATTCCACCAAGGTGCGATTACCGACACCACCGTGCAAGACCAAAAGAGGATGATGGAGGTAAACGCAGACAGTTTGAGGTATATCCTCGATGCTTGTCTTTATTGGAAGGCTAAGCTAATTTATGCCTCATCCGCAGGAGTATATGGCAACAGCAAGCCACCTATGAAAGAAGAAGAGGGGCTTGAGCCAGAAAACATATATGGCTTTTCTAAGCTAACTATGGACAGGATAGCTATTAACTTCTTGGAGGAGCATCCAGAAATCCAAGCAGTGGGTCTTAGATACTTTAATGTTTATGGACCTGGGGAACACTACAAGGGCAAGACCGCAAGCATGATATACCAGCTATACAGACAGATGAAAGAAGGCAAGCGTCCAAGACTTTTCAAGTGGGGAGAGCAGAAAAGGGACTTTGTCTATATAGAGGATGTGATAAGGGCAAACCTCTTGGCTTTTGAAGGAAATATTTCTGGCGTGTTTAATGTGGCTACTGGCGTGCCAAGAAGTTTTAATGAGATAGTGGAGATACTCAACAGATACCTTGGGACTAACTATGAAGTTGAATACTTTGACTGCCCTTACGAATTTTATCAAAACTTCACTCAGGCAGACCTTTCAAAGGCAAGGGAGTTTTTGGGCTACGAGCCTTTATATAGCTTAGAAGAGGGTATAAGGGATTACCTTGAAAGGCTTGGAGAGTCTATGTCTCCAAAAAGGGATGATTAATTTGGTATGTATCCTTTTGCCTATCCAACTAATAGCACTGCAGTGTAGCAGAATAATAGCTTTGTGTTTATATATGCTTAAAAGTCAGTTAGTTTGTTTTTCTCCGCACCCTTATCTTACCACTCATGAGGTGGTGAAGTAGGCTCTTAAATAGGTTCTGAAGTGCTTTCTTATACTCTTCCTCTTTTTGAAGTTTCTCGTCTATGGCTCTTAGGGCTTCCGCTATGGCTTTTTGCTCTTCAAGGGGTGGGAGGGGAACAGAAATTTCTTTTAGCAACGTAAAGTGTCTATTGTATCCTCTGTTTGGTATCTCTAACT
>Ga0209289_100647_pt1 | contig 16826 bp, 14 predicted proteins | sample GXS110809BmetaG_FD_184121 | JGI IMG/M metagenome (GOLD analysis project Ga0209289, IMG submission 184121) | Hot spring microbial communities from Gongxiaoshe hot spring, China to study Microbial Dark Matter (Phase II) - GXS 110809B (SPAdes)... ...
TACGCAAGGGATGTGATAGGATGAAAAGAGGCCCCTTGGTGGGGCTTTTTTTGAGGTCGAGATGCTGGCTGTGGGAATCGTCGGTCTACCCAACGTGGGCAAGTCCACCCTCTTTAACGCCCTAACCCGGGCACAGGCTTTAGCGGCCAACTACCCCTTCGCCACCATCGACAAGAACGTGGGCGTGGTATCCCTGGAGGACGAAAGGCTTTACGCCTTGCAGGAGGTATTTGCCAAGGGGGATCGCAAGCCTCCGGTTGTCCCCACCCATGTGGAGTTTGTGGACATCGCGGGCCTGGTCAAGGGAGCCCACAAGGGGGAAGGCCTCGGCAACCAGTTTCTGGCCCACATCCGCGAGGTGGCGGCCATCGCCCACGTGCTCCGGTGTTTTCCCGATCCCGATGTGGTGCACGTGATGGGCCGGGTGGATCCCCTGGAGGATGCGGAGGTGGTGGAAACCGAGCTTCTCCTGGCCGATCTCGCCACCTGGGAAAGGCGGCTTGAGCGGCTTAGGAAGGAAGCCCGGGCCAACCGGGATCTGGGCCCCACCCTCGAGGCGGCGGAGGCCCTTTACGCCCATCTGCAAGGGGGGAAGCCCGCCCGCACCTTCCTCTTAAACGAAGCGCAGGGAGAGGATGCCGAGCTTCGCCGCCTGCTTAAGGAAACCCCCCTCCTCACCGCCAAGCCAGTGATCTACGTGGCCAACGTGAGCGAGGAGGACCTGCCTGAGGGGGATGGCAACCCCCATGTGCAGGCGGTGCGGGAAAGGGCCAAGGCCGAGGGGGCGGAGGTGGTGGTGGTATCCGCCCGGCTGGAGGCGGAGCTGGCCGAGCTTTCCCCAGAGGAGGCACAGGAGCTTCTCGCCGCTTACGGCTTGAGGGAGAGCGGCCTTCGGCGCCTGGCCCAGGCGGGGTATAGGGCCCTTGGCCTCATCACCTTCTTTACCGCTGGGGAAAAGGAGGTGCGGGCCTGGACGGTGCGCCGGGGAACCAAGGCCCCGGAGGCGGCGGGGGAGATCCACTCCGACATGGAGAAGGGCTTCATCCGGGCTGAGGTCATTCCCTGGGAAAGGCTGGTGGAGGCTGGGGGATGGGCTAGGGCCAAGGAAAGGGGTTGGGTGCGCCTCGAGGGCAGGGAGTACGAGGTCCAGGATGGGGATGTCCTCTACGTTCTCTTCAACGTGTGATCCCATGGGCTTGGCCCAGGCGAACCCTAAAGGGATTTGACGGGAGGTCCTCTTTGCCCTACAATCTTGATGGCTTTGCCCGTTAGGGCAAACACCTTGTGCGCTGGGGCGTCGTCTAATGGCAGGACAGCGGACTTTGGATCCGCCGGTCGTGGTTCGAGTCCACGCGCCCCAGCCAGATTTTTTCACATCCTTTTCGCAACCCTTGGATAAACTGGACCCGTGGCGACGGATTATCCGGGGCTTCTCCTATTAAGCCGCAACGAAGCCCTGCGGGCTTATGTGGACTTGGTGCTTTCCGAGCAGGGCATCCCCGTCCGCCACTTTGACCTGGCCCGGGAAGGGCTCTTTTGGCTATTGGACCATACGCCCCGGTATGTGCTTTTGGACCAGGACCTGGACGTGGATTCCTTTGCCGTGGCGGCCCGCATCCGGCATGTGCGCCGGCTCAAGGAGGTGCCCTTGGCGGTGCTTATAGAGCCCACCGAGAAGCACCGGACCACCGCCGAGGTGGTACAGGTGAAGGCCATAGAAAAACCCCTCACCCGGGACAAGCTCTTTCGCTTTTTGGGTTTGGGGTAGGCCCATGTAAACTGATGGGCGTGCGGGTGCTCCGCTTCCTCTTCCTTTTGCTGGCCGGCCTTTTGGCGGGAGCGGTCCTGGCTTTAGGCTATCTGGCCTACGCCTACACCCGCCAGCTTCCCGACCTCTCCCAGTTTGATCGGCTGCGCCTCACCGCCACCTCCACCCTCTACGCCCGGGACGGCACCCCCTTGGCCCAGATCGCCAGCGTGGAGGAGGGAAGGGCCATCCACCGGAGCCTGGTACGGCTTTCTGAGGTTTCCCCGGCGGCGGTGGCGGCGGTGGTCTTTTCGGAGGACCGTCGGTACTTTCAGCATTACGGGGTGGATTTCGTGCGCCTTCTCGGGGCCCTCTACGCCATCCTACGGGGGGATCTTCAGGGGGGGAGCACCATCACCACCCAGGTGATCAAAAACACCCTCCTCAAGGAGCTGGCCCAGGCCCGCTCCCTGGAGCGCAAGTTCAAGGAGTGGGTCCTGGCCCTCGAGCTGGAGAGGCGCTACACCAAGGAGGAGATTCTGGAGATGTACTTGAACGTGGTGCCCTGGGGAGGCAACGCCGTGGGCATTAAGGGGGCGGCGGAAGCCTATTTCGGTAAGGACCCTGCCGCCTTGACCCTGGCCGAAGGCCTCTATTTGGCTTCTTTAATCCCGGCTCCCAACGCCCGGTACCAGGACCTCAAGGGGGTGCGGGAGCGAATGCGTTTACTTCTGGACCAGATGGTGGCCGAGGGCTGGGTGAGCCCGGAGGTGGCCGAGGCCGCCTGGCGGGAGCCCTTGGTCCCCAAGGGGTGGGAGGCTCGCTACGACGGGGAGGGGAACCTCCTGGAGGCCAGGCTGGAGGATCCCGAGGCCCGCATCCTCAGGCAGCTGGACTACCGGATGGCCCCCCATTTCGTCCTCGAGGTGCGCCGCTTCCTCGAGGCCCGTTTCGGGAAGGAAAAGGTCTACGGCGAGGGCGGGCTTAAGGTGTACACCACCTTGGACCCAGCCATGCAACGGGCAGCAGAGGCCGCGGCCAAGGGAGCCAGGTTGCCGGAGGGGGCGGAGCTGGCCATCGTGGGCCTGGATCCCGAAACGGGGGAGGTGTTGGCCTTGGTGGGGGGGGTCAGGCGGGAGGGGGATGAGTATAACCGGGCCACCCGGGCCCTGCGCAACCCCGGGAGTGCGGTGAAACCCTTTGTCTACGCCACCGCCTTCGAAGAGGGCTGGACCCAGGCCACCTTGGTTCCCGACCGCCCCTTGGAGTTCCCCGACCCCAGCCAGAAGGGAGGGGTATGGCGGCCCAAGAACTTCTCCGGCACCTTCCTCAACCGGGAGATCACCGTGCGCTATGCCCTGGACCTCTCCCTCAACCTGCCCGCCATCTACACCGCCCAGGCCATAGGGGTGGAGAAGGTGGCGAGGAAACTCTCCCAGGCGGGTTTTGCGGTGAAGTATCCCACCCTGGCCATCGCCATCGGGGGCGCCTCCATCACCCCGGTGGACCTGGCCGCGGCCTATGCCGCCTTCGTCAACGGGGGCTACCGGGTTACTCCCATCTACGTGAAGCGGGTGGAGGATGCCCAGGGACAGGTGCTTTACCAGGCTCTCCCGGAACGGCGGCGCCTCTTTGATCCCCTGGTGGCCTATCAGGGGTGGGACCTCCTGAAGGGGTATGTCTACGACCTGGGGGAGAAGGGTCTGGCCAAAGGGGCCCGCATCCCAGGGCGGGTGGTGGGAGGAAAGACCGGTACCACCAACGAGGCCCGGGACCTGTGGTTCGCCGGGGTTACCCGGGGGCTTTCCGCAGTGGTCTGGGTGGGTCGCGACGATAACAAGCCCCTGCGCATGGGGGGGAGGGAGCCTTCCAGCTCCGTGGTCAACCCTCCCATTTGGCGGGAGTTTGTGGCGGGGGCCCTGAGGGGAAGGCCTGGAGGGGATTTCCCTCCGCCTGCGGGCCTGGTGCAGGTGGGGATAGATCTCCTTTCAGGCCAGCCTTCCCAAGGGGAGATAAAGGTCTGGTTCCCTCAAGGGAAGGTACCCGTGCCCGCCTTGCAGGCCCTGCCCTCGGAGGGGGCTGGGTCTCTTCAGGAAACCCCTCCGGCTGGGGTGGAGCCTACGGACTACCCCCCGGGTTCTAACGAGGAGGCTTCCCCTACCCCCCCACCCGGGCAGTGAGGACCTCGAGGAGGAGGCTGTGCTGGAACGCGTGCGCATTGTCTTGGTGGAACCCCAGGAGCCCATGAACGTGGGGGCTGTGGCCCGGGCCATGCGGAACTTTGGCCTTTCGCGGCTTTACCTGGTGAATCCCTCGCCCCGGGTGGGCCCTCCATGGGCCCGGGAGGCCTACTGGCTGGCGGTGCATGCCGAGGAGGTGCTAAACCGGGCGGTGGCGGTGGGAAGCCTCGGGGAGGCCCTCGAGGGGGTGAGCTTTGTGGTGGCCACCACGGGAAGACCCCGGGAGCTTTACCCGGCCCCGGTGGTGACGGCCCATGAGGTGCCGGCCCACGTGCTTTCCGTAAAGGGAGAGGTTGCCCTGGTCTTTGGCCGGGAAACCTTTGGCCTCACCAACGAGGAGCTGGACCTGGCCCACCTCATCGGCACCATCCCCACTGCTCCCGAGCAGCCTTCCTTGAACCTGGCCCAGGCGGTGGTGGTCTTTGCCTACGAACTTTACCAGGCTTGGTTGCAGCAGGGCGGTACGGTATCCCAGGAGGAACTGGCGGATGTGGCGGCCCTGGAGGGATTCTTCGCCGATTTAGGGCGGTATGTGCTGGAGATCGGGTTCACCGACCAACACCGCCACCCCTACGCCATGCGCCGCCTGCGGCGCATCTTCCACAAGGCCCGGCTTTCCCCGGGGGAGGTGCAACTCCTTAGGGGGCTTCTCCACCAAAGCCGGTATGCGGTGGTCTCCCCCCGGAACAAGGAGGGAACGAAGGGAAAGGATGGCTAGCCACAGCCTTTACCGATTGGTGCGCCTGGCCCAGCGGCTTTTGCCGCCCCTGATCGCCGCGGTGGTGGTGGTCTTTGAGCTGGCCCTTCTGCCCTACCGGCACGTGGATGGCCTCCTCTGGCTACGGCTCGGTTTTTACGGCCTGGTGGGGCCTCTGGTCACCTATGCGGTGCTGGAGTGGATCGCCCAGGAAACCCTGGAGAAGGTGCGGGCGGAAAGGGCCTTGGAGGAGGCGAACCGTCGCCTTTTGGCGGCAGGGCGGGTGTTCCGCGAGGCCTTGGAGAGCGAGAACCTCGAGGAGGCGGTCTCCCGCATCGCCCGGGCTTTGGGGGAGACCTTGGGATACCCCGTGGCCCTCGAGGCCGAGGGGGTCCATGCCGGGGAGGAATGCGGGGGGATGCGGGTGGAGCTTCCGGGTTTGAAGGGGTACCTGGAAGCCTGCCCTCCGGAGCCGGAACGGGTGTTTTTGGAGGTGCTGGCCCACGAGGTGGCGGGGGCCCTGCAATCCGTGGTGGCCCGGAGCCGGGACCGCCTTACCCTTTTTGAGGTGGACCAGGCCCTCAAGGCGGAGGCTAACCTGGACCGCCTCCTGGAAGGCCTTCTGGAGCGCATCCAGGCCTGGGCGGAGGCGGAGGGGGGTGGGGTTCTCCTCTTGGACGAGGAGGGGTTTTTGGTACCCCGGGTGGTGCGGAACCTGGCCCTGCCCTCCCATCCCTTCCTGCCGGATGGCGTGTGGAAGGGGAGCCTCGAGGGGCCGGTATTCGTGGATGAGGAGACCCTGGCCTTACCCCTGAAGGCCCGGGAGACGGTGGGGGTGTTGGTCCTCAAGGGCAAAGGCCTTTCCCGGCGCATCCCCTTCCTCTCCTTCCTGGCTTCCCAGGTGGCCTTGGCGGTGCGCAACGCCCAGGCCTACCTCAGGGCCGAGGAGCTCGCCATCAACGAGGAGCGCACCCGCATCGCCCGGGAGATCCACGACGGCATCGCCCAGAGCCTGGCCTTCATGGCCTTGAAGCTGGATCTGGCGGAGAGGCTTCTTGCCAAGGACCAGGAGGCGGCCCTGAAGGCCTTGACCGAGGTGAAGGAGACCCTGAGGGCGCAGATCCGGGAGGTGCGCCGGAGCATCTTCGCCCTGAGGCCCATTGACCTGGAGCGCTACGGCTTCCTGGAATCCGTGCGCCGCTACGCCCAGGCTTTCGCCGAACAGGCGGGTTTCCGGGTACAGCTCGCCCTGCCGGAGCGGGTGGGGCTTTCCCAGGCCAGCGAGCTGGTCCTCTTCCGGGTCCTGCAAGAGGCCCTCACCAATGCCGCCAAGCACGGGAGGCCCAGCCGGGTGGAGGTGGAACTCCTCCCCTTGGGGGAGCGGGGGGCGCGGCTGGTGGTGCGGGACAACGGGAAAGGGTTCCAAAACGCCGAGGCCCAGGGCTTAGGTGGGTTTGGCCTCACCCAGATGCGCGAAAGGGTGGAGGCCCGGGGTGGGCACTTCCAGGTGCGTTCGGAGCCGGGAAAGGGCACGGAGGTGGTGGCGGAGGTTCCTTACTGAGGGCCTGCTTATCATGGGAGGCATGGACCGTCCCGTACGGGTGCTCTTTGTCTGCTTGGGGAATATCTGCCGAAGCCCCTTGGCGGAGGGAGCCTTCCGCAAGCTCATCCGGGAGCGGGGCCTCGAGGCCCGGTTTGAGGTGGATTCCGCCGGCACGGGGGCTTGGCACGCCGGGGAGCCCATGGATCCCCGGGCCCGCAAGGTGCTGGAGCGGGAAGGGGCCTACTTTCCCCATGTGGCCCGGCAGATGACCCGGGAGGATGCCCTCCACTACGATCACATCCTGGTGATGGACCGGGAGAACCTGGTGGAGGTGCAAAGGCGTTTCCCCGAGGCCATGGGGAAGGTGCGCCTCCTCCTGGACTACCTGGGCGGGGGGGAGGTGCCGGACCCGTACTACGGGGACCTGGAGGACTGCCAAGAGGTCTACTGGATGGTGGAAGCGGCTGCCAGGGCTTTCCTGGACCGCCTTTTGGGGGAGGATGGACCCCAGGAAACTCCTTGAACGGGCGGGGCTTGAGGCCAAGGGTGCGCCTGAGCCCCTCTACGGCGGGGATATTTCCCGGGTGTACCGCCTGGGAGCCTATGTGGTGAAGCTTTCGCCGAACCCTCCTTTAGGCCTCTTCCCCGCGGAAGCCCGGGGGCTTAGGTCCTTGGCCGAGCGAGGGGTGCGGGTGCCCCAAGTATTCTTTGCCTCCGAGGAGGGATTGATCCTGGAATATCTGCCGGAAGGCCCGCCCGATTGGGAGGGCTTGGCCCGCATGTTGGCGGGGCTACACCTCCAGCGCGAGGCCAGCTACTGGGCTGAGGCGGGGTTTTTGGGCACCTTCCCCCTGCCAGGCGGGGAGGGGAGGGAGTGGACGGAGTTCTTCTTTTCGCGGTGCATAGAGCCCCTCTTGCGGGCCACCTGGGACCGCCTGGAGGGCTTAGGACCCAAGGTGGAGGCCCTCTACCAAAAACCCCTGCCCGCCGAGGGTCCAGCGCCTCTCCATGGGGATCTTTGGCACGGCAACGTTCGCTTCACCCTGGAGGGGCCCGCTCTGCTGGATCCCTCCTTTTTCGTGGGGGAGCGGGGGGTGGATCTGGCCATGATGCGCCTTTTTGGGGGTTTTCCCCAGGAATTCTGGAGGGCCTACCGGGCCCTTTACCCCATACCGGAAGAGGTAGAAAGGGCCTTGCCTCGGTACCAGGTGTACTACCTCCTGGCCCATGTGTACTTCTTCGGCGAGGGCTACCTCGATTCCCTATGGAAGGCGATTTCCGCCTCTTAGCTCCCATTGACTGGCTGCAACTCCTCGCCCAGGGGGGGAAGACCGGGGTTTTTGCCGTGGAGGCAGGGGAGGGAAGGGGAGAGGTTTACCTGGAGCAGGGCCGGCCCGTTCATGCGGTGTTCGGGGAGAAGGTGGGGCAGGAGGCCTTGCTGGAGGTGCTGGCGTTGAAGGAGGGGCGCTTTCGCTTCCTGCTTGGCGTGCGACCTCCCTTGGGTTCCCTGGAAGGACCCCTCGAGGCCTACCTCTTGCAAGCGATCCGCCTTTTGGACGAGCGGGTGGAGGTGGGCCCTTTTGACCTGGTGCGGCCAGGGTCCCGGGCCCAGGTGGTCCAAAGTACCCTGGACCCCGTGGAGCTTTCCCTCCTTTTGGCCCTGAAAAGCGGCCAAAGCCCCTTGGACCTGGCTTCCCAGATCACCCTTCCCCTGGGGGAGGTGCTCAGGCGCCTGGGCCACCTGGCCCGGTTGCGCCTGGTGGAGGTATTCCCCCGGGTGCCCCGCACCGCCCGGCTTCGGGTGGCCCTGGGGCGGCAGGGGGCGCAGGTGGATGCCTTGCTCCTTTCCGCTTGGCGGGAGCATTACGGCCCCTTCCAGCGGGTAAGGGTGAAGGCCCAGAAGGAGGTTCTCCTTTCAGTGGAGGGTGCGGAGGGCTTAGGGGTGGAGATCCGCCTTGCGCCGGAGCTGCTTCTCTTCCACGGGTTTCAGGTGGGGGAGGAGGTCTTGGTGTGGCCGGAAGTGTGAGGCATGGTATCCTTCCCCCATGGCGGAAGCGTTGGTGGCCCTGGAGTCTGCTCTCCTAACCCATGGGTTGCCTTACCCCCTGAACCTGCGCACCGTTAAGGCCCTGGAAGAGGCGGTACGGGCCGAGGGGGCCATCCCCAAGACCATTGCCCTGGTGCGGGGAGAGGTGCGCCTTGGCCTTTCCCCAGAGGAAATGGAGGCCCTGGCCCAGGGGGGTGCGGAGAAGGCGAGCCTCTGGAACCTGCCCGCCCTCTTGGTCCAGAAGAAAAGCGCCGGGACCACGGTGGCGGCCACGGTCCACCTGGCCCACCGCCACGGGATCGCGGTCTTCGCCACCGGGGGGATCGGGGGGGTGCACCCCGAGCCCTTTGACGAGAGCGCCGATCTCTTGGCCCTTGCCCGCACCCCCATCCTGGTGGTGTCCTCGGGGCCCAAGGCCATCCTGGACCTGAGGGCCACCTTGGAGCGCCTGGAGACCCTAGGGGTTTCCGTGGTGGGCTACCGCACGGACCGCCTGCCCGCCTTCTTTTCCCCTTCCTCCCCCTTCCCCGTGCCCGCCCGGGTGGAAACCCCCCTCGAGGCCGCCTTGGTGCTCCGCAAGTCCCGGGAGCTGGGCCTGGGGGCAGTGCTCCTGGTGAACCCTGTCTCCCAGGGCCTGCCCTACGAGGAGGTGGTCTCTTGGGTGGAGGAAGCCAACCACCAAGCGGCCCGGGAGGGGATCTTCGGTAAGGCCCTTACCCCCTACCTGCTGCGGCGCCTTTCCGAGCTTTCCCAAGGGGAGACCGACCGGGTCAACCAGAGGCTTCTCCTGGAAAACGCCCGCCTGGCGGCCCGGGTGGCCCTGGCCTTCGCCGGGCTAAAATAGCCTTGTGTGCGAACTGGGGGAAAGGTTAAGGCGGGCCCGGGAGGAGAAGGGGCTTTCCCTTAAGGAGGCGGCGGCGCGGTTGGCCTTGAAGGCCAGGGTGCTGGAGGCCCTCGAGGCCTGCCGCTTTGAGGAGCTCCCCGAACCCGCCTTGGTCCGGGGCTACCTCCGGCGTTACGCTCTTCTCCTGGGGCTGGATCCCGAGTCCCTTCTGGCCCTTTATCCCTTGGCCCCCACCTTTTCGCCCCCACCCCCGCCGGCTTCCCGGCGCCCTTTCCCCTGGTTTCTTTTGCTGGTCTTGGCCCTTTTGGGAGCCTTAGGGTATGGGGCCTACCTGGTCTTGCGTCCAGCCCCCGCGCAGACGGTAAGCCTGCCCCCTGAGCCCCCGCCCAAGCCTCCGGAGCGCTATGGGCTTCGGGTGGTAAGCGAGCCCCCAGGAGCCCGGGTGTACCTGGATGGCTTCTACCTGGGCCAGACACCCTTGGCCTCGCCACCCCTGGAAGGAGGCAGGCGCCTTCTTAGGTTGGAGCTACCCGGATACGAGCCGGTGGAGGAGGAGGTGAACCTGGACCGGAACCTCTCCTTGAGGTACCGCCTGGTTCCCAAGCCTTCGCCTGCGCCCACCTCTAGCAATCCCCAAGCGGAAGTTTCCCCGGGGAAGCTGGTGCTTCGCCTTGAGGGCCGGAGCTGGCTCAGGGTCACCCGGGGGGATAAGCGCCTGTACGAGGGCATCCCCCAGGTGGGGGCGGAGCTCAGCTTTGACCTCCCGGTGGAGGTGCGCTCGGGGAACCCTGGGGCGGTGCGGGTTTTTCTGGATGGCAAGGATCTTGGGCCCTTGGGGGAGCCGGGGAAGCCCCTTACCCGTCGCTTTGAAGCCCCATGATGCGGAAGCTTGGAGGGGGGCTATACTGGTTCGTTGGAGCCCCGAGGATGGCCCTTTGGGCTGATGGGGCTCCTGGAGGTCTATGGCGAAGATCGGCTTTGTGAGCCTGGGCTGCCCCAAGGCCCTGGTGGACTCGGAACAGATCCTTTCCCGGCTGAAGGCCCTCGGCTACGAGACGAGCCCCACCTACGAGGAGGCGGAGCTGGTGGTGGTGAACACCTGCGGCTTCATCACCCCGGCCATCGAGGAGAGCCTCGAGGCCATCGGGGAGGCCTTGCGGGAAAACGGCAAGGTGGTGGTGACGGGGTGCCTGGGGGCCAGGCCCGAGGTGATCCGGGAAAGGTACCCCAATGTGCTGGAGGTCACCGGCCCGGGGGAGGTGGAGCGGGTCTTGCAGGCTGTGCAGGAGGTGCTTCCTGCATCCCGCAACCCTCTTTTGGACCTTATCCCGCCCCAGGTGAAGCTCACTCCCCGGCACTACGCTTACCTAAAGCTTTCCGAGGGATGCGACCACCGCTGTAGCTTCTGCATCATCCCCAAGCTGAGGGGAGGCTTGCGCTCCCGCGACGCCGGGGAGGTCCTGGCGGAGGCCGCCCGACTGGTGGCCACGGGCACCCGGGAACTCCTCCTCATCGCCCAGGATCTCTCCGCCTACGGGGTGGACCTCCACCACCGGGAAAGCTTCTGGGGTGACCGCCTGGTGAAGGCGGAGCTTAAGGACCTCCTTACCCACATGGCGGAGCTTGGAGCCTGGATACGGCTGCACTACGTCTACCCTTACCCCCATGTGCGGGAGCTTCTTCCCCTCATGGCCGAGGGCAAGGTGCTTCCCTATTTGGATGTGCCCCTCCAGCATGCTTCGGAGCGAATCCTCCGCCTCATGCGCCGCCCGGGGGGCTACCAAAGCCACCTGAAGACCCTAAAGGCCTGGCGGGAGGTGGTGCCGGAGCTCGCCATCCGCTCCAGCTTTATCGTGGGCTTCCCGGGGGAGACGGAGGAGGACTTCCAGATCCTCCTGGACTTTTTGCAGGAGGCAGAGCTGGACCGGGTGGGGGTCTTCACCTATTCCCCGGTGGAGGGAGCCGAGGCCAACGCCCTTTCGGGCCATGTCCCCGAGGAGGTCAAGGAGGAACGGAAGGCCAGGCTCATGGAGGTGCAGGCGGAAATCAGCCTGCGAAAGAACCAGGGCTTCGTGGGCAAGATCCTCGAGGTCCTGGTGGACGAGCTTCCGGAGCCCGGCATAGCCATAGGCCGTAGCTACCGGGATTCCCCGGGTATAGACGGGTTGGTCTACGTGGAAACCGACGGCACGGCCCGGGTGGGGGAGAGGATCCCGGTTCGGATCACCCGGGCGGACACCTACGACCTTTACGGGGTGCAGGTTTAGGATAGGAGCGGTATGTACATCGTCATCGCCGGGGGCGGGGAGGTGGGCGGGGAGCTGGCCCGCACCCTGGAAAAAGCCCATGAGGTGGTGGTTCTGGACCGCAACCCCCAGGCCAAGGAGCGCTTCGTCCATCTGGACGTGAAGGTGGTGGTGGGTGGGGCCACGGACCCCGACGCCCTTCGGGAGGCCGGGGTGGACCGGGCGGACCTCTTCATCGCCAGCACGGATTCCGATGAGGTGAACCTGCTGGCCTCCCTTTTGGCTAAGGGTCTGGGGGCCAAGGAAACCCTGTGCTTTGTGGGCAAGGGGGGGTACGTGGAGGTGCTCACCGATCCCCGTACCGCCGAGATCCTGGGTACCCGCATCGACAAGGTCCTCTGGCCGCAAAGGGCCATGGCCAGGGAGATCGTGGAGGTGATCCTGGTTCCCGGGGCCGTGGATACCGAGGTGCTGGCGGAGGGGCGGCTCCGCTTCGTGGAGTACCGGGTGAAGGAAGGAGGGCCCTACGCCCACCGGCTTCTATCCGAGCTTCCCTGGCCGGAGGGGGTCTTGGTGGTGGGGGTGGTGCGCGATGGAACCTTTTGGAGCTTCGCCCACCCGGAGTACCCCGAGGTCATCCTGGAGCCCGGGGACAAGATCCTTTTCGTCACCACCTTAAGGGCTTTCCCTGAGCTAGAAGCCTACTTCGCCACGGGGCGGGGCGTGCGCAGGGTAATGGTCATCGGTGGGGGAAACGTGGGTTTCATGGTGGCCCAGGAGCTTCTAAGGCGGCGCCTCGAGGTGGTGATCATCGAGCCCAGCCGCGAGCGGTGTGAGTGGCTTTCCCAGGAACTTCCCGGTGCCCTCATCATCCAAGGGGATGGTACCGACCTGGAGCTTCTTGAGGCGGAGGGTTTGCAGGAGGCCGATGCGGTGGTGGCGGTGACCGATAACGACGAAAAGAACCTCCTGGCCTCCCTCCTGGCCAAGCAGCTTGGGGTGGGTAAGGTGATCACCCGGGTGTCCCGCTCGGAAACCCGCAGGCTCTTTGAGCAGGTGGGCATAGACCTACCCCTCACCCCCCGTCAGGCGGCGGTGCGGGCGGTTTTGGATTACCTGGGGCCCGAGAATGTGGAGCATGTGTCCACCATGGACGAGAACATCGAGCTTTTGGAGGTGGAGCTTCCGGAGAGCTTCAGGCCCCGGTACCTGAGCACCCTGGCCACGCCCCAAGTGGCCCCGGTGGCCCTGGAGCGGGACCATCGGGTGATGCTCTACCGCGAGGACCTCGAGGCCCTGCCCAACGATCGGCTCTTTTTGGTGGTGGCCCGGGAGGTGGCGGATGAAGCCGTGGCCCGCATCGTCGGCTAGGCAGGGGTTTCGCTCCAGCCTCTACCTCCTGGGCCTTACCTACCAAGGCTTTGGCCTTCTCATGTTGGCCTTCGCCCTCCTGGCTCTGGGCTGGAAGGAGGACGCCAAGGGGTTTCTCCTGGGGGCGGTGCTGGGGATGGGATTGGGCAAGGCCCTGCAAGGGGTGGGGCATGCGGAGGCCCAGCCGCCCCGGGCCGAGGTCTTTGCCACCGTGGCCCTGCTGTGGCTGATGGTACCCGCCCTAGGGGCCATACCCTACTGGGTTTCCGGGGGGCTGGGTTACCTGGATGCTCTTTTTGAGGCGGTTTCCGGCTTTACCACCACCGGGGCCACGGTGCTTTCGGATTTTGGTCAGTTTGGCAAGAGCCTTTTTCTCTGGAGAAGTTTCACCCAGTGGATGGGAGGCATCGGCATCGTGGTGCTCTTCCTGGTGGTCTTCCCCCAGCTTCAGGTGGCGGGCCGCCAGGCCTTTTTCGCCGAGAGCACGGGGGTGGAGAAGGAGAGGCTTACGCCCAGGCTACGGCACACCGCCCAGGCGGTCTTGCGGGTGTACCTGACCCTGACCGCCTTGGCCTTCCTAGGCTACTGGTGGGGGGGCATACCCGTTTTTGAGGCCTTGGCCAACGCCCTCACCACCACCCCAGCGGGAGGGTTTAGCCCGAACCCCCAAAGCTTCGCCGCCTACCCCCCCTTGGCCCAGTGGCTGGGCGGCTTCTTCATGTTCCTGGCGGGGGTGAACTTCCTCCTGCAGTACCGGCTGTTCTTCGGACGGGAGGTCAAACCCCTCTTCAAGGATGCGGAGTTCCGGGCCTATGCCCTGCTGGTGCTCCTTGCGGGTTTACTGCTTTCCCTTTACCTCTATACCCACCACATGTATAGCCTCGAGGCCAGCCTCCGCCATGCCTTCTTTCAGGTGATCTCCATCGTGACCACCACCGGTTTCGCCAGCGTGGACTTCGCCCAGTGGGTGGTGCCGGCCCAGGCCATCCTGGTGATCCTCATGTTCGTGGGGGGAAGTGCCGGCTCGGGGGCGGGGGGCATCAAGGTGGTGCGCTGGCTTCTCCTCTTTGGCCTTCTCAGGCGAGAGATCACCCGCACCCTCCACCCCAGGGCGGTCCTCCCCCTGCGCCTGGGACAGCGGGTGGTTTCCGAGGAGGCCTTGCGGCAGGTTTCCGTTTTCATCTTTCTCTACACCCTTCTCTTTGGCTTCGGCACCCTGACCCTGGCCCTTTTGGAGGGGAGCTTTGTGGAGGCCTTTACCGCCAGCGCCCAGGCCATCGGCAACATAGGGCCCGGGCTGGGGACGGTGGGCCCCATGGGTTCCTATGCGGAACTCCAACCTGTTTCCAAGGTGGTCCTCATTTTCCAGATGTGGGCGGGACGGATCGAGATCCTTCCCGTGGTCCTCCTCTTCAGCCCGGAGCTCTGGCGGCGGCTTCGGTGAAGGGTATAATCCACCCCATGAGGGTACTGGGGCGCCTTACCGCCATGCCCGAGCTTCCCGAGGCCCTTAGGGGCTTGAGGAAGCTGGCCTATAACCTATGGTGGAGTTGGAATCCGGAGGCGGCAGAGCTTTTCCAAGAGATTGATTCCTCGCTGTGGAAGCGTTTCCGCGGCAATCCGGTCAAGTTGCTCCTGGAGGTGGACCCCGCCCGCCTCGAGGCCCTGGCGGGGAGCACCTATCCCGCCCGGGTCCAGGCGGTGGTGGCGGCCTTGGAGGCCTACCTCAAGGAACGGGAGGTAAAGCAAGGGCCTCTCACCGCGTATTTCTCTGCGGAATACGGCTTCCATAGTTCCTTACCCATCTATGCGGGGGGGCTTGGGGTGCTGGCCGGGGATCACATCAAGGCGGCCAGCGATCTGGGTTTGGACCTGGTGGGGGTGGGGATCTTCTACCACGAGGGCTACTTCCACCAGCGCCTTTCCCCGGAGGGAGCCCAGGTGGAGGTGTACGAAACCCTGCATCCGGAAGAGCTACCCCTTCTGCCCGTGCAGGACCAGGAGGGTCATCCCTTAAGGGTGGGGGTGGAGTTCCCGGGGCGTACCGTCTGGCTTGGGGCCTTCCGGGTGCAGGTGGGTGCCGTGCCCGTATACCTCCTCACCGCCGATCTTCCGGAAAATGCCCCGGAGGATCGGGCCATCACCGCCAGGCTTTACGCTCCTGGTCTGGAGATGCGCATCCAGCAGGAGATGGTGTTGGGGATCGGGGGGATCAGGCTTCTACGGGCCCTGGGGCTCAACCCCCAGGTCTTCCACATGAACGAAGGACACTCGGCCTTCCTGGGCCTGGAGAGGGTGCGGGAGCTGGTGGCCGAGGGGTATGCCTTTCCGGTGGCCTTGGAGCTGGCCCGGGCTGGGGCCCTTTTCACCACCCACACCCCCGTCCCTGCGGGGCATGATGCCTTCCCCCTGGACCTGGTGGAGCGCTACCTGGGGGGCTTCTGGGAGAAGATGGGCACGGACTGGGAAGGCTTTTTGGCCTTGGGCCTCGAGGAGAAGCCTTGGGGCAAGGTCTTCTCCATGTCCAACCTGGCCCTTAGGACCAGCGCCCAGGCGGGTGGGGTTTCCCGCCTCCACGGGGAGGTTTCCCGGGAGATGTTCCACCACCTCTGGCCGGAGCTTCTGCGGGAGGAGGTGCCCATTGGCCACATCACCAATGGGGTCCACACCTGGACCTTCCTCCACCCCAGGCTACGCCGCCATTATGCCGAGGTGTTTGGTCCTGACTGGCTGCGGCATCCTGAGGACCCCGCCACCTGGAGGGTGGAGGGGTTGGGGGAGGAGTTTTGGCGCATCCACCGGGATCTCAGGGCTGAGCTGGTGCGGGAGGTGCGCAGCCGCCTTTACGAGCAACGCCGCAGGAACGGGGAGAGCCCAAGCCGCCTCCGCCAGGCGGAGCGCGTCCTGGACCCGGAGGCCCTCACCATTGGCTTTGCCCGCCGCTTCGCCACCTACAAGCGGGCCGTGTTGCTGTTCAAGGATCCCGAGCGCCTCCTCCGCATCCTCCAGGGGCCCTATCCCGTGCAGTTTGTCTTTGCGGGCAAGGCCCATCCCAAGGACGAGCCCGGAAAGGCTTACCTCCAGGAGTTGGTGGCCAAGATCAAGGAGTTTGGCCTCGAGGACCGCATGGTGGTCCTGGAGGACTACGACATGTACCTGGCCCGGGTTTTGGTCCATGGGAGCGATGTCTGGCTCAACACTCCCCGAAGGCCCATGGAGGCCTCGGGGACCAGTGGGATGAAGGCGGCTCTGAACGGGGTTTTGAACTTAAGCGTCCTGGACGGCTGGTGGGCTGAGGCCTACAACGGGAAAAACGGTTTTGCCATCGGCGACGAACGGGTCTACGAGAATGAGGAAGCCCAGGACGTGGCCGACGCCCAGGCCCTTTACGACGTGTTGGAAGGGGAGGTACTTCCCCTTTTCTACGCCAAGGGGCCCGAGGGCTACTCCTCGGGGTGGCTTTCCATGGTCCACGAGAGCCTCCGCACCGTGGGCCCGCGGTTCAGCGCCGCCCGCATGGTGCGGGAGTACCTGGCCCTTTACCAAAAGGGGCAGGAGTGGGCGGGGAAGGCCAGGGGGGAACAGGAGGTGCTGCGCGCCTTCCACCAGGCTTTGCCTGCCTTTTATGGCCTAGCCCTTCGGGTGGAGGTTCCAGGGGATCTGACCTTGAATGGGGAACCCTTGCGGGCGCGGGCTTACCTGGAGGGGGAGGTGCCGAAGGTCCTAAGGCCTTTCCTGGAAGTGCAGCTGGTGGTGTGCCGCGCAGGCGGGGGGCTGGAGGTGGTGCCCATGGCAGAGGGGTCCGGGGGGTTTGAGGTTTTCTACCGCCCTTCCCGCCCAGGGAGCTACGCCTACGGGGTGAGGCTTGCCCTTAAGCATCCTGTTACTGGTCGGGTGGAGTGGGTGCGCTGGGCTTAATGGTGCATGGGGCATGGGAAAAAGGGGCCTCGACTTTCTCGAGGCCCCTTGGCCGTGGCCTGGTTTACTCCTCGGGGAGGGTTTGCAGGTAGGCGAGGAGGTCTTGCAGTTGGGACGGCAGGAGGAAGGAGAACCCAGGCATGACAAAGTTGCCAGGCTGGCCGTTACGGATC
>Ga0209289_100648_pt1 | contig 16814 bp, 17 predicted proteins | sample GXS110809BmetaG_FD_184121 | JGI IMG/M metagenome (GOLD analysis project Ga0209289, IMG submission 184121) | Hot spring microbial communities from Gongxiaoshe hot spring, China to study Microbial Dark Matter (Phase II) - GXS 110809B (SPAdes)... ...
GGGGGTGGTGGCCGAAGGCCGCCTCCTCCGGGGAGCGGGCGGGGCCGCAGGGGAGGTGGGCCACTGGCTGGTCCAGGGGGAAAAAACCTGCGCTTGTGGCCGCAGGGGGTGCTTGGAAACGGAGCTGGGATTGGGCAACCTTCTGGCCCACCACCGGGCCCTGGGAGGCCAGGCGGAGGACCTCGAGGCCCTCCTCCAGCAGGCCAAGGAGGGGGAGGCCAAGGCCCTCGAGGCCATCCGCCACCTAGGGGAGGCCCTGGGCCGCTTCCTGGCCAACCTGGCCGTGGCCTACGACCCCGCCTTGGTGGTGGTAGGGGGAAAGGCGGCGGAGTTCTTCCCGTACCTGGAAGCCCCCCTGCGTCAGTCCCTTCGGGCCCACGCCTTTTTGGAGGCCCACCAGGACCTCCCCGTGCGCCCTTCGGTCTACGGCCACCTGGCCCCAGCGGTAGGCGGGGCCAGCCTCTTTTTGGCGAGGTTTTTTGAGCTGGGCGGCCTGTGGGCGGAACGCCCACGTCGCAATGGAGGTCGGTATGAGGAAATGGCTTTGGGTGATGGGAGCGGTGCTGGGGCTTAGCGCCTTGGCGCAGACGGGTAAGCTGGAGATCTTCTCGTGGTGGGCAGGGGACGAGGGCCCGGCTTTGGAAGCCCTTATCCGGCTCTACAAGCAGAAGTACCCCGGGGTGGAGGTGATCAACGCCACCGTGACCGGCGGCGCTGGGGTCAACGCCAAGGCGGTGCTGAAGACCCGCATGCTGGGCGGCGACCCGCCCGACACCTTCCAGGTGCATGCGGGACAGGAGCTCATCGGCACCTGGGTGGTGGCGGACCGCATGGAGGACCTCACCGCCCTCTTCAAGCAGGAAGGCTGGCTCCAGGCCTTCCCCAAGGGGCTCGTTGACCTCCTCTCCTACAAGGGCGGCATCTGGAGCGTGCCGGTGAACATCCACCGCTCCAACGTCATGTGGTACATCCCCGCCAAGCTGAAGGAATGGGGGGTGACCCCACCCAAGACCTGGGCGGAGTTCCTCGCCACCTGCCAGACCTTGAAGCGGAAGGGCCTCGAGGCGCCCCTGGCCCTGGGGGAGAACTGGACCCAGCAGCACCTCTGGGAGAGCGTGGCCCTGGCCACCTTGGGCGCGGACGGCTGGGCCAACCTCTGGAGCGGCAAGCTGAAGTTCACCGACCCCAAGGCGGTGGCGGTGTGGGAAACCTTCGGCAAGGTGCTGGACTGCGCCAACAAGGACGCCGCCGGGCTTTCCTGGCAGCAGGCGGTGGACCGGGTGGTGCAGGGCAAAGCCGCCTTCAACATCATGGGCGACTGGGCCGCAGGCTACATGAGCACCACCTTGAAGCTCAAGCCCGGCACCGACTTCGCCTGGGCCCCGTCCCCCGGCACCTCCGGGATCTTCATGATGCTCTCCGACTCCTTTGGCCTGCCCAAGGGGGCCAAGAACCGGCAAAACGCCATCAACTGGCTCAAGCTGGTGGGCTCCAAGGAGGGCCAGGACACCTTTAACCCCCTGAAGGGCTCCATCGCCGCAAGGCTGGACTCCGACCCCGCCAAGTACAACGCCTACGGCCAGTCGGCCATGAAGGATTGGAAGACGAACCGGATCGTGGGCTCCCTGGTCCACGGGGCGGTGGCACCCGAAAGCTTCATGAGCCAGTTCGGCACGGTGATGGAGATCTTCTTGCAGAGCAAGAACCCGCAGGCGGCGGCCAACGCCGCCCAGGCCATCGCCAACCAGGTGGGTCTGGGCCGCTAGAACCCCTCGGCCCGTGGGGGCAAAAGCCCCCACGGGCTTTTCCCCAAAGGACTTATGCGCGATCGCATCACGGCCTTCTTGGTTCTCCTCCCCTCCTTGGTGGCGGTGGGCATCTTCGTCTACGGCTTCATCGGGCAAAACCTCTGGGTTTCCCTCAGCGACTGGGGGAAAAACCCCGCCCAGGCCCTAGCCCTAAGGCCCGAACTCCGCTTCGTGGGCCTGGAGAACTACCGGGAGCTCTTCACCGGCTTCGTGGACACCCGCTTCCGCCAAAGCGTGGTGAACCTCATCTTCTTTACCCTCTTCTTCATGGGGGGGAGCCTGGGCCTAGGCCTCCTCCTGGCGGTGGCCCTAGATCGGGGGCCCAAAGGGGAAGGCTTCTTCCGCACCGTCTTTCTCTTCCCCATGGCCCTTTCCTTCGTGGTCACCGGCACCATCTGGCGCTGGCTCTTGCAGCCGCAGGGGGGCGTGAACGTCCTGCCTACCCTCTTCGGCCTACCCCCCCTCGGCTTTCCCTGGCTCACCACCCGGGCGCAGGTCCTGGTCTTTGACTGGAACCAGCTTCCCCTCTACACCGCCTTCGTGGTGGGCCTGGTCCTCCTCTACCTGGGCTGGCAAGCCCACCGGGCAGGGGAAGGGAAGCGGCGCTTCTGGAGCCTCCTCTCCGCAAGCGTGCTCCTCCTTTGGGCCTTCACGCTAGGGCAGCACGTTCAGCTTCTGCCCTACCCCGAGCCCCACGGCTTCAGCCTGGCCCTGGTGGGGGTGATCCTGGCGGCGGTGTGGCAGATGTCGGGCTACACCATGGCCCTCTACCTGGCGGGGCTCCGGGGCATCCCGGTGGAGGTGCTGGAGGCGGCCAAGGTGGACGGGGCCAGCGAGTGGCAGACCTACCGCCACGTGATCTTCCCCCTCCTCGCCCCCATCACCCTTTCGGCTATGATCGTCCTGGGGCACATCGCCTTGAAGATCTTTGACCTCATCTTCGCCATGGCCGGGCTGGACTACGCCCCCACGGATGTGCCCGCCATCTACATGTACCTCCTGGCCTTCCGGGGGAACCAGTTCGCCAAGGGTGCAGCCATCGGCATCCTCCTTTTGCTCTTGGTGGCCGTGGTGGTCATTCCCTACTTGGCAAGCCAGCTCAAAAAGGAGGTGCGACGGTGATGGGGCGGGTTCTCCTCTACGGCCTCCTCCTCTTGGCCACGCTCTTTTTCCTCCTACCCGTGTACCTGGTGGTCCTCACCGCCCTCAAGGAACCCGCCAAGATCACCCTGGATGCGGTGTGGCGCTGGCCGGATCCCGTCTACTGGGAAAGCTTCCGCACCGCCTGGGAGGCCTTTCGGCCCAAGTTCCAAAACAGCGCGGTCCTGGCCCTCTCGGCCACGGCCCTTTCCGCGCTGGTGGGAGCCCTCAACGGCTACGTTCTGGCCAAGTGGCCCTTTAGGGGTTCCAACCTCCTCTTCGCCCTCATGCTCTTCGGGATGTTCATCCCCTACCAGAGCATCCTTATCCCCCTCTTCCAGTTCGTGAAGGCCATCGGGCTCTACGGCACCCTCTGGGGGCTCATCCTGGTGCACGTGGTCTACGGGATCCCCATCGTCACCCTGATCTTCAAAAACTACTACTCGGAGATCCCTGACGAGCTGGTGGAGGCCGCCCGCATCGACGGGGCAGGCTTCTTCGGCATCTTCCGCCACGTGGTCCTGCCCCTTTCTGCCCCCGCCTTCGTGGTGGTGGCCATCTGGCAGTTCACGCAGATCTGGAACGAGTTCCTCTTCGCCGTGACCCTCACCCGCCCCGAGAGCCAGCCCATCACCGTGGCCCTGGCCCAGCTGGCGGGGGGCGAGGCGGTGAAGTGGAACCTGCCCATGGCCGGGGCCATTCTGGCCGCTTTACCCACCCTTCTGGTCTACATCTTCCTGGGCCGGTACTTCCTTCGAGGACTCCTGGCTGGCTCGGTGAAGGGGTAGACTCCTGGCATGCGCGCCTGGGTGCAAGAACGCCTTCAAGGCCCCTTGACCCTTAAGGAGATCCCCGACCCCACGCCGGGCCCGGGTGAGGTGGTGTTGGAAGTGGAAGCGGTGGGCTTGAACTTTGCCGACCACCTCATGCGGCTTGGCGGATACCTCACCCGGACGCATCCGCCCTTCGTGCCGGGCATGGAAGCGGTGGGCTGGGTGGAGGGACGGCGCTTCGCCGCCCTGATGGGGCATGGGGCCCTGGCAGAGAAGGTAGCCGTGCCCAGGGAAGCCCTTCTACCCGTGCCTGAGGGGCTCTCCTCGGAGGAGGCCGCCGCCTACCCGGTTTCCTTCCTTACCGCCTACCTGGCCCTGAGGCAGGCGGGGGCCAAGCCCGGGGAAAAGGTCCTGGTGCAGGCAGCAGCGGGAGCTTTGGGAACCGCTTTGGTACAGGTGGCAAAGGCCATGGGCCTAAAGGTGCTGGCCTCCGCCTCGAGGCCCGAGAAGCTGGATCTTCCCCAGGCCCTGGGGGCTGAAGCCGTCGCCCCCTATGCGGAGCTCCCCGAAAGGGCCAGGGCATTCGGCGGGGTGGATATCCTTCTGGAGGTGCGGGGTAATCAGTTGGAGGAAAGCCTTTCCCTTCTCAACCCGGGGGGAAGGCTGGTCTATATCGGGGCCGCCGAGGGAGAGGTGGCGCCCCTGAATCCCTTGCGCCTCATGCGAAGAAACCTCACCGTAATGGGCTTTTGGCTGGCTCCCCTCCTTAGGGAAAAGGCCCTGGTGCAGGAGGCCTTGCGGTTTCTCCTGCCCCGTTTGGGCCGGGAGCTCAAACCCGTGGTGGGAAGGGTTTTCCCCTTCCTCGAGGCTGAAGCCGCCTTCCAAGCCCTTCTGGACAGGGGCCATGTGGGCAAGATCGTCGTCCGCCTTTAGTCCAAGCCCAGGAGGTGCCGCACCGCCGCCAGGTCAAAAAGGGCGTGGCCCACGCTCTTGAAGAGGACGGGGTCCCCTTCCGCCCGTCTCCCCAAAAGGGCCTCCTTCAGGGTGACCACCGGCTTCCCTAGCCCCTGGAGCTCCCCCGCCTCGGCTAGGGCGTCTTCCGTGTCGCAGTAGACCGCAGCCCTTTGCACCAACCCCTCCGGCACCTCCTGCATCTCCGGGCGGAAGCTTCCCACGGCAGCGATGAAGGTGCCTCCCGGCACCCTCTCAGGTAGAACGGGGGTGGAGCTCGAGGTGGCCGTGACGATGAAGGCCACCTCCTCAGGCACCTCAGGGGCCACCCACTCCTCCGCCTCGAGGCCCATACCCCTGGCCTTGGCCAAAAGGGCCTCGGTCCGCTCCCTGCTCCTTCCCCGGATCCAAACCCGGCACAGGGTAAATCCCTCGGCGAAGGCCTCGAGGTGGGCTTCCCCCTGAACCCCAGGTCCCACCAGGAGCAGCGCCCCCTCTTGCCTAGGAGCAAGGAGCCGGGCCGCCAGGAGGGAAAGGGCAGCGGTGCGCCTTTTCGTGATCTCCTCCCCCGGCAGCTGGAAAACCTCCCCGGTATCTAGCCGCTTGGCCCAGACCTCCGCCTGGACCGAAGGGCGGCGATGGGCTTCCACCGTGACCAGCTTGCAAAGGGCCACCTCTTGGTCTGCGGCGGGCATCACCAAAAACTGCCCTCCCGGGATGGGAAGGACCAGCCTTCTCGGCACCTCCGCCTTCCGGAGGAGCACCCTCTCTATAGCCTTAGAAAGCGCCAGATAGCCCGCCATGCCTTTAGAATGCCTCACATGCAGGCCCTTCTCAACACGGTTCTTCCCGTGGCCCTGGTGGTCTTCTCTGGGTATCTGTTGGGCAAGCGCATTCCCATGGACCTCACCACCCTAAGCCGCCTTACCCTTTACCTCCTGGTGCCCGCCCTCATCTTCGACGCCATGTACCGGGCGGAGTACTCCCGGGAAGGACTGGTGGGCCTTGCCTTGGGCTTTACCCTCACCTACCTCCTCCTCTTTCTGGCCATCACCGGGATGGCCAGACTCCTTGGCCTCTCCCCCGAGGCCGCCAAGTCTCTTCTCGTCTGCAGCCTGTTCCCCAACTCCGGCAACATGGGGCTTTCCCTGGTCTACTTTGCCCTGGGAGAAGAGGGGCTGAGGCGGGCCGTGGTGTACTTCATCCTCTCCAGCATGGTCATGTTCGGCCTAGGGCCAGCCTTCATAAGGGGAGGCAGCCTCAAGGAAGGGCTCCTTTTCACCCTGCGCCTGCCCCTCTTTTACGCCCTCCTTCTGGGCCTGCTGCTGAAAGCCCTGGGGGTAAGCCTTCCCTTCCGCCTGGACGAGGGCCTACGCCTCATGGGCCAAGCGGCCATCCCCGTTCTCCTCCTCACCTTGGGGATGCAGATGAGCCAAACCCGCTTCCAGGTGGGGGCCTTTGAGGGAGTGGCCAGCGGCCTGCGGCTCCTCCTGGCCCCCCTTCTGGCCTACGGGGTGGGGTTCATCCTGGGCCTTCCCCATCTGGAGCACCAGGTCCTGGTCCTACAGTCAGCCACCCCCGTGGCGGTGAACGCTTTCCTCCTGACCCGGGAGTTTGGAGGGGAAGCCCCGCGGGTGGCCAGGAGCGTGGTGGTATCCACCTTCCTAGCGTTCCTGACCATTCCCCTTTTTCTCCTCCTCATCGGGGTCCGGTAGGCTGGGCGTTCCCAGGTCCAGCTGGAAAAGAACCCCCTCCACCCAAAGCCCCACCAGGCGATGGTAACCCTCGCTCAAGGGAAAGGAAACCCGGTAGGAGCCCACCTTCTCTAGAAAGAGGGTTTTCTCCTGGAGCAAAGCCTCCTCCCGGAACCACTTGAGGTGGAGGTAACCCGGGGAAGGAAGGCGCTCCACCCTGAGGACCAGGATGGCCTCCTCCGCGCCCTTCTCCAGACGGGCCACCACAAAAGGCCTTTCCGGGGGCAGGGGCTTGCCCGGGTCCAGGGGGAGGAAGGTGTAGCGGCAGCCGGCAAGGAAGAGGAGGAGGGCCACACCCCCAAGCCAGCCGAAGGTCCTCATCTCCCCTCCCCGGCGGTGCACAGGGCGAGGAGGGCGATGGCCGCCGTTTCCGCCCGCAGAATCCTCCGGCCCAGGAAGACCGGGGTAAAGCCTTTTTCCTGCAAAAGCTCCACCTCCTCCTCCGCAAATCCCCCTTCCGGTCCCACGGCCAAGGCCAGGGACTTCCCAAGGTCCAGCACCTCCCGAACCAGGCTTCTTGCTCCCAGATGGGCCACCATACCCTGCTCCACCTTCGGCAGGGCGTTCAGGGGAATGGGAGGCAGGACCTCGGGCACCCTTAGCCTCCCCGACTGCTTGGCCGCCTCCACGGCGATGGCCTGAAGCCTTTTCAGCTTCCCCTCCCCCATCTCCTTGGGCACGGAGTGCCGGGTGACGAGGGGTTGGATGCGGGTGGCCCCGAGCTCCGTGGCCGCGCGCACCACCTCGGCAAGCTTGTCCCCCTTTAAAAGAGCGGGGTAGAGGACCACCTCCACCCCCACCTCCCGCTCCGGGCGCCGTTCCTCCAGGATGCGGTAGCGCACCGGTGGCCCCAGCTCCACCACCTCCGCCACGGCCTCCCGGTCCACGTCAAAGACCGTGAACCGGTCCCCCACCTTGGCCCGCAATACCTCCAGGAGGTGCCGGCTTTCCCTTAAGGGAAGCACCCCGGTAAGGCCTGGGCTGTAGGCGCGGTGCGGGCGCATGGCTCAGATCCCGTAGGCCAGCAACACCCACTCCCCTTCCCTCTCCTCCTCCAGGAGGGAGAAGCCTTCCCTGGCCATGGCCTCCTTCACCAGGGTGGCCTTTTCCGCCAGGATCCCCGTGAGGAGAAGCCTACCCCCAGGGGCCAAGGCCTTTGGATAAAGGGGGGCCAGCTCCCGGTGAAGCTCCGCAAACAGGTTGGCCACCAGGAGATCAAAGGGCCCGTAAGGCAGGGCTTCCTCGAGGCTACCCAGGAGGAAGCGGACCCCGACCCCGTTTCTTCTGACGTTCTCCTCTGCCTGGGGAAGCACGGTTTCGTCGATATCCACCCCCAAGGCCTCACCCCCCAGCTTGGCGGCGGCGATGGCCAGGATGCCGGAACCCGTCCCCAGGTCCAGCACCTTATCCCCAGGGCGCAGGTGGCGGGCCAGGGCGGCGAGGGCCAGGCGGGTGGTCTCGTGGTGCCCGGTGCCAAAGGCCATGCCGGGCTCGATGGTGAGGGGAATGCCCTCTTCCTCCTTTGGGTGCCAGGGGGCCAGGACCAGGAAGGGCCCGGCGCGCACCGGCTTGAGGTCCCGCCGCCAGGCGGAAAGCCAGTCCTCGTCGGGGAGCTCCTCCCATACTCCCCCAAAGGGCAGGTCCAGAGGGGCGGGGAAGTAGGCCAAAACCTCCCCCTCCCGCTCCTCGAGGCCCCGGGCCCCCCGGTCAAAGAGATCGGGGATCAGGGGATCCAGTTCCGCCGCCGTGCCCTTTAGGCGGTAAACCCACACCCCGCTATTCTACCCGGTAACGGCAACAGCTTCCCCCCTCCGCCAGCCTCTCCTCCCGCAGCAAGGGGAGGCCCAACAACTCCTGGTAAGCGAGGAGTTCGCTTTGGCAGAGGGCCTCGTGCTCCCGGGAGAGGGCCAGCTTGGGGCAGCGCCTTTGGCAGAGGTACAGCCTTCCCCCTTCCTCCACCACCTCCGCCTCATAGCCCTGCTCCCTCAGGAACTGGGCCAGGCGGGCCAGGCGTTCCCTGAGGGGAAGGGCCTCCAGGTTCAAGGGAGCAAAAAGGTTGCGGTTCCTTTCCAAAAGGAGGCGCACCACCCCTTCCCGGCCCAGAACCCTCTCCACCTCCTTAAGCACATCCCCGCAAAGGGAAGCGTAGGGAGCCTCCCTGTCCTGGGCCATGTACAGGCGGTAGGGCCGGCCCCGGCCCAGACACTTCCTCACCTCCGAGCGCACCAGACCCCGGGCCTCGAGGTCCTGCAGGTGCTTCAGAACCGCCGCCCGGCTCACCCCCAGGGCTTTGGCCAGCTCCTTGGCGGTATAGGGCCTGAGCCTCAGGAGGTCCAGAACGCGTTCCTTGGTGCCTTCCAGAACAAGGGCCATATCAGGCCATGGGCAAGGCGATGAAGGCTTGCACGCTCAAGGCAGCGGCCAGCTCCCGGGCCGCCTTGCGGAAGGCTTCCGCCTCGAGGCCCTCGGGGGCCTCCACCAGGATGGGCCGCCCGCGGTCGCCGCTTTCCCTAAGGGGGAGGGTGAGGGGGATCTCCCCCAGGAAGCGGGTCTTGAGCTTCTCCGCAAGCCGCCTTCCCCCCCCTTCCCCGAAGATGGGGGTGGGCCGGCCGCAGTGGGGGCAGAGGAAGTAGGACATGTTCTCCAAGACCCCCAGGATGGGCACCTGCACCTTCTTGAACATGTCCGCCGCCCTCTCGGCGTCGATCAGGGCCACCTCCTGGGGCGTGGTGACGATGACCCCGCCCGAAACCCGGGTGAGCTGGGTGAGGGAAAGCTGCACGTCCCCGGTGCCCGGGGGGAGGTCCACCACCAAATAGTCCAGCTCCCCCCAGTTCACGTCCTCCAAAAACTGCTTGATGGTGCCGTGGAGGATGGGCCCCCGCCAGATCATGGCCTGGCCGGGAGGAACGATGTTGGCGATGGAGAGGACCTTGAGGCCGTAGGCCTCGAGGGGAAGGATCTTCCGGTGCTGGTCCACCTTGAGCCTCTCCCCCTCCAGGCCGAACATCTTGGCCTGGCTGGGCCCGTAAAGATCGGCGTCCAAGAGGCCCACCTTGGCCCCCTCCTGCAAGAGAGCCAAGGCCAGGTTAGCGGCCACGGTGCTCTTGCCCACCCCCCCCTTGCCGGAGCCCACCGCCACCACGTGCTTCACCCCGGGGATGGGGTACTGCTCGGGGGCCCTCACCCCGCCGCCGAAGCGCACCCGCACCTCCGAAGCCCCCAAGGGCTGGAGAGCCCGGCGGATGTCCGCCTCAATCTGGCCTTTGAGGGGACAGGCGGGGGTGGTGAGCTGGATGAGGAGGTCCACCCTGTTCCCCTCCAGCCGCACCTCGCCCACCATGCCCAAGGAGACCAGGTCTTTGCCCAGCTCGGGGTCCATCACCGTGCGCAGGGCCTCGAGGACCCGCTCTTCGGTCAGCGCCATACCGGGCTCAGGGTATACCCGGATATAGTTTTGGGCAAGAGGTGAAGGCACAATGAGAGGCCCTGGGGCCTATACTGGTCCCGTGTACCCCGAGTGGCAAAAACAGCGCTTCTACGAGCTCCACCTGGCCTGGCTGGTGCAGGGCCCGAGGGGGTACGACCTCCTCTTCAAGGTAAACCCCTACAGCCTCTACAAAACCCGTGAGGAAGCCCTGGAAGCGGCCAAGGCGCTGGTGCAGGGAGGGGCCTTGGACCAGGACCCCAAGGTCGGGCCCCACAAGGCCCCTGTCCGGCTTTCCCCAGAAGACCAGGAGCGCTTCCTGGTGCTCCTGGAAAGCGGAAAGGCCCTCCTCCCCCTGGACCGCTACGCCCTCTTGGGCGAGGTGGCCGAGGTGGAGGAAAGGCTCCTCCACCGCGCCCCCTTCCGGGACCCCACGAACGTGCTGCATAGCCTAAAGGGCCTTCCCGTGCGCCTCCTCTACACCCCCCTCAACGACCCCGAGGCGGAAAGCCAGGAGCTGGCCCAGGGCACCCTTATCCTCTCCCCGGAGGGCCTAGCGGTGGGGGCCGTGCGCCTCGCCCTGCCCCCGGAAACCCTGGTGGAAGGCCTGGCCTACGAGGAGGCCTTCTTCACCCTGGGGGAAGGGCGCTACTACCTCTACGCCCTTTCGGGCTCCACGCCCTCGTAGAGGGCCTCGAGGTCCAAAAGCGCTTCCAGGCAGGGCAGAGGCACCCGCCCCCCCGCGTGGACCTCCAGGCAGAAGCCCGCCCCTTCCCGGCGGTAGACCTCCACCCGGGGCTCCCGGGTGCTCACCAGCAAGTAAGCCTCCAAGGCAGCGAGACGCAGGTAGTTGTGGCGCTTCTCCCCCCGGTCAAGGCGCTCCGTGCCAGGGGAAACCACCTCGGCCACCAAACAGGGGTTCTCCTCATAAAGGGGGTGCGGGGTGCCCGCCCCACAGACCACCATGAGGTCGGGGTAGTAGACGGTGTGCTCGGCCAAGCGGAGCTTGACCGTCTCCACATAAAGGCGGCAACCCCGGGCGCGGGCCGCCGGGCGCAGGAGGAAGGCCAGGTTCTGCACCAGGAGGTTGTGGGCCTTGCTGGCCCCCGCCATGGCGTAGGGGATGCCCTCCAGGAGCTCATGGCGCACGGGGCTTTGTGCCTCCATCTCCAGGTAGGCGGCAAAGCTCAGGGGTAAGGTCCTGGCTGCCTCGCCCATGTGCCCACATGGTAGCACCTCTTGGGTAAAGTGGTGGGTAGCATGGACCTGCCCAAGGCCTACGATCCCAAAGCGGTGGAGCCCAAGTGGGCGGAGCGGTGGGCGAAAAACCCCTTTGTGGCCAACCCCAAAAGCGGCAAGAAGCCCTTCGTCATCTTCATGCCGCCCCCCAACGTCACGGGCTCCCTCCACATGGGCCACGCCCTGGACAACTCCCTGCAGGACGCCCTCATCCGCTTCAAGCGCATGCAGGGGTTTGAAGCGGTCTGGCTCCCCGGCACCGACCACGCCGGCATCGCCACCCAGGTGGTGGTGGAGAGGCTCCTCCTCAAGGAAGGCAAAACCCGGCACGACCTGGGGCGGGAGGCCTTCTTGCAAAGGGTCTGGCAGTGGAAGGAGGAGTCTGGGGGGACCATCCTGCGGCAGCTCAAGCGCCTCGGGGCCAGCGCCGACTGGAGCCGGGAGGCCTTCACCATGGACGAGGCCCGCTCCAAGGCGGTGCGCTACGCCTTCAGCCGCTACTACCACGAGGGCCTGGCCTACCGCGCCCCCCGCCTGGTGAACTGGTGCCCCCGGTGCGAGACCACCCTTTCGGACCTCGAGGTGGAAACCGAGCCCACCCCGGGCAAGCTCTACACCCTGCGCTACGAGGTGGAGGGCGGGGAGGCCATCGCCATCGCCACCGTGCGCCCGGAAACGGTCTTCGCCGACCAGGCCATCGCCGTCCACCCCGAGGACGAGCGCTACCAAGGGTTCATTGGGAAGAAGGCCCGCATCCCCCTCACGGATATCTGGATCCCCATCCTGGCCGACCCCGCCGTGGAGAAGGATTTCGGAACCGGGGCCCTCAAGGTCACCCCCGCCCACGACCCCACGGACTACGAGATCGGCCTCCGCCACGGCCTGGAGCCGGTTTCCGTCATCGACCTGGAAGGCCGAATGGTGGGCGAACGCGTGCCCGAAGCCCTTAGGGGCCTGGAGCGCTTCCAAGCGCGTAAGAAGGCGGTGGAGCTTTTCCGCGAGGCGGGCCACCTCTTGCAAGAAGAGGACTACACCATCCAGATGGCCACCTGCTCCCGCTGCGGCACGCCCCTGGAGTACGCCATCTTCCCCCAGTGGTGGCTTGCCATGAAGCCCCTGGCGGAAAAGGTCATCCAGGGCCTGGAGCGGGACGAGATCGCCTTCGTGCCCGAGCGCTGGAAGCGGGTGAACCTCGACTGGCTTAGGAACGTCAAGGACTGGAACATCTCCCGCCAGCTCTGGTGGGGGCACCAGATCCCCGCCTGGTACTGCCAAGACTGCGGGGCGGTGAACGTGCCGCCCCCTGAGCGCTACCTGGAAGACCCCAAGGCCTGCCAAGCCTGCGGAAGCCCGAACCTCAAGCGGGATGAGGACGTCTTTGACACCTGGTTCTCCTCGGCCCTTTGGCCCCTTTCCACCCTGGGCTGGCCCGAGGCAACGGAGGACCTCAAGGCCTTCTACCCCGGGGACGTCCTGGTCACGGGCTACGACATCCTCTTCCTCTGGGTTTCCCGCATGGAGGTTTCCGGCTACCACTTCTTAGGGGAAAGGCCCTTCAAGACCGTGCTCCTCCACGGCCTCGTCCTGGACGAGAAGGGGCAGAAGATGAGCAAGTCCAAGGGGAACGTCATCGACCCCTTGGAGATGGTGGAACGCTACGGGGCGGACGCCCTCCGCTTCGCCCTCACCTACCTGGCCACGGGGGGGCAGGACATCAGGCTGGACCTCCGCTGGCTGGAAATGGCCCGGAACTTTGCCAACAAGCTCTACAACGCCGCCCGCTTCGTCCTCATGAGCCGGGAAGGCTTCCAGGCCAAAACCGAGGCCCCCACCCTGGCGGACCGCTTCATGCAAAGCCGTTTAAGCCGGGGCGTGGCGGAAATAACCCGCCTCTATGAGGCCCTGGACCTGGCCCAGGCGGCCAGGGAGATCTACGAGCTGGTCTGGAGCGAGTTCTGCGACTGGTACCTGGAGGCCAGCAAGCCGGCCCTCAAGGCAGGGAATGCCTTTACCCTACGCACCCTCGAGGAAACCCTCGCCACCCTCCTCAAGCTCCTCCACCCCATCATGCCCTTCCTCACCAGCGAGCTCTACCAGGCCCTCACGGGCAAGGAGGAACTGGCCCTCGAGGCCTGGCCCCAACCCAAGGCCATGGACGAGGAAGCCGAGGCCCGGTTTGAAGCCCTCAAGCAGGCAGTAACGGCGGTGCGGGCCCTAAAGGCCGAGGCTGGGCTTCCCTTGGCCCAGGAGGTGCGGGTCTACCTGGAAGGGGAAGCCACGCCTGTGGCGGAAAACCAGGAGGTCTTCCGCTTCCTGGCCCGGGCCGAGCTGTTGCCCGAGCGGCCCAACAGGGCCTTGGTGAAGGCCATGCCCAAGGTGACGGTGCGCATGCCCCTGGAGGGCCTTCTGGACGTGGAGGAGTGGAGGCGTCGGCAGGAGAAGCGCCTGCAAGAACTCCTGGCCCTGGCAGAAAGAAGCCAGAAAAAGCTTTCCGCCCCCGGCTTCCGGGAAAAGGCCCCCAAGGAGGTGGTGGAGGCCGAGGAGGAAAGGCTTCAGGAAAACCTGGCCCAGATCGAGCGCATCCGGGAGGCCCTCAGCCAAATAGGGTGAGCCGGGGGTCTTGGGCCTCCCCCGGGGCCTCGGCCACCGCCTCGGCCCGGCGCAGGTTCAGGGTGACGAAGGGGAAGGTTTCCAAAGGTTCCAGATCCACGATGGGTTTGTTGGGGGTGAGGACGTAAAGCTTGGCCTCGAGGAGGGTCTGGAAGGGCTTGGCCTGGGAAAGGTGGTCGGAAAGCCGCACCCCCCGGGGAAGCAGGAGTTCGCCCGCAAGGAGGTAGTCCCCAAAGAGGAAGGCCAGCTTGCGCCGCTCGAGAAGGCTTGGGCTGGTGCGGGGCTCGCTGGGTTTCCCCCCCGCCACCCACTGGATCCGCTCCTTGCGCAGGGCCAGGAAGCTGGTGCTGGCCTTGAGGTCCTTGGCTTCCGGGGGATGGGTGTAGCCCGGGGTGTAAAGGAGGGCACCGGTGACGGGAAGATAGGGCCTCTCCTGGTTCAAGAGGTCGGCGGTGCCCGCTCCGGGCACCAGGTAGATGAGCCCGTAGACCCGGTAAGCCTGGGTGTAGATCCTGGCCTCATGTACCTCTCGAGGCTGCTTGTACATCCTTCACCCCCTCTTCGGCAACGCATGTGCCCTATCGGACAAAGCCGCCCAGTAGGCCAACAGGGCCTCGCTGAAAAGGGGGGCATGCCTTCGCTGATAGGCGAAGAGGAGCCTCTGCCCCACCAAGGCCCTAAGCCGCTCCTCGTCCGTGGAGAGCATGGGCGGAGCCAGGAGCCTGGCCCGGGCACCCGCCCCCAGGGCCACATACACCGGGCCGCGGGAAATCTCCACGGGGGTGGGGGGTATTCCTAGCCAAAGGGTAGCCTCCTCAGGGCTTGATAGGCGAAACCCCGCCCTCTTCACATACTCCAGGCCCTCGGGGTTATCCTCGGGAACATATACCCCCTCCCCCATCCTGGCTCGGGCCAAGGCCTCGGGCAAAGGAATGGGATGGGCAAAGGGCTCCACCCCTCCCTCCAGCTCCCCGGGCTCGCGGAAGTCCAGGGCCTGGGCCTCATAGGACACGCTACCGTTCCAGCGGTTTTCCACCAGTAAGACGGCGGCTTCCAACTCCGAGGGCATAGCGGCCGCCTGCTCCCCCATGCGCCAGGCCACCACCCTAACCCCCTGCAGGCGGAAGGCGAGGTGCTTTCCCTCCCCCATGGAGCGGACCTCCTCCGGGGAGCCTTGGAGAAGGAAAAGGGGCTCGGGATTCCCCTCCCCAAAGGGCTCTAAGGCCAGCAAAGCTTGGTGAAGGTCTGGAAGGGACGCCAAAGGGGGTAAAAGCCCTACAAGGGGCACTTCCCGCACGGGATCGGGAAAGGAGGAGGCAAAGGCTTCCACCCGCTCCTTAAACCGGGGGAAATGGGCCTCATCCAAGGAAAAGCCCGCAGCCTCCCGGTGGCCTCCATAGCGGAGAAGAAGGTCCTCAGCACTCCTCAGGGCCTCCACGGCGCTGATGGGGGGGAGGCTTCGCACCGTGCCCTTTCCCTGGGCCACGAGGAAGACCGGGCGCAAGGTGGCCTCGAGGATCCGGCTCGCCACGATGCCCATCACGCCTGGATGCCCCTCGGGGTCGTGGAGGACGATGGCCTTGGCCTCGGGATCCGCCTGGGGAAGGAGCCTTTTCAGCATCTCCTCCTCTATGACCTGACGGCGGGCGTTCAGCCGATTGAGCTCCTCCACCAAACCCTTGGCCTCCTCCTCGTCCTCCGTGAGGAGAAGCCTTAGGGCCTTCTCCGCCTCCCCCAGGCGGCTTGCCGCATTGATGCGGGGAGCGATGCGGAAGGCCACCTCCACCGCCTTCCCCGTGTAGCCCACGCTTTCCGCAAGGACGCGAAGCCCCAAAAGGCGGGAGTCCTTAAGGCGCTCAAGCCCTTCCCGCACCAAGGCCCGGTTCCACCCCCAAAGGGGGGCCACGTCGGCGATGGTGCCCACCGCCGCCAGGTCGGCATACTCCAGGGGCGGGGGAAGCCCGAGGCGCTCGTGGAGGGCCCAGAGGAGCAGGAAGGCCACCCCCGCCCCCGTGGGGTGCTCCTTAAGGTCCGGCGTGTAGGCAGGGTGGAGGACCACCCCCGGAGGCGGGTCCTCCTTAGGGGTGTGGTGGTCGGTCACCAGAACCTCCACCCCGTTTTCCACCAGTTCCCGAAGCTCGGCGTGGTTGGCGATGCCGCAGTCCACCGTCAGGAACAGATCGGCGGCTTCCAGATGCTCGGGGATACGCTTGGGGTGGACTCCATACCCTTCCTCGAGGCGGTGGGGGATAAAGGGATGCACCTCCGCCCCCAAAGCCCTAAGGCCCCGCACCAGGATGGCGGTTCCGGTGAGGCCATCCGCATCGTAGTCCCCGTGGATGCGGATGCGCTTCCTCCCCTCTAGCGCCCCAAGGAGAAGCTCCACCGCCTCCTTAAGACCCCTTAAGGGAAGAAGGCCCAGGGAAGGCCTGAGGTCCCCCGGGCGGCGCACGCCCCGGTGCCAGTAGGCCAAGGCAGCCTCCGGCCCCACCCCAAAGGCCTCCATCACCTCCCGCCACTCCTTCAAGGGCGGCAAGGGAAGAAGACGCCAACGCACCCGGTCCTTCATATAGCCCCCCAAGCCTCCCTCCCCTCTCTCCCAGAGCGGGAATCGCTACACCTCTTCCCGATCAGGGATTCTGGGAATCTCCTCAATGCGCTCCCGCTTTAAGGCGTTGACCTCGCCCTGAAGCCGCCGCACCTCCCTGAGAAGGGCGCGCCTTTCCCCCACGCCCCAAAGCCAAAGGGCAAGGGCGTAGGCCCCCCCCACCAAAAAGCCTAGGGCATAGGCGCCTGGAAGCAGATAGTAAAGGGGCCAGGGTCCTAAAGGGGTAGGCACCTCCAGGAAGGGGAAGGCCAGGTACAGGTAAAACCCCGCTCCCACCACCCCTAAGGAGGCGAGGAGAAACACCCAGTGGGCCAGCTTCATGGCCTTAGAATACCCCCTCCTTGTAGTCGGAAAGGCGCACCCGCCCCTCGTAGAGGGCCTTGCCCAAAAGGGCGCCCTCCACCCCCAGGCGCTTTAAACCCAGAAGGTCCTCCGGGCCAGCGATCCCCCCGCCCGCAATGAGCTCATGGGGCCAGGCCTCCCGCACCCGGGCCACCACCTCCA
>Ga0209289_100653_pt1 | contig 16672 bp, 16 predicted proteins | sample GXS110809BmetaG_FD_184121 | JGI IMG/M metagenome (GOLD analysis project Ga0209289, IMG submission 184121) | Hot spring microbial communities from Gongxiaoshe hot spring, China to study Microbial Dark Matter (Phase II) - GXS 110809B (SPAdes)... ...
GCCCCCGCCACTGTTTCCACTTCCACGCCCACATCGCGCCGAAGGATGGCAGCGTAGTGGCGCAAATTGGCGTCCAGTTGCTGCACCATCTCATGGGTCGCACCTTTCTGCGGTCCGTAAACAGCGGAAGCACCGTTCGGTCCTGTCAAGGGGTTGGTCACATCGCAGGCGACAAGAATTTCAGCGTCCCAGACGCGACGGTCAAAATTGCTCAAATCAATGCGGTCAAGACGCCCCAATGCGCCACCACCGAACCCGATGTCGTTGCCTTGGTCGTCCAACAAGCGAGCCCCCAAGGCTTGCGCCATGCCTGCCCCGCCATCATTGGTGGCACTGCCGCCGATGCCGATGATGAGGCGACGGCAACCTGCATCCAATGCCGCCCGAATCAACTCTCCCACGCCGTAAGTCGTCGTCACCATCGGGTTGCGCTTTTCAAGCGGGACGAGATGCAATCCCGCTGCTGCTGCCATCTCAATGACAGCGGTCTCGCCATCGCCGAGGATGCCGAAAAAAGCGTCCACGGGTTCGCCCAAAGGTCCTGTCACCCGCACCGAGACGATTTTCCCACCTGTCGCTGCCACCAACGCATCCACCGTCCCTTCACCGCCATCCGCCATCGGCACCAAATCACATTCCGCATCAGGAAGTGCCGTTTTCAGCCCCTCCGCAACTGCTTGCGCAACTTCTCTCGCCGATGCGCTGCCCTTGAAACTGTCGGGAGCGATAACGAACCGCATTAAGGCGTCACCGCCCCAAATTTTGGGGCAACAATCTGTTGCCGAAGGTGATGAGGGCATTGAACCTTCAAAGCATACTTGCCTCGGGCAAAATATGTGTTCCGAGCGGAGGGGGGCTAATGCCATGAAGCAACTTTGCCCCAATCCCAAGTGCGGTGCCGAAAATGCCCTGAATGATAATGTCTGTCCCCGTTGCGGGACACCTCAACGGCAATTGCTGGCTTGCGGGACAATTTTGCGTGGGCGATACCGAATTGAAGCGGTTCGTGGTTGCGGTGGCTTCGGTGCTGTCTACCGAGCAACCGACCTTCAAACTGGCAGCCCAGTCGCAATCAAGGAGAACCATCAACACCGAACTTTTGCGAGGTTTGAGCGGGAAGCCAAACTGCTGATGCAACTTTCCCACCCCAACTTGCCGAAGGTGCTTGATGTCTTCACCGATGTCCAATCCGGTCGCGCCTACATGGTCATGGAGTTCATTGAGGGCGAAACATTGCAGGAGTCGGTTGAGCGAAAGGGCAATCTAACTTGGCAAGACGCAGAACCGATTTTTGCTCAAGTCGTTAAGGCGTTGACTTACCTACACCAGCAGAAAATTGTCCACAGAGACATCAAGCCCAGCAACATCATCGTCACGAAGCGCATGGAAACGGTCTATGTTGAAGTGGACGATTGGGAGGAAGTTGTTGCGCCGCCACCCAAGTTGACCGAGGAAGCCATCGCTAAACTGACCGACGAGGGAAGGTTCAAGCGGGGCATGAACTACTGGCGAGAACATTGGCGGCTGGAAAATCTTCAGCGCAACGGTTGGACATTGACGGGAAATTGTTGGGGCGATCTAAACCCTATCACTCATGACCGACGCTATTACCAAGTGAGCGTCACTTTGCAACCTAAAGGAGTTGTGGGGCAGAGTTGCACATGTTCCGACTTTCGCGGCAGGCGGCTTTGCAAACATCTCATCGCTTTACTTTTGGCTTGGGTTCATGAGCCCCAAAGGTTTAAGGTCGTGAACGAGAAAAAGGAGCGGCGTCGCGTTAAGCGTCGGGTGCCGCGCCAAGTTGAGCGACAGCACATCGTCTTGGTTGATTTCGGTGTGGCGAAGGTGATGGAAGAGGTTGACCCAAATCGCCCGAGGTCAAGTTCCATCGTCGCATGGACGGATGGTTACTCGCCACCTGAGCAATATCAAAGTGGCGTTGAAATAGACGACCGCGCCGACCAATATGCTTTGGCAGCGACGATGGTCTTTGCGCTAACGGGCAAAACTCCCGACGATGCCTTCGCCCGCATGGAAAAGTTCCGAAAGGGCGAACCAACTTTGCCGCCAAAACCTAACGAAGTGCCAACAACAGTTTGGAGAGCCGTTGAAGTCGCCATGAGTTTTGAGCCAGAAAAAAGGTTTGCTGATGTGCAAGAGTTTTGGAAGACAGCCTGCAGTCAAAGAAGTTTACCTGAAAGCCCAGTGGCAAGTGCAGGCAAGCGTCAAAACGAACTTAGGGTTATGGATGCAATTATGGTCGCAATTGTGGGGGTGATTGTGGGCGCAATTATAGGCGCGATTGTGGGTGTAATTAGGGGCGCGATTTGGGGTGTATTATTTGAGGGCACAATTGAGGGCACAATTAAGGGCGCAAGTGAGGGCATAATTGAGGGCACAATTTTGGGTGTAATTGGGGGCGCATGTGGCGCAATTTGGGGCGTAATTTTGTTCGCAATTTCGGGCGCAGAGGGTGGCGCAAAGAGTGTGAGCGCAATTTGGAGCGCAATTTTGTTCGCAATTGTGTGTGCAATTGTGGGTGCAATTGAAGGTGCAAAGGGGGGCGCAATTTCGGACGCAATTTTGTTCGCAATTTTGGGCGCAATTGTGGGTGCAATTTGGGGCGCAATTTTAGGGTGGAAGGAAGGTGGTAGGTAATGTTTTGTCCTCATTGTGGGCATAGAAACTCATCAGGGGCGAAAGAGAGTGTTCGGAAACTAAGCCCGTCAACCCTCTCGGTGACAACATCCTTGCCCACCATTGAAATGCTGAGCTACTCTCACGAAGTCGGCTAAAGCCGACTGAATTAGCCCACTTCAGTGGGCTTTGTAACCGTAGCCCGCCAATTTATTGGCGGGCGAGCATGGCGGCGTGGAAGTGAAAATTTTCGTCGGCGAAAGGTAAACTTGTGCCTTAAGGCTGATTGGGCTCTACTTTCCGAACACATTCGTGGCGAAACATTGCATCCGTTGTGGTAAATCGCTTTTGAAGCAGTTTTGCCCTGAGTGCAATACCAATCGTCTCGTCACTGCACCGCATTTCTCCTTGTATGGGTTTGAGGGCAAGCAGTGTTATAATTGCGCAAGTGAAGGTGAAGGAGGAAAGCAATGAGGCAAGTTGAGGTTGAATGGGACGAAGACGCTATTGAGCATATTGCCCGTCATCAAGTAGAGCCTGAAGAAGTGGAAGAAGTTTTGGCTGGGCGTTACCTGTTATTTCGGGGGCGATGGCGAAGATACTATGTTTTGGGTAGGACAGAAGCAGGGCGTTATCTGTTCATCGTGTTGGAGAGACGAGGAAGGAGCCGTTTTGGGGTTGTTACGGCACGAGACATGACGAACTCTGAACGGCAGCGCTTTAGAAAGAAGGTGAGATAGCATGGCGAAGGCAAAGTTGCCTAAATTTCGCTCGCTTGAAGAGGAACGAAGTTTTTGGCAAAGCCATGATGCTTTTGAGGTGCTCGGCGAAGAGGGTTGGGAAGTCATTGAAAAAGGCACGACGAAAGTGAAATCTGTCTATCTGTTTCGTGTCGGGAAGCACGGCGCATGGCTACGAGTCCCTAAATCTTGGCTTCAAAAGATTGGGGCAAAAGAAGGGCAAAAAATCCGGGCATGGGTGAAAGGTAATCGGTTGACGGTGGAGATTGGGTGAATTTTGGCTTTACTCGGGTGAGGGTTAATGGTCTGTCCGAATTGCGGACATGTAAATGCCAAAGCGGCGAGGTTTTGTTCCCAGTGTGGTCATTCTCTTTTAACGCAATTTTGCCCTGAATGCGGTAACCTTTGCGAGGTCACGGAGACACAATGCCACCATTGTCACAAACCTTTGCCCCTACCGATGCAGCGATTGCTTGGCAAAGGGATGGTTTTGGCAAATCGCTATCGCATTGAGAAGTTGCTTGGTTGCGGCGGTTTTGGGCAGTTTATTTGGCGACGGACACGACTTTCGGTCAAATTGGGCAGGAGCGAAAGGTCGCAGTGAAGGAAAATCACGACCCGTCGGCGAAGAACGCTTTTTTGAAAGAGGCGGGTTTGCTTGCGAACTTGCATCATCCCAACCTGCCGCGAGTTAGCGATTTCTTCCAAGAGCAACCGCCGACAATCCCACAGGCGAGACCTTACATGGTCATGGACTACATTGAGGGCGAGGAACTTTGGGAGCGAATTCAAAGGCAAGTGCTCGTTTCCCGTCTATCATTGACTTCCGCAAAGCCCTTTATCCGCCCCTCGTGATGGGCTTGACACGACGACAACTATTTGCTGCAATTGCAGGGACAGCAGTGGGGATAAGCATTTTGGCTTTTGTCGGCTACCAAATCTGGAAGTGGCGGCAACCCCTTTGGCTTGTCGCCGAGTTGAAAGGGCACGATGCGGGAGTGACTTGGGTTGCGTTTACGCCCGACGGCAACAAGGTTTTGTCGGCGAGCCATGACAAAACCGTTCGGGTCTGGGACTGGCGAAAAGGCAAATGCGAACAAGTTCTCAAAGGGCGCGCTGATTCGGTTCGTTGCGTCGCTTTGCTGGAAGGAAATCTCGCAGCGTCTGCCAGTTGGGATGGGACAGTGCGGATTTGGGATTGGAGGGATGGGCAATGCCTTTCGGTGCTTCCTGCCTCCGTCGGTCAGTTGCACGCTATCGTTGCCAGCAAGGATGGGAGATGGTTGGTGGCAGGGGGCGAGCAAGGGCTTTGCATTTGGCAGTTGCCTGAAAAGCAGCCTCGCATTCACCGATTGCCGACCGCCGTGAGAGCCCTTGCTCTTCATCCTAACGGGCGCACTTTAGCCGTCGGGGATGGGAGAGGGCAAATTTGGCTTTGGGATGTTCTTTCGGGAAAACCCGTTGGGGAAGCGCTACCGTCGGCGCATCGGGGAGCCGTGACAGCGTTGGCGTTTCATCCCGACGGGACGCTATTGCTCTCTGGCGGTGAGGATGCCGATTTGTGCGTTTGGGAAGTTTTAAGCCGCACCCTTCAAAAACAACTGACAGGTTGGCATCAGCGGGAGATTCGGGCAGTAGCATTTCGTCCCGACGGTCAATTTGCTGTCTCTTGCAGCATGGATGATCGGTTGCGGCTCTGGAGGACAAGCGATTGGCAGGTCGTGCTTACAAGGGAAGGCGGTCGCAATTGGGCACTGGCTTTAGCCTTCGCCTCATCAGGCAACTTTTTAGCATCTGCCAGCAAGGACGAAACGGTTAAGGTTTGGCGCTTCAAGTTATAGAAATGACGGAGCGGAGGTGTTACTTCTGCAGTGACGATTTCGTTTGAAGGAGGGGCGTGAGAGCAAACATGCGGAATGAACCTGTGATTGCAATTACTTTGGCTGCAGTTTGTGGCGCAATCTTAGGCGCAATTGAAGGTGCAATTTGGGGTTACGCTTTAGGTTTTGGCACGATTGTGGGAACAATCGCAGGGGCAATTATAGGAGCGACAGGATTTGGGGTCTTGGTGGCAATTTTCATCAAAAACTGGACAAGTCGCAGCAAAAACCGCAGGTTTTAGCAATCCATGACGCTGGCTTAAGTGCGTGAAGTGCAACTGCAAATTTTTTCGGGCAGGTTTCGCCATTGCAGAGTTTTCGGGTAGGCGAAGCATGCCTCTACTGGTTGATAATGCAATGTTGATTGCCTTGCCCCCTCGTTTGACATCGTTTAGGAAGCGAAGCCGACGCCGAGGCGGGGGGCGTTGGGGGCGATGCGACGGGCGGTTTCGTAGCGGGTCGCCACATCGTCCCAGTCCAAGTTTCGGAAGAAAGCGTCAATGTAGGCGGCTTTGTTTGTCCCGAAGTCAATGAAGTAGGCATGCTCAAAGACATCCAACGCCAAGATGGGCGTGGCGTTCCAGACGGGGAAGGTGTTCTGTTCGTCGCCGATGTAAATCATCAGCCGCTCAAAGTCATAATCCCATGCCAACCATGCCCAGCCACGAGCGGCGATGCCCGTCGCCTTGAATTCCTGCATAAAGCGCTCTAACGAACCAAAATCGCGGGCGATTTGTTCCCGCAGTTCTTTGGGTGGCTCGCCTCCTTTGCCACCGAGGTTGCTGAAGTAAAGTTCGTGGTTTTTGACGCCGCCAATCGCGCGGGTCAGTTCCACTTTCAGGACACGGATTTGGCTGTAAGTCGGGTTAGGGCGAGGCGGCGTTAATTCGGCGGCGGGCAAGTTTTCAATGGCGTCCATGATTTCGTTGAACTTGGCGACATAACCGCGATAGAGGGCGTAGTGCTCAATCATCGTCTTCTCCGAGATGCCGTCCATCTTGTGCAGGGACGGCTTGATTTTCGCCCAATCCTTCGCCTGCAACCGTCGGAACGGCATAACCCATCGCCTCCGTGTTGGTGGTTTGAGGGAAAAGGCAACGGGAGCGCCTTGATGGCGCTCCCGCCATCGGCATCACTTCTTTGCCTCAGCGTAGCGACGAGCCACTTCCTGCCAATTGACGACATTCCACCAGTTCTGCACATATTCCGCTCGGCGGTTGCGATACTTGAGGTAGTAAGCGTGTTCCCAAACATCCAAGCCCATGATGGGCTTCAAGCCTGCGGGATAGTAAGGCATGATGGGATTGTCTTGGTTGGGCGTTTGGATGATGGTTAAATCGCCGTTGGCATCCACGCAAAGCCACGCCCAACCCGAACCGAACAAGGTGATGGCAGCCTGCGAGAAGGCTTCCTTGAAGGCTTGGAAACTCCCCCACTTTTTGTTGATGGCGTCTGCCAGTTCGCCCGTCGGTTCGCCACCTCCACCTTTGCCTGAAGGTGCCATGATTGTCCAAAAGATGCTGTGGTTGAAGTAGCCGCCGCCGTTGTTGCGGACTGTCGTGCGGATGTCTTCAGGGACAAGGGTTTGCAAACCGCTGAGCAACTCTTCAATGCTCTTGCCTTCCAATTCAGGGTGCTTGGCGATGGCGTCGTTGAGGTTTTTGGTGTAAGTGCCATGATGCCCTTGGTGGTGGACTTGCATCGTTTCGGCGTCAATGTAAGGCTCTAAAGCGTCGTAGGGATAAGGCAACTGCGGCAGTTCAAACGGCATCAGCGTCCACCTCCTTGCGAAGTGTGTGTGACGGAAACGATTATAGCGCACATCGCATCGTTGTCGGCGTTTAGAGCGGAAGGGGCGTAGCGGCGGCAAGCAGACAGCGGCACAACTCGCCGATGAGGACACTGAGCATCGCCAAATAAAGGAAACCTGTCGCCGCTTGCGTGGAGCGTTCGCGAGCGCAAAAAAGAGCGACACCGTTGACGACCGTCGTGACGACGAAGCCGAAAATCAAGTGCGCCCACAAAAAAGAGCGCAGGTCGCCGACCAGTTGAGGCAATTGTGCCCAAACAGGGAGAAGGGCGAGAAGGGAAAGGAAAGCGTTGAGGGCGGTCAGGGCAAAAAGAGCATGAATGGTGCGAATCAACGGGGCGATGGACATGCGGGGTCGGACGATGAACCAGTGACCCAAAATCATCCCGACCGTTGCCGTCCCGCTGAACAAAGCACCTGCAAAGGCGTGCAGGCGCGAGAGCCAATGCGGTTCGGCGGTCGCCCAAACGGCGATGAAGCCCGCCAAGGTTCCGACGAGGTGCGGCACGACATTGACGAGAGGATTGTCGTGCAAAATGCCGTAAGTGTAAACTGTCACGCACAGTGCCACGATGCCGATAGCGATGACGGCGCTTGGGGGTAAGTGCTCGCGCAAGCCGTAAGCGATGAGGGTGACGACCCAAGCGATGGGAGAAAGGGATTTGCCGATGGTGCTGTAAAACTGCCGCCCTGCTTCTGGAGGCATCAGCCACAGTAGGGCGAAACTTCCGCAAGTCGCTTGCAAGAGCAATGCCGCCAGCGCCTGCGGCGCGGCGAGGTCAACTTGGTGCATGGCGCTCGCCCCTTCGGCGAATGCGGTGCTTCCCTCTCCTCTGCTTGCCCAAGTTTGCTCACCAGCCTTGAATAGGGATGCCGAGTTTGAGCAATTGGCGGCGGTAGGCGTCCATGTTGGCTTTCGTCACGACATCTATGCCTGTGTCCAAGTGGCGCTTTTCAGGCGGCAATTTGTCCATCTTCAAGTCCTTAAGCACCTTGTCCACGCCTTCAGTGACCATGCGATAGAGGATTTCGGTGGCTCGGTAACCCATCATGAAGGGGCGTTGCCCGATGGTGGCATCAATCAACCCTTGGCGAATCAACTGCATGTGTTCGGCGGTCGTGTCAAAGCAGACGATTTTCACCTTGCCCACTTTGCCCGCCATCTTGACGGCTTGGGCGCAAGCGGGACCGTTGAAGGCGTAAACGCCGAAAAAGCCTGAAAGGTCGGGATGGCGTTGCAGGGCGGCTTGGGCGTTGGCTAAGGCTTTGGCGCGGTCCTCATTGTCGTTCAGGGTGTCCACAATCTGGATGGCGGTGCCCTTCAAGGCAGCCTTAAAGCCGTCCATCCGTTGGACGCTGTTGAGGGCGGTCAACGAACCCGTGCAAATGGCGACTTTCCCTTTGCCATTGAGCAACTTGACCATCGTTTTGCCCGCTTCGTAGCCTGCCTTGTAGTTGTCCGTGCCGATGTAAAGCAATCGCCCACTGTCGGGAGCATCGGTGTCAAAAGTGACGATGGGGATGCCCGCCTTCAGGGCTTTCTGCACCGCTCCTTTGACGGCAGCAGGATTGGACGGACCGATGGCGATGCCATCCACACCCTGAGCAAGGTAACTTTCCAATGTGGCGACTTGAGCGCGGACATCCTCTTTGGACGGGACGAACCAACGGATTTGACAACCCTTGAACTTTTTCGCCGCACTTTTCATGCCTAATTCCACTTCCCGCCAGTAAGCGTGGATGGATTTGCCGATGCCCACCAAGACGACGGTTTGTCCCACTTTCTTCGTCTTGAAAGCAGGGGCAGCAGCGAGCAAAGGCACAAGGGTGACGACTCCAAGCACGACGACCCAACCGCTGCCTCTCGTCGCCATCTGCGCCACCTCCGTTTTTCGGATGTCGGTCATCTAAGTTTGCCCGCCAATGAATTGGCGGGCTATGTTTACAAAGCCCACAAAAAGTGGGCTGTTTTCAGTCGGTTTCAGCCGACTTCGTTTTAGTAGCCCAGCATTTCAATGGTGGGCAAAAAAGTTTTGGGAGGGCGAGGCTTTCGCTGAGCCAATTTTTGTAGGGCTTTGCGCCGTGCCGAGAAAATTGTTGCGGCTGATAACAGCCCCAAAGCATTGACACGGCTCAAGACGGAGGGCTTTGAAAAGTCGCAAACTTGTGGCGAACCTTGAGTTGCCTTCTGCTGAGTTGGCAAAAAGGAGTGACCTGACATGCCCGTCACCGAAGAGCAAGTGCTGGCAGCCTTGAAGCAAGTGCGTGACCCCGAACTGCATCGCGATGTAGTGTCGCTGGGGATGGTGCGCAATGTGAAGGTGGACGGCGAGCGGGTAGAGTTGGAGTTGGTGCTGACGACGCCCGCTTGCCCTTTCAACGAGCAAATGCGACAGATGGCGTATGAAGCCGTCGCTTCTTTGCCCGGGGTGCGGGAAGTGGTCTTGCATGTTTCGGCGGAAGTGCCGAGGGGTGTGCCCGAACGCACGCCGTTGCCGGGCGTGCGCAACATCGTCGCCGTCGGGAGCGGGAAAGGTGGCGTCGGCAAGACGACCGTCGCCGTGAACTTGGCAGTGGCGTTAGCCCGTTTGGGAGCACGGGTCGGCTTGCTGGACGCTGACATTTACGGTCCGAATGTGCCCCGCATGTTGGGGGTGCGTCAGACACCCGATTACGATAGCGTCGCCAACAAAATCATTCCTCTTGAGGCGTGGGGCGTCAAGGTGATGTCGTTGGGCTTTTTGGTCGGCGAAGACCAACCCGTCATCTGGCGCGGACCGATTTTGGCGAAGGCGTTGCAGCAGATGCTCTTTGATGTCGCTTGGGGTGAGTTGGATTACTTGCTGGTGGATTTGCCACCGGGAACGGGCGATGTGCAACTGTCGCTGGCGCAGTTGGTTCCTGTCACGGGTTCTGTCATCGTCACGACCCCGCAAGATGTCGCCCTGTATGATGCCTTGAAAGGGTTGGCGACTTTTGAGCGGTTGAATGTGCCCGTCTTGGGCATCGTGGAGAACATGAGTTACTTCGTCTGCCCGCACTGCGGTGGTCGGACGGACATCTTCCGACGGGGAGCGGTGGAGGCGGAATGCCAGAAACGGGGCGTGCGGTTTCTTGGGTCGGTGCCGTTGACGCCTGAGGTGTGCGAAGGGGGCGATCTTGGACGCCCTGTCGTCGCCGCTCACCCAAACTCCCCCGCTGCCCTCGCCTTCAAGGAAATTGCCGCCCAACTGGCTGCCGCCATCAGCGTCCACAACCTGGCGCAAGTGGCGACAGGTTGATTTTGCCGAGAGGGCGTGTTATCAATAGAGGCAGCCGAACGAGAGAAGGATCGGAGGTGTCGCAAAGGCGGGCGCATAAGGCGCATAAAAGTGTTGGCGCTGTGACTGGGTGCATTGATGCCTCGTCTCCTTATGGGGCGAGGCAAGGGTTAAGGTGTTAATGTGGTCGTTCAGACATCCATGAGCCCTTGAACCCCAGATGGCACAAGGGGCGCCATCTGGGGCGGTCGCTTTTTGTGCCGCTCGGTGGGTGGGAGAAAGTGGGAGCAAGTGGGAAGTTTCGGAAAGACTTGACGGGTTGATGGAGGGTTGTTGATTTGGAGGAACTGGAAGCCCAGCAAATTGTGGAGTTGCGCCCAGACGAGTGGTTTATCGGCACTTTCCGCTACTCGGTGGACGACAAAGGGCGCGTGGTCGTCCCTGTGGAGTTGCGGCAGCGGCTGGGCAGCGAGTTTTACCTGACCATCAGCCCTTACGACACGGTTTACCTGTTCGCGCCGTCCGACTGGCAACGCTACACCCAACGCTTGATGGAAGCCCACACCGCCAACCCGAGAGAAATTGCGCCCGTCTTGCAGCGCATCATGGGGTTCGCCAGTAAGGTCAAGGTGGATGGCAACTGGCGGTTCATCGTCCCGCCCAACCTGCGGGAGGCGTGTCGGTTGCAAAAGACCGTTTACTTCGTCGGCAGCGGCTACTGCGTGGAGTTGATGAACGAGGAGGCTTATCGGCAGCGGTTCAGCCGCGCCACCGAGGAAAAGGTTAAAGCCTTGCAAGCCGAACTGGGGCTTTAAATCGTTGGGGGCAACGGCGATGGTGGCGATAGACCTGCAATGGCTGCAACGAGTGCGCCAGCGGCGGCAAAGGGAAGCGGCAGGGCAACCGCAGCGGCTCCATCCGCCCGCGATGGTCAACGAAGTGCTTTCGTTCCTACGGGTGGCGGAGGTGCGGCGGGGGATTTTCGTGGACATGACCGTCGGAACGGGCGGACACACCCTTGCCATCTTGCAAGCCAATCCCCGCGCGGAAGTGATTGGCATTGACCGCGACGAAGCCTCTTTAGAGGTGGCTGCCGAGCGGCTGGAAGCCTTCGCCGACCGCGTGACGCTTGTTCACGGAGACATGCGGGACATCCGCCGTTTATTGGCGCAGTTGGGCGTAGAACGGGTGGACGGTTGCTTGATTGACCCTGGCATGAGCCTTTGGCAATTGGACAGCGGGCGAGGCTTCAGCGTCTTAGATGATGCCCCGTTGGACATGCGCTTTGATGTCGCCGCTCAAGTGACCGCTCAGACTCTGCTACAAACCCTTCCAGCGAGGGAACTGGAGAGGCTCTTTGTGCAAGCGGGGGAACGACCCTCGGAGGCTCGCCGCATTGCTCAAGCGATTGTCCAAGCCCGTCAAAAGGGGGGCATCCCTACGGCACGGGCATTGGCGGAGTTGGTCGCGCAAGTCAAAGGGGTTCGGGGTGGTCGCATCCATCCCGCCACAAAGGTCTTCATGGCGTTGCGGATGGCGGTGAACGAGGAGTTGGATGCCCTTCGGACAGGCATTTGGGAGGGGGCGCAAGTGCTCAAGCGAGGCGGGCGATTGGTCGTCCTCACCTACCAATCTTTGGAGGACCGCCTTGTCAAGGAAACTTTTCGGCAGTTAAGTCAGCCTCCTGCGGAAGGAGAGGAGCGGGCGGTCCTGCGCCTCCTCACCAAACACCCTCTCACGCCATCAGCGCAAGAGCGCCAAAGCAATCCGCGCGTTCGCAGTTGCAAGTTGCGGGCGGCGGAGCGGGTGGGGTGAAGGGGAGCAAAGTGGGCAGGGGGCAAGTTAGCAAATGGGCAGAAAGGGGTGACAGCGATGGCGGCAGTCGCACGCCAACCTCGGCAAAGGGTCAGGTCAACGGTCGGTCAGGTCAGCGGGTGGGCGGAAAGGCAACAGGAAGGCGAAAGGGGTGCAAAGCCATTATCCCGCCCTCACTCCCTTCAATGGGCATGGCTGCTAACCCGCATCGGGCAAGTGGGGCTACTGGTCAGCCTTCTTCTCGGTTGCTTGACGGTGCATGCCCTCAGTATTGTGGAGGGGCAGCGGCTTGCCCGTTGTCGCCAACAGCAAACCCTCTTAAGGGCACAAGTGCAAGGGCTGCGGGCAGCCATTGAGCGCCGCTTCCCTTCCCTGCTTTCGTCTCCCGCCTCGCAGCCTGTCTCCCACTCCCTACCCACTTTGCTGACCGTGCGTAAGGGGCATCGGCAGGTTGCAGCGAGCCAACCCTCAAGGGGAACACGGGACATGGGACAAGGGACATGGGACAGAAAGGGAGGGAGCGACCTTGACGGGCTTCCGTGATCGGTGTGCTTTCTTGTTTGCGGGTGCTTTGTTGGCGACGGGGGTAGTGGCTTTGCGGCTCTTTCAAGTGCAAGTGCTTTCTCACCCTCAGGCGGTCCAGAAAGCAAGAAGGGTCTGGCTGCGGCAGATAGATTTAGCGCCCTTGCGAGGCAACTTGTATAGTCGCCACCTTCGCCTCCTCGCCACTTGCGAGCCGGCTTTTTCCGTCTGGGCAGACCCTCAAACCCTTCGCTTGGTCGCCCGTCAGCAACCCTCCTTGCGTCACCTCTCCGATGAAGCGTTGGCTCAACGGTTGACGGCGGCGTTGAAGGAAGCATTAGCGACGGAGCAATTGAGCGTGGCAAGTTTGCAGCGAGCGTTCAAGCGAAAGGCGCGCAACCACCGCAATGGGATGCCTATTCTCATCCGCTTCGTTTGGCTTGCCCGTCAATTGAGGAGGGCAGAAGTTGCTCGCCTTCAAGAGATGCTGCGTCGTCCCAACCGAACCCTTTCGCCCGAATGGCGCGTCCTCAAGCAAGGGCTTGGCATCTGTCAAGAGTTTCGGCGGGTTTACCCTTATGGGCGGTTGGCAGCCCCCGTGCTGGGGTTCGTCAATCGCGACGGCATAGGTTGCTATGGAGTGGAGCGTCAGTGGGACAAATGGCTCAAGGGCAAGGCAGGCAAAGTGGAGCAAGAAGTGGATGCCTTAGGTCGTCCTATCCCGCAAGGCTTTGCGGCTCTCGTGCCTTCTTCCGCTGGGGATAGCCTCATCCTCACCTTGGACGAACAAATGCAGCAGGAAGCCGAAGCCGTTTTGGAGGAAGCGATGCAAAAGTTTCGTCCCCGCAGTGCCATCGCCATCGTTTTGGAGCCGCATACGGGGGATGTGCTCGCTTTGGCGTCCAAGCCCGATTTTGACCCCAACGCCTATTGGCGTTTCCCTCCTGAACGGTTTTTGAACCGCGCCCTCAGTTTCGCCTACGAGCCTGGCTCCACCCTCAAGCCCATCATCGCTGCCATCTTGCTGGACAGTGGGGCAGTGACCGAACGGACGACGACAGAGTGTCAAGGGGTTTGGAGAGGGGACGGGTTTTCCGTGCGTTGTTGGGTCACGCAGAAGGGTTCTGCTCCGCACGGGACGGAAACTTTAGCCGATGCGCTTTGCCACTCTTGCAACATCGCAATGGCTCGGTTTGCCCTTCGGCTTCCTTATGCCCGCTTGTATCGGGGGTTGATTGCCTTCGGTGTCGGACGGAAGACGGGTGTAAAGGCGGGTTATGAGGAGGCAGGTTGGCTTGACCCGCCGCCACCTGAAGGGATGCAAACGCCTCAAATCCGCCATCACCAAGCCTGCATCGCTTTTGGGCAAGGGTTGATGGTGACGCCGATACAACTGGCGGTTGCCTACGCCGCCATCGCCAACGACGGTCTTCTCGTCCAACCCCGCATCGTTTTGGGCATCAAGGAGAGCAAAACGGGACGAACCCGATGGCTTTTACCTCGCCCCCTTGGGCAGGTGATTTCTCCAGCAACGGCGCAAAAAATTCGGCAGATGCTTGTCGCTGTCATAGAGCGAGGGACGGGTCAACGGGCACGATTGGAAGGAGTCACCGTCGCAGGGAAAACGGGGACAGCGACGAAGGTTTTCCGAGGGCGTTATGACCCGACAAAAGTTGTCGTCTCCTTTTTTGGCATGCTGCCTGCCGACCGACCCAAGTGGGTCATTGGCATCGTCTTGGATGAGCCAGCCTATGGAAAGTGGGGCGGTGAGGTCGCCGCGCCACTGTTCGCCGCCTTCGGGCGGCGCATACTCTGGCGGGTGCAGCCCCCTCGTCCCCTGAGCCTCAGCCAGCACCTCACCGCCCCTTTCTTTTTCGCTTCGGCAGCGATGACCCATCAGTGATGGGTTAGGGCAGGCAGGGTTGCTTTTGGGGATGGTGACGAAGAGCCCAGCCGCTGGGACGCTCAGCGTCCCACAAAGAAAAGCCGCCACCACAAGGTGGCGGCTTCCTTTTTCCAGCCCCATCCCTTAGCCGCAGCAGGAAGACTTCTCCTCACTGCATTGCTCCTTTTCTGCGTCTTTCGGGGCTTGAGCCTTTTGGTGCTCGCAGCCACACCCGCAACCTTCTTCCTTCTCCACCACCTGCGTCTTTTCTGCTTCCTTCACCTGCGTCTGCGCCATCGCCCGTCACCTCCTTTCCCGTCGGGGCAATTTTAGCGGCTCAATGCCTTCCCTGCTATCAGTGTGGCAAACTCTGGGGCGAACGAAATTTGCCCAAGGAGGGACGAGGCATGGCTCGGTGGATAGCCCTTTGGACAGGCGTGATTTTTCTGGGCGTGACGGTCAGTCAATCTCCATCGCCCTTGCTCACTTATGTCGCCCAACCTGACGAGGCTTTTGCATGGGAAAAAGTTAGTTCCGACCAATCGCCTCTTGGCGTTCGTCTGCATCAACTGCGCCTCACCTCGCAGCGTTGGAAAGGCATCCTTTGGCGCCACACTTTGCTCATCGCCCAACCGCCTAAAGTCACGACGGACTTGGCGTTGTTGGTAATTGCGGGCGGTTCCACCGAGAGTCAAGGCGATGCTCAATCGCGTTTGCTTGCTTCTGCCGCAGCCTCGCAGTTGCAAGCCCTTGTCGCTGTCCTTTACGCCGTGCCCAACCAACCGCTTTTTGATGGCTTGGTGGAGGATGATTTGATCGCCCACACTTTTGTCAAGGTCTTGGAGACGGGCGATTTGAGTTGGGCGGCGCTGTTGCCGATGACGAAAAGCGCCGTCAAGGCAATGGATGCCGTCCAGCAATTTGCCGCAAGGGAATTGAACTTAACGGTCAACGGCTTCGTCGTCACGGGGGCTTCCAAGCGAGGCTGGACGACTTGGCTGACCGCTGTCGCCGACCCGCAGCGGGTCAAAGGCATCGCCCCGATGGTCTATGACAACCTCAACATCCCTGCCCAGATGCGTCACCAACGCGAGGTTTTCGGTGGTTACAGCGAGCAAATCAGCGAATACACCCGGCGGGGCTTGACAGATTTGGCAGACAGCGAAAAAGCCCGCCCTCTTGTTCAACTCATTGACCCATATGCCTACCGTGAGCGGCTGACGATGCCCAAACTGCTCATCAATGGGACGAACGACCGTTATTGGGCTCTGGATGCCGCCAACTTCTACTTTGACGATTTGCCGGGCGAAAAATACCTTCTCTATGTGCCCAACAGCGGGCACGGTTTGGAAGATGTGGGGCGGGTCGTCCGCGCCATCATGGCGTTCTTTGACCGCCTCGCTGGTCGGCTGACTTTTCCCAAGTTGGCGTGGCAATGGACGCCGACGGACGGTGGGATGACTTTGACTGTCCGCTCCGAACCGATGCCCAAGCAAGTGCTCCTTTGGCGAGCACAAGCGCCGACGAAGGATTTCCGAGACGCCAAGTGGGAAAGCCAAGAGTTAACCGCCACCGAGGATAGGACGCAGGACATGGGGCATGGGGCAATCGGGGTTTATCAAGCCAACTTGACGCCACCGGAAAAGGGCTATGCCGCTGCCTTCGCCGAACTTATCTACGAGGGCAACAATCGCACCTACTCCCTTTGCACGACCGTCCGCATCGTCGGCAAATGAGCGGCGACATCCCTCACGGAGTTTCGGGGCGCAAGAGAGGGAACAAGATGACCTCGCGGATGGAAGGCGAGTCAGTGAGCAACATGGTCAAGCGGTCAATGCCGATGCCCAACCCCCCTGTCGGAGGCATCCCATACTCCAGCGCCCTCACGAAATCCCAATCCAGCGGGTGGGCTTCTGCGTCGCCATGTTCCCGCAAGCGCTGTTGCATTTCAAAGCGCTCCCGTTGATCCAACGGGTCGTTCAACTCGCTGAAGGCATTGGCGATTTCCAACCCACCGATGAAGCCCTGAAAGCGCTCTGTCATCGTCGGGTCATCGGCTTTGCGTTTTGCGAGGGGCGAAATCTCCACGGGGTAGTCCAACAGGAAAGTCGGTTGGATGAGGG
>Ga0209289_100656_pt1 | contig 16545 bp, 10 predicted proteins | sample GXS110809BmetaG_FD_184121 | JGI IMG/M metagenome (GOLD analysis project Ga0209289, IMG submission 184121) | Hot spring microbial communities from Gongxiaoshe hot spring, China to study Microbial Dark Matter (Phase II) - GXS 110809B (SPAdes)... ...
CACCGACTTGACACTAAAGACAGCGACGCAATTAGAGTGGCTGGAGACGAACGGCTTGGGCGGTTACGCCTGCGGCACCGTCAGCGGCATCCGAACCCGCCGCTATCATGGCTTGCTCGTCGCCGCCTTGCGCCCGCCGACAGGGCGCACCTTGCTGTTCGCCGCCACCGACGAGCAAGCGAGCGATGGCAAAAACATCTTCCCTCTCACCGTTCACCTTTTTCGAGATGGGACGATGACGGCTTGGACGCCCTTAGAAAGTTTCTCGTTGGACTGGTGTCCTCAATGGCGTTACCGATTGCCCAACGCTGTCCTCGTCAAGCGCCTTTTTATGCCTCACCTGCGCAACGCCGTAGCGTTGCGTTATTTCGTTCGCACCACTTCGTCGCTGACTTTGCGCATCCGATTGTTCATCGCTTGGCGCGACCATCATTGGACGATGCAACCTGTCGTGCCCTTCACCATCGTCCCGACCGAAAACGGTTTCGCCATCAGCGTCAACGGTCAAGCCCTTTGCTACTTCGCCCACAACGGCGATTTGTTTTTGCCTGATGGCAACTGGTGGCACAACTTTTGGCTGCCGATGGAAACGGAGCGAGGGCTGGACGACACCGAGTCGCTCTTTTGCGTCGGCACGATTGTCAAGGGTTGGGAGAGCGGTGATGGGCATTTGGACATCGTGGCATCCGTAGAACCATCCGATATTGCGGAGGTGGCGGAATGGGAGGCGGAGAAGCGGAGACGATGGCGAATGGTGGGTAATGAGGAGGACGAGTTGACGAGGATTTTGAGGCGAGCGGCGGAAGCCTTCATCGCTTTGCGTTCGTCGTCGGGCACTCGCACGGTCATCGCAGGTTACCCCTGGTTCACCGATTGGGGACGGGATGCCTTGATCGCCTTGACGGGCTTGACCCTCGTGACGGGACGCTTTGAAGTTGCCCGCCAGATTTTGCTGACCTTTGCCCGCCACCTTGTTGACGGGTTGGTGCCCAACTTTTTCCCTGAAAGCGGTGACCCGCCCGCCTACAACACCGTAGACGCCACCCTTTGGTTTGTCCTCGCCCTTTACCGCTACCTGCGTTACACCCGTGACTTTGCGACCTTGCGGGCGCACTTTTGGCGACCTTTGCGGGAGATTTTGGACTGGCATTTGCGTGGGACGCGGGACGGCATTGGCGCTGACCCGAAAGATGGCTTGCTGAGTTGGCAGGCGCAAGGCGAAGCCCTCACTTGGATGGACGCAAAAGTCAACGGTGTTCCTGTCACACCCCGCATGGGTAAGCCCGTAGAAGTCAACGCCCTTTGGTGCAATGCCCTCCTCATCCTTGCCCATCTCGCTGCTAACTTGGGCGATGGGTTGGTGGAACGGACGGCAAAAAGTTGGGCAAAGAAAGCGCGGCAAAACTTTGAGCCGACTTTTTGGAACGCCTCGGCGAATTGCCTCTTTGACGCCATCGCTCCCGACGGCACACCCGACCCATCCGTTCGGTGCAATCAATTGCTGGCACTCGCCTTGCCCTTCCCACTCCTCTCGCCCGAAAAAGCGAGGGCAGTGTTGCGTTGCGTGGAGGCGAAATTGCTGACGCCTTGCGGCTTGCGGACGCTTTCTCCTGACGACCCTCGCTATCGTGGGCGCTATGTCGGTCCGCCCGAAGTTCGCGATGCTGCCTACCATCAGGGCACAGTTTGGGCGTGGTGGCTCGGCGCCTACGCGGATGCCGTTGCGCAAGTGGAAGGTGAAGAAGCGGTGCAGCGAAAGGTGCGCCCGTTGCTGGAGGCATTTTTATGGCGACATTTGCGGGAAGGGTGTGTCGGGCAGGTGGCGGAAATTTTTGACGGTGACCCACCTCATGAGCCGCGCGGCTGCTTTGCTCAGGCATGGAGCGTCGCAGAAGTCTTGCGGGCGTGGAGAGAGCAAGTCTGCGGGAAATTGCCGCCACCTCTCTGGCGGGATGAAGGACTTTGGGCATGGGGCGGAAAAGCGACAAGGTTTTAACTGCGTCCCTCGTCCTCTGTCCCTTGCCCCCAAGTTTCCACGACGGGTTCGCGCAGGAGCATCAGGCGCGCCATTCGCGCCCGTTGGGCAACGGGCAAGGGCAAGTCTTCCAATTGCCGCAGTAACTCCGCCGTTTGCAGCATCAACCGTTGCAAATCGCCTTCCTCGCTCCCACTCCGTTGCACCAACACCGTCCAATCCCATTTGCCTTCTGCCCACCGAAAAGCGGCAGCGGCGCGGCGATGGGCATCACTCCATTGCTCGCCCTCCAGTTCGTCGGTGAACCTGGAGGGGGGCAGTTTGTGGCGCTCCTCCAACTCTTCCAGTTCGTAAGCGAGCCACCAAAGAGGCTCCAGGTTGACGCGAGCGACAGGGAAGCGGGGCGACCGTTCCGTCGTGAAGGCGGCTGCCCATGCGGCAACTTCCTCAGGCGTCAAGGTGTCCATCAAACCCTGTCGGATGGCTTCCACGATGAACAGCGACCGCTCGTGACGGATGAGCAATGCCCACTCACCGATGACTGTCGGTTGCCAATCCTCCGTCAAGTAGCCCAACTCCTGCAGCAATTGCGCCCTCCGTTTGAACTCCGTGCGCAACTCTTGACGGACAGCCCGCGCCCGTCGGTGGCTGCGTCGCGCCATTTGATAGACGGCGAAACTTTTGTCCACAATCGTCAACGCCGCCTCAAAACCGTGATGCGCCAGCAAGTTGAGGACTTGGTAATACTGCACGCGGAACGCCGACCGCAAATCCTCTGGTTCGCTTGCTGCCAACTCCCTCGCTACCTCAAAGTCATGAGGATGGCGGGGGAGGACGAGGACGAAGCCGACTTTATCTTTGCCCCGCCGTCCTGCCCGTCCCGTCATTTGATGGAACTCCAACGCGGTGAGCATTCGTTCACCCTTTTCGTCTCGCACCCGCAAGGTCGGCAGGACGACCGTTCGGGCGGGAACATCCAAACCTGCCGCTAAGGTCGTCGTGGCAAAGACGGCGCGCACCAAACCCGCCCTTAGCATCCGCTCCACGCAAATTTTCCATGCCGTCAAGTGCCCTGCATGGTGGGGCGCAACGCCTGCCTCAATCAAATAGCGCGCCATCGGGTGCTCCCAAAGGCGTGGGAACAGTTGCGCCATTTGAGCAAACATCGCTTCCCGTTCCTCACGACCTTCAGGCATCTTGAAGTGGCGGAAGGCTCGCACCGCCTCGTCGCAATCGCGTCGGCGGGGAAGGAAGATGATGGCGGGCAGCAAATTCCGTTCCCTCAGCCTTTGCACCAAATCAACAGGATGGACATGCTGCCAAAGCAACCGACGCAATGCCCGCTCAGGCAACATCTTGGCGATTTCCAAGGGCAAGGGGCGACCATAGCGGTCTAAAAAGCCATACCTCAATGGGACGGGACGGGCTTTGCTGTCCACCCAAATGAGCGCTATCTCTTGCCCTCGCACCTCTTTCATCCAACCCGCCAACTCATCGGCATTGGCGATGGTCGCCGACAGCAGCAACAAGCGACTTTCAGGGGGCGCCAAGATGATGACCTCTTCCCAAGTCACACCTCGTTCTGGGTCGGCAAGGTAATGGGCTTCGTCCAAAACAATCAAGTCGGCGGCGACTTCTCCGACTGTTGGCGCCGCATAGAGCAGGTTGCGCAGCACTTCTGTTGTCGCCACGATGATGGGCGCCTGCGAATTCTCCCGCCGCTCGCCGGTCAACAAGCCGACTTGGTGCTCGCCGAACAACTCACGGAAGGCATCGTATTTTTGGTTGCTCAGCGCCTTCAACGGGGTCGTATACCAACAGCGTCGCCCTTCGGCGACGAAGTGGGCGATGGCTTGTTCGGCAATCCAAGTTTTGCCGCTGCCCGTCGGGGCGACGACGAGGGTGTCTCGCTCCATGACGGCTTGAAGGGCAGCCAGTTGAAAATCGGACGGCGTGAAGGGCTGAGGTTCGGGTTCGCCCATCCCTTCCAAAAACTCCCGCACCCATTGGCGGACATCCCGCCCTGCCAAAAAACGCGGGGCAGTGACCGTCGGGTTCATTGGCGACCGACGCTTTCGTGCCATCCTTTCGCCCTCCATCGTTTCTCTTCCGTCGTCTCCCAACAAGTTTGCCAGTCATCGCAACACTCTACCCATCTCCCGTCCCGTTTGACAAAAACCCTTTGCCTAACGGCGAGTGCGTTCGGAAAGGAAGCCCAATGGGAGGGTGAACCTCTGGTGAGCCCAAATTTTTGCCCGACTTGCCGACCTGCCCATCTTCTGGCTCGGCAGGAACCTCGCCCTCCCAAAAGGCATTTTCCGAACTCACTCCCTAACGGCGAACTTGCCTTTCGTGTTAACCTTTGAGCGGCTTATCAAATGGGCACGGAGGTGAAGGGGAATGAGCAAGCAAGCCGTTTTCACACCGAAGGCGCCGACACCGAAAGCGCCTTATTCGCAAGCCATCGTCGCCAACGGGTTCGTCTTTGTCTCGGGACAGGTCGCCATTGACCCTCAAACGGGCGACCCTGTGCACGGCACTTTTGAAGACGAACTGCGCCTGACGCTGAGCAACTTGAAAGCCATCTTGGAGGCTGCGGGCAGTGGCTTGGACAAAGTTGTCAAGGTCACCGTCTTCCTTGCCGACATGAGCAACTTCCCGAAACTCAACGAAATTTACCGCGAATTTTTCCCGCAGCCCTACCCTGCCCGCACGACCATCCAAGCCCAACCGCCCGGCGGCTTTCAAGTGGAAGTGGAATGCATTGCGATGCTTTGACCGAGCCGATGGAGTGACTTGAAGATGGAGCCCGTCATCCGTTTGCTCTGCGACCTGATTGCCATTCCCAGCGTCAATCCCTGTTTCGCCGACGGGACGGGGGAAGGGGCAATCGCCGATTTTTTGGAAACCCACGCCCGCAAGGCGGGCTTGGAAGTGCAGCGACAACCCGTCGCTGAGGGGCGGGACAATGTGCTCATTGGTGTCATCGGGAAAGGTCGGGACGGAGAAGGGGAGACGGTTTTGCTGGAAGCCCACATGGACACGGTGACAGCGGAAGGGATGACCATCCCACCCTTTGACCCTCAAGTGAAAGACAACCGCGTGTTTGGGCGGGGAGCATGTGACACGAAGGCGAGTTTGGCGGCGATGCTACAAGCGTTGATAGAAGTCGCCCGAAAGGGAACGCCACCACGCACCGTTTGGTTGGCGGCGACAGTGGACGAAGAGAATGCCGTTTTGGGCGTCCGAAAACTAATCGCCGACGGTTTCCGCGCCGACTACGCCGTCGTCGGCGAGCCGACCGATTTGCGCATCGTTCACGCCCACAAAGGCATTGTGCGTGGCTACATCGTCACCAAAGGCGTTAGCGCTCATTCGTCTCATCCCGAACGGGGTGTGAACGCCATCGGCATCATGGCGAAAGTCCTTTTGGCGTTGGAGCGTTACGATGCAGAATTGCGGATGCGCCATCATCCTCTCGTCGGTAGCCCAACTCTCACCGTCGCCACCATTCAAGGTGGACGAGGGTTGAATTTGGTGCCTGACCATTGCGCCATCGGCATAGACCGCCGAACCTTGCCTCAGGAAGACCCGTTGACCGCATGGGACGAATTGCGCCTTTTCCTTTTGAGCCAACCCGAATTGCAAGGGTTGCCGATAGAAATCCCGCCACCTTTGCTGATGCATTGGGGCATGGAGTTGCCCGCCGACAGTTTGCCTGTGTTGCGGTTAAAGGAAGCGGGGGAGCGGGCTTACTGCCCGTTAACCTTGGGCGGTGTCCGTTACACGACTGATGCCAGCGAGTTGGTGCGGGCGAACATCCCTGCTTGCGTCTTCGGTCCTGGCAGCATTGAGCAAGCCCACGCCGCAGAAGAATGGGTCGCCATTGAGCAAGTTTTGCTGGCACAAAAAGTGTTGGAACACTTGATTGGGGACGAGGGAGGCGTTTGAGAAGGCAAAGTTATGCGTCCGTTTTGAACAAGGCTTGCTCCATCAGTGCCCAGAAGCGTTGCCAGTCCACGCTTTTAACGACTTCGCCATTGCCGGTCGGGTCGGCAGTGATGACGGTGCAGCCTTTGGTTTGTTCGCCTCGCAATTCCACTTCCACCCGCACCCGCTCCGTTTCCGCCAAATCGGGGAAGAGAGCGATGGCGACAGCAAGGGGGTCGTTTAAGACAGGCAACACAATGCCCGTGCTGCGCTGCCAAATCGTCGTCAACTGCCAAAGCAATTGACACCAAGGGCTTTCGTGGGTGCGCAATCGCTCCAACAGCTCTTCAGGCATGACGGCATGTTGGGTGATGTCTTTGGTGACGAGGGTGAAAGGGGCGGGGCTGCTGACGACGATGTGGAGGGCTTCAGGGTCTCTGCGGGCATTTGTTTCGGCATAAGGCAACCCCGTCGCTCCCGCCATCATCACGACCCTTTTGACCAACCTCGTCAACCCTGGTTCAACACGGAAAGCCAACGCTACATTGGTCAGCATGCCCAGCGTGACGACCGTGAGTTCGGCAGGGTTTTGTCGGATGACCGCCCGCAAAAAATCCACGCCATCGGCGGGTGGGACGAAGACGCGGTCAATCGTTTCCAGCACAGCGGCTTGATCAGGGAAATGGCGCAAGGGTTCGGCGACCAACGGTTGGGCAGAACCTGCAGCGACCGGCACCGTCACCCGCCCGCAAGCGCTTAATACTTTGCGCGCCAGTTGCGCCCGAAGGGTTGGCGCACTGCCAACCGTCACGACGCCAAGCAATGCCACTTTGGGCAATCGGGCTGCCAACGCCAAGGCAAAAGCATCATCCACATTGTCGCCGATGTCGGTGTCAAGGACGAGTTTGACTGCCATCGTCGCTCCTTTCGCGGCTTTTTGCCGCTCCGACAAGTCATCGTTTTAGGTAGCAGCGCAACAAGGCGATGAGCCACTCCATTTGCCGCAACGCCATCGCCCCATCGCAAAGGGGTTCACCTTTGCCCTCTACGGCTTGGATGAAGCGGCGGATGGAGACCCGCATGAAATCGTCCACGATGCGTTCGCTATCGTCAAAGCGAAGGCAGGTGTGGAAGATGCCTTGTTCATCCCGAAAAGGTTCAAAGCGGACGAGGAAATCGCCCCATGCGATGCTCCGCTCCAATGCCCCTTCCAGTCGGGCGACCCGAAGGGTCACGGGCAACTCTTCGCCGCTTAAGAGGTGGAGGGCAAAGTGAGCCGTCAAAGCATTGGCGCTTTCGTCAAAAGTGGCTGTCTCTGTCTCTACTTCCGCATCAGGGAAAAGGGCGAGGAGCAAACTGATGGGATGGGGCGACAAGTCCACCCACAAACCGACGCCGCTGAAGTCGCGCTCCCGCATTCGCGCTTCCATCGTCAAACGCACCGAAGGGGGCAGGGACGAAAACCGTTGTCCCAAAAGCGCCCGAAGGTGGGGGACAGCAGCGACATATTGCGTGTTGATGGCAAATTGCCGTCCAAGCCGCTTTGCTTCGGCGACCACTCGTCGCGACAACTCAAGGGCTTCCTTCATTCGGTCTTCGCCCAACCAGACTAACGGCTTTTCGCACAACACATGCGCCCCATGCCGAAGGGCTAACAAAGCATGCTCAGCGTGCAGGTGGTGAGGGGAACAGACGCTGACGGCATCGGGGCGCTCCTTTTGAAGCATCTCCGCCACATCGGCATAACTGCGCCCAGCAAAGTCGGGGACGACTTGCCGCAAAGCGGCTTCATTGGCGTGAAGGGTGTCAGGGCTTGAAGCGACGAAGGCAACGACTTCTGCCCCTTCGTGGGCAAACCATTGGGCGTGGAACTTCCCGACCCCTCGCACACCGATAACCGCCACCCGTAACGCCATCACCAAACACCTCCCGTCTCGCCGTCGGTTTCCGCCCTTCACACGCCCTTTTTGCTCAGGGTGCGCGCCAACTCTAAAAGGCGCTGGTAGCGTTGAAAAGGGATGAAAGGCGGGACGGGACGATCAAGACAGAACAAGTAGCCCGTCGCCGATGTCCCCATCCCCAAAGCCACTTTGGTGCGCACCTCTTCTTCGGCGGCTTCATCGCTTTCCATCAACCGATCCGCAGAAACGCCGCCGCCCAGCGTCACCTTTTGACCGAAAGTTTGCTTGTAGGCGGCAAGGTCATTTTGGCTGAAAGTTTCCAGCGGCAAAACGGCATCTATCCCGCTCTTTTGCGCCATCTTGACAAAAAGGTCTACTTTGCCTTGCGTGTAAAGGAGCACCGCAAGCCCTCGCCGATGCAACTCGCTCGTCAGTTGCCGATGATAAGGCAAGAGGATGCGCCGATAATCGCCCTCCGTCAGAAAGGCTCCATGCGTGTAAGCCAAGTCAGCGTGCAACCAAACGCCGTCCAATTGGAACGAGGACAACGCTTTGAGTGCCAAATCCACCGTCTCTATGATGAGCCGAACGCCAGTCTCCAAGATTTCGTCCAGCAAAGGTGGCTGGGTTTGAAAGGCTTCCACCCATTGACGGCTGCCGAGCAACCGACGCGCCAAAGTGCACGGCTCCACGAAGGAGAGGGCGATGAAGCGATGATGTTTTTGGGCGTGGGCAACGCACTCAGGCAAATCGTCGGGCAACCGTCCCTCGTGGGCTTTCAAGGCGGGACGGATTTGCCGCCAATCGCGCATTTGTTTGACAGGGAAATCCAGTTCCTGCGGTTGAGCGTGATAAACCTTCCAACGCTTGCGGGTGACACCATCGGCTTCCACGACGATGCGATACTCGTCCGTCTCGTCTATCACTTCCTCCCGCCAACCCATCGTGCAATCAACGAGCAGGCAAACCAAGTCCAAGTCAAAAAAGTCGGCGGGAGCGACATCCGTCGGGTAACCTTCCCGTTGCCATTGCTGAAGGGTTTCGGGCAAGAAGTAGCAGTCCACGCACGGCACTCGGTCAACGGGTTGGCGCCTCAACGCCCGCCAGACCCGTTCTCGGGGCGAGAGGTCAACCGGTGGTGGAGTGTCAGCAGGACGGTGGCGTCGCCAAAACATCCTCGCTCACCTCGTCGCTGGCGAAGGCGTTGGAGCCTTTAACCGCTCTTGCAGTTGCTGGATGAGCGAACGCAATTGGCGAAGGCGCTCGCCGAACTTTGCCCAATCGCCTTGTCGGGCGCTTGTTTCCGCTTCCGTCAAAGTGCGTTCCATCGCTTCCGCCAACCCTCGCAATTCGGCGTTGGCGATGTGTTTCTCGGTCGGCAAGGAAGGAGTCGGCGCAACGGTTTGTCCGAGCAAGCGCGCCAAGGCTTTCGGCAATGTCTCGTCCATGACGACCCGCTGTTGGTCGGCGACGATGACCCGTTTGAGTTCGGGCAACCGTGTTTGCGTGGAGACCAAAAAGAGGGGCTCTACATAGAGCAAAGCGCCGTCCAAAGGGATGACGAGCAAGTTGCCCCGAATGACATCCGAGCCCCGTTGCCGCCAAAGGGTCAAGTCTTTGGAGATTTCGGCATCGTTGTCAATTCTGGCTTCAATTTGGGCAGGTCCGTAAACTTGCTCGCCTGGCGGCATCCGCAGGATGAACAAGTCGCCGATGTGGGGCGGGTCACATCGTGCCATCAACAACGCCACTAAATTGTGCCGTTCCTGCTTGCCCGGCACACCGTAAGGCGTGAAGGGCAAAATAAGGGCGAATTCAACGGGACGCCCTGAAGGGGCTTGTCTTCCCTCCCGCCCACCAGGCAGGCGCATCATGACATAGTAGGGCTCTATCAGTTGCTGCTCCTCACCATAAACCTCTTGGGCGATCGCCCACCTGTCTTCTTGCTGATAAAACTGCTCTGGGTCGGTGATGTGGTAAAGCAGCAATCGTTCGGCTTGCAGTTGAAGCAAGTTGGCAGGATAGCGCAAGTGTGCCTGTAAACTCTTGGGCATTTCCGAAAGGGGACGGAACATCGTCGGAAAGATGCGGGCATACACCCGAACGATTGGGTCGGTCGGGTCGGCGAGGTAAAACTTCACCGTCCCATTGTAGGCGTCAATGACGACCTTAACAGAGTTGCGGATGTAATTGATGTCAACCCGCTCCACTGCTTCTCCGCCAGAGAAAAGCACCGTTTGCTCCCACACCGTCGGCTCTGCGTAAGGGAAGCGGTCGCTGTAAGTGTAGGCGTCCATGATCCAAAACAAGCGTCCGTCGGCGATGACGATGTAAGGGTCTTTGTCAAAGAGCAGGAAGGGAGCGATGGCTCTAACCCGCTCGTGAATTTGGCGGCGGAAAAGCAAACGGCTTTCGGGCAGGATGTCGCGGTTGAGGGCTAAAGAGACCTCCCCGAAACGCAGGGCAAAGGCAAGGCGCATCAACGGGTTGCCAATCGGCACACCGCCTCGCCCCCGATAAGTCGTCCGAGCCATCGCCTCGCTTCCCCCTCCTTCCCCGCCCTGCGTCCCGCGTTCTCCGTTTCGTTTTCCGCTGGTGGGGTAGTCAAACTCCTTTTGGCGGGTGCGGACGACGATGTAGTCGTTGGTCAACTCGCCGAAGTAAATGCGGGGCTCTTTCACTTGCAACTCGCGGAACGGGCTGCGAGGGGGGATGTCCCGCACCCAAAGGACAGGCATCCCTTCCCGTTCCACTTCGTTGACGGGGACGACGACAACGCCAAAGCCATGCGTCCACAAAAAGTGGCGGCTGAACCAACTGGGGCGCAACTGCTCCACATCCAACTCCCGTGCCGCAATCATCACTTGCCGATAAGACCCACCAACCCGATACCTGTCTATGTCCACATCGGCGAAGGTGTAGTAAGTGCGGATGGCTTGGTTTTGCCGAAGGTTGTCTTGAAGGGGGCGGTAATCCCAAAGGCGAATGCTCTCCAAAAGGGTGCGGTTGTTGGCGATCAAGTCCGGCGTCACAGCGCCGTGAAAGGGGTAGTCTATCATTTGAACCTTGTGAAGACCGTAGGCGATACGGGTCATCGTGATGTTGTGGGCAAGGTAGGGCTTTTCCATCGCCAGTTCGTTGGGCTTGACGACATAGCGTTGAAAGAGGGCGGGCACAAAAGTCAAGGTCAACCATGCCGTCACAAAAAGGGCACCGAGAACCATCCCTGCCCTTAGCGAGGCTCTGGCGCGGATGCTCCAAAGCATCAACAGCCCGCCCGCCAAAAAAACGAGCATGCAAACCCACAAAGCAGGCAAACGCAGGTGGACATCCGTGTAGCCAGCCCCCCAAACGACTTCCCCTGCACTGCGCCCGTAAAGCAACTCAAACATGCTCAGCCGAAAGTGACCGGCGATGGCAAAGAGGAGCAATGCCACAAGGAAGAGCAAATGGGCGCGGACAGTCGGCGTCGCTGACAGCAATAAAGCCCGCACTTGCCCCCGCAAAGTCGGCGGGTAACGCCCTGCCACCACCATATCGGCGACGGCGTGAAAAGCATAAAAGAGCCCCGTCAGCAAAAGCGCCAACAAGAGGGCAGCAAACAGGTAGTTGTAAATGAACCGCCAAAAAGGCAGGGCGAACAGGTAGAAACTGATGTCCTTGCCGAAGAGCGGGTCATTGATGCCTGTTTTGATGGCTGCCCCGAAGACAAACCGCAACACCGTCTCCCATTCCCTCCCCGCCGCCCAACCGCTGATGACACCGAACATCGCCACGACGACAAAAAGGGTGAGCCGAAAACCTTGCTCCAACCAGACCATCAACGCCCCCATCCAACCGGGCGGGTAGAAGCGGCGCAGTCGTCGGAAAGTCCATCGCTGTGCCAAAACCAAGTTGACCCCGATGGCAAAAGCAAAGAGCAACCCGACAGCCAACCCAACCCCCAACCTCATCCAAAATCTCGCCCAAAAGACGGAGGTGTAGCCGACTTCCCGAAACCACGCCCACTCCGTCACCACCCAAGCGATTTGCCGTCCCATCAAAAATAGTCCCAGCAAAACGACAAGGGCAATAAGCCAACCGTAGCGGCGCATTCAAGTCACCTCGTCGGGTGCGTCCCGTGCTCAAACCCCAAAGCACATTGACACGCCTGCGTCACTTTGGCTGGTAAGGCACTGGCAGCCATTCGCCTTCTCCATCATAGCCTTTCAACGGACGATACCAAATATTGCGGAAGCGGACGCGATAGCCGTGATTTTGCAACCGCAACGGTCCGACGGGTGGATGAGGTTGATAACGGGCGACGGCGCGATGGACGGTTGACCCCAAAACGGGTGTGTGATAGTGAACGACGACACCGTTGAAAATCAGGGTCAGGTAGCCAGGGCGCACTAAGTTGCCCCTCTCGTCAAAGCGGGGGGCAATCCAGATGATGTCGTAAGTTTGCCATTCGCCCGGCGGTCGGCAGGGATTGACCAACGGCGGATATTGCCCGTAAATTGCCCCTGCCATCCCGTCGGCATAGGTGAGGTTTTTGAAACTGTCCAGCACTTGAATTTCGTAGCGTCCCATCAAAAAGACGCCGCTGTTGCCCCGCCCTTGTCCGCTGCCTTTCACATCGGATGGGACACTCCACTCTATGTGCAATTGACAGTCGCCAAACTCGTCCACCGTCTGGATGTCGCCTGTTCCGGGCACGACTTCCATGTAGCCGTTCTCCACGCGCCAACGGGCAGGACCGCCAAAGACGCTGCGCCATTTGGACAAGTCTTTGCCGTCAAAGAGCACGATGGCATCCGAGGGTGGGTCGCCGAGATTTTTGCCCGGCGTGACGACGGGCGGTTGCGGACGCTTGCTGTCATGCACCCGCCACTTGGAGCCGGGCAAAAAAGGTGTGTCGTCGTAGCCAAGTTGCCCGACTGCCCAAAAGGCAGCACCTGCCAATAACGCCAACGCTATCGCCATCCACCGACCCATCGGTTCATCCCTCCATGCCGACGGAGAAAAGTGGTGCCGTTGGGATTGTAGCAGCGCCTTCCAGACCATGAAGTCCCAGTCAGTGCCGATGCGACCGCCGTATTCTCGCCGTGCGCCGACCCGATGGAGCGAAAAGACCTTTCCTTTAACGCCCTTGTCGGTTCAAGGATTTCCCTCCTTGCCTGGTGGCGGAAAGTCCTTGCTGGCATCATCCAGAACCAAAACCCAATCCGTCTCCCCTTCCCCTTCGGGCTTAAAGGTTCGTTCGCCATTCCGCCTGAACTCGCCGATCAATTTCGCTTCGCCTGTTCTTGGGTCATACCACCATGCCCTGATTTCTCGCCCCGACAATTTGTCAAGGCGCACGGTGACGGGCTTAGGGACGGGGATGTAAACGAAGGCGAAACTTCCGTCAACTGCCCTCGCCGCCCTGACATGTTCGGCTCCTTCCCCAGGGTCGCAGGCAAGGAGGGTCTGGTCTGGGACGCGCAGGAGCATCGGTCGTGAGAGCAAGAGTGCCTTGGCGTGCTTGACTTGTGATGCTCCGGGCAAATGGAGGGCTTTCTGCCAAGGTGTTCGGGCGTGGGAAATGGGTGGGTGTTTGTCTGGGTCGTAAAACTGCCAAATGTCGTGGCAGCCGTAGGTATGTCCGTGAGCGCCTGCCAACAACGCCCAATAGGCAGCCTGCCGAACATCGTAGTCGGTGAACCAGCCGTTTTGCGGGTTCCAGTTAATGGGATGGTCTTCGTAACGCGGCTCACCGTCCATGCATGGCTTAATGGGTTGGAGGTTGTAGTCGCGCTCAATCATCGCATAGTTGGCGATGTGGCGGGCATGGTGTCCCGATTGCAGCATGTTGAAGTCCAGCCACTCTTCGTCGTGCAGCCACTCCGACGATGACCGACCGCCGACGGGGTGAAAGGTGATGAGGTGCTCGCCGTCGTCGCCCTTGCGCAACCCTTCCGCCATCGCTTGCCAAATTTGCAAGTGGCGTTCTGTTTCAATCGGGCGGTCGCCGCCCAAAATCCAGAGGATGCCTTTGCCTCGGTAGCGGCGTCCCAAAAACTCGCCGTAAATGCGGGCATTGTCGGGGGTGAAAATTTCGGGTCCGACACCCCACTTTTTGTTCACCTTGTCACCCCAAGTCGGCAGCATCCCGATGAACAAGCCCAACGCGTTGGCTTTGTCTACGACCCAATCCACGAACTCAAAGTAAGCCTCGTTGGGTTGTGTCGGGTCGTTGTTGTGCAAGGGTTTATGCCCTTCCGCGTTGGGCGTGTTCAGCCCGTCCAGTTCCGCCAGCACGACGGCTTGGATGACCGTAAACCCTTTTTGGGCGCGGTCGCGCAAGTAATGCTCCGCCTCCTCGCGGTTAAGACGGTGAAAAAGTTCCCACGCCGTGTCGCCGAGATAAAAGAACGGCTCACCTTTTTCCGTGACGAGGTAACGATGCTTGTTCGGGTGCGTAGCATCGGCGAAAACTTTCAAGCGGGGTAATTTGCCGCCGTCCATTTTTCCCGACCCCCTTTCCGAGAATGCTCCAAAAACCATCAGCCCCGCGCCTATGCAACCCCGCACAAACTGACGCCGCTGCATCGGTCACATCACCTCGCTTAGTGTGTCGCAACCTTCGGGTCGTGGATGCGGCTAATTTGTCGCGGTTGATAGTCGCTCCAACGGGATTTGGCGTCGGGTTGCTCCTCTTTATCAGCCACGACGGGAACAGCCACGACGCCACAAAACTTATCCCAAGACTTTCCGAACCTCTTCGGAAACCCTTTTCAAGCCGCCACAAGGCTATCGCCTTTTTGGGTGCGGCATGATGGTGGCGGTAAAAGTTGTGCCCAAAGTCGCAAAGGGGTGAAGAACGGAGGTGGCAGTTCGTGGAACGGTGGGGAGCGTTGCCACCGCTGGAGCGGCGTCCGTTGCCGCCTTTTCCTGGCTGGTTGCCGATGATGGGTCCTGCCGTCGTCTGGATAGCACTGGCGGCAGGGAGTGGCGAATTGATTTGGTGGCCGCGCCTCGTCGCCAAATACGGCGAAAGTTTTTTGTTCCTGCTCATCCCTGCGACCCTTTTGCAACTGCCCCTCACTTACGCCATCGGGCGCTACACGATGGCGACGGGCGAAAGCATTTGGCAAGGGTTCATCCGCATCAACAAATGGTTTGCCTTGCTCCTTTGGGCGATGATGACGGTGCAATTTTTCTGGTTGGGCGGATGGGTGACGGCAGGCAGCAGCGGTCTGGCGCACCTTGTAGACTTCCCGCACGGTTGGGACCAACGCGCCAAAACTCTCTTTTGGTCATGGCTCACCATCGGCATCCTTTTCCCGACCTTGCTCTTTAGCCCCCGCGCCTATCGCTTCGTGGAGGGCGTCATGTGGTTCATCTCCATCGTCACCTTCCTCGGTTTGCTCCTCGCCTGCTTGCATCCCGTCGTCCTGCGCACCGTGCCTTCGTTTTTGAAAGGTCTTTTGCTGCCTCATTTTCCGCCCTTTGCGCCTTTGCCTCACCCATGGGACCCGCAGGATGCCGATGCCTTACTCACTTCCCTCATCTTTGCGGGATTGGGCGGCTTCTTCATGCTGTTTTACTCCTACTGGGTGCGGGAGAAAGGAGCAGGCATGGCAGGTTACTTCGGACACATCACCAGCCCTATCACGGGGAAACCCGAAGTCATCCCGCTGTCGGGTTTCGTGCCAACGGATGATGCTGAAACGCCCAAACGATGGTGGCAGTGGCGGCGCTACTTGCTCGCCGACAGTTCCGTCGCCATCATCGGCAACATCGTCACGACTTTGATGACTTGCCTGCTCGCTTACGCCCTGCTCCATCCCAAAGGCTTGGTGCCACAGGGATGGGAGTTAGTCGTCCATCAAATGCGCTTCTTTGAGACGATTGCTGGCGAGGCGGGACGGATGCTTTTCGCCTTCATCGCCGTCGCCTTCCTCTCCGATACTTGGTTGACAAGCCTTGATGCCGTCAGCCGAACCCACACCGATTTTTTGCTGAGTTTCTTTCCCAACGCCCGTCGCTATCATCCGCGCGTTTGGTATTACGCCATCGTTGTCATCCTAACGGTCATCAGCGTCGTCACGATGCACCTTGCCAATCCCGAACAACTCATCCAGCGGACAGCGCTCATCGGGTTTGTAGGGATGCTGCTTTTCGGCGGGGCATTGCTTTGGCTCAACTACTTTTGGTTGCCCCGACACTTGCCTTCATCGCTGAAGCCGACGCGCCTTGCGCCTATCGCCGTCGGCGTTTCCTGGGTCGCCTATTTGGTGCTGGCAGCCGTTTACCTTTGGTTGCGGTTGAGCGGGCGATGAAAAAACGGGACGAGGGACGGGAGCGCGGGACGCAGGCGCAAAATTAAAACCCGTTCGTTGACCCTTGCGCCCCTTGGCGAGCCGTTTGCGTTATTTGTCCGATGGCTTGCAACGCCAACAGTTGCGCCTGCCTCGCATAGTCCAACGCCTCGCTCAGTTCCTTCAGCACCTCTTCAGGGTTGTGGAAGCCCATGCTGTTTTCGGAAACGACCAAGTTCTCCCAACGCAAATGAGCCCATTGATGCCAGCGAACGGCTTGGCGCAAGAGTTGCTCGTTGACAGGCTTGCCTGCCTGCTTTGCCTGCTTGGCGGAGGCGATGGCGTCAATGCTATCGCTGAGGGCTTGTTGCACCCGTTTTTGCACTTCGTCCACATGCCTTTGCACCCGAAGCACCTGCGCCCGCAACACCGTCGGCGGGACGCTGTGGCACTC
>Ga0209289_100658_pt1 | contig 16515 bp, 13 predicted proteins | sample GXS110809BmetaG_FD_184121 | JGI IMG/M metagenome (GOLD analysis project Ga0209289, IMG submission 184121) | Hot spring microbial communities from Gongxiaoshe hot spring, China to study Microbial Dark Matter (Phase II) - GXS 110809B (SPAdes)... ...
GTCCACATAAAGCCCATCCGCCTCGTAGCCCAATTGCGTCAACGCAAACCATAAGCCGAGGCTATCTTTGCCCCCCGAGACGGCGACCAAGATACGGTCGTCAGGGGTCAACATCCGAAATTCCTTGATCGTCCGCTCCGTCATTCGCAAAAACCATTTGGGGTAGCATGCCTTGCACAGCGCCAAACGATGCTCTCGCATGTAAATGGCGGCTTTTTCCTTGCACCAAAGGCAGCGCTTCATGTCCCTTTTCATCCTCCTGAAATGGCACTGACGACGCGCACTTCGTCGTCTTCGCTCAATCGTTCGTCCTCCGTTAACACCTCGTCGCCCCGCAGCACCAAAGCGCTTTCGGGCGAGAGGTTGAGTTCCTTGAGCAACTCTCGGACAGTCATCGGGCGGTCAAACTCAAAAGTCTGACCACGAAAGTGCACCTTCATGGCGTTTCACCATCGGTCAGGGCAATTGCGTTAGACTGATGAAGGGCTTTCGCCAGCCCAAATTTTAGCCCGTCAAGACGGAGAAAGGGGAAAGGCGAAGATGCGCCGTTTCGTCGGCTTGCTTCTCATCCTTTTGACGGCTTTCGCTGGGGCACAGGACATCGTGCAACTCTTTCGGGAAGGGGAGCGGCTGTTTCGGGAGGGACGGTATGATGAAGCCCTTGCTGCCTTCCGAAAGGTCGTGGAACTGAACCCTGACGATGGTGAGGCGTGGATTTACATCGGGACGATTTTGGTGACCAAGCGCGACTACAATGGCGCTATCGGGGCGTTGGAAAAGGGCTTAGCCCAGCCGTTGCCTCCTGCCGTCGCCGCCCCTGGGTGGGTGAATTTGGGCTTTGCCTACCAGTTAGGGCAGCGGAACTTGGAGAAAGCCATCGCCGCTTACACCAAAGCCATCAGCCTCAAGCCCGATTTGCCCGAAGCCCACTTTAACCTCATCCTCGCCCACCTCGCTCAAAACAACTTCACGGAAGCCCTCAAAGCCAGCGAGAATGCTTTTAAGGCGATGGGCAAACTTTTGCGGGCTGAACAAGCCCAAGCGACTTTTGAGCAAGTCTTGACTTTCCTGCCCAAAGACTACGACCGCGCCCTTTCTGTCCTGAAAAGCCTTGCCGAACAGCAATTGCCCCGCCCTGAATTTCACGCCTTGATGGGCAAAGCCTATGAAGGGCTCAAGCAATTCAGTCGCGCCGCTTTGTGCTATGGGCAGGCTGCCGCTTTAGCCCCGCAGGTCGCCCAGTATCATGCCGACTTCGGTTGGGCGTTGGGACAGATGGGGCAATGGGAGGCATCGGCAAGGGTCTTGGAGCGGGCGACCTCGTTGGATGCGCAGAACGCTTTTGCCCTTTTGGCGCTGGGCATCGCCTACAGCGAGTTGGGGCGGTGGCAGGAAGCCGTTCGGGTTTTGAGCCGAGCCGTAGAGCGGGAGCCGCAAAATTGGGTCGCCCATGTTCGGCTGGCAGCCGCCTACGAGCAGTTGGGCGACCTCAAAAAAGCCATGCAGGAATACTTGGCGGCTTTGGGCATCAAAGAAGACCCCGCCGTCCTCAACAACCTCGCCCGTCTTTATCTGCTGGAAGGCGAACGGGCAGAAGCAATGGGGCAATGGGAGGCTCTGGCGGACGCCGCAGCGCAAGCGGAAAAGCGACTGCGCCGTGCCTTGCAATTGGACAGCAACTTTGCCATCGCCCGTCTCAACCTTGCCATCGCCTTGCGCCAATGGGCAAAAGCCCAACGAAACCTCGGTCAGGAAAAACAAGCCCTTGATGCCCTCAAGGAAGCCGAAGGGTTGCTACGGGAACAGTTGAAGCGGGAGAATAACCCTGCCCTCTTGTTGGAACTCGCCAGAACCGTCGGCGACCAGAAGCGTTGGGACGAAGCGATGCAACTTTGCCGGGAAGCCCTCAAAAGTGACCCTAAAAGCGTGGACGCTTTGTTGCTGATGGGCTATCTGTCCATCAGCGCCAGCCGTCTTGCCGATGCCGAACAAGCCTATCAGCAAGCCTTAAAACTGCAGCCGCAAAACGCCGATGCGATGACGGGTTTAGGCATTGTCGCTTACCTTCGGGGTCGCTACGACGAGGCTATCGCTTGGTTTGAACGCGCCTTGAAAGTCAACCCCAATCATCCCCAAGCCCGCCAAAACTTGGAAATCGCCAAGCAAGCCAAAGAACGCCGTTGAAACCGTCAAAGCCCTGAGGTGACGGCAGTGAAGCGGGTCGGCATCCTTGTCGCTACCCACAAAGTCGGCGTAGAAAGTGCCTTGAACAACCTCATCGCACTGCTGAAAAGTTTGGGCAGCGACATCCTCTTGCCTTCCCCAGCCACTGCCTCCCTTCATCGCCCTGATGAAGCGTCTATGGAAGCGTTGCGGACAGCGGAATTGCTCATCGCCTTAGGAGGCGATGGGTGCGTCCTTTCCGCCGCCCGCCTTGCCGCCCCGCTGGGCATCCCCATCTTGGGCATTCGTTTGGGCGGGTTCGGTTTCCTTGCCGAAGTGGAAGCCAGCGAAATGGAAACGGCGCTGCGGCGCATTTGGGATGGCGATTTCCTACTGGATGAACGCCTCATGTTGCAAGTGACGCATCGCCAGCAAGGTTCGCCCGATTGGTCTGCCATCGGTTTAAACGACGCCATCTTGCTCAAAACACCTGCCTCGCCTTTGCCTTCGTGGGAGGTTTGGGTGGACGAAGAGTTGCTGGCGCGTTACCCTGCCGATGGCGTCGCCGTCGCCACGCCGACAGGTTCTACGGCTTACACCCTCTCCGCTGGCGGTCCTATCCTCGCCCCCGATGTGGAAGCATTGCTGCTGATGCCGATGTATGCCCACACCTTGACCCTTCGCCCATTGGTGTTGCCCTTTCGGTCAACGGTGCAGGTTCGCTTGCTGCCTCAGCGTCGTCCTGTCGCTGGCGAAATTTCCGTGGACGGGCAAGAAACCCATCCCATCGCCCCTGACGACCTTGTGACCATCGCAGCCGCACCTTTTCGGGCGAAAATCATTCGCTTGGGCGGCTTATCCTTTTTCGCTCGCCTCCGTCAGAAACTGCGCTGGGGCGAACGACAATAGCGTTGCTGGCGGAAGGAGGCGGTCGGAATGGGGCAGCCGATGCCGACGAAGTTCATCCCGACCAATCCGATGGTGGGCGAGGCGGGCAGTTGGGAAATCCTCCGACGCATCATTGAGCGGCACTTATTGCCGTCCTTAGATGCCTGCGGGGCGCAACTCTTTTTGCCCAGCCCCCAACCCCTCCCACCTGAGACCCGCATCCCGCCCATTGACGGCATGCTTTCGCACCCTTGGCAAAATCCCTACCCGCTTTTCGTCTATGTCACTGATGGCACTTGCCTGATGATTTTGAAAGGGCAATGGCTACAAGTGCCAGCGGGCAAGGGCGTGTTTGTCCCTGCCCACACGCCTTATGTCGCCCACGCCGCCCTTGGCGACCGCCTTCTTCCGTGCGACTTGCTCAATTTCAGCGTCTTCTCCTTCGGCGTCCTTGTCCATCGCTGCCGTTTGACACCCCACGAGCACCTCAAAAGTGTCCATCATGCGATTTTGAACCCAACGCTGTGGGATTTGTGTTGCCTTTGGACGAACACCCTCAACGCTTTTGCTGGCAAGCCCACGCTGGGCGCCAAGGGGTTACTGTTGGCGTTCTTCAGCCTGTTGGCGCACGGACAAGCCCTCCCCTTCCAAGCCCCGATGGACGATTTGTTGCCACCGCAGTGGGCAACTTTGCCTTTGCCCCTTCAACGGGCGATCAAATGGCTGCACCACGCCTTTGAACGCCCCTTCTCTTTGCCTCGCTTGGCGCACTATTGCGGTGTCAGCCCCGCCTACTTATGTCGGCTCTTCCGTCGGCATTTGGGCACGACGCCGGTCGGTTACCTCACCCGTTTGCGGTTACACCTCGCCCGACGCTTGGTGGAGACGACGGAGTTGAGCCTTGCGGACATCGCCTTCCTCGTCGGCTACCGTCAACTGACCTACTTCGTCCGCCAGTTTCGGCGTTTCTTCGGTCAATCGCCAGGACGACTGCGAGACCGCAAGCGACCCCGCCGCGCTATTCCCGTCGCCCCACCGTTGCGGTGATGCGCCATGAAGAGTTGGGAGCGACTCAACGCTGCCATCCTCGCTTGCCAGCAATGCCCCCGCCTCGTCGCTTATCGCCAACAAGTTGCCCAGCAAAAGAAGCGACAATTTCGTGACCAAACCTACTGGGGCAAACCTGTCACGGGCTTTGGCGACCGAAACGCCCGCATCGTGCTGGTCGGCTTGGCACCTGCCGCGCACGGCGGCAACCGAACGGGACGCATCTTCACGGGCGACAGTTCCGCCCAAACGCTGATGCAAGCCCTCTATGCTGTCGGGTTGGCTTCGCAACCCTTCTCGGAACACCGCGATGATGGGCTGCAACTGTTTGGCGTCTATCTCACCGCCGTTTGCCGCTGCGTTCCACCCGACAACAAGCCGTTGCTTGACGAGTTGCGTCGTTGCTTGCCTTACCTTGTTTGTGAGTTGGAACTTTTGCCGCAAGCGAAAGTGTTGGTGGCGTTAGGGCAAATCGCTTTTAACGGGACATTGCGAGCGTTGCAAGCATTGGCGAACTCCCACGCCGTTGATTGGCGCTTGCCTTCCCCTCGCCCCAAATTCGCTCACGGCGCTTGTCACGAATTGCCTGACCCACGCGGCGGGACTTTGCACTTGCTCGCTTCCTACCATCCCAGCCGCCAAAACACGCAGACGGGACGGTTAACCGTCGCCATGCTCACGGAAGTGTTAGCGCAAGCGAAGCGGTTGGCAGGACTGTAAGCGGTCGCAAAAGTTCTCCGTCGGAACGGTTACCAGCCGCAACAAAATGTCAGCCAAGGCTTGTCCGCACAATTTGCAGGCGGTGACGATAAATGAGCGTTCCTGAACCGACCCGAAAAGAGTTGCTCCTTGCGGGCAAAAACGGCATGGAGACAAGCGTGGCGCTGGCGGAAGCGGGCAACCCTTTCACGGGTGAGCGATTTATGAGGCGGGCGACGGTGCGATGGTTTTTTGAGCGCTTAAACGAAAGTGGCATCCCTTACGCCCTCATCGGCGGCTTGGCAGTTGCCCACTACGCCACGCCCCGCTTGACGCAAGATGTGGACATCCTCGTGCGGGACGAAGACCGACCCCGTTTGCACCAATTGTTCATCGCCAACTTAGTGCAAGCGATGGAGGACTTCTCCACCTTCCTGTTCAGCGGTGCGAAAGTGGATGTCTTTGTCGCCAAGTTGCCCCACGAACAGGAGGCGGTCGTGGAAGCGGAGCAAGGTGCTTTTGAAGGCGTGCCCGTTCGGGTTGTCCGACCCCGCCACCTCATCTTGCTCAAGTTGCACGCCGCTTGGCAGCGGCGGATTTTCCCACGCGCTGAGCAAGATCGCACCGACATCGCCGATGTCCTTCACCACACTCGTCACCAACTCACCGCTGGCGACATCCGCTACATCGCCGAACGCTTGCGCGCTTATTGCCAATCGCCCGAAGGGTTGACACGCTGGCAAGAGCAAATCGCTTGGCTCAACCGCACACTTCAACAGTTGGGCTTGACAGATTGGCAGTTCCCACTTAGCGAAAGCGCCGATGATGCTTTCCGATGAAAGGGGGTGGCGGGCGTTGGAGAGCACCCATCGCCCTTGGGCGCGTTGGTGGTGGTTGGGCAACGCTGTGGACAAACCGACCATCGTTCGTTTGCTCGCCCAATATTGCGAGGCAGGTTTCGGCGGCATGGAGATTTGCCCCATCTACGGCGTCAAGGGCTACGAAGACCGCTTCATCCCCTTCCTGTCGCCAGAGTGGTTGAACTTGCTCGCCCACACCATCCGAACGGCACGCAAACTGGGCATGGAAGTGGACTTAACGACGGGAACGGGCTGGCCGTTTGGCGGTCCTTGGGTGACGCCTGAGTGGGCATCCAAACGGTTGGAGTTGACCGAACGGCTCTTGAGAGCCGGCGAACGGTTGACAACTTTGCCCGAAGGGAAACTCGTCAGCATCATCGCTGTCAACGAACAAGGCGAGCGGCGCAATTTGACTTGGCGGGTCAGAGGGAATGAACTGGATTGGACGCCACCGTCAGGTGTTTTTCGCCTCTTCATTGCCGTCCAAAAGAGCCCCATCCAAAAAGTCAAGCGGGCAGCGCCCGGCGGCGAAGGTTGGGTCGTTGACCCCTACTCCGTCAACGCCCTTCGCCACTACTTGGCTCGCTTTGACGAAGCCTTTGCCGCCTATCGCGGTCAAATGCCCCGCGCCTTCTTCCACGACTCCTTTGAATACTTCGGCGCCAATTGGACGGAGGAGTTGCCCGACGCCTTTTTGCACGAGCACGGTTACGACTTGCGAGATTACCTGCCCGAACTTTTCGGGCACGGCGACGCTGAGTTCGTCGCTCGCATCCGCCACGATTACCGCCAAACCGTCAGCAACCTCCATCGCGCTGCCATTCGGCATTGGACAGCATGGTGTCACCGATATGGCAGTCGTTCACGCAACCAAGCGCACGGCGCTCCCGCCAATTTGCTGGACCTTTACACCGACGCTGACATCCCTGAGACGGAAACTTTTGGCGAGGTGGACGAACGGCAAGTGCCGATGTTCAAATTGGCATCCTCGGCGGCACATTTGAAGGGTGGTCGGCTCGCCTCAGCGGAAGCCTTCACTTGGCTCGGTGAGCATTTTCAAGTGACCTTGGCGCAACTAAAACCCGCCGCCGATTGGCTTTTTGTCGCGGGCATCAACCACTTGATTTATCACGGCATCGCTTACTCGCCCCCTGATGCTCCCTTCCCCGGTTGGCTGTTTTATGCGTCCGTAGACTTTGCGCCGTCAGCAGGATTGTGGCGAGACTTGCCCGCCTTCAACGCCTATGTCACCCGCATTCAAGAAGCCTTGCAATCGGGCGAACCCGACAACGATTTGCTCTTTTACTTGCCTTGGCACGATTTTTGGCAGGAAGCAGGCGAAGCGCCCTTGCGTCAGTTCACTGTCCACGATCAGCCCCGTTGGTTCTGGTCGCATCCCGCTTACCAACTTGCCCTGCGTCTTTGGCGACGCGGCTACTGTTTTGACTTCGTTTCGGACGAATGGCTGATGCGGGCGCGTTGCGAGCAAGGGCGCATCACCTTCGGTCACAACCGCCACTTTTATCGCGCCCTCCTCATCCCGCCTTGCCGTTTCTTTGAGCCCCAAACATTGGAGCGTTTGCGGATGCTGGTCTGGTTGGGTGCGACGGTCTTGGTGGTCGGGAAATTGCCCGAAGATGTGCCAGGGTTGGGACGGCTCAGGGAACGGCGCAAAGCCTTGACCGAATTGCTGGCGCAAATCTCCTTCGTCGGCGATGGCAACATGCCCGTTCAGAAAGCCCGCATCGGTCAAGGGATGATTTTGCGCGCCGACGATGCGGAGACTTTGCTGGTTTCCGCAGGCATCTCCCGCGAAGCGATGAGCGATTTGGGATTGCGGTTTATCCGTCGCCGACTTCAAAATGGCTGGCTTTACTTCATCGTCAATTTCAGCGGTCAACCCATCAACGGTTGGGTTTCTCTTGCCGTTCCCGCCGAAAATGTCCAGTTGCGTGACCCGATGGACGGTCGGTCAGGTCTTGCGGCAGTGCGCCGACGGGATGGGCAAACGGAAGTTTATTTGCAACTGGATGCGGGTCAATCGCTGCTGCTTTTCGCAAGTCAAAACTCGGTCAGCGATGCAGCGTGGCGCTACTGGCAACCCATGGGCAATGGCGTGCTCATCGTGGGCAAATGGCAAGTGGAGTTCGTGGAAGGCGGACCGAATTTGCCCAAACCTTTTGAGACGGAGCGGCTGATTTCTTGGACAGACTTGGACGATGCGGAGGCGAAACGCTTTCACGGCACTGCCCGCTACACCGTCACCTTCACGGCGCCGACGATGCCCGCCGATGAATGGCTTTTGGATTTAGGGCAAGTGTGCGAGAGCGCCCGCCTTTGGCTGAACGGCGAATTTGTCGGCACGCTTTGGTCGCCACCTTTCCGAACCTTCGTCGGCAAATTTTTGCGGCAGGGTGTCAACACCCTCGTCGTGGAAGTGACCAACTTAGCGGCAAACCGCATCGCCGACATGGACCGACGGGGCGTGGCTTGGAAGGTCTTCTACGACATCAACTTCGTCAATCGCCACTACCAACCCTTTGACGCTTCCGAATGGCAACCCCGCCCGTCGGGTTTGCTTGGTCCCGTGCGTTTGTTGCCCGTCCGCATCGTGGTTCCGTGAACCTCACGCCAATCCCACCAATGGGCAGAGCAAGCGCAACAACAGCCAGATGATGGCGATGCTGGTGATGTCCAACAGCAAGCCCATCCGCAGCATTTGCCGAAAGGGCACTAAGCCCGAGGCGTAAACGATGGCGTTGGGACCCGTCCCGATGGGCAAGGCGAAGGCAAGGGTGCAGCCGAGGGTCGCTCCCAAAACGGGGGCAACCGGCGAAAGGTTGGCTTCCTTGGCGGCAGCAATGACCATCGGCACCAACATGTTCGTCGCTGCCACATTGCTGACGAACTCCGTGAGCAGGACAGCCATAGCAACGCTCCACGCCGTCAAGCCCCAAAGGGTTTCAGCGAAAGGAAGTTGGCGGACGGCAATGCCGATGCGTTCCGCCAAGCCCGTCCGAAACATCGCATCCCCCAACGCCATCCCACCTCCAAAGAGCAGCAAAATGCCCCAGTCAATGCGAGCGGCTTCCTTCCAAGTTAGGGTTTGCCGCTCTTGCCGATGGTCAGGGAGCAAAAAGAGCAGCAGTGCCCCAATCATGGCAGGGATGGCTTCAGGGCAATGGCGCTCCCATGCCTTGACAAAAGGCGCATCAGCGCCCAGCACCAGCGCCAACAAACCCGTCAACATCCAAAGGGCGACCGTTAACCCAAAAGCAAATGCCGTGTTGCGTTCGCCAGCCGTCATCGGCGTCTTCAGCCGCTCCGTCGCCATCGTCAAAAGTTGCCCTCCTTTCACGCCAAAAAGCCAACGCGCCCAAAGCAAATGCGCCACCAACATCGCTGCCCCGATGGGCAAGGCGACGAGCATCCATTGCACAAACCCGATGGAAACACCCGCTAACTTTTGCAAAAAGCCCAAGCCGATTAAGTTGGGTGGCGTGCCGACGGGTGTCAGGATGCCACCGATGGAGGAAACATAAGCGCAGGTGAGCATCAGCGCTGTCCCAAAGGCGGAAGCGTTAGGCAATCGCAAACGCAACTCCTGAAACGCTTGCCATGCCAGCGGGTAAACCGTCGCCGTCGTCGCCGTATTGCTCATCCACGCCGACATCGCCCAAGTGGCGACACCGAACCCTGCGAGCAAATGAAAGGGCGAGCGCGAGAAAGTCGGGTGAGCCAAAAGCCACTCCGCCCATCGGCGATCTAAGCCGTGAACGCGGATGGCTTCCGCTAACATGAAGGCGCCGAGGAAGAGGAACAGGATGGGATTGCCGAAACTGGCAAAGGCTTGCTCGGCAGGAAGAATGCCCAAAAGGACGCACAGCGTCACGCCCAACAACGCCGTGACAGGCAACGGTAACGCTTCGGTGACCCAAAGGGTGAAAGTCAATGTCAGCACGGCAATGAGCCGTCGCTGCGGTGCTGTCAAGGAAAGAGGCAACAGCAAAACGAGCGCAAAGAACAAACTTGCCAACGCAAACCCAACCCACTGACGAGGCAAATTTTTCGCCACTATCTTCATCACAGCCACCTCAGTGACAAGCAGTTGGCGATTGGCAAAAAGCGACTGGTCATCGCTGAGTGTGTTCGGAAAGTCACGGGATAGGCTTTGTGCGTCGCGGCTGAAAACCATTTTGGTCGTGGCTGATAGCCACTCCAACAGGGTTGAGCAACCTGACGCTCCTTCCAACCTTCTGTTGGAGCGGCGATTAGCCGCGACAATGCTGCGAAAATGGCGATGCGACGATGGCAATGTCCGCTTTTAGAACACCCTCGTCAGCGCTTGTCGTGCGCTGCCGCTCCAATCGCCATTCACGCCTTGCCCGCCGTTTTCGTTGCTGCCCGTTCGCTATAATTGTGGCGGCTTGTCATCCCGAAAATTCCCCACAAGGAGGCGGTTGTAATGGTGCAGGAGCGTTCAGGCGTCGTGACTTTTCGGGGCAACCCGCTGACGCTGCTTGGTCCTGATTTGCAAGTGGGCGAAAAAGCCCCCGACTTTCGGGTCGTGGACTTGGACTTGAACCCCGTGACGCTGAAGGATTTCGCCGGCAAGGTGCTACTCATCAGCGTCACGCCATCACTGGACACACCCGTCTGCGATGCCCAAGGGCGTCGGTTCAACGAATTGGCAGCAGGGCTTTCGGGCGATGTCGTCGTCGTCAACATCAGCGTGGATTTGCCTTTTGCCCAACGGCGTTGGTGTGGCGCCAACGGCATTGACCGCATCAAAGTCCTCAGCGACTACCAAGACCGCGACTTCGGGCTCAAATACGGCGTCCTCATCAAGGAACTGAAACTGCTGGCTCGCTCCGTCTGGATCGTGGACAAAGAAGGCGTCATCCGCTACAAGCAAATTGTCCCCGAAGTGACGACTGAACCCGATTACGACGCGGCGTTAGCCGCCCTCAAGGAAGTCGTCGGAGCATGAAGGGAAAGAGCCGGGACGCTTAGGCGTCCCGGCAAATTTTTTGGGCAATCGGGGGCATGACGAGATGCCGCCTCGCATCGTGTTGTGCGGCGTCTTTCCTGAAACGGCGCTCAAGCGTTTGCAGGCAGAAGCAAGCGTGCAAGTCGTCCCCATTGACCGCAACGCCGTCGCCGAAGCCCTACGGGACGCCGACGCTCTCATCCTGCGCAATATGCCCTTCGTGGATGAAGAGTTGCTCGTCAATGCCCAGCACCTAAAAGTCATCGGTCGTTTCGGCGTCGGTGTGGACAATGTGGATTTGGACGCAGCCCGACGACGAGGCATCCGTGTCGTTTACACGCCCGGCGCCAATGCCGATGCTGTCGCCGAACACACTTTCGCTCTCCTGCTGGCGTTGGCGAAACGATTGCGGTTTTGGCACGATGCCTTGGTGCGGGGCGATTACCACTTGCGCTGGACGGAGCGGAGCGTGCAATTGCAAGGCAAGACGCTGGGCATCGTCGGCTTTGGGCATGTCGGTCGCGCCGTCGCCCGCCGCGCCCAAGCCTTCGGGATGCGATTGCTCGTCTTTGACCCACTGGTGTCGGCGGAGACAGTGGCTTCCTTTGGGGCAGAAAGGGTGAACTTGGACGACTTGCTCCGAGAAAGCGATTTCGTCACGCTCCATGTGCCTTTGACCGATGAGACGCGCCACCTGATTAACCGAGAGCGTTTGGCATTGATGAAGCGGGGTTCGTTCCTCGTCAACACGGCGCGGGGTGAAGTGTGTGACTTGGATGCCCTTTACGAAGCGTTGCAATCGGGTCAGTTAGCGGGTGTGGCGTTGGATGTCTTTCCCGACGAACCTCCCGATGTGAGCCATCCGATTTTCTGCCATCCCAACTTCTTCGGAACACCTCATGTCGCCGCCCACACGCCTGAAACTCTGGAACACATGGCATTGGTCGTCGCCGAACAAGTCCTAAAGGTGCTACGAGGCGAAGAACCCGATTTCGCCGTCGTGTGAGGGTGTTCGGAAACTAAGCCCAGCAAACCTCTCGGTAAGAACATCCTCGCCCAGCATTAAAATGCTGGGCGACTTTCACGAAGTCGGCGAAAGCCGACTGAAGAGCCCATTTCAATGGGCTTCGTCATCGTAGCCCGCCAATTTATTGGCGGGCGAGCAAGGACGGTGAGCAACGGCGTGGAAGTCAAAAATTTTCGTCGGCAAAAGTTGAACCTATGCCTTACGGCTGATTGGACACCACTTTCCGAACACCCTCCCGTCGTGTGAAAGGAGTTGCTTGTTTGTGGCATGAGGGCTTCGGGCAGGTGATAGCGATGCAGCGGGAAACGGCGTTGGCGCTGTTGGGCATAATCGTCCTCGTGATTCTCCTCTTGGTCGCCTATGCGACCCAAATGTTTCGTCCGACTCAACCGACGCCTTCCTCCACCTCACCTCCGCCCAAGGTGACCACACTGCCTGCCGCTTCCTCGCCTTTGCTTCCGCCGACGGCTTCTTTGCGACCTTCCTTGAGCGTTCCGACAACGCCCATCGTCACTGTTCCACCCGTCCCTGAGACGCCACCCACGATGGGGCATAGCAATCAACCATTGCCCGCTCTCCCTCCGATGCCCCTCAACCCGACCGTGTTGCCTTCGGTGCCAAGGATGGGCACTCCTCGCCCTTCCCCCTTTGTCTTTCCCAGTGCGTCATCCCTCAACGAAGCCGTGCAGTGGGCGAAAAAGATGGTGGAACAGGCACGCCCCCGATGGCAGGTGCAGTTGCTTCAAACCGTTGACGCTCGGTTGGGGCGAGAAGGGTTTGCTTTCATCGTCAACGGCAACCAGTTGGAAATCTACGCCCGCACCCCTGTCGGCTGGCTTTACGGATTGCTGGAAGTGGCTGACCGCTTGCGCAACGGCGACGAAATTCCTTCCCGGTGGCGCTGGCAACCGCCCCTTGCCGAACGGGGCTGGGTGGAAAAAGTGACCTCGGTCGCTTCTGCCCAATGGTCTGCTTCCCGTTTGCGCGCCGCCGTTCGGGAGCGCCTGCGGATGTTGGCGTGGCAACGGTTCAATGTGTGGGTGTTGGAAAGCACGGGGCAAGAAGCCGTCCTGCCTGCTCTTTTGACCGAAGCGAGGTCTCTTGCCCCCTTTTATGGTGTTCGGGTTGTCCTCTGGGCACCTCGGACACCAACGGTGCAAGTGTGGCAAAGCCAAGGCGGCATAGCGGTTTCCACCACGCCTTCTTTGCCCAACACTGTCTTGATAGCGACCGACCCGACGGCAACTCGGTGGCTAGACACCCAATCCGTAGCGATGCCCTTGCAAGACGGGCACTTCTTTGTTCCCACTTTGCCGCCTTTCGTCAACTCCATTCCCCGTCGGCTTCGCTCCCGATTGATTCTCGTCGGCGGTCTCGAAGGGGCACAGGAAGGACTGTTTTGGTTTGACCCTGAATGGGCACAAGCGCTGGTGCGGGCGATGCGGGACGAAGGCGTTGGCGGGTTCTGGCTTCAGGTGCGCTCTCTGCCTCTCCTTTGGGGTGCAGCCGCCTTCAGCGTTGCTTGGCGGAATCCCGACGCGGATGCCGAGCACTTTTGGGAGCGGCGTTGGAGCCGACAGTGGGGGGCTTCAGCGCGGCTGTGGTTGGTTGCCTTTCGGGAAGCCAGCCGCATTATGCCTGACCTCCTAACGCTGTTAGGCACGGCTTCTGAAGACGGGCGCCCCTTCCGCCCTCAGTGGGGTGTCCCTTTGCCTCTTTTCTTCAGCCGCCGCCCTTTGTCTCCCGATTGGGGCATCTCCGTCCTTAGTGTCCCTGAAACCCTTCGGCAAGCAAATCTTTTGAACCATGCTTCCCCTCTCACCGCCACAGACATCGCTCAACGCCTTCACCAACGCGCCGACACCGTGTTGGCGACTTTGGCGCACCTGCCTGACCCCACCGACCCTGAATGGCAACAAGCCAAACGAGGGGCAATTTTGAACGGTTGGCTGGGCAAGCATTTCGCCTTCAAGGTAGAGGCTGCCCTCGCATGGGGGCGGTTTGAAGCGGGTGACCGAACAGCAGGCAAGGCAGTGGTGGCGGCACTGGACGGCGCCGTCCAAGCATGGCAACAAGTGGTTGCTGCCGCTAACGCCCTTTATGGACCCGCCAACGAATGGGCGCGGCGGTTGCTTTGGTGGCAGCAGGAAGCCCACCAATATCGCGCCCGCCTCGCCCAAGCCCCTGCCCTTCCCTAAGGGCGAAGAAGGAAGGTGAAGGCTTGGGGATGACGCAAGAAGGCACGATAACTGGGTTCATCGCTCGGAACGCCCCATCGGTTCAAATCGCCCGCTGACACCCGTTCTGGTTCGGGCGCTTCGGGATAGGCAGGGTTTCGTTCCCAAGCGTAACCGTCGCCCCGCTTGACGATGTAATAAGCGACGCCCCGCATCAACTTGATGGGCGTATATTGCGAGTCAAAAGCACGGGCGACCCAGTTAGCCGTCACCAACGGTTCATCGCCCAACACAATGGTCGGATGAGCGCAATTGGGCGGGATGACGACGAGGTCACCCGCCTGCACTTCCACGATGACGAACCGCGTCACCTTCGGCGGGATGGCAAAGATGTCATCCACAAACTGCAACAAAAACAAGCCCCGCCCATGCAGCACTTCGTAGACTTCAGGGAAGGTTTTGCCCGTCGTCGTGTAAGGATGGTAATGTCCTGCCGCTTTGTTCCACTCATCGCCATCTTGCGCCTTGCCACCAACACACAAAACGCCCGGGTTGAACAGCGTCAGGTCGTAACGCAGCCCACTGGCAAAAATTTGCGCCTCATGCTCAGGCAACCGAACATCGCGATACATCCAGTAAAGCGTCTTGGGCGTGTCGGCGGCAGGGTTTTTGAGGACGGCGGTCATGTCGGTGATGCGCCTCGCTGATGGCTTTTCGTGCCGCACGCCGTCCCCAAGTTCCAATTGCCAACCTTCCTCGGCAGGCACCAAGCGAACAGGCAACCCCACTCGTTCTGTCAAGTCAATCGCCATCGTCACGACCTCCTTTCATCGCTTCAACATCTGTTAAAGCCAACGCAATTGCTCCAAAAATGCCTGCATCGTAACCCAGTTGGGCACGGACGACCTCTAAGCCTTCTGCCACCTGCGGCAGCAAATAGCGGGGCAGTCGCTCCCGTAAAGGTTGCAGCAACAACGCCTCTGGCGCTTCCGCTACGCCTCCGCCCAAAATCACCCGCTTTGGATTGAACAAGTTGGCAGCAGCCCCGATGGCAAAGGCTAACGCCTCTACGGCATCGTCAATCACCCGCTTGGCGATGGGATTGCCGCGCTCGGCAAGCATGAAAACTTCCTCGCTTGTCAAGGGTTGACCGATGCGTTCTGAGCCTTCCCTCCCGATGGCGCTACCCGAAGCCAACGCTTCTAAGCACCCTTTCCGCCCGCAAGGGCACAGCGGACCGTCGGGTTTAACCGTCATGTGCCCAATTTCCCCCGCCAAGTTGCGCCAGCCCCGAACAAGTTGCCCGCCACTGATGATGCCGCCTCCAATGCCTGTCCCGATGTTGACATAAAGCAGGTCATTAACGCCCCGACCCGCCCCAAACCGCCATTCGCCTAAAGTGCCCGCATTGGCGTCATTGTCCACGACCGTCGGGATGCCAAAGCACCGTTCCAGTTCCTCTTTCAGCGGGAAGTTTTCCCAGCCTGGGACATGGTGCGAAAGGTAAACGACGCCCCGCTCAAAATCCACAGGACCACCAAACCCGATGCCGATGCGCACCACTTGCCAACCCTTTTGAGTTGCCTCGCTCAACAACTCCCTGACCATCGTGCAAATCGCCGAAAATCCCCCTTCCGCCCCTTCTTCCCGCTTCGTCTGTTGGCGAAGCAAACGAACAATGTGCCCGTCCATCGTCGCCAATGCTGCCGTCATCTTCGTCCCACCGACATCCAACCCAATCACACCTTCCATCATCATCACCACGCCGATGACTCAAAGCACATGACCGCCCGCAAAGTTGCTCGGAAATTCTGGGGGCGTGTGTTCGGAAAATCACGCCTTGAATAACCGCTGTTCGTTGCATCGCCGTTGTCGCGGCGAATAGCCGCTCCAACAGAAGGTCGGAGGGAGCGTCGGCTCGCTCATCCTTGTTGGAATGGCTATCAGCCACGACGCACAAAACCGCTCCCATGACTTTCCGAACACCCTCATTCTGGGGTTAAATGTAGCGTCGGTTTTCAACCGATGCAGGGCGATAGTTCCATCCGACCCGACGGCACAAATTCGTTGCCACCAAGCCATGCCAGTTTTTGGGGAACGGTCGGCTGCCCCCACCTCTGTCAAGCCCGTAGCGAAGGTGTTCGGAAACTAAGCCCAGCAAACCTCTCGGTGAGGACATCCTTGCCCAGCATTGAACTGGGCTACCTTCACGAAGTCGGCTGAAGACGACTGAAACCAGCCCACTTTATTGGGCTTCGTAGCCGTAGCCCGCCAATTCATTGGCGGGCATCTCGTGAGCCCAATTTTCCCGACCTGCCGAACTGCCCATCTCCCGACCTGCCGATTTTCTCGGCTCGGCAAAAGCCTCGCCCTCCCATAGCCTGCTCCCATGTCCCTTGTCCCCCGTTCCCTTCCATCCCGCGTCCCCTCACACCATTTGCCCCATTTTCTCCGCATTCTCCGCAATGGATGAGGCATGGTCGGGATAGAGGCGGATGAGGCAACGGCAGGCGTGGAGGGCTGTCGCCATCGCCCAGCCACACAACGGCAAAAGTTGCAAAAACGCCCCCTTGTCCTGACGCCACACTAAAGCGTTCAAAACTTTGGGCAAATGTTCTGCCCTTTCGCCGGCGATGGATTTTGAGAACTCAACGGCAAGGTCGG
>Ga0209289_100660_pt1 | contig 16490 bp, 9 predicted proteins | sample GXS110809BmetaG_FD_184121 | JGI IMG/M metagenome (GOLD analysis project Ga0209289, IMG submission 184121) | Hot spring microbial communities from Gongxiaoshe hot spring, China to study Microbial Dark Matter (Phase II) - GXS 110809B (SPAdes)... ...
TATTAACTATAATCCCTATATTAATAATCGTAGCTTTTCAAATGCATTAGATGTATCTCCAATTAGAGATAAGTTGACTCTCAGTAAAAATATTGTTAATGATGAATTACTTTTAAAACAACTGATTACTAATCTTATGCCAAACTTTCAAAATTCTGTCCAACCTTCTTTTCCAGCCAGTCCTTATTCATTATCTAATGACGATTTAAAGAAATTACTTCTATACTTATTATATCTTCTTAATCAACAAGGAAATGGATATAATCCTTATCAAAATTATAGTACTAACTATGATTTTCCTGCAAGCTCTCCTAATTGGGGTTATCCTAATAATAGAATTCCTCAATTTTCCAATGCTGTATCTCCAAATAGTAATGTTGCTACAAATGTTTCTAATTCACAAAATAATAATGGTTCTGCAAGTGTTGCCAATACAGTAGGTAATTCAGGTAATGTTAATTTTCCACCTGATATGGATCCTGTTCAAAGAGAAAAAATAGAGAGGTATTTAGCAAGGGCTAACGATGCACTTGTTAATCCACAAAAATATGTGAATCCTAATAATAGAAGAAATGGAAATGGAGAACAATGGGATTATTGGTGTTTAGGATTCGTTAATAATATGTCTGAAAGACAAGATCCTGCTTTGCAAAAACGAAGTGCTAAAGAAGCTTATTATCAACTACAAAGAGAGGGTAGGGTAAAAAATGATTGGGAAAATATGCCACCAGGATCTTATGTTTTATGGGATGATGGTCAATACGGGCATATAGCAATATACACAGGTGAAAGAAATGAAAACGGGGAACCAATGATAATTACAAGTGGATGGAAGGGATGGAGTGGGCTGCATAAAGTTCCTCTTTCGGAAGTCGAAAGAAGGATGGGAGCAAAAGCTGATGGATACGCAGCACCTCAATTTAGATAATCATAGATTAAGTTATAAAATTGACACCTTCATCAATGTAAGGATCATAAACATATTTTACGATTAAATTTCCTAAATTATATCCTGCTTCTTTTACTAACTTTTCTAATGTTTCTTTTTTATTTACAAATATTTCTTCTGGTAACAAAGATTTTTTTATATGTGCGGATACATTATTTTCAACAACAGAAGCAGAAATTGTAACAGGGCCAATTTTAGGAGCATTTACTGTTATCTCAAAACTAAATCTATTCCTTTCTATTGTCTTCAACTCTTTATCTATATAATAAAATATTTTCATTTCTACAGTTGTCGGATATCCGTTTATAATAGCAGGAACTATATTAAAGAAAACTTTCTCCTCATTTAAACTGCCGTTTATTATTCCCATACCTTTCAAAATAAATCCTAATTTTTCTAAATTATTTTTCAATGGACTATCTTGTAACATTGATACTGCCTTGTCTATCCTGGATATCAATCCTTTTAAATTTTTTGATGTTATTTCATTTAAGTTTCTTATTCTTTCACTGTCTTTCTTATCTTGTCCTTTTAGTATGTTGGATACCAATGTTTGAATTATACCTAAAACAATGGGATTAACATTGGTTTGGTTTAAAGTTAAATAAGAATGTATTGAGTAGAGTATGTTGGCTAAAAATTGATTGTTGTTAAGGAATTCTGCGATTATTTTGACGTTATAATTATTTACAGGTATGTTCATTGATTTAAGAAAAGCTGCAGATTCTAAGAATACTTTAGAATTCGTGGAAGCAAAAGGCAAAAGTGATTTATAATTCTCTGCGTTTAAAGGAAGATTATATTTAAACAAAGCTTTTGCTATTTCCACTGAATTGTCAGTGACCGGCAATTTTAAACTAAGTAAATGAGAATTAACAATATCCGGGGAAATTTTGTAGAATATAGAAGAGCGATTTATTGATATGAACCTGAAATTCCATATATCATTTTCTTTCCCTATAACTTGTAATCTAAAACTATCACCTGGTCTGATATATACATTATTTGGCATTTTAGCTTTGACGTTATGATTACCTATTCTTATCATTGCTTCACCGTTTGGTTTTCTTTCCAAAAGTTGGGCATTCAAGATTTTATCTTTCGGAAAATTTACCTCTGTTTGAACGTTTAGATTTCCACCAATTTTTGTTGAATTAATAGCGTTATTAACATTATTTACTTTACTCATAACCATTTTTTATTTCAATATTTTTTATAAGATTTCCTTCATTTCTTCTATCGATTTTATTATTTTTTTATTGTAATCCTCATTTTGGTTATTAAAAATGTTTATTACGTGTTTCCAATGTTTGGAAGTATTGGGAAATTTGGAAGAAGTTTTTAAATATCTTGTTAAATTGGGGAAAAGCCTGCTTGCAAAAGCACCATTCAAAAATATTCTTTCAATTATCCTATCTCTTACTCCCTCATCTACTCTTATGTTAAATCTCCAACAAAGATCACTTTTGCTTAAAATTTTTATTTTGGATTTTGTTGACAAACCTATATTTTCCCTGAAATATTTGTTATTAGCTTTCTTTTTTTCCATTATTTCAAAGAATGTAAGTTTTTGCCCATTTCTAAGTGTTACCTCAAAATCTTCTTTATTTAAAATTTTTTCAACTATTTTATCTATGTAATTAATATCATTTTTATGTAGTTCAGAATTATAACACAGGAAAGATTGATTTTTGAGACTAACTTTTTGTAAATTTAAATAAGTTTTGAAAATTTTATCTACTCTATTGACTAAAAAGGAAGATTCATCTTTACTAATACAAAAAGGAAATTTATGTTCTATTTTCATTTTTGTAAATAGAGCAGCGCCAAAACCTAACTCTAATGGCTTAGCATAAGAAAAACTAAATACAAAACCTTCACTCTCCTTAATATTCACCAAAACGTAATCTAATACTTCATAAGTAGGAAATGTTAATGCACAATCCCATAATATGAAAACTTTGTCTTGCCAAAACATCCTTATTTTTTCCCTAATTTTTTCTACTTCCTCTTTATCCCAATCACCATAAGGAATAACACAAACAAAAATAAGAAAATTGTCATCTTTTTCTACTGTTTTAAAATCAGGGTAAAGCGTTTCAAAATCTATATCATAAAATTTTATCTTTGCTTCTGAATAAATTACACTTAATGGGAAAGTATAGCAAATATTTGCAGGAAAATATATTGTAACTCTTTCAAACTTTTCTAATTGTTTTACAATTTTTAGCAAGCAATTGGAAGCTCTTGGGCAAATGTAAATCATTAAACCCTAATCAAAATTGATACCTAAACTATTGATTTTTAAAACATTCATCTTATCCTTTTTTATTATGAAACTTTGGGTATCGATAGCAAACGGAACTATTAAAAACTCATCCTTTAGCTCTTTTTGTAACTCTATCAGTAAATCTTTTTGTTCAAATGAAAGCCCTTGCATGATATTATCGATTAGCTCCTCTATCTTTTTATTTGAAACACTGTAAACATTATATTTACCGTTTTTTGAATAAACAGAGTAATAATCCATATAAGGTAGGAAAGTTATGCTTGTGATAATAAAATCAAAGTTTAGTGGATTTACAGAATCTTTTATTGAAGGCTCTGGAGGCTCTATTAAACCACCAAATATCTCTTTCTTTGGTAAATCCCTTTCTATATTTGTTTTTAATACTTCTGCTTGCAAATCTTTTGTTAGTATGTCCTCCAGAAGATTTGAAAATAACTTACTTTTCTCATCTTTGTATGTGATTAAAACTTTGATTTTTCTGTTTATTTTGGAAGTATTTATATTTTCTTTATCCTTTGATTCATCTTCTTGTTGCAAGCAAGCAAAGTGATAAGGTAAAATATACGTCTTGTTTATTTGATAGTCTTTCAAGCTATATTTCGAAATCTTACTAACCAATTTTTCATAAATCATAACTCTTTCTTGTTTGGATAAATTGGGATTGAAAAAGATGAAGAAAATTTCTCGGTTTGGTAAAGTTATAACTTGATATTCTGTGCTTAATTCTTTACCAAAGTAATCCTTCAAATTCGAAGGTATCTTAATTAGATCAAATTTATTTACTTCTTTTTTTAGCTTTTCAACATTTGTAAATGTGATAAATCTAATTTCTTTGTTATTTTTAGATAAAATAAAATTGTTGGTTTCTGCTTTTTTTACTACATAATCAGAGTATTTAGGAAATTGAGTGAAATTCTTTATTTCTTTAAATGTATAATTTACTATTTGATCCTGAAATTTTTCCGGATTATCAAATATTACGGGGCATGGAAAATAAGGTAAAGAATAACATGTTTTGTATTTTACCTTTACATCGCCATTGTTAAACATCTCTATCTTGTCTATGGTTTCTACTAAATTAACATACACCCATTTATTAGAAATATTATCCATGTTAAGTAATTGAATGGTTGGAATTATATTGTTAGGATCTATATTGATGAAATTGCTTTTGGGAAAAATTATAACTGTCTTACCATCCTCTAAAAACATTTGTTTGTTATCTTTTGTTGGTATGGATTTCAATAATTTTGATGTTGGGTAGCAGTCATATTGGTAATCTATTAAAGGGGGGATTATTAGTTTCAAGGCTTGGCTTGTCATCCATGATGGTTTATCTATGTAGTTTAAATAATTATCACTTAAATCATCTTTTAATTCTGCTATTTTTATTGATTGTTTTTTGGGAAAAAGTAAGTAAGTTAATAATAAGAAAATGAAGAAAAATAATACTGCTGTTATTAGAATAATTGTTTTATTTTGCAGAAAATTTTTATTTTCTAAACTTTGCTCATCCATTCTACTATTCTTTGTAATCTATCAATTCTTAAATCTGGTGGGCCGTTCCTACTCATTCCATGACTTGTGTTTGCAGGATATCTTACAAAAACTACCTCTTTCTTTAACCTCTTTAGTGTTATATATAATTGTTCTGCTTGTGAAATAGGACATCTCAAATCTCCTTCACTGTGAATTATAAGAAGCGGAGTATTAATATTTCTTGCATAATAAAGTGGAGATTGCAAAACGAGTTTCTCTGTATTATCCCAAAAATTGCCTTCCCAATATCCATCTTCCATAAATGGAAAATCTGTTGTTGATGCCATACTAACTAAATCTACAACGCTTCTATCCGTTACTGCTCTCTTGAAGATATTTGTTTTTCCGATAATCCAATTTGTCATATATCCTCCGTAGCTACCACCTGCTACTACCAATCTTTCCCTATCTATAAAATCTTTACTTATGATGAATTCTACCCCACTCATTATATCCTTGTAATCTATATTTCCCCAATCTCCTCTGATAATGGATGCAAATTTTTCTTCTCTACCTTCACTTCCTCGTGGATTGGTATAAAAAACTACAAATCCATTGGCGCTATGAACATGGAATTCATGAAAGAAAGTGTTTCCATATTGAGCGTGTGGCCCCCCATGAATGTAAAGAAGAAGAGGATACTTCTTTGTTTCCTCAAAGTCAGGTGGTTTTAAAATCCACCCCTGTATTCTTTCTCCATCAAAACTATCATACCATACCTCTTCAGGATAACTTAAATCAATTTCTTCTATCCACTTGTTAAAACTTGTTATTTTCTCATTAGATTCTTCTGCTTTATCTTTGTTTTTAATGTATATTTCGGTTGGATAAATAGGAGTGTTTATGGTTAAAACTAAGAATTCTTTACCTACGTCGAAACTACTTATATCGATACTTCCTCTTGTCACTTGCAAAATTTCTTTATTTTCTAAATTACATTTGTAAATATGACAGTTGCCTTTATCGCTTACTGAAAAGTATATTTCTTTCCCGTCTTTACTAAATTTAGGAGTATCATTTATTTCTCGGGTGTCTGAAAGAGTTACATTTCCGACATTCCTATCTAAATTTTTCGTCAAACATTCTATTTTATTATTACTTAAATCTATCATCCATAATTTGTTATTTTTCGGTATCCAAGGATCTTCTTCACTTTCATACCCAACGAATATTAACTTATCTTTAAAAGAGGACAGTTGGTGTTTATACCCAGGAAATGTATTTATCTTTTCAAGTTTTTTATCTTCTATTGATATGGTCCATAAATCCACAAGATAGGGAGTATTTTCTGGATCATTACTTCTGTTTGAAAAGAATGCAACTTTATTTCCGTTTTCTATGAATATAGGTGAATAATCATCGTATTCCCCATCTGTTAATTGATAAGTGTTGCCATTTTCTTCTGCTATCCATAACTTTTGGTAGTTATCTAAAAAGCCGTATCCGTCTAATTTGTAGTATATTTTTGTTATTATTCGTGGTGGATCTGATTTTCCTGTTTTTTTTCTTTCTTCTACTGCTTCTTTAGTCCATTCGTTTCCTTTAGGTCTAAAAGTGAAAACTATTTTATCAAGAACGTCGAATTCTCCGATTTTACCTTCGGGTAAATTTGTTATTTGTTGTGCTTCTCCTCCATCTACTCTTATTTTCCATATTTGTATATCGTTTTCCTTATTTCTAATAAAAAAAATATTTTTCCCATCTTTTGACCATTTGGGAAAAGAGTCGAAAACTTCTCCATATGTAAATTGAAAATATTCTCTCGTGTTTAAGTCAAGTATGTGCAAGTGTGAAAAATATTTATTTTTTTCTTTGTCGATTGATTTTACTGTAAATACACATTTTCTACCATCTGGGCTTATTGAAATATTACCTACTTCCTTTATTAATAGTAAATCCTCTATTTTTATCTTCCTTTTATCTCTCATGTTTTTTGGTAGATCTTATCAAGTATTTCTTGAGGAGATATAAGAAAATAAGGATAATCTCTTGTATCCACTTCTTTGTAATTTTCTATTAATTTCTCTACGTGTAATTCAATTATTTCTACATTTCTGTTTAGTTCTTCAAGGTATTCTTTTATAGGTTCAATAATTTGCTGATTTATTTGATTTATTTTTTGAGTCAATTCTTTCTTTATTTTTCGGTTATTTTTATCGTTTATCTGTTCTAATAATTTTTCTTTTTGTTTTACCAAACTTTTATCTATTATTAGATCAATCTTGTTTGTTAATTTTTTAAGATCTTGAAGATTTATCAATGTTATTTTTTCTTCTGTATTCTTTAGTAAATTATCAAGTATTTTATTTAATCTTTCAGGATTTTGGTAGATAGAATATTTAAAAGCATTAAGGATACTTTTTATTTTATCAAGTTTTTCTATTTTGGTTTTTATGTTATCTTCTTCCATATTTGCGGTTTTATTTAATGGTATTGTTATGCTTATTACTGTTGTTTTAGGGATGGGTAATTTGAGTAGATTTGTCGCAACGTAGTCGCAAACAAAGTTGTAGTAAGTGCTTCCTATACCTAATATATCGGTTTTTTGGTTATATAAAAAGTATCTTCTATATATTGCCCAAGCAACTGCCTTAGGTCTTATTTGAAAATCTTTTGAAATATTATCTAAATGCATCGTTTTTCTTTCATTTTTATTTATGCCCCAAAATGGTAATTCACCTTTTTCAAGTTTTTTTATTGGATAAAATCCTATGTTTTTTCTAAATATTTCCACTCCTTCGTTGTATAACTCAAAAAAAGATTCATAATTACTGCAAATAAAATCGAAGAAATCTTTGAATTCTGGTGTTTCCGATATTTGGGAAACATAATTTACTGTAAAATTCACTTTGTATCCAAAAGATTCAAGGTATTCAGATAATATCGAGTGCCAAAATTCAGAAAAATTAGAAAAATCACCAAATTTTTTACGGTTTATTATATCCAAAAATTTCAAATAGTTTTCTTTATTTTTTTGACTCAGAAACTCTGAATATTTCTCATAACATTCTCTAATAAATCCTTTTAGCTGTTCTATATCTTCTGTATTAAGGTTTTCAAGGGTCTTGGGAAATAAAGAAAGCATACTTGAAAAAATTTTGAATTCCGCTTTATCTGAATCATTATAAACTATTGTCTTTGATAAATGACCATCCTTTAAGTTTTCATTAAATAAAAACTTTGAAAGAACACCTGGTGTAAAAATGATGGGTTGATGGGATGTAATCGAATTTTCATCAGGATTACCTGCTAAATTTATTAATAAAACTGAATTATCTGGCGGTATCTTTACTTCCTTTAACTTCTCTAAATATAGGATCATTCGTGTGTTTATATTATTCTTGAAATCTTAGAAATTTCTTTCTCTATTTTAAATAAATCAAAAACAAATTTTTCTTTGATTTCTAACAATTTATAAGGAGCGTAAACCAAATTCTCCTTTATACCTTCATAAAACTCTATCCTAAAATCGAGTTCTGTAAATTTATAAGGGTTATAAATACCGTTTTGATATCCAAGAAATGAAATGTTTTCAGTAGTTGGCACAAATTCAGCAAAATCAAATAACGTAATGTTCTCCTCTTCTTTTAAAATAATATTTTGATTTACATTGAAAAGATCTTGATAATAATCTATTATCTCTTCTGCTTCTATTTTTTGTTTAATCGAATAAACATATACCCACATTGTATTATTAAAGTTTATAACAGAGCCTCTGAAATTTTTCCCTACAATATGATCAATAAAACTTTCTCTTATAAAACTCTGCAATTTAACTCTTTGTAATACTGTTTGATAATTGTTTTTGTATTCATTAAAAATGATATTAAAATTTTCAGATTTTGCTAAATCTTCAAGTGGGGGAATATTTTCTGTTTTTTTGTAATTTGAAAACTCTTGCAGAAGGTCATTTTCAGTTATAATAAAGATCCTTTTGTTTCTTTGATTGATAATTATTTTAGTGTCCCAGAGGAAAAGACTTTCGTTAACACAAAATGGGTATTTATTGGGGTTTAATTTTAATTTGTTCAATTTTTCTTCAGATATCGTGAAAATGTTATTTTTTGTTTCTGTTATTATTAATTCTATGTTGTCAAATATTTGTGTTAGTAGTGTAGCTTCGGCTGATGAGGAATAAACTTTTATGCTTGAAGTTTGTATTTTAGTCATTTTATATCACTCCTCGAGTTCTACGTATGGTAACAGTCCGTGCCATCCGCCTTCTCTACCAAATCCACTTTCCTTGTATCCTCCAAATGGAGATGCAGGGTCAAATTGGTTATACGTGTTTGCCCATATAACTCCTGCTCTTATTTGTTTTGACATTTCTAATAATCTTGCAGGATTATTTGTCCATATCCCTGCAGATAACCCATAAAATGTATTATTTGCCCTTTCTATTGCTTCTTCAGGAGTCCTGAAAGTCATTATCGCTAATACCGGTCCAAATATTTCATCTTTTGCTATCGTGCAAGATTGTGTTACATTTGTAAAGAAAGATGGAGCAAACCAGTATCCTTTAGAAGGTAAGTTGCATTTCTTTTGGTAAAATTCGCAACCCTCTTTTAATCCTATTTCAACATATTGTTTGATTTTCTCAAGTTGCATTGAGGAGTTTATTGCTCCCATATCGGTATTTTTATCTAAGGGATCTCCTATTCTTATTGTTTTCATCCTGTCCTTTAATTTTTTTATGATTGTTTCTACGATGGATTCTTGAACTAGCAATCGTGATCCTGCGCAGCAGACATGTCCTTGATTGAAGTAAATTCCTCTAATTATTGCTTCAACGGCCTGATCTATTGGTGCATCCTCAAGGATTATATGTGGTCCTTTCCCCCCTAACTCTAACGTGACTTTTTTATTTTTTGCAGTTTTCAAGATTATTTTACCTACTTCTGTAGAGCCTGTAAATGCTATTTTCTTTATATCTGGATGTTGAACTATTAGTGATCCTGTGTATCCATCACCTGTTACTATATTCACGACTCCATCGGGTAACCCTGATTCTTGGATTATTTCTGCTAAGAATAGTGCGGATAGGGGAGTGGTTTCAGCAGGTTTTAAAACAACAGTATTACCGCAAGCTAAGGCAGGTGCTATTTTCCACGCTGCCATTAATAAAGGAAAATTCCACGGGATTATTTGTCCGACTACTCCTATCGGTCTTGCTTTCCTATTTACGAAAGCGTATTCCAATTTATCTGCCCATCCTGCATAATAGAAAAAGTGTTGTGCAGCTTGAGGTATATCGAAATCTCTTGTCTCTTTTATCGGTTTCCCATTATCTAAGGTTTCTATTATTGCCAATTCCCTTGATCTTTCTTGGATTATTCTTGCGATTTTGTATATATATTTTGCTCTGTCTTTAGGTTTCATTTTGGACCAATATTTTTCATATGCTGTTTTTGCAGCTTCTACGGCTTTATTAATATCTTCTTCTGTCGCATAAGCCACATGAGTTAAAACTTCTTCGTTTGCAGGATTAATTGTGGGAAAGTATCTATTTGAAGATGGTTTTACAAAATTACCACCAATAAAAAGATCGTAGCTTTCTTTTATTTTAATAAATGATTTATCTTCAGGTGCTTTAGAATAATCCCAGACCCCAAAAAATTCTAACTCAGGAACTTCCCTTTCTTTTTGCAATTCCATTGATTCCCTAATAATCAATTCAATTTTATTCGATTCTTTAATTTCAATAGCTTGAGGGATTTCCTGATTTTGTAAAGAATCGATGATTTGATTTTTTCTTCTATTCATTTTACACCTCGACACTATTTATTTTCTGGATACATGTTTATACTTTTGAACCATTGATTTAATTTTTCTTTTCTTTCGGAGTCATTTTTAGGTAATTCTAAGGGTCTTCCTCTTCCGTCAAATATCAACCCTACAACTCCGCCCCTTACCTCTTTTGATTCTACTTTTCCTTCTTTTGATAGTTTAAATTTTTTATGCAAGTATTTTATATTTATCTTTGCATTTCCTCTTATTGGTACTACTTTTATTTCCCCTGCTAATAATTCGACATCGTATTTTTGATTTGTATCGAGATCAATAACTTCTGCTTCCATTATTTTTATGCCATCTTTTTCTTTTCCGACTGGTGCTATACATGTGCCTAAGTATACTAAACAATCTTTTTCGAATACTTCGGTTGCTGCTTTTTCATGAACTGTTGATAACACTCCTAAATGTGGCATCATAAATATGCTATCGACTGTTAATAATGTAAATCCATAAGGTTCGAATGCGTCTATCATCATCATTGCGCTTTGATTTCGTCTTGGTGCATGTGATAAAACTCCTCCACTTCCAACTATCATATCTAATTCAAACATATCTATTATTGTTTCTCCACTTTCTGTTTGACTAAAGGCGTCAGAAATACTCCTTTCTTTTTGTTTTCCTTTTAATCCGACAGCGAGTAATTTGTGTTGATCAAAAGATAGTCGCAGGGCTTCTCGACATATTGCTTGTTCTATCATTAAATCCTTAAGTAAGTAGGGTATTGTTGTTGGCCTTATCATTTTGTTTTTTATGGCATTCCTTAGTTGGACGATATTTGTGTTAAATGGTATCCATCGTAATACGTTTTCTATTCCTGCGTCTTTGAGGACTTGTGCTATTGAATAACTCATTCCGTAGTTTGCGCTGACGCTCCTATTGAATACCCATTCTTCGTCTTGTTTAATTACGGAGAAAACGTCTGTGGTTGCCCCTCCTATATCTACTCCAACTAAGTTTATATTGTTTTTTCGTGATATTTTTTGCATTATAAGTCCTACTGCTGCTGGAGTTGGCATTATTTCTACATCTACCATTTCCATTAGTTTTTTATATCCTGGTGCTTGTGCCATTACGTGCTCTAAGAATAAATCTTGGATTATTAACCTTGTGGGTTGAAGGTTTTCCTCATCTAAGGTAGGCCGTAAGTTTTCTGTTATCCTAAGTTCAACGACTTTCGATAGTATTCTTGATACTTCGTCTGTTGCTTTTTTATTTCCTGCGAAAATGACGGGTAGTTGGTAGGTTATGCCTAGTCTCGGTTGAGGTTTTGCTGCTGCTATTAATTGAGCCATTTCAACAACGTGTTTAACTGTGCCACCATCTGTTCCTCCACTTAGTAAGATAATATCTGGTCTTAGTTCTCTTATTTTTTCTATTCTTTCGAATGGTTTTCTACCGTCATTAACTGCGAAGGTATCGAGGACGATTGCTCCTCCACCTAATGCTGCTCTTTGGGCACTTTCTGCAGACATTTCTTTGACGACTCCTGCAACGACCATTTGTAAACCGCCACCTGCTGACGATGTAGAAACGTATATATCAACCCCTTCTTTACCATTATCCGGCTTTATTAAATTTTTGTAATCATCTGTTAAAATTTTCTTGTTTCTTAATTCTTGTACTTCTCTGAAAGCGTTTAATACTCCTATTGTTACGTCTTCTAATGGAGCTTCAACTGTAGTAGGTGCTTCTCCTCTGGTTGTTAATCGGTATTCTCCATTTGGTTGTTTTTCGATTAATATTGCTTTGGTAGTAGTTGAACCACAATCGGTGGCTATGATTGTTTTTATTTCATCTGGAGAAGAAAATCCCTTTGGAAGATTTGTTTTTGACATAAATGTTCCTTATGTTTTAAAGTTTAATACTCTATTTTTATACTTCTTTATCCTTTTTGTTTACCCTTCTTTCTTTAGATCGCTCCTGATTAAAATATGAAACTTTTATAACATTTTTAACAATTTTAAGGCAATTTTAACATTTTTTTAACAATTACTCCACTTGACTTTTTGAAAAAATGTGTTATATATATATATTGGAGGTGATAATGAATGAATAAAAAAGGTGTCCTATTACTAAGCACATTATTCTTTATAGTGGTTCTCATAATGATGTCAGTCGCTCTATTTGGATTAACACAAAATAATTTTAAAACTAATAAAGATTACTTTGCTCGTCAGGAAGCAATGAATAATGCGGAAGATGCTATTCAAATCCTTACTTTTCTTATAAGTCACTCTCCTGAATCTTTTATGCTTAATACACCAAGCCAATCTATAACAGGTTCGGGAAGCGGCACAAGTAGCATAAATACCATAACTTTTCCCTCTTTAAATAATCCTTCAACTAAAATAGGAAAAATCTTTAGCAACTTTGGTAATGTCACCCTGGCTTATAATATTGCTATAATAAATTTAGCAGATACAACTCAAAGTGGATGGATAATTAGGCAATCTAATGGCAATGTTCAAGGAGGAACCGGAATACCTAATGATATTTCAATTAATAATCTTGCAGGTAAAAATGGAGCTGTTGTTGTTTTTTGGAAACCTAATTTACCTATAACAGAGCGTGGAAGCGTTATATTTTTTGGTAATTCAACCAATTCTAATAACGCCTATTATGGTGATGAAGCTAACACAATATTTGTAGATTTTGATAATAATCAACTATCTTTGTCTGCTACGAATGGAAGATTGCCTTTGTACTCTTCATACAACCGCTCATTTGCAGATCAAGAAATTAATGTTAATGGTAGTAGAAAAGTTGGGCAGAATACATTGATGATAATGGCTCTTGGATACTCAAAAGTTCCAGCTTCACAAAGATATGTTATAACCTATATTAATCAATCTTTTGCTAATGCAGGGTTTTCCCAAGGTGGATCCCTGGTTTCTGAAGGATCCACTATTATCGATTCTAATTTAGAAGTCGGAACCTATGATAGTAATAGAGTTAATAATAGATTCTATTCTAATACGTTTGATATAAAACTTAATGCTGATCACAAAACTACAAAATTTTACACTGTTAAGCAAGATAGTAATGGAAATTTTCAAGCTGAATATGGCGGGCTTAGAGGAGAAGTGATTGCTAAAACTAATAGTGGTAATAGTTTCAAATATGGTAATACAATTTATACGATGATAGATGGAACAGATCCTAATGCTATTAAATATGATCAAAATAAATACAACCAAATAAAAGACTTTGTTGGTGCAGAGTTTGTAAATAAAACAATAGAATCCGGTTTTGATAGCTCGCGAAAAGCATTGATTAACGAAATTAACTCTAAATTTACTCCTGGATCATATGCACAGTTAAATGCAGGATATTATGTTTTTGTAAATGAAAATACTGTTGTATATTTCCCACCAGATGTTAGTTATACTCAAATTGATAACTATCTAAAGCAAGTTGTTAAAAGTGATGGAACTATAGACACAAGCAAAGCAAAGATAACACCAGGTGGAGTCCAAATATACAATACAAGCATTGTGGGAAATGAAATATATGCCGAAAAATGGAACCTCGTTGTTAAAAAGGATACCAAAATAGGTGATCAAATAGATGGTCAAAAAAATGATCAGGGAAAGTTTATCCATATTACTTCCTGGAAAGCTCAATATAGAAGTGATGGTAGTGTAGATGATGGTGGTAATAAAGTATATAGGTTTGGAAAGATTGATGTAGGGGTTAAGATAGATAATGGTTCGGTTTTGTGGTATGACAAAGGAGCGATTGTTATTGATGGAATAGTTAAGACTGATGAGGAAGGTGGAGGAGCTTTAGTAGCTACTAAGGACTCTTCTAACGATTCTTTAAACGTAACTAACTATATTGCCCCAGTTTATTATGATAATAATGTTACTAATTATTGGCAATCATATAATTATGATAGTAAAAGTGGAACTTTAAAAACAAAAGATTATAGTGCTGTAGGTGGGCAGGTTAAACAGGGGGATATAATTGCAAGGTTTAGCCAAGTTTATCAAGGCTACCAAAACGTCGCTATCTTAGCCGATAATAACCTATACATTAACCCCCTTAGTCAAAGTTTTGCAGGTGGCGGTGGAACAAGTGGAGGAACAAGTGGTGGTGGAACAAGTGGAGGAACAAGTGGTGGTGGAAGTGGACCAACTGGAGGTAGTGGGTCAAACACAAATGAATTTAACACTGTTTATGAATATCTTAGAAATAATAGTGGTAGTATGCGTTTTTCAAAAAGAGATACTCAGGATGGAGATGGTATAAATGACTTTATTCTTTTATTTTATGATAGTGATGATAGTGATGATAATGATGATAGTGATGATAGTGTTGGAAATATAATAAAATTGGAAGTGGAAAAAGTTGATGATAGCACAAGTAAAGTAAAAATTCTGTATGCTAATATTCCTTCTGTCAACTTGCGTGTAGGAAATCCGTCTAATACTGGAAATGCTTCGACGGATGTAGGTACTATAGCTGTTTATGTTTCAAGTTCATATAGTAGTATTAACAGTAGTATTACTAATTATGCTTCTGCTTTAAATTTTATATCTGGGCTTGTTACAGAAAATAGTGATCAATCTACTACGCAGCAGGATCAGCAACAGGGGCAGCAGCAAATGGAAAAAGAAAAGAATAAGAGGGGGAAGGCTAACGAGCAAATATTAGGGACCGATGTTAAATTAAATGGTTTAATAATGGTTGGTGGGAATCTGAAAGCAATAACGGGTAATAACAATCGATTATGGTTTAGTGGAATGGTTGTAACTAAGGGTAATGTTGGGATAAAGGGCACGAGTAAAGTAGATTTCTTCTATGATCCTTCACTTTTCAACATTAGTTTCCTCCAAAGCGCATCTATAAGGTATAGAGGCTATGAATATAGGATATATGATACTTTAAGAAGATAAATTAAGAAGGTAATTAATTGTTGCTTTCAAAGGGAGCTCTCAAAGCTCCCTTTATTTTTTATTTTGGAATCAGTAGTAAACTGTTGCACTTTCAAATAAAATATAGGTAATCGCTGTTGGCTGAAGAAATAATAAAAAGGGATCTAAAATAAGGAACTAATATTTGGTAGTAGTTTTAATATATTAGTAATAGAAAACGAGGTGTGTAGGATGAAAAAGTTACCAATAGGGATAAGTAGTTTGGAGGAGATAAGGACAGGAGGATATTATTATGTGGATAAGACGCATTATGTAAAAAAGTTGGAGGAAGAAGGTAAGTATTACTTTTTATCACGTCCTCGACGTTTCGGTAAAAGCTTGTTTGTTGATACCTTAAAGTGTGCATTTGAAGGGAAAAAAGAATTGTTTATGGGATTGTATTTAGAAAACAATTGGAATTGGGATGAAAAGTATCCTGTGGTAAGGTTTTCATTTGATGGAGGGAAGGTAGAAAACAAAGAAGAAATGAAGAGGTATATTAAATCGATAATAAAATTTTGGAGTAAGAATTATGAAGTAGAAATAGAGGAAGAGCTATATTATTCAATGCTGTCAGAATTAATTTATAAGATAAACAAAAAGACAGGAAAAAAAGTAGTGTTGTTGATAGATGAATATGATAAGCCGATATTGGATAATATAGAGAAAAGAGAGATAGCGGAAGAAATAAGAGAAGTGTTGAAAGGTTTTTATCAGACGATAAAGGGTTTAGACCAGTATTTACGTTTTGTATTTATAACAGGGATAAGTAAATTTGCAAAAGTATCACTCTTTAGTGGACTAAATCAATTAAGAGATATAAGTTTGAGTAAAGAATATGGAGATATATGTGGGTATACAGAAAGGGAATTGGAGGAAGTGTTTGGGGAAATAATAGAAAGTGAAAAAGAGTTGTTAGAAATAAGAGAGTGGTATAATGGGTATTGGTGGTTGGGAAGTAAAATATACAATCCATTCGATGTGTTATTGTATTTTCAGGAGA
>Ga0209289_100661_pt1 | contig 16459 bp, 15 predicted proteins | sample GXS110809BmetaG_FD_184121 | JGI IMG/M metagenome (GOLD analysis project Ga0209289, IMG submission 184121) | Hot spring microbial communities from Gongxiaoshe hot spring, China to study Microbial Dark Matter (Phase II) - GXS 110809B (SPAdes)... ...
CAGCATAAAGGTTTTTGAGTTCTTCTCTGATTTGTATGGCTTTCTCTTTGTCCTCAATCCTATCCAAAATTGGTTTATCATATTCATCTACAAGAACTACTACCTTCTGATTGAATTTTCTTGAAAGCTTGATTATAAGCTCCATAAACCTTCGCTGAAGTAATTCTTCCTTTAGCTCAACTTGATAATTCTCTGCATGCTCCAACAGTATTGAAGATATAATCTTCTTCAACTCTTCTACATCTCTTACTACCCCCTGCCCAAAACTTATATGTATCACAGGATATGATTGACTCCAGTTCCAGTTTTTTTCAAGGAATAAACCTTCAAAGAGTTCTTTTTTCCCTAAAAAAGCTTGCTTTAGTGTATCCAGAAACAAAGACTTCCCAAACCTTCTTGGTCTTGATAGAAAATAGTATTTACCCGAGTTTGCAAGCTTATGCACAAAATATGTCTTATCTACATAATACCATCCTCCTGTTCTTATCTCCTCAAAACTCTGGATTCCTATTGGTAGCTTCTTTCTCATAGTATGAAAAGAGTATATAATCTAAAATAGGAGGTAAAGAGATTCTAAAACAAAACTCAGTTTAATCATTTTGTCTTTATTGCTGACTCGTTATCGCGCAGATGGTTTAGAAAAGACATAAGGCAGACTTTGCAACAGAACAAAATAAAAATAAACTATGGAAAAAATCAAAACAGGCTCTGGCTTAAAATTACATCAACTTTTCACTTAGCGCCAATCATTATTCTGCTGCATTTCTAATTTTTTACCAGAAGTATTTTTAAAGAAGATACAGGAGAAACCCCAAATTCGCAACAGATCAATTCAATTTATTTAAGAGGAGTTCATAATCAAGCAAAAGTTCATTCTTACCCCCTCTCGTTTCTATTACAAGATTGATTTTTTATAAAGCAAGAAGAGGTTATAGAATTATGAACGCACTTTGATAAAATAGTAGGAGTATTCGCTTTGCAAACATTTATGGGTGTATTTAAAAATAGAATGAAGTTGCATATGTGAATTTCGGAAATAGAGTTCAAAATTATTAAAAAAATGATTGAGAATTATGAACACTCCTCATTTATTTTTGAATATTGATAGATATGGAAAATTAGTATATGAGGTTGCGTTAGTTTTGTTCATTATGTTTAGTTTGAATTTTTGCTGAAGAGTAAGAGAAATGTGAATCACTACATTGGATCTGGTTTTGATGTCCTTTCAGTAGAAGGTGGCAAGATCGGGAGCTTTAGAGCATCTTCTGGAATATCTCCATCAAGAGCTTTTAGAAATGATACTATTTTATCTATCTGATCAGGTTCAAGCTTTCTCCCAAGCTGTATCTCTGCCATAATTGACACTGCCTCTTTTAAATCCCACACGGAACCATCGTGAAAGTATGGGTAAGTTCTTGAGACGTTTCTCAAGGATGGAACTTTAAATACATACATATCCCCCTCATTCTTCGTGATTTCGTATCTACCCTTATCTATCTTTGAAGGATCACTATACTTTATCACCTCATAGTAAGGCTTCACAAGTCCAAACTTCTGATACATTTCTCCACCAACCGCAGGTCCCCTATGACAGGTAATGCATCCGACATCAATAAAAAGTTTCAAACCTTCCTTCTCTTCTTTGGTTAGAGCTTTGGTATCACCTTGAAGGAATTTATCAAATCTTGATGGAGTAATCAGTGTTCTTTCAAAGGCAGCTATAGCTTTTGTTATATTATCATAAGTTATAGCGCCCTTTTCCTCAGGGAAAGCTTTCTTGAAAAGTTCAACATACTCAGGTATAGATTTTATTCTATCGACAACAAATTCAGGAGATGGAGATGCCTTTTCCTTAGGGTTTATTATCGGACCTTTGGCCTGAGCTTCAACATCCTTTTCTCTTCCATCCCAAAATTGAGCTATATGCAAAGCTGCATTAAGAGTTGTTGGAGCGTTTCTTGGACCGATTTGCCACTTATGCCCTATAGATGTTGGAAGATTATCAACACCATAAGTTGAAAGGTTATGACAAGAATTACAAGATATAAAACCACTTTTTGACAACCTTGGATCAAAATACAACATCTTCCCAAGTTTGACTTTTTCAGGTGTAACTTTATTTTCTGGATTATCTGCAATTTTCGGGAGCGGAGAGAAGAAACTTTTCGCTCTTTCAAGCAGCTCACGATCTTCTTTAGACACTCCCTTTTGAGCCTCCGCAAATGCTGATAAAAAAGCTAGAAAACCCAAAGCAATTAAAATATAAAAGCTCTTCATAGAATACAAATTATGAAAATCAAATCTCAATTTCAATTTTTACAACAATTTTCTATTTCAAAAATTTTTTCACAATTCTTTGTGAAAATACCAAACCCCAACTTCTTACAGATAATTTAAAAATTTATGATAGTAGTTCTGAAACCAGATATAACAGAAGAACAACTAAAATCAATCACCCAGAAAATAAGCGAACTTGGTTTAGAGCCGAAGATCTTGCAAGGAGAATTCCTAAAAGTCATAGCCTGTGTTGGAGAAGAAAGGAAAGAAGGACTGAAAGAAACCCTGGAGTCTTTATATGGAGTTGAAAAAGTTCTCCATGTGATGCAACCTTATAAACTTGCAGCAAAAGAAACTAACCCCGCTGGAACGAAAATCAAACTTGATAACCTAGAAATAGGAGGAAAAGAATTTGTAGTTATGGCAGGCCCATGTTCCGTTGAATCAAAAATTCAGGTTGAAAAAACAGCGAAATCTGTGAAAGAAGCCGGTGCAAAAGTACTCCGTGGTGGAGCGTTCAAACCCAGAACATCCCCATATTCATTTCAAGGACTTGGCGAAGAGGGATTGAAAATACTAAGAGAAGTTGCAAATGCATATGGAATGAAAATTATAACTGAAGTTCTTGATCCAAGAGATGTAGAGACAGTTTCAAATTACTCGGACATACTACAAATAGGCACCAGAAACGCCCAAAACTTCCCTCTACTTAAAGAAGTTGGAAATACAAGGAAACCTGTTCTACTCAAAAGGGGGCTTTGGTCAACTATAGAAGAATGGCTACTTGCAGCCGAATATATACTCTCTGGAGGAAACCCAAATGTAATCTTATGCGAAAGAGGTATAAGAACATTTGAAACAGCCACAAGGAACACTCTTGATCTTTCAGCAATACCTGTTCTCAGAGAGAAAACTCATCTTCCAATAATTGTTGATCCATCACACGGAACAGGTAAAAGGAACTATGTTCCACCTATGGCTTATGCAGCTTTAGCTGCTGGTGCAGATGGACTTTTAATAGAGGTTCATCCAGAACCTGACAAAGCACTATCAGATGGAGCCCAATCGCTAACACTTCCTATGTTCGGAGAAATGATGGAAAAACTCAAAAAACTAGCACAAGCTGTCGGCAGAAGTATATAAAATAAAAATTAAACTGTGAAACCTCAATCATCAATTATTCAATGTCGCATATGAAAGAAACAGTCCTATCGGTAACACCAATTAATATATTCTTCTTATTATCATTCAAACTTACAGCAAAAAGATATGTCTTTGGAGTAAGTCTTACAGAAGATATGACCTTAATATAAGAAGAACTATTTCCAATCATCGGTATAACACCCCTTTTACGCATAAACCATAGCATACCAAAAATAAAGCCAAAAAGTATAACAGCAGATAAAATTAGCTTCACAAGAAATTCTAAAATATCCATATAAAAAATTTTACTTTCTCACTAAAGATTTCTCAAACCCTATAAATACTAAAATATACTAGTGCTCTTGAGATAGTACAGCCTACCGACAAAATATGCTGCAGAAATTACTCTTGGATGCTTTAAATTTGGAGCAAGAAAAGAAAATAAAGCGAAGAAAAAATATACAGCTATATCTTCCGGATCATGTAAGAAGAACAAAGGTAGAATCGCTGCAGCAGATGCAAAAATCCTTTTTATTGTGCCTGAAACTCTCTTAATCATGCCCTCAAAAAAAGCATATAATCCGCATCCAAAACCTACCGCAATAGCTTCAGATGTTATGAAAAAATCTTTCTCTAAAGATAGATAGGCAACCAATGTTAAAAAGAAGAAAAAAACAAAAGTAAAAAATGGTCCTACAAGATTTTTACCCAACTCGATAGGTGGAACGTAATATATAAACATCAAAAGCAAAACAAAAGGTAAAGTCATCAAAAAAATTCCTCTCAAAGAAACGATTAGAGAAAGAGATAAAAACAGAACAATTAGATCTAAATCGCTCAGATTATAATTTTGATCAACGATTTTTCGCCTTAAAGTCTTAACAAACAACTCAATAGACCTAAAAGATAAAACACTTGAAAGAGGAATTACAACCTTCAAAAGATAAGAACGATCTCCAAGTAAATACCCAATAAACGACACAAGCAAATTGTATAAAAATGAGAACTCTCTCAATTCATACATGAGGAAATTCACAACAAAAACTTTCAAGTTAGTGAAGTTCACCATCAGGAAAACAAGGGTAAAGTATATAAAGCCATTTATCAAATGAGCAGGCTCCGCTTCTAAACCCAATTTAACCAGAAATGAAGATTTTACATAAAAAATACTAAGGTGGAAAACCTGCCAAGCAAAATAAGACATGAACATGAAGCGAATTGAACGAAATAAAAAAGATCTCGGAGACTTAAGAATGAAATATAATGTAGATAGAAATCTTGCAATCCAAACTGTAATCAAGCTCAATTTCGGAACACCCTGAGCGAATACAAAAAGAGACAAAGAAGATCTTAAAAAAGAATTAAGAGGAACACCACTGTCAAAATCTCTGAATAAGAAATAGTGATCAAGGACAGAAGAAAGAGTGAAAACCACCAAAGGGAAAAGAAAATATCTGCGAGAAAAAACTCCGAATCTTTTCTGCAAATGAAAATCTAAAATAAATAAGAAAGACAGAAACCAAAATCTTGCAAATAAAAACTCTCCACTACTACGTGAAACGAAAGCTTCAAGAACGATTCTCAACCCTGCAATAACAAAAATCCATAGAATCATCAATAAAGGATTATTATATAAATTTAATAATATAAAAAATTGTATCTATTCAAAGGTAGCACCCTTAAGCTCTAATACAAGCGAGGATATTCTGCTATATCGCGATGACGGGAAAAAATGAACATTTCAGCAAGATAAAAAGTTTTGAAAAAATGAAATGTAAAGCATAAAAAGAGTATATAAGAAGTTATGGGACAGAAGACTCATCCTATAGGTTTTAGGCTCAAGGTTACGAAAGGATGGCAATCAGTCTGGATAGCGCCATCCAAAAAAGATTATTCCAAATACCTTATAGAAGATATACAAATAAGAGAATGGATTAAAGAAAAATTCTCCTCAGCAGCGATAGAAAAGATAATTATAAAGAGATTATTTGAAAGGATCCAGATAGAGATACATTGCGCAAAAGTTGGGATAATCATAGGCAAAAAAGCTTCTGGCATAGAAAAAATAAAAAGTCATATCTCAAAAATTACGGGAAAAGATAAGGACAACATAGGAATAGACCTTGTTGAAATAAAAAATCCTGAAATATCTGCTCAGCTTATAGCAGAAAATCTGGCAAACCAGATGGAAAAAAGAATACCACATAGACCTGCGATGAAAAGAGCAATCACCGCTGCATTAAGGGCAGGTGCAAAAGGAATAAAGATAAACTGTGAGGGAAGACTAGGTGGTGTAGAACTCGCAAGGGCTGAATGGATCCTACAGGGTAGGTTACCCCTCCAGACAATAAGGGCAGATATAGACTACGGCTTTTCAATAGCAAAAACAAAATGGGGAACAAATGGAGTCAAAGTCTGGATATTCAAAGGTGAAGTTCTTGGAGGGGGAGTAGTAAAATAAAATACACAAAGCTTTCTTCTAATATATAACTCAAACTAAAAAATCTTCTATAACAAACGGTGAACTAAAAGACAAAAAAAATAACTTTTACACAACCACGGTCTTTCCTTTAAGATGATTTCAAGCACTATAAAAGGCGACAAATCGGATCAAGAATTTACAATCTTTTCTCTTTGCAATAACAAACTACATAAAAATAGCAAAATAAAATCATATCAATACCTTATTACTAACTTGATCTGACACAAATTTTATATCATCTCTAACTGCCTTGCAAAAGATCCTTAGTGAAAGGATCAGATATAAATTTAAATTCCATTTTTGTTTTAATTTTTTGATTGCCAAATCACATAAATCGGCACACTTTTAGAAGATTGTTATCAAAAAATCCTGAAACATAATCCGAAAACCCTGAAAAACCGAAACTTCTACACTTAATTTATACTTAGATGTTAGGATACCCTAAAAAATCGGTTGCGCTATCAATAATATTTTTCCTTTCAGCATTAGGTGTAATATTCTTCATACTAAAGGTTCCCCTGAAAATCGGAGAATACAGAGGTTATTCAATAAAAATAATATCCCCAACAGCAGAAGGGATAGGAATCGGTGGCCCAATTTCCATCAGCGGAGTTCAAATAGGGAAAATATCAAAAATAGAATTATCCCCCGATGGGAAAAAAGTTATAATCACTGCGGAAATCAAATCTGGAGTCAAAATAGCGCGTGACTCAAAAGTTGAAATGAAAATGAAAGGAATACTCGGTGATAGAATAATATCATTTAAACAAGGAGAAAAATTAGATGATCCACTGAAAGATGGAGACATAGTATTCATACCCGAGAAAGAAAGCGAAATCGCACAGATAACAACCAGTATAGAGACAACAGCCCAAAAATTTGCAGAAACCCTTGATTCTGTAAAAGAACTGACCGAGAAGATAGGAAAACTTGTTGAAAATCTAAACGAAACAGCATTAGGCATAAGATCACAGAAGATATGGGAAGATATTAAAAGCTCAACCACAAAGTTAGGAGATACAATATCAGAGGCTAATCGTATGTTTCAAAACACAAATCAACTTATATCTGACATAAGAAGTATCATCAATAAAATAGAACCAGCAATCTCTGAATTTTCAAAGGATGCAACTCAAACTTCAGAAAATATTAAGTCTGCTTCAGAGAATCTTAAACTGATACTTGAAAAAGCTCAAAGAGATGGGATAATAGAAGTAGTCGCAGGTAAAGAAAGTCATAAGATTCAAAAAATAATAAACGATATTGATAACTTAAGCTCAAAGGTAAATAACATCGCTCAAAAAACTGAAGATCTGACATCAAGGATAAAATCTGAAGTTGGAGCAAAATTAGAGGGAGGAATACAAGAGAAATCTGTTTTCTCTCAACAAATTCAAGCAAAAATAAAAAAAGATGATTCATTTGTGGAAATTGGGATAACATCACCACCCGGAGAAGATAAAGTTCTCCTAAACACAACTATAGGGAAAAGTTTATCAAGTAAAGTAGACATTGGAATAGGTTTCATACGCAGCAAACCATCTCTTCTGGCTGAAATAAAACCGGTAGGTGGCATATTCATAAGAACAGAAGGAATAGGTTTTAACACGCCGAACATAAGGGCACTCATAGGTTGGAGATACAAAATAATAGGAATTTATGGCGGATCTGAAAATATACTATACAAAAATAGGTTCTTCCTTCTTGGTATGGAGGTTAAAAGTTGAACTTTTTGCATTTGAAACCAAATGAGCAGAAAGTAAAAAAATAAAAATCGTGATAGAGATAAAGGAAGTTAAAAATTTCGCAGACTTACTAAAGTTCATTCTATGTGAATTCAAAATCAAATCCACAGACAAAAATTTTATAAAACCACTTATATTAGAGAGAATAATTTACATAAAGAAGAATCCTTTCTTTGAGCACGGAAAAGCCAAGTTTTTCATCGCGCAAAAAGGAGGAACAGTTGTTGGAAGGATATCAGCGCACATAGACCATCTCAAAACACAAAAAGAAAAAATAGGATTTTTCGGATTTTTTGATTTCATTGATTCAAAGGATGTTGCCAAAAAACTCCTTGAAGCAGCAGAAAACTTTGTAAAATCTGAAGGTCTTGAAAAAATTCAAGGTCCATTCTCTTTTAACATAAACGGAGAATGTGGCGTACTTATAAAAGGTTTTGAATATCCACCATATATAATGATGAACCATAATCCCCCATATTATGATGAGATTATAAGGTCGTGCGGCTTTGAAAAAGCAAAAGATCTTTTCGCCTGGAAAATCTCAAAAGAAAAATTAGAAGAGAGAATATCCTCCCTCCTCAGGTCCATATGGAGAAATTCTCAGCATAGATTTGAGGTTGTAGAAATAACTAAAAAAAATCTTGAAAGAGACACAATGGAAGCAATTGAGATTTTTAATGATGCCTGGAGTGAAAACTGGGGTTTTATACCTATAACAGAGAGAGAAGGGAAAAATTTAGCAGATTCACTTAAGATCGTTCTTGATCAGAAGATCGCTTTTTTTGCAAAAGCTGATGGGAAGAATCAAGCAGTATGCATAGCTATACCTAATCTTAACGAAGCTCTGCAAGGGCTTAGCGGAGGACTTAATCCATTAGACTACATAAAATTATTCGCAAGAATAAAAAAAATAAAATCAATAAGGTTAATCATACTCGGTGTAAGGAAATCTGCAAGATCAAAATATCCTTATCTACCTCTCTTCCTTGTAGGTGAAGTTATAAAAAGAGCAAAAGATAGAGGATATACTGAGGCAGAACTATCTTGGACTCTGGAAGACAATGAAAGAATAAACAAAATAATAAAGCTTACGGGAGCAGAAATATACAAGATCTATAGAATCTACGAGAAAATCTTAAGCTAGTTCAATCCTTTCTCTCTACATCAATAAGCTTTTTATTTTGAAAATCAATTTTCAAAAATCTACCGCATTTGAAACACCTTATATAATCTCTTACATTTGTAAAAAAGAGTTTCTTTCCACAATTCGGACAACTAGAAACAAAGTATTGTCTATAAATAAAATAGACGACAGAAAAAGCTATCACAAACAAAACAGGCAAAGAGCCAAAGAAAAAATTTAATTTGATATTAGAAGAAACGAAAGGCGAAACAGACGCCCAGACTAAAAAGATAAAATAGATCCAAAGTACAAAAGTTAATAAAGTCAGCTTCACATACCTTAAAACAGGTGGCTCATTTAAAAATTCTGATTCTTTATTCTTTTTATAAGAAAACATATTCTATATAAATAAAAAAAATGAACGAAAGTTTTTCAAAATTCCAAATCATTCGAACCAAAAAACCAACTTATCTTTCTTTTCTGATCTAACAAACGGGAAAAGGGCGGCAGAAGAAATAACGGTAAAAAAAACCTTCTGTCCCGAGCAAATAAGAATATCGATGATGATACGCGAATCATTAAGAATTGAAAACAATGGAGAAGTTATCATCACCCAAATTAAAGATAAAGAAAAAGAAATCTTCAAAATAGAAGAAAGTTCAGATTTAAAATATCTTGGTAAAAAAGATACAAGTATAGAGAAAAATATTATGAAGACAGAAAACAAAAATTCGCCCCCAAAAAATGTTCTCAAAACCGCGATCAATCCAACTACAAGTATCATCCTCAAACCTTTAGACTTATCAGAGGAAATCCAGTATGCTGATAAAACGGTAAATATATCCGGGAAAAAACACATATATCCCCAGACAGAATAAGGAAAAGCAAGAAAAAACAAAAAAATTGAGGCAAACAAGAGCTTGACTCTATCTATCTGAGGTGCTACTTTATGATACATACTACCTTCCTTCCTGAAACTCGACTATATTTCCAAGATATACTGTATCTCTGTAGTCTGCAAGGGCTATAATTGATTTATCTTGTGAAACGTAAGCAACAGGTATCCCAAAAGGAGAGTTATTCTTACTTCCAGCGGTAACTAAAACAGTATTCGGAGGAACTCTTTCAAAGTCAAGACTACCGTATGTTGCAAAAACTTTCATCCTTCCTGTCAGATCACCCTGCAAAATAGCCCTTGCACCTATACCTAAAAATATCACATCAACGTAAAACATCGGTGAGAAAACGGTTAAAACCTCGCTCATATCTTGTCCGACATTTACAACTCTACCGAACAAAAAACCATCCTTAATAACAAATGAATATTTTTGAACACCATCACCCAGCCCAAGAGAAATAAAAAATTGCTGTGGGAATTTATCCGGAGATACCATCACAACCTTACCTATGTTTATCTCTATCTTCTGATTCAGAACGTTTATTGTCCTCAAATATTTCTCAAACTGATCAGACAATATAGAGCATTGGAGATCAAATATATCCTGTACAACACCTTTCGTCTTCATAAACTGCTTGTGAAAATCATAATCACATATATCCGAATACCTACTGTAGAAGGATTGAAACTTTCCAAACCCTGGAACTTTCAAAAAAATTTCTGTTCTGTATATAAAGTAGCATATAGCTATCAAAAAGAGACCTACTAATATTCTCAGTATCATCTAATAGCGGCATTAACTCTTGCAAGAAGCCTTATATCTTCCAGAACTTTCGCACATCCTTTCACAACACCAAATAGTGCATCTTCCTGAATATGAGCTTTTATTCCTGTTTCCTGTTCAACCAATTTTCCAAACCCCCTAAGAAGTGAACCCCCACCAGAAAGGTATATACCTCTTTCATATATGTCAGCAGATAGTTCCGGAGGAGTTTTTTCTAATGTAGACTTTATAGCAGATATAACCGCTTTGACCTGCTCTGAACAAGCTTCAACAACATCTGATTGCGTGACAATAATGTTCCTAGGTATCCCAGTTATAGCGTCTCTTCCAAAAACCTCCATTGACTTTTCGGGTTCCACCTCAATCGCAGCTCCGATATTTATTTTTATCTGCTCAGCAGTTCTTTCTCCTATATGGAGATTATACTTCCTTCTCACATAATTAACAATTGCTTCGTCAAACTCATCACCGGCAATCTTCAAAGATGTTGAACACACTATTCCCGCCATAGATATAACCGCAACCTCTGTTGTTCCCCCTCCTATATCAACTATCATATTTCCAACAGGTTGATCCACCGGAAGCCCCGCACCGATCGCTGCAGCCATAGGTTCTTCCACCAGGAAAACCTCTGAAGCACCGGCTGATTCAGCAGCCTCAATAACAGCTCTCTTCTCAACAGGTGTTATCAGAGATGGAACACCTATAACCACACGTGGTCTGAAAAATCTATTTCCACCTTCCATTGCTTTTCTTATAAAATAAGAAAGCATAGCTTCAGCAACTTCAAAATCTGCTATGACACCATCTCGCAGTGGTCTTATTGCTTTTACATCGGATGGAGTTCTTCCGAGCATCTTTTTTGCCTCGTTTCCGACCGCAACAACATTTTTAACTCCCTTATACTCCATAACCGCAACAACAGATGGTTCATTTATAACAAGCCCCTTTTTAGAGTGCCAGACTACTGTATTAGCCGTTCCAAGGTCTATAGCTAAATCACCGCTTGCCCTAAATATCTTTGAAAGAAAAGCGAAAAACTTCACAACTTTATAAGCCCATGAGGGGACTTGAACCCCTGACCTCCTCCTTACCAAGGAGGCGCTCTACCCCTGAGCTACATGGGCAGGGAGAGCGGGCGACGGGACTCGAACCCGCAACCCCCAGCTTGGAAGGCTGGTGCTCTACCATTGAACTACGCCCGCAAAATATACTAAAAAATAAAATGCCAAAAACCAAAAAATAAAAAATCAGAACATTTCAGAATTTCCACAAAAACAAATAATCTGAAACTATAAAAACTAACTAATATGTCCGAAATCCCAAAGAAAATGAGAGCAGTTGTCATAAGACCAGAAAGATTCGGAGAACCTATAAAGGCTATGAAAATAGAAGAAATAGATACTCCAGAACCAGGACCAGGAGAAGTTCTTGTATTTGTAAAAGCAGCAGGTGTAAATTTCAACGGAGTATGGGCATCTCTTGGTAAACCCGTCAATGTTATGAAATACACAGGATATGACTTTCATATATGTGGTTCTGATGCATCAGGAATTGTTCAGAAAGTTGGTCCAGGTGTAAAAAATGTTAAAGTCGGAGATAAGGTTGTCCTGCATTGCAATCAATCCTGCGGACAGTGTTCCAAATGTAATGGATTAGACCCTATGGCTTGCGAGGAGCAGAAAATATGGGGCTATGAAACAAATTGGGGGTCCTTCGCCGATTTTTGCTTAGTCCAAGCTCAACAGGTTCTTCCAAAGCCAAAACACCTCAGCTGGGTTGAAGCAGCATCCTACGGCCTTACCTACTTCACAGCATGGAGGATGCTTATCAGACAGGCGGAAATAAAACCAGGAGATGTTGTTCTGATATGGGGAGCAGCCGGCGGACTTGGAATATTTGCAACTCAAATCTGTCTTATCTCCGGTGCTACTCCAATATGTGTGGTTTCGTCCCCAGAAAAATCTGAAGTCCTTAGATCCCTGGGAGCAAAGCTATTTATAAATAGAAAAGAATTCGATATAGCCCCAAAAAATGGACAAATAGATGAAAAAACTTTCAAAGAAATGAGAAGATTCAGAGATGAAATTAGGAAAATTACAGGGGGAAAAGATCCTGATATCGTATTTGAACATGTGGGGCAGGAAACATTCGCTACAAGTGTTTTTGTCGCAGAAAGATTTGGGAAAATCGTCATATGCGGTGCAACAACCGGATACAATCTTCTCTTTGATGTAAGATACCTCTGGATGAGGCAAAAGAAAATCATTGGATCACACTTTGCAAATGCTTATGATGCGTATAGAGCAAATGAACTCATTATGCAGAAAAAAATAAAAACCATAGTTTCCGAAACCTTTGAATTTGATCAGACACCCCTGGCTCACCAGCTTATGTATGAAAACAAACACTATGGAAAAATGGTTATAAAAGTAAATGTGAAAGATGAAAATGAAGGAAGAGAAGAATAACAAACCTTCGGAAGAATAATAAATTTTTGAAATAAAAACTTCAATCGAAAACAAAATTTCCCAAGCTCTAACAAAAAATCCAGAGAAATAAAGATTCCAGAAAAAATAATATTTCAATTGAATTCTACACTCTCTAAAATCTGCAAATAATCAGTAAAGGTGGAAAAAAGTGGTTTAAATAGATAGAAGATTTTTCTACCTATTCTCAGGACAACAAATGTTAATCTGAAACAAAAATAAGAATATCATGTATCACCATACAAATTAATACAGATTTCGAATCAAAAGCGAACAGCACACAAGCAGGAGAACTAAGATGAACTTAAGATAAACTAAAGATATCCAAAATATCTTTGTAATATGGGAAAGAAGAACACAATTCTTTAACTTCTCCCCTTACAGAAGTTATAGCATCATCTGAAAACCTTGATGTTATAACCTTATCTATAAGCTGAACAATTCTTCTTGCTTCCTGCTCTTTCATTCCTCTAGTAGTTATAGCTGCCGTTCCAATTCTTATCCCAGATGGATTCATAGGTGGTCTTGGATCAAAAGGTATAACATTCTTATTCAAAATTATCCCTGCCTTATAAAGAGCAGACTCAACCTCTCCTCCGCTCACACCTTTGGAAGTAATGTCAACAAGGACTATATGAGAATCTGTTCCTCCCGTTATAACCTTATAGCCAAGTTTCAAAAATTCTTCCGATATAGCTTTAGCGTTTCTGACAACCTGTGAGCAATATTCTTTGAAATCATCTCCCATTGCTTCCTTAAAGCAAACAGCTTTTGCAGCTATAACATGCATAAAAGGGCCGCCTTGTGAACCTGGGAAAACTGCGGAATCAATCTTTTTGGCATAATCCGATTTCGAAAGCACTACGGCTCCACGTGGTCCCCTCAAAGTCTTATGCGTAGTGAAAGTCACAAAATCAGCATATGGTACAGGATTCGGGAAAACCCCTCCAGCTACAAGTCCAGCCGGATGAGCAATATCAGCAAGTAGGTAAGCTCCTACCTCCTTTGCTATCTCAGAAAAAGCCTTGAAATCTATAAATCTTGGATAAGATGAAGCTCCCGCTATTATTATCTTTGGTCTCTCTCTCAAGGCTATATCTCTGACCTGATCCATATTTAAAAGATGAGTATCTGGGTTGACAGAGTAGAACACTGGTTTGTATATCTTTCCTGAAAAATTTACTTTTGCTCCATGTGAAAGATGTCCCCCAGAGCTAAGATCAAATCCAAGGATCTTATCCCCTGGCTCACAGCAGGCTAAATAAACAGCCTGATTTGCTTGAGTTCCAGAATGTGGCTGAACATTTGCGTGCTCAGCAGAAAAAAGAAATTTCACCCTCTGCCGAGCTATCTCCTCAACCTCATCAACAAACTCGCAACCACCATAATACCTTTTACCCGGATAACCCTCCGCATACTTGTTGTTCATAGGATTGAATAAAGCAAAAAGAACCATCAAAGAAACCATGTTCTCAGACGCAATCAAATTCAATGCATATTCTTGTTTCTCCACCTCCTTTACTATTGCTGAGAAAATCTCTGGATCAAGACTCCTCAGCTGAGAAAAGTATGGGAAAAGAGTTGAAAGAATCCCCTGCTCTAAATCCCTTATCTTTTCTACTCTTCTCTGGTGCCGATCATCCTTACTGAAAGGTGATTCCAAAAATGTATTTATCATCTCCTTGACATATTCAAATGTGAATATTCTACCTGAAATGGTTAAAACATTTGCGTTGTTATGTGCACGAGCCATTCGGGCAGTATATTCATTAAACACTAAGGCTGCCCTAACACCGGGAAATTTGTTTGCAGCTATACTCATACCTATCCCAGTTCCACATATAAGAATTCCAAAATCCGCTTTCCCAGAACTTATTTCTCTTGCAACCTCCGAAGCTACATCAGGATAATCTACCGGTTCAGGTGAAAAAACTCCTTTATCCTTATACGCTACACCGATATCATCAAAATACCTCTTTATCCTCTCTTTTAATTCAAAACCCGCATGATCTGCACCTATCACAATAATCCGAGACATAGTTATTTTATTCTAAAAATACTAACTTGCAAGAACACAAAAACCTGTTACATTTTATGTGAAGGTTTAGTATCAGAAAAAACCTTAAATATGTATGGATTAAGAATCACCCATATCCTCCTACCCAGTTCTATCTCAACAAATGGTATTTGCATATTATCTAATATTATTTCAACCTCATTCCCTAATGTCTCCTCACCCTCAACAAAAACAGATGTTATCTCAGAAGATATCTTTTTCTTCGAAAATTCCTTCCATTCACATACAGATACTTCCTCAAACTTAAATGGTATAACAAATCCAAGTTCAGATTTAAGCTTTTCAATCTGCTTTTCTTTCTCCTTCCATTTCTCATCCTCATACTGAACAGGGACACACCTATAAAATCTTAATTCTTTCTCTTTTTTCAGGATCGTTATTTTTACAGTCTTTTTACTTCGTAAATTCTCCCTAAGAGTGTTTGAAAGCAAAGAAATAATTTTTCTTGCATCAGATTTAGTTCTCTCCTGCGAAACAAATGGCATACGAGGGAAAACCAAAGCTAAAAATATGGAGATAATCCCCAAGATAACCGCTATCTCGGCAAGTGTAAAAGATTTTGACACTATTACTCAACTATCTGTGATTCAACCGCTATATCATCCTGTGTTCCGATTGTTCTATCTGGACCAGCCGACTTCAAAGTGAAGGAGTTCCCATCCGAAACATAGTAGTACTCACTACCCCAGGGATCTTTTGGTGCTTCTTTTCCCTTAAGGTATCCACCCTTAACCAACGATGAAACACCTTCATCTGTTGTTGGGTATCTACCTTGCTCCATCTTATATAGTTCCAGAGCTTGCTCTATCATGCTAAGCTGTGTTTTTACAGTCTTTTCTCTAGCTCTCTCAAAATATCTGACAACATTTATCCCAACGAGACCCGCAAGCAGACCAATAATAAGAACAACGACCATTATCTCTATAAGCGTAAAAGCTCTTATAAACGAAGATACTCCGAAATACCTTAGAAAATATCTTAAAGTTTTCATATCAGAAATTTTATGAATCTATTGATAAAATTACTTGAAAGAAAAAAAAAGGGGGATGTTATCCCCCTTCTTGTCATCAAACCTTTCTTCTAATCGCTACTCCAAAGAACATTAATATCCCTGCCAAAATCAACCAAGATGAGGAGGCTACTGAACAACCAAGAACACCACCATCTTCCACAACAAAGAATCTATGAGTGTACTGCGATACATTGCCAACATCATCTTTTGCCCTTACCTTTAATATATGCTCACCTTTCCTTATAGATTTCATTTCTATCGCATTAAGCTCATCAGCTGGAACCCATTGCGACCACTCACCCTCATCCAAAGCATACGAAACTAAAACCTGGTCCTTTGGAGCCTGAGCATCTTTCACATCAACAAAGAAAACAGCCTTTGAACCCCTTACAACCTCTGGAGCTGTCATCCTGATATCAGGACCAAGTG
>Ga0209289_100662_pt1 | contig 16387 bp, 14 predicted proteins | sample GXS110809BmetaG_FD_184121 | JGI IMG/M metagenome (GOLD analysis project Ga0209289, IMG submission 184121) | Hot spring microbial communities from Gongxiaoshe hot spring, China to study Microbial Dark Matter (Phase II) - GXS 110809B (SPAdes)... ...
CTTTATGAGTTTTTAGAAGAAAAGAGAAGCAATTAAGGTTATGAAAGACATAAATGAATTTTTAAATAAAGTGATTTGTGGTGATGTCCTTGAGGTTTTGAGAGAAATTCCCTCTGAAAGTATTGACTTGGGAATAACTTCCCCGCCTTATAATAAAAAGGAAAAATATGGGGGGTGGCTTGTTAGTAAGGTTATTTACAGAGGGGTAAAAGATATAATGGCTGAAGATAAATATCAAAAGTGGCAAGTTGAAGTTTTAAATGAACTTTTCAGAGTCATAAAAGAAGGTGGCAGTTTTTTCTATAACCATAAAATAAGATATGAAAATGGAAAAATGCTTCACCCTATTTTATGGCTCAGTAGAACGAAGTGGAATATATGGCAGGAGATTATTTGGAATAGAAAAATTGCGGGGAACATAAGGGGTTGGAGATTTTGGCAGATTGAAGAAAGGATATATTGGTTAGTTAAAGGAAAGCCAAAGGAGTTAAAACCTGAACACGCTAAGCTAACTTCAGTTTGGGACATAAGACCTGAAGGAGAACATAAAATGCATCCTGCTGTTTTTCCTATAGAATTGCCGGCTAGAATAATTTATTCTTTGCTAGAAAAAAACGGCATTGTTATAGATCCATTTTGCGGAACTGGCACGACGCTTGTAGCTGCTAAAATTCTCGGGCATAGTTTTATAGGTATAGACGTAGTTGAGGAATATGTGGAGTATGCTCGTAATAGACTTCAAAAAGCGGAATTGGAAAAAAGTAGGGTTTTAAAGGAAATATCATTGCATACAGTTGAATTGACCTTTAAGGATAGAAAGCAGATGGGTTTGTGGGATAAAAAAATTAAATCCTCAAAATAAATTTTACGTTTAAGATGCTTGACCTTAAATTTATCCGTGAAAATCCAGAAATTGTTAAGCGGGCAATTGAGTTGAAAGGAGAGAAAGATCATGTTGATGAAATTATTAAACTTGATGAAAGAAGAAGGGAACTGATTAAAAAGGGTGATTCCTTAAAAGCAAGAAGAAATGATGTGACCGAAGAAATCGCAAATCTTAAAAAACAGGGTAAAGATGCAAGTGAATTAATTGAGGAGATGAGAAAGGTTTCGGATGAGATTAAGGCAATTGATTCTGAACTTAAGAAAGTTGAGAGTGAGCTTGAAAACCTTTTACTTTGGATTCCAAATATACCTCATGAATCAGTTCCAATTGGTAAGGATGCAAGTGATAATTTAGTTGTGAGGACTTGGGGGGAGATACAGGAATTTGATTTTGAAATTATGGATCATTTAACACTTGGTAAAAAGCTTGGAATAATTGATTTTGAGCGTGGGGCGAAGTTGACAGGTAGCGGTTTCCCTCTTTACATTGGGAAAGGCGCAACGCTTGAGAGGGCTTTGATAAATTTTATGCTTGATCTTCACATTCAAAAACATGGATATGTTGAGGTTTTCCCCCCATTTCTTGTTAATGAAACTTCAATGCGTGGGACTGGGCAAATTCCAAAATTAAAAGAAGACATGTATTACTGCCCCGAGGACGATCTTTATCTAATACCAACAGCGGAAGTTCCAGTTACAAACATTCATCGTGATGAGATTCTTGAAATAAGCGAGCTTCCCAAGAAATATGTTGCCTATTCTGCATGTTTCAGGCGTGAGGCGGGTTCGTGGGGAAGAGAAACTCGTGGATTTTTAAGAGTTCATCAGTTTAACAAAGTTGAACTTGTTAAATTCACAACCCCAGAAACATCTTATGATGAGCTTGAGTCACTTGTTAAGGACGCTGAAGAGGTGCTTCAACTTCTTAACATACCTTACAGAGTTGTTTTGCTTTGCACAGGTGATATGAGCTTTTCATCTGCGAAAACATATGATATTGAAGTTTGGTCTCCAGCTGAGAGGAAATGGCTTGAAGCGTCAAGTTGTAGTAACTTTGAAGATTTTCAAGCGAGAAGGATGAACGTTAGATTTAGAAGAGATAAAAGATCAAAACCTGAATTTGTCCATACGCTTAATGGTTCAGGTCTTGCGACATCAAGATTAATGGTCGCACTTCTTGAAAATTATCAAACGCCCGAAGGCAAAGTCATCGTTCCAAAAGTTCTCCATAAATACACTGGTTTTACAATCATTGAATAATCAAAAACAAAAGTTATTGATGGTGATGAAAAAGAACATAGTTTTAGCACTGTTAATTTTTGCTATTTCTGGATGTGCTTTTTTGAAAAATATCGGGCTTGTTGAGGAAAAAGAATATGTTGCAAAAGTTGGGAAGGAAATTATAACGCTTGATGAATTTGAGAAGTCATTTGCAAAAAATAACGGTGGAATTGCGAAAGCGAAAGAAAAATCGTTTGAGGATAGGAAAAATTACCTTGATCTTCTTGTTAAATTTAGGCTTAAAGTTCTTGACGCAAAATCGCAAAAACTTGACAAAGATCCAAATATTCAAAAAGAGATAAAAGATTACTATACAACCCTTGCCCTTTCATATCTTACGAAAAGGGAAGTTGTTGATCCAGGATTAAGACAGCTTTATGAAAGACGTAAAGAGGAGATAAGGGCAAGACATATTTTGATTGAAACCCCAGGTGGAATACATGGAGATTTATCTGGTGATACAACCTTTGCTTATAAAAGAGCAAAAAGCGCAATTGAGAAACTTAATTCAGGTGTTCCTTGGGATTCAGTTGCGCTTGAATATTCCGATGACCCGAGCGTGATTTTTAACCGAGGAGACCTTTACTATTTTACCGCTGGTATGATGGTTCCGGAATTTGAAGATGCGTGTTATTCAATGAAGATTGGCGAGAGGACGCAAGAGCCAGTGAGGACAAAGTTTGGGTATCATATCATTGAGGTTCTTGATAGGAAACCCCGTGTTGAAATGGTAAGGATTAGTCATCTTGGGAAAAAAGTTGATAGAAAAGCCACACCAGAGGACACATTGAAACTTTACAACGAGATGAAAGCGGTGCTTGACAGTTTAAGGCAAGGTTATGATTTTGGGGAACTTGCGAAGAGGCATTCGGATGATAAATTTTCAAACGAAAGAAACGGAGACGCTGGATATTACGGCAGGGGACAGGCATATAGAGAAATTGATGAGTTCATCTTCAACGCAAAAGTTGGTGACATAAGCGATATAATTAGAACAAGATGGGGTTATCATATAGTTAAGGTTACGGAGATAGTTCCAGTAAAGCCATTTGACGAAATGGTTGATGAGCTAAACAGGCTTTATCAGTCATATCGGCTTGAGTATGATTTCAAAAAATATGTTGAAAAGTTGAAGAAGGAATATAACTTTAAACTAAATCAACAGACGCTTGATATTTTTATCTCAAAAGCAGACACATCAAAGACAACTTCGCATTCAAATTGGGATAGTGTTTATACAAAGGAAGATAGAGAAAAAGTTTTGTTTGAGTATGCAAATCAAAAAATAACGCTTGATTCGGCAATAAAAATAATAAAAAGAAGCACGGAGTTCTCTGGAAGAAAACTTGATCGTTCAGGGATTAACGGCATGATTGATAGACTGGGTGAGATGAAATTAACAGAATACAGGGCGAGAAATGTTGAAAAAGTTTATCCAGAGTTTAAGAATGAATTGAAGGAATTTGTTGATGGAATTTTGCTTTATCATATTGAACAAAAAATGGTCTGGGATAGAGTGGATTTGAGCGAAGGGAAGTTGAAAGAGTTTTATGAAAAAAATAAAGAAAATTATCGTTTTCCAGACAGGGTTAGGTTTAGCGAGATTTGGGTGAAAAGCGAATCGCTTGCAAAAGATATTTATTCACAGCTTGGTAAGGGCGTTCCGTTTGATTCTCTTGTTGTCAAATACACTGAGCGAGCTGGAATGAAGGAAAAGAAGGGAGATTGGGGGCTTGTTGATGCGTCTGAGAATGAAATCGCATGGAAAGCGTGGAATATGAAGGTTAATGAAATATCTGAGCCAGTAAAGTTTCAGGGAGGTTATTCAATAATAAAAGTAACAGGGAAAGAGCCAAGCAGGATAAAAACATTTGAAGAAGCTTTCAGCGAAGTTGCAAGCGCAGTGCAAGAACAAGAATTAAAGCGACTTGAAAAGGAATGGGTTGAAAGTTTAAAAAAGAAATACAAGGTCGTGATAAATGAGAAAGCACTTGAAAAAGTTTTTAATCGTTAGTTTGGTTTTGATATTGATAGGTTGTGGCAAAAAAAACGCTGATAAGGATTACATTGCAAGAGTTGAAAACGAATATCTTTTAAAAAGCGACCTTGCTGGATTAGATTCAAACTTTGTAAAAAGTTATATTGATGCGTGGATAAACAACAATTTGCTTTATATTGAAGCAATTGAGCAGGGATATAAAGCGAATGATAAAATTGAACGGATGGTGAGCGAGTTTAGGAAATCGCTCATAATTAAAAATTTTATTCAAAATGAGATATTGCACAAAGCGATGAAGATATCAGAACAAGAGGTTGAGGAATTTTATCAAAAGCATCAGGATGAGTTTATTCTTGATAGACCTTTTGTGAAAATTGGATATGTTAAGTTTTCTTCACGAGCGGATGCTGGATCTTTAAGGAGCAAAATTTTAAGAGAAAAAAATTTCAAATCGGCAGTTGAAGGACTCTCAAAGGAGCAAGGAATTGTTGAAATTGTGCCGGAGAGATATTACGACCAATTCAGCATCCCATCAGGGGAATTATGGCGTGTCGCATGGAGCTTAAATAAAAATGAAATTTCTTTCCCGGTTAGAGTTGGGGATAATTATTTTTTGATCTTTCTTTATGAGAAAAGGGAAGCTGGAAGCAAAGCTGATTTTGAATTGGTTGCCGAGGATGTGAGAGAAAGAGCAATCGTTGAAAAACAAAATCTTTTGCTTGATAGTTTAATTACAAGATTGAAAAGAAAATATTATTACGAGGTAAAATGGTAAGGTTAATTATATTTCTGCTTGCTGTTTTTAATTTAACACTTGCACAGCAAAAGGTTCTTGATAGAATAGTTGCGATCGTTGGGAATGAGATTATACTTGAGTCTGATTTAAATTATCAAACCTACATCTTTGCGATTCAAAATAATTTAAGATGGGATGACCCGAACCTTAGAAAATATGTTTTGCGGGAAATGATCAATGATAAACTTGTTTTAACGAAGGCAATTGAAGACACAGTTGTTGTTTCAGATGATGAGGTTGAAAGACAAATTGATGCGCAGGTTCAGGCGTTGGTTAGGCAATATGGTTCGGAAAGGAGATTGGAGGAAATTTATGGGATGCCAATTGGCAAGATAAAGCGTGAAATAAGGGAGGATGTGAAAAAAAGATTGATGATAGAGAAATTAAAACAACAAAAGTTTGGGACAATAACAGTATCTGGTTATGAAGTTGAGCAATTTTACAACACTTATAAGGATAGTCTGCCAGAAGTTCCAGAAATGGTTGAATTATATCATATCATGATGATACCTAAACCTGTTGATTCAGTTGAGAGGGCGGTTTATCAGAAGGCGAAGGCAATTCTTGATAGCATAAAAAACGGCGGGAATTTTGAATATTTTGCGAAAGTTTATTCAGAAGACAGGGCTACCGCAGATGATGGAGGTGATCTTGGGTGGGTCAGGCGTGGAATGTTTGTTAAAGAATTTGAAGAGGCGGTGTTCAGGTTGCAGGAGGGACAAGTATCAGATGTTGTGCGAACTCCTTTCGGTTATCATATAATTCAGCTTGTTGAGAGAAGAGGTGAACAAGTTCGCCCAAGGCATATACTTTTCAAAGTCCCGCTCACAGAGGAAAGTGATAAAATTGTGATTTCAAAACTTGAGGAGATAAGGTATAAAATTATTTCAAAGCAAGCTAAATTTGAAGAGATGGCAAAAAGATTCAGTGAGGATGAACAAACGAAGTTGCTAGGTGGGTATCTTGGACTGATTGAGGTAGATGAACTTGAACCAGAGCTTAAGGAGGCATTGAACACACTTAACAGCGGTGAGATCACGCAACCTCTGAAAATGAAATATGGAAACTCTTATGCATATCATATCGTCCTTCTAAAGAAAAGAGTCCCTGCGCATAGAATGAATTTGAAGGATGACTATATGAGAATTTATCAATTTGCCTTGATAGAGAAACAAAATCGTGAATATCAAAAATGGCTTGAGAGGTTAAGAGAGGAAGTTTATGTTTATGTTGACGAAAGTTTTAAGTGACGCTAAAGATAAAACTAAAAATTTTTAAAATTAAACTAAGGTGGTTGAGATGAGGCTTAAATTTTTAATTTTGATGCTTTTTGCTCTATCAATCTCATTAGCTCAGGGGAAAGTGGGAAAGATTGATTTTATTGAATATGACCTTCCTAACGGGCTTCATGTTATTTTACATGAGGATCATTCATCGCCAATTGTTGCGGTTGATATTTGGTATTATGTTGGTTCAAAGAACGAGGATCCGAATAGAACTGGGTTTGCTCATTTGTTTGAGCACATGATGTTTCAAGGTTCTGCAAATGTAAAGAAGGCTGAACATATGGCGTATATTCAAAAAGCTGGTGGAACCTTCAATGGCTCAACGAACTGGGATAGGACAAATTATTTTCAAGTTGTCCCATCAAATCAACTTGAACTTGTTTTATGGCTTGAATCCGATAGGATGATGAGTTTAAATGTCAACCAAGAAAATCTTGACAATCAGCGTGAAGTTGTCAAGGAAGAAAGGAGATGGCGTGTTGATAATCGCCCTTATGGGACGCAGTGGGAGGAGACATTTAAACGGCTCTTTAAGGAGCATCCATATAGATGGCCTGTAATTGGATACATGGAACATCTTAACGCAGCAACCCTTGAGGAAGTTAAAAGATTTTTTGATACCTACTATGTCCCGAACAATGCTGTCCTTGTAATAGCTGGTGATATTGATGTTGAAAAGACGAAGAAACTTGTTGAGAAGTATTTTGGTGATATTCCAAGAGGGAGATATGAGATAAAAAGACCTAACATTTTTGAGCCTCCATTGACACAACAAGTGCGGGATACGATTTATGATAACATAAGATTGCCAGCCGTGTTTATTGCTTTTAAAGTTCCAAGAGATGGAGAAAAAGATTTTTATGCGCTTGATCTTCTTGCAAACATACTCGGTTCAGGCAGAAGCTCACGGCTTTATCAAAAGCTTGTTTATGAAAAAAGAATTGCTCAAAATGTTAATGTTTATGCAATAGGTATGGAAGATGCCGGTGTTTTCAAGATAGATGCGTATTGTTCAATTGGACATACACCTGAAGAGGTTGAGCGGGAAATATGGGAAGAAATTGAAAGGATTCATAATGAGCTTGTATCTGAGCGAGAACTTCAAAAGGCGAAAAATCAGACGGAATCACAAGTGATAAGTGGTTATCAAACGATCTTGCAAAAAGCAGATCAACTTGCCCATTATTATGTGATTCATAAAAACACGAATGAGATAAACCAAGAGCTTGACAAAATTCTTGCAATAACTCGTGAGGATATTCGTGAATCAGCAAATAAATACCTTAAACCTGAAAATTCAGTTGTTCTTCATTATCTTCCCAAGGAACAACGTGCTTCAAAATAAAATTTGTTTAAACCGATGAAAATTCTAAAACTAAACGTCTTTCTATTTATGTTAAATGTTTTTCTGAAACCTGTTGAACTTTTCCCGCAAAGTGAAGGGAAGATTGATTTCGTTGAATTTACACTTGAAAATGGACTTCATGTCATACTTCATGAGGATCACTCCACACCGATTGTTGCTGTGAATGTATGTTATCATGTTGGGTCAAAAAACGAAAAACCGGATAAAACTGGATTTGCCCATCTTTTTGAACATTTAATGTTTGATGGTTCAAAAAATGTTAAACGTGGTGAATTTGATAAATATATATCTCAAGCCGGCGGTTATGATAATGCCTATACAACCGAGGACAAAACGAATTATTACGAGGTGCTCCCCTCAAATTATCTGGAGCTTGCTTTATGGCTTGAATCAGATAGGATGCTTGAATTTTCAATTCAGGAAATAAGTTTGATAACACAGAGGGAAGTTGTGAAAGAGGAAAGGAGATGGCGTTATGAAAACAGACCTTATGGCTCCGCCTGGATAAAAATTTCTGAGAAAAGCTTTAAAAAACATCCATATCGTTGGCCTGTTATCGGTTACCAAGAACACCTTGACAAGGCAAGTATGGATGATGTTAAAGAATTTTATGAGACATTTTATGTCCCGAATAACGCGGTCCTTGTAATAGCTGGGGATATAGATATAGAGAAAACCAAAAAACTCGTTGAAAAATACTTCGCTGACATCCCGAAGGGTCCAGACAATATTCCACATCCATCACCAGAGGATGAGCCGCTTGAAAATGAAATTCGTGAGGTTGTTGAAGATATAAATGCCCCACTCCCTGCTGTTTTTATGAGTTACAGAATCCCAGAAGAAGGAAATCCTGATTCATATGCTCTTGCGTTGCTTTCAAATATACTTTCGGTCGGCGAGAGTTCAAGGTTATATCAACGGTTAGTTTACAGAGATAAAATAGCAAATGAAGTTGAAACCTATTCCGATTCAAGGGAACATCCTGGTTTGTTTTTAATTTACGCAATTGCAAATCCGGGATTTAGTTCTGATACGCTTGAAAAGGTGATTGATGAGGAGATTGATAAAATAAAAAATTATGGCGTTGAAGAAAAAGAACTTGAAAAGGCAAAGAATAAGATTGAATCAGCGCTTGTTTCGGCAAGGCAAACGGTTCAAGGTAAGGCAGACCTTTTAGCACATTATTACACATTTTATAAAAACCCTGCTTTGGTAAACAGAGAAATAGATAAATATAGAAGTGTGACGGTTGAAGATATAAAAAGAGTTGCCCAGATATATCTTGATTCAAAAAGGCGTGTAATTTTGCATTATCTACCGAAAGTAAATTAAATTTAGATAACAAAATCTTTGGAGGAAAAAGGTATGTTGAAAAAAATTTGGACATTCTTCATGATGATACTTCTTCTATCAACAATTGCAAATTCACAAGAAAAAGTTGACAGGACAAAGCCACCAAAACCAGGTCCTGAAAGCAAGGTTAAATTTCCATCGTATTTTGAGAAAACACTTCCAAATGGGCTTAAAGTTATAGTTATTGAAAATCATGAGCAACCAATTGTTTATATTAGCTTCGTTGTGAAAAGTGGATCAACTTATGATGAAAATCTCCCTGGGCTTGCGAGCATGACAGCTGAGCTTTTAACGAAGGGGACAAAGACAAGGACCGCAACTCAAATTGCTGAGGAAATTGATTTCGTCGGTGGAACACTAAATGCAACCGCTTCATGGGACGCAACAAATGTAAATGTCCTCGTTTTAAAGAAATATCTTGGAGTTGGGATGGATATCCTTCAAGATGTTGTTTTAAATCCAACTTTCCCTGATGAAGAACTTGAGAGGATAAGAACGCAACGTCTGGCATCAATAAAACAAGCAAAAGCAGAGGCTGGGTATCTTGCTGGAGTGAGATTTTCTAAGGAACTTTTCTCGGGACATCCATATGGAAATGAAAGCGGAGGGAATGAGGAATCAATTCAAAAGATGAAAAGGGATGATATTGTGAAGTTTTATCAAACACATTTCATCCCGAATAATTCATTCATAATTTTTGCTGGTGATATTACCCCAAACGAAGCTATTCCGCTTGTTGAAAGATATTTTGGGGCTTGGAAGAAAGGTCCAAATCCGCACAGGAAATTCCCAGTGGTTAGTAATGTATCTCAAACAAGAGTTGTTGTAGTTGATAAACCCGGCGCAGTTCAATCAGCGATAAGAATAGGTCATCTCGGGATTGATAGAAAAAATAAGGATTATGCAAAGGTTTTTACGCTCAACACCTTGCTTGGTGGATATTTCAATTCAAGGATAAACATGAACTTAAGAGAAACTCATGGTTATACATATGGTGCTTCCAGCTCTTTTGATGCAAGGTTGTATCCAGGTCCATTTGTTGTTTCAACGGATGTGAGAAATGAGGTCACAGATTCATCTATTGCTGAAATACTCAAAGAGCTGAAAAGAATTATTGATGAGCCCGTCCCGGAGGATGAACTGAAAATGGCGAAGGATTACATCGTTGGCTCGTTCCCATTGCAGATTGAAACCCCAGCTCAGGTTGCTTCAAGAGTTATGACGATTGAAATTTATGGCTTGCCGAAGGATTTTTATGATAAGTTTAGGGAGGAGGTTAAAAAAGTAACAGCTAAAGATGTTCAAGAAACAGCAAAGAAATATCTACATCCAGACAAAGTTTTAATTGTTGTTTCTGGCAATTCAAAGCAGATAAAACCAGTTCTTGAAAAATTTGGACCTGTGGTTGTTTATGATGCGGATGGGAGGAAAATTGAATAAATTTAAAACTTAATTTCATTTAAAAGTGCAAAGAGAAAAAACTGATGTTGAGCTCGTTCAGGAACTGAGCGAGGCATATAAAAAAATAAAGAATGAAATATCTAAGGTAATTGTAGGACAGGACAAAATAATTGAAGAGCTTTTAATTGCCCTGTTTGCCAGAGGTCATTGTCTTCTTGTTGGGGTTCCCGGGCTTGCCAAAACATTGCTGATAAAAACGCTTGCTCAGGCGCTTGATTTAAAATTTAGCCGAATTCAGTTTACGCCAGACCTTATGCCAAGTGATATAACCGGGACTGAGATAATTGAGGAAAATATAAGCACAGGTGAAAAGTTCTTCAAGTTTGTCAAAGGTCCAATTTTTGCAAATATAATTCTTGCTGACGAAATAAATCGCACACCGCCAAAGACGCAATCCGCACTTCTTGAAGCAATGCAGGAATACCGCGTCACAGCTGGTGGGCAAACTTATGAGCTTGAACAGCCATTTTTTGTCCTTGCGACTCAAAATCCAATTGAAATGGAAGGGACATATCCGCTCCCCGAAGCTCAACTTGATAGATTTATGTTTAATATCTGGATAGATTATCCAAGTTTTGATGAGGAAATTGAAATAGTCCGTAAGACGACAAGTTTGTATCAACCTGAGGTTGAAAAAGTCCTCAACAAACTTGAAATTTTGAAACTTCAAGAAGTTGTGCGAAAGGTTCCAGTTGCAGATAATGTGATTGAATATGCTGTTAAGCTTGTTACATTAACGAGACCAAACATGAATGGAGCTCCAGATTTCATCAAGCATTGGATAAGTTGGGGGGCGGGTCCAAGGGCTTCGCAGTATCTCATACTTGGGGCGAAAGCTCGGGCTATATTAGATGGAAGATTTACCCCAACAATTGATGATGTTAGAGCTGTAGCATTGCCAGTTTTAAGACATCGCCTTGTGACAAACTTTAATGCTGAGGCTGATGGCGTATCAACTGTTGAAATAGTTGAAAAACTTTTAAAAATAATCTAAGGAGAAAGACAATGTCAGAAAACTTCCAGCCTAATCAAGAATCAAGTTTCGCAGAAGAAGTTAAACCAATTCCTTTCATTGACAAATTAACGGGGATATTTATAGCACCAAGTGAAGTTTTTGAAAATCTTGTTAAAGCAAAACCTCGGGTAATTGACTGGCTTGTTCCAATTGTTCTGCTTGTTGTGCTTGCTATCTTATCAAACTTTTTAAAATTTAATGATGAAAAAATAAAGGATTCATTGATGATCTTTCAAGAGCAAAGAATAGACAAACTTGTTGAGGAAGGTAAAATGACCGAAGAACAAGCTGAGGTGGCAAAGGAAAGAATCGCTGAATTTGGCAGAGCACAACAAATTTTTAGCTCAGTTGGTGTTTTGATTGGCGTTCCAATTGTATTTTTAATTGTATCACTTGTTTATTTTCTTCTTGGGAGATTGTTTTTGAAAGGTGAAGTTGAATTCATGACGATTTTCTCAATTTACTCCCTTTCAAGTTTAATATCTTCAGTTGGGGTTATCGTTTCAACAATTCTTGCTTTTTTAACTGGTTCGTTTTTTGCGAGTGCAAGTCCCGCGATTTTTATGGAAGTTTCTACAAGTAAAGTATATATACTTGCGTCAAAAATTGAAATTTTCACAATTTGGCAACTTGCTGTTTTTGCGGTTGGTATGGCGAAGGCATTTAACAAGAATTACACATCATCTTTTTTAGTTGTATTTGGTGCATGGGCTGTATGGGTTGTGTTAAGTTTATTTGTTCCATTTTTAGGTGGCTAATTTAAAAATGTAAAAATATCTCAGATGTCAAAGTTTTTGCTTTTGTTTATCTTTTTTATAAGCGCAAGAAACGATGTCTTTGGTGATTCGTCAAGCATTGTAATTGAGAGAACGAGGGTAATGCTTTTGTTTATCTTTTTTATAAGCGCAAGAAACGATGTCTTTGGTGATTCGTCAAGCATTGTAATTGAGAGAACGAGGGTAAATAAGATCAAGCTTGGAATTGTTGTGCTTGGAACTGCTGGGTTTGGGGCTTTAACTTACGATTATTTCAATCAGGTATGGTGGAAACCAACGAAGGTGAAAAAATTTACTTTGCGTGAGGATTGGAATGATTTATTGCGAGCTGATAAAGCAGGGCATTTTTATTTTTCTTATGTCCTTTCAGATGTTTATAAAAGTATTTTTAAATGGGTCGGTTTTAGTGGAAAAACATCTGCGTTCCTTGGGGCTGGAATAAGCGTTATATATGAAGTTGGGGTTGTTGAGCTTACAGACGGATTCACAACACGCTGGGGATTTAGCCCAAGTGATGCGGTTTTAGATGTTTTCGGAGCTTTCTTCCCCGTGGCACAAGAATATTTCCCAGGGCTTAATTCAATAACTTTTAAATTCAGCTATACCCCGTCTGGTTATACATGGCTTGACTATTTACGGGTTGGAAGTTTGAAAGATGCGCTTTATAAAAAGCAGTTTCATACCGATTATGAAGGAATGACCTTCTGGGCGAGTTTTGAATTTCAAAAATTATTGCCCCATAAAATTGAAAAATTCATCCCGGATTTTATCAACCTTGCGATCGGATACAGTGTAAAAAACATAAATTATGCAGGAAGGGGTTATTCTGAACTTTACATTGCGATTGATTTTAATCTCTTAAAAATTGATACGAAGATTGATGTTTTAAACCGTGTTATTCGCACCTTAAATTACATTCATCTTCCAGCGCCAACTTTGAGGATAAAACCAGGATTTAAATTTTATTATCTCTACTTTTAACTAAATAACTTTCACATGGGCGATGCAAAAGCACTTAATTTTAACTTTGATTTTAACTCTTCTTATGTCCTGCTCAAACAACGAAAACTCGGGGAGTTTTGAGACAAGCGGAACGGTTGAAGCAAGGGAAGTAGTGGTAAGCTCAGAAGTCGGTGGAAAAATCATTAAACTTAACTTTGATGAGGGAGAAAGGGTTGATAGTGGCTTTGTGCTTTGTCAGGTTGATACTGAATTAGTTTATCAAAGATATGTTGAGGCAAAAGCACAGGCAGAGGCGCTTTTTTTACAGTATCAGCTCTTGTTGAAGGGGGCAAGAAGTGAAGAAATTGAAGCGATGGAGGAAATTGTAAATCGTTCAAGGGTTAATTTTGAAAACGCGCAAAAGCAACTTGAACGAACTAAAAGCTTGTATGAAGATGGAATTATAACTCAGGAACAATTTGACAATATTAAAACAATTTACGAAGCAAGCAAAACTCAGTATGAAGAAGCAAAGAAAAGACTTGAAATTTTGAAAAAAGGACCAAGAGAGGAGGAAATAAAAATAGCATTTTCAAATTACAATAGGGCAATTGCTCAATTAAAAAGCATGGAGATCCAATTGAAAAGATCAAAAATTGTTTCCCCTATTCCTGGTTTTGTTCTTGAAAAATTTGTTGAGGTGGGTGAATTTGTTTCACCTGGAACTCCGGTAGCTAAAATTGCTGGGCTTGATGAAGTTTATGTAAGAATTTATGTGCCAGAAAGGGAAATTGGATTGATTAAAGTTGGTGATTCAGTTAATGTTAAGGTTGATTCTCACCCAGGTAAAATTTTCAAGGGTGTTATAGTTTTCATCTCACCAAAGGCTGAATTTACTCCGAAAAATGTTCAAACGAAAGATGAAAGAGTTAAACTCGTTTATGCAGTTAAAGTTAAAATTAAAAACGAAGATGGGATTTTTAAACCAGGGATGCCAGCAGATGTTGAAATAATAAAACGGAGGTGATGGGAATGTTTGATGTTGAAACATTTGAACTTACAAAGAAATTTGGTGATCTTATCGCTGTTGATTCTGTTAATTTAAAGGTTGAACAGGGTGAAATTTTTGGTCTCCTTGGTCCAAATGGCGCTGGTAAATCAACGCTTGTTCGTCTCCTTTGTGGGTTGCTTCGCCCAACCTCTGGAAGTGCAACCGTAGGTGGGTTTTCAATAGTTAAGGAACCTGAAAAGATCAAGAAAATAATTGGTTATATGTCTCAAAGATTTGGGCTTTATGATGATTTAACCGTTGAGGAAAATATAAGTTTCTATGCTGGCGTCTACCTCAATGATAAAAAACTTGCAAGGCAAAGAACTGAAGAGATAATTGAGCATCTTTCATTCCAAAAGTACAGGAAGACACTTGCGATGCATCTATCCGGAGGTTGGAGGCAGAGGTTATCATTTGCGACTGCAATTGTCCATGAGCCAAAAATTGTTTTCCTTGATGAACCGACATCAGGGGTTGACCCTGTCTCAAGAAGACAGTTTTGGGATCTTGTATATTCTCTTTCCGCAAAAGGTAAGACGGTTATTGTGACAACACATTATATGGATGAGGCAGAAAGATGTAATAAAATTGCTTTCATTTCTCAAGGGAAGATACTTGCTATTGACTCGCCAACTGAAATAAAACAAAAATACATGCACGGCGAGGTTATAAATATCATCCCCGAAAACTTAACGCTTTGCTACAGTGCTCTCTCAACTCTTGATTTCATTGAAGATATAGGTATCTTTGGCGATTCAATTCACATCGTCGTTCAAAATGCGACTGAGAAGATTTTTGAGATAGAAAACTTTTTAAGAAGAAAAAATTTGAACTTTAAGAAAGTTGAAGTAATTCAACCCTCAATTGAAGATGTTTTCATTGCTCTCACAAAAAATAAAAACTACAGCTCTTCTTAGCATCGTTTTAAAAGAATTTATTCAATTGATTCGTGACCCAAGAAGCATTATAATAATCATCTTTATTCCGCTTTTTCTGCTCATCGTCTTTGGATATGGGGTTACAATGGATGTTAAAAATGCCAGTCTCGTCGTCTGTGACCTTGATAAAACTCAATTTAGCAGGAGATTTATTGATAGGTTTACTTCCTCTGGATTTTTTAACCTTTACAGTGAAGTTGAAGATATTAATGAAATTGATAATTTTTTGATCTCGGGTAAAGCGAAAGTTGGGGTTGTGATTCCGTTGGGTTTTTCTGCTCAGATTGGTTTAGGTAGACCTGCAAAAATTCAAATTATAATTGACGGAAGCGATGCAAATACTGCAAATGTTGTTCTTGGGTATGTTCGGCAAATAATTCAGGGTTTTTCGGGGGATATTGTGCAAAGTTTTATTTTCAAAAAAACTGGTAAGATGATGCCAGTTGTTGACTTGAAACCACGCATATGGTTCAACCCAGAACTTAAAAGCGTTAATTTCTTTATCCCTGGCTTAATGGGCTTAATAATGATGATAATGACCGTTTTGATGAGTTCGCTCTCAATTTCGCGTGAAAGAGAGCTTGGCTCTTTTGAGAAATTGATATCCACTCCGTTAAATCCGTTTTTTATCATTACGGGTAAAACAATTCCATATGCAATACTTGCATTTTTTGATTCGGTTTTAATTCTCTTTGCGGGAATTGTTTTGTTTAATCTTAAAGTAAAGGGAAGTATAGCTTTACTTTTTTTGGTAACTATAGTTTTTATTTTATGCGGGTTGAACCTTGGGTTGATAATTTCAACTGTTGCAAAAACCCAGCAATCAACAATGGCTCTTGCTTTTATATCAACGGTTGTGCCAACTTTCGTTTTATCTGATTTTGTTTTCCCTGTGAGAAATATGCCTTTCCTGTTGAGGTTAATTTCCTGTTTTATCCCCGCAAGATATTATCTTGAAATAATTCGTGGCATCATTTTGAAAGGAAATGGGATTAAAGAACATATTTTTAGCACCTTGATTTTATGCTTTTTCATGTCATTGACCTTTATTGCATCGGCGGTGAGATTGAAAAAATTAATGCGTGAAATTTAATGTTTAGAATCTTTACCATTTTTAGGAAAGAGATATCGCAAATTCGCAGAAATCGTCTTCTTGTGGGAATAATGATAGTTGCACCCGTGCTTCAACTTCTTATACTTGGTTATGCTGCAACATTTGAGGTTAAAAATGTGCGGAT